>Ga0137409_10000598_pt1 | contig 39751 bp, 33 predicted proteins | sample CZODoug1_16funga_FD_122059 | JGI IMG/M metagenome (GOLD analysis project Ga0137409, IMG submission 122059) | Vadose zone soil fungal communities from Angelo Coast Range Reserve, California, USA - CZODoug1_16fungal (Hybrid Assembly) | ecosystem: Environmental > Terrestrial > Soil > Vadose zone...
CGCGTGTGTCTCTGTCGCCGCATCGCCCGCTGCTGCCCAGGTCTATCCGACCAAGCAGATCGAGCTTGTCGTCCCGTTCGTTGCGGGCGGCACCACCGACAACATCGCCCGCATGATCGCACAGCGCTTCACTGAGAGCTGGGGGCAGACCGTGATCGTCAGCAGCCGCCCCGGCGCCGGCAGTGTGATCGGAACGGCGGCCGTCGCCAAGGCCTGCTCGGTGATCGACGAAAAGGCGGTTTCCATGGCGTTCTGGGTTCGGCCTGAATAGACATCACCCCCAGTGGCCCCAGCATAGGTATGAAGGATCGAGGTACGACCTTCCAGCACGGCGATACCAAGCGTGACACCGAATACCTGGATCTGACTTTGTACGAGCCGATCCCGCGTTTGTTGTAGTGATTGCGCGGCCCCTGCAACCTGACCATCCGAGATGACGATGACTATCTTTCGGGTCTCCAGCTTGCGCTTCTCCAAATCGATTGTTGCTGCAAACAGTGCGTCGTTTAGAACAAGGCGCGGCACTCCGCTGTCAAGTAACCATCGAAGCCATCGCGGACCTCGCCCGGGCAGAATCACCAAGGGAGGAGCGCTGGCGTTTGCCTTCCCCTCAGCCAACTTCTGAATTATGGTGAGGTTCTTCTCCAGTGCATCCGGGCTGCTGGTGAAATCGGAGATCTTGCGGACCGTATCATCGAATCGATAGACCTCGGTTTCGTCCATATCCGTGAATGCGGAACTAAGTGACACGATGGAACGCGAAAAACGGCGCAGGCCGCCTCCTCCAATTCCCGTGTCCACCAGCACCGTTACGGAGAGCGGCGACGGGTCGATCGAAAACTGGCTTACTTCCTGGGATTTTCCGTCTTCCAGTATCGAGAAATCTTCCCGTTTCAGGTCATAGACGAACCTGCCATCCGCGTCCCGAACCGATGCGGGTACAACGACTAGATCCACTCTTGTCCGAATCGTTTCGCGTTGAGCCGCAACGTCTCCTAACGCCGCAAGGCTGATGCCCGCACCCAGCAACATGCGCAGCAGACCCTTACTGGCAGTCCATTTCCCCATGAGCTGAGCTTAGACGTGTCCCTTAGAAAAGTCGACGATTCCTACTACGGCCAACAATGACGCATCGAAGAGGGTCTGCCTGGAAGACTGACGGATTGAACAAAGACCACAGCACGGAAAACCTGGAAATTGACCGCGGCAAGTGCAGGATCTCATTACAGGTTTCCGTAGTGACGTCCGTGGCAGCTATGCCCCTGATTCAACGGAATATGCATTTGCTGGCGGAACGCCTGGCGACGCGCGCAAATCGCACAAGCGAAAAGCCGTGGCGGCTTCGGCCGCCACGGCTTCGACTAGCAACGCAAACAAACCGGGAGTGTCTCTCGTAATTTCACGCTCCCTATGGCTTCTGCCGGGCTGACACAGTGATTTCCAGATCGCGCCGGCCTTGAGATCCCGCGTTCCCTCCTTTTTAGAAGTTGATCCGGGTGTTCACCACAAACCTTCGCGATCCGGTGGCAGTCGTGATGCGGCCGAACGTGTTAGCGACGTTTATGTTGAGATTTCCGTCCCTGTTCGAGTTCGTCGCACCAGGATTGCCGAAGTTCGGATGGTTCAAAATATTGATCGCATCCAGCCGGAATTCGAACTCCCTGGTTTCATGAATCCTGAACCGCTTGATCAAGTTCATATCGAAGCTCAGGCTGGTGGGTCCCTTTATCGTGGTCAGTCCAAGGGTTCCGACCTCTCCCGGCTGAGGATTCACCAGGACGATCTGGCCGTTCGGTCCCACGATCGCTTTATTGCTGTAGCCGGTGTTCAAACCATTCACCGTTGGAACGGTGAAACTCGGATCCACGATTTGGGTGTATCCATCGAAGTAGACGACTCCATTGGACACCTTCGTTACTTTTCCTACGCCCTTCCCGAACGATCCAATGACGTTCGGCTGGGCCGTGACGTTACTGATGGTCCCGGTACCGGTTGTGCTGGTGGTCGCAGGGTTAGTGCCCGTGCCTATGGTCAGCGGTCCTCCCGAGTTGAAGTTCATGATGCCGCCGAGTTGCCACTTGTTGACGATTTGCTGCACCCAGCCCGGAGCATTTCCCAGAAGGAAATGTCCCGTTCCGAACGGCAGTTCGTACGTGCCGTTGCTGGTGAGTTGATGCGCCCGGTCGAAAATGAGCAATTGCTTCTCGATCGAGCGCCGCGTCGGATCGCGATAGGTCGCGCCCGCGTCGGTGGCGTCTTCGCCCAGAGCCTTGCTCCATGTCCACGTCGTTGTGTTGGTGAAGCCCCGAGTCAGCCGCTTGGTGAACTGCAACTGCAGGGAGTGATACGTGGAGTTGCCCAGATTGTCCAGCATCGAAACGCTGGCAAACTGCGGATTGGCGACGATGTAGTTTTCCGGGAACCCATTCTTGCGCAGGACAGCGCCGTTGACCGAGTTCGCCGGGGAGGCCGGGTTGCCCGCCGCCGGAATCGTCAGAGTATTCAGAGTGTTCAGGAAGCCGCCGACGTTGCCATTGGCGATCTGGGCGCGCGTCGTGGTATTGGTGCGAAGGGCCATGGCGCCGGTCCAGGTTGTGCCGTTTACCGTTTGCGCTCCTGCGCCGCCAAGATTGATTCCCTGGAGCATCTGGTTGAAGAGAGGAGATTCACCACCCGCGCGCACCGCGTTGAACGCATCGAACAGTTCCCTGTTTCGGTGCAGCGCATCAATCTGGTTGAGATTGTTCGTGCCCCAGAGCTTCGTTCCCTTCGTTCCGATGTAGCGGACTTCGACTGTCGTGTTCTCGGCCACCTGTCGCTGGATTTCGAAGTTCCAGTTCTGGGTATACGGCGACACACGGTCATACGTGCTGATCGTCAGCGTTCGATCCGTTGTAGGAATCACGAACGGAACCGTGGTGGGTGTGCCTGCCGGCAACGGAACCGGCAAGGTGACGTTGGAAAGCGATGTATATGCGGACGGATTGTAAGTGACGCCCGTTCCGCCGGAGCCCACAAGATTGATACCGGGAACGGTGCCGAGAGTATTATCCACGGTGATGAAGTTCCGCAGCGCACCCTGATAGGTGATGCCGTATCCGGCGCGAAGAACGGTCTTGCCCTTGCCGAACCACGGAACGTTCCAGGCGAATCCAATCGCGGGCGCCCAATTGTTGCGGTCGTTTCCTCTCAGGTTGGGCAGGATGTTCGGATTCGGCGAGTTCCTGCCGACGAATTGCACCTGGGTCAGATTGCTGCACGTGCTGGTGAAATTGGGTGTTCCCGGACTGGACGTGCACGTGATTTTCGTCAAAGCGCTTTGATCATCCCCGATAATCCGTGCATCCAGACCGGTGTGCTCGAACGGTTGGCCGTAGTACTCCCAGTGCACGCCGAGATTCAGAGTGAGGTCGGGACCGAACTTCCAATCGTCTTTGAAGTAAGCGCTCATCTCGCGCTGGTGCTGCTGGTAGTACTTGTATGGCATCTCGGGTGAGCTGGTCAGGGTCAGGCTCTTGGAACTCATGATTCCGTAAGACTGGTTGATCCGGTCTATCGAGCCCGTCAGGTCGGTCAGCATGTTGCGCGCCATGGTTGCATTATTGGCGGTCAGGCCTGGAAAAGCCGTGCCGTCGAGGCCGGCTACCGTGTTGGCGCCCTGGCCAAACGTGACGAAAGGCGTGAAACCGGGATCGCCGAATCCCTTCGACATGGTGTTGCGGAATTCGAAGCCGCCCTTGAAAGCATGCTTGCCATGCGTCCAGCTGAGATCGTCCCCAAGGGAGTACAGCGGACTGACGTGGGAACGCCATGCGCCAAACCGGCCGTACTGGACGAACTTGTTAAATAGCGTCGGGACGGTATCGAATCGAACGCCGCTGGCCGTCGGGATAAACTTCAACGCTTCTGTGCCGATGTCATCGCTGCGGTTCGCGGGCGGGAACTGCTGGTCGATCGACCGCCTCCTCCCGGCACGGACTTCGTTCAACAGAGACGAACTGAGAGTCGACGTAAAGGTGATGATATACACATCCGGACGCTTGACAGCCTGACCGTCAAACCCGTCCGGCCAGGAGCGCAGGACGGCCTGAGTGGCGTTACCCCAGGTTTTCTCCTTTGTCCCGATGACGCTGAGTTTGTGATTGGAGCTGAAGTTGTGGTCGATACGCAAATTGTACTGGTCGCGGTCGACGTCCGATCCATTTCCATTCGTGAAGTCAAAACCGTCGATGCGTCGCGTGAATCGGATGAGCGCTGTGTTCAGACCGTCCACACCAGCGGCGGGCTGACCCGCCGGCGCGGCAGTGTACTCATTGGGCGCCGGCATGCGCCTCAACGTCTCCTGAATGTAGGAGGTGTTGCTGATAGCTGAACGCAGCGGATCCCGGAAAGTGCGGCAGTTGGCAACAGGAGCGCCGTTGAACGTGCAGTTGCCGAACAAGTCGATCGCCGCCAGATCCGCAGTTGCGGCCGCAGGCCTCACAGGAAAGCCGTTCCGGTCAACCGTCGGGTTGGCGGCATTGAGATTGGCGTTATCCGCGCCAGGGAAATATCGGAAAATTCCCTGTTTCGCCATCGGCGTCAGCGTGGTGCCGAGGGCGCTCTGCCGCTTGATGTCGCGTTGACCCTCGAACAATGCGAAAAAGAATGTCTTGTTCTTGATGATTGGGCCGCCCACGCGGGCGCCGAACTGGTTGCGGTTATCGTAATCCTTCGGCGCTCCGTTCAAGTTGCTGAACCAGTTGTTGGCATCGAGCGCGGAATTGTGGTTCGCCCAGAACACGCTTCCACGAAGCTGATTGGTGCCGGAACGGGTGATCATGCTGACCTGTCCCACACCCCGCGATGTCTGCGCATCCACCGGCGCCACGACGACCTTCACTTCTTCGACCAGATCCGGACTTGTGTAGGTGAGCGACCATGCGCCGTCTTCGAATCGGCCGGCGGAAACGTTAATGCCATCTCGAGTGGTGTTCGCTGCGCTCAAACGGCCGCCCGCGAAGTTGCCGATCATCTGGTCGCCGCTGCCTTGAACGCCGGCCGTCGCGCCCACCAGACCGAACACGTCGCGAGACGACAACGGCAGGTCGCGAACCTTGTACTCGGGAAGGATTGCTCCGACGGAGCTGGAGGACGTCGCCAAAAGCGTGTCGGCTGCTACGCTGACGTCAACCGTCGTTCCGGCCGCCGCACCCACCTGCATTGTGAAATTGAATCGTGCCTGCTGCGCGCCGCCGAGTTGAAAACCCCTGGCGACAGCCGGCTGAAAGCCGGGCAGTTCGGCTTTAACGTCATAAGTTCCAGGCTGAAGGCTGGCAAACTGATAAGCCCCGGCCTCATTGGACAAGACTGTCGTTACGATACCTGTTCCAGTGTTTGTAGCAGTAATCGTGACGCCCGGGATGAAAGCTCCCGAGGCATCCTGAACCGTTCCCCCCAAAGTCGCACTGGTGGATTGAGAGAACGCATTCAGGGATAGAACAAGACACAGCACGAGTGTTGCTGTGCAAAATTTCCTCATATTTCCCCCCTTCACAAATCTTGATGCGAATCATTGTCGAGGCAAGGGGGATAGGTCAAGGAAAAGGTCTGCAAGGAGATGATGGGTTGAACGCGGGCTAAAGCCCGCGACTACATTTTGGAGTCACGTTGTTCCACAATGTAGTCGCGGGCTTCAGCCCGCGTTTTTCCCTTAGAAGAGGTACTTCAACGCGAATTGCATGATTCTCGGGTCCCGGGCGGTTCGGATAACGCCGAATGTGCTTCCGTTGACGGCGGTCGCTAGAGCAGTCGGCGTGCTGGCGTCCGGCCGGAAGCTGTTCAGGACGTTGAATGCCTCAGCCCGAACTTCCACCCTCTGCGTTTCACGGAAACGAAATACCCTTGAAAGCGCTGTGTCAAAGTCCCAGGTTCCCGGACTCTGCACGCTGTTGCGGCCCAGATTTCCGAATGTGCCCGTCGCGGGTATCACGAAGGCTGCGGGGTTGAGGAAGTTGGTACCTGGCCTTCCGGATTTGTCGCCGTAGGGGTTGCCGAGCACTTGTAGCGCCCGCTGGTTGCTCTTGCCGGTCAAGGAGTTATCAACGCCTGAAGTTACGTTGAGAGGACGACCCGATGATCTTCTGTGGATCACCGACAACCTCCAACCCGAACCGACGGCCCGCCATGTGTTGTTCTCGAACCGCGGCGATTCCGCAACCCCCGTTAAATTGAGAACATGCCGCCGGTCCGATACGCAATTACCGCGATCGCCGCGACGATTGTTGTCGTCCTGCCAATCATCCTGACCCGGATTCGGGCCCGAGCCCGTAAAATCCGTCAGGTCGCCGAGGCAATGGGACCATGTGTAATTCCCGCTGACCGTCACACCCTTCGCAGCGCGACGCTCAACGTTCACCAGCATGCCGTGATAACTCATGGTGCCGCCGGAATCGAAATTCGAGAGAAGTGTGAAGTAAGGTCCCTCTTGTGGATTAGCCAGCGTCAGCTTCCGGCGCGCCGCCAGATTGGCCAGCGTGGAGCATTGCCCTCCTGAACCCGTAACGGTCGTGCCGTTGGGGAGCACGCACGTGTTTGTGCCGTTGTTGAAGTAGACGCCGGTGTTGAGCTGTTGCTGGGTCCAGAGATGCAGGGTCGTGCTTCCCGTGTAAGCGGTCGAGACGAGCCAGTTCGTCCCCAACTGCCTTTGAACGCTGAGATTCCACGACTGTGCGTAGGTGTTTTTGATGTCGTATGGTGTGTTGTTGTATAGCCCACCCCTTACAAAGGGCGTATCCGCGTTGAACACTGTCGGGAAAGGATTTCCTCCGGGATAACCGAGCCACGGATTGTCGAAGCCGCCCGCGGGCGTGGTCACCTGCACCGAGTTGCCCCATGGCGGCGAATTCGCGGTGTCAATTTGCAATACAAGAGGCAGGAACGTATAGGCGAGCCCGTAGGAGGCTCGAACCGAGGTGCGGCCGTCCCCGTTCACGTCCCAGGCAAGTCCGAGACGCGGTTGAAACATCTTCAGGCCTCTGTGGATGCCCGTCTTGCCGGGGAAACCGGGGTCACCGGGATAGTAGAAACCCGCCGGCGCATTCTTGAACACGGTGCTTTTGATTCCCTGCTGGAATCTGTTGCTGTCCCAGTTGTAGATGCGGCTGTCGTCCAACACCTGCGGGAGATACGGTTCCCAGCGGAGTCCATAGTTCGCTGTCAGCCGCGGCGTCACCTTCCAGGTGTCCTGTGCGTACAAACCGAGGTAATAGCGATGCGTCAGCATCAGAGCCGGCCCGGACTGTGACAGGGTGTTCAGTCTTCCGGTCAGAAAGTCCGCGATGGCCAAACCCGTCTGGTTGCCGTTGAAGTTGTACGTACCGGACGAACTCACATTCGACATGCCGTTCGAATACGCGCGCGACACAACTCCACCGAAGACAATCTGATGACTGCCCCGTTGAATGCTGACATCGTCATTGATCTGAACGTTGTAATTATTGAAGGTGGAATATGTACAGGTTCCACACCCGACGGAAAACCCGGTGGCCGCGGTACCCACCGTCACAGCGATGTACTTTGGCAGGTAACTGTAAGCGTTGATGCCGAGGTCGGGGGCCGAGAAAATCTCGGCGCCCACACGCGTAACGTAGGTCAGGCCTCCAGCCAGGCGAAACGAGTTGACGGTGTTCGGACCTGCCAGATAGGTGGAACCGATGGTCAACGCCTGCGAAGTGTTGTTGTAACCCCGATCCGCCGTAGACAGCAGATTGTGGTTGAGATCGTATGGAACTGCAACCTTGTACCAGGTAGCCAGGTAGCGCCCGAACAGTAAATGCTTTGCACTGGCCTGGTAGTCGACCCTGCCCACAATCTGCCCGTCGTTCCGGTGATTGATGTTCCCGTAGGTAACTTCGCCGCAGGCGTTCGTCGCCGGCGGAAGTTTGCTCGCGATGTTCAGCGCCGCTTTACTGAACGACGATGGATCGACCCTGTTATTCACGAACGGAGTTCTCAAGTTGACAGCGCCCGTCGCGTTGCAGGCGGCCGAGGCGAATGTGGTGAAGTCGCCATTGAGCATCGCCGACGTAGGAACAAAAGCTCTGGTGCTGGCCGGGTCCTGGCGAGTGGTGGTGCCCTGATAGCCGCCGAAGAAAAACAGCTTGTTCTTCATTATCGGCCCGCCCAGCGTACCGCCAAACTGGTTGCGTTTCAGCGTGCTCCTGACTTTCTTTCCGGTTGCTGGATCGACCGCCGCGAAATAGTTCGTCGCGTTGAACAGATCGTTGCGCACAAATTCGAACAGGTCGCCATGCAAGTCGTTCGTGCCGGATTTGGTGACGGAGTTGACATACGCTCCGGATTGACCGCCATTCTGGGCGGTCACGCCGCTGGTTTCCACCTTGAACTCCTGCAGCGCATCGGGAAAGGGGAATGGCTGGCCGAGGCCGCTATATTGATCGGTATGCGGGGCGCCGTCCAGATTGTAGGAGACTCCGTAGCCAACCCCGCCATTCACCGAGATGAACCTGCCTGTGTCGAAGTTCATCGCGGCAGGGAGTCCGGCCTGGACCGCTCCGGCAGTCAACGTGATCAATTCCGTGACGTTGCGTCCGTTGAGGGGCAGTTCCATGATCCGCTCGTTCTCTATGACCTGAGCGATACCCACCGACCGTGTTTCCACCATCGCGGCATTGGCCTGAACCTCGACGGTCTCGGTGACCTGGCCCACTTCGAGCACTGCATTGATCACAGGATTGCTGTTGACCTGCAGCACAATTCCCGTCTGTACGTAGGTGCGGAACCCGGGCAGAGCCACCTCAATCCGATACGGCCCCAGCGCGAGATTCGGCAAATTGAAGGAACCGGTTTCGTCGGAGACGGTATTTCGAGCGATCCCCGTCTCCGTTTGTGTCGCGGTGATTTCCGCGCCCGGCAACACGGCACTGCTTTGATCTCGTACGGTACCGCTGATCTGGGCTGTCGCCTGCCCCCACGCCGCCGTGCAGGTCAGGACCGAAATCAACAGGATGTTCAAAAAACACGTCACTTTCGGGTTCATGCATCCTCCCACCGAAAGACATTTCGAAATTGGACGAATCCTGCATCTCAAAATCCGAAATCCGAAATATCGGATTGGACCTCGCACCTCAAACAGTCCAGTTTGCTATTTCGGATTTCGGATTTGAGATGCAGGATTCGTCCAATTTCGAAATGTCTTCTCCCGGCGGTCATAGACCGCCGCTACAGTTTTTTTATTTATTCGTAACGCCCGCTGCCGGATCCCTGGTTCTGCGGTTGAATTCCGCTTCAACCGATGGCACACAGATTTCCTCGCGGATCTCTTCTTTCGGCTGTAACTTGAACAGTTTTTTCTCGCTCACCCAGGGCTTCGTGTACGTCTTGGGATCAGTGAGTGTCATCGTGAGTTCCAATGTGTCGCCCACTCGACGCCAGCGTTCCTCCAGACGCATTTCATCGCTGTACGGATTACCGAACTGGTCGAGCCACGTTCTGTCGTCGAAACCGGTAGACTGGACAACGAGCGTATCTCCCTCCCATTTCCCCACCGAATAGCCAAACCATCGTGGATCCGGGTCATCCGGAAGTTTTCGTCCGTCGGTCCAGATCGTGCGCCACATGTGATTCCATTCGAAGAATTGCAAAACCCTGCCCTGGACCTGGATGATTTCCATCGGTCTTGGGAAAAAGATGAGCCGTACCAAACCCAGTGGATCGCACTTCCCGGCTGGATCATTTCCCAGCGCGGGGGGTATTGCTCGTTGTCCTTAGGATGGCTTATTGCTGCTGAACTTCTTCTGACCGGCAGGCGTCATCGGCGGGGTCTCGTTGCTCAACGTCCGAAGTCCGCCGACCGACCAGATGCCGGACAAGTCCGGAGTGCGCTGAGCGGACGCGATGGACGGCAAGAGCAGTGATAAGCAGAGCAATACCGCGGTTAGGACGAAGATCGAAGTCCTCACTGCTGTTGCCCTCCACGACTGTCCAGAATTGCCTTGCCGTTGAGCAGCATCTTGTTCACAACGCCGACCGGCGTACCGGCTTTCGAGGGAAACACGGTGACGGTGATTTCATCGCCAACCTTCAGAGTCTTCCTGCTCCAGCCTTCCTGCCGGATCAGAACACCCGGGCTGTTCATTTCGCCGGCCCAATGCACGACGTTTCCTTTGGCGTCCTTAACGTCGAAGTACACCTGGGTATGCGGGTTTTGCCATACGAATTCCGTTACGGTACCGGTCAAGGTAATGGGTTTCGCATGGTCGTACGAGATGTTCGTCCCGTGATGTCCCTGTACTGGCAGTGACATCATCAGTAACGCGGCACACAACCCCAATAGAATCGAAAACTTAGTCATCCTGGTCTCCTGGATATTTCCTTGCAAAATAAGTCCCGCAATTCGTGTGTGTCAAAGGAAATCGGATTGTAGTGAACACAAAGACACAAAGTGCCGTGAATCAGACCGGGGAATCTGACCAGCTCAATTCCCAATGCTCCTGGTCAGATCCCCCGATCCGTTTCAGTTTCCAACGTCGGCACGGGTAAATGTGTTTGCACGCGAAACTTCCTGATCTATAATTCCGGACGGGGCGGAAGTAATTTTTCAACATAACAGGCTGCGGAAAAACTCTTAAACGCACCTGAACCCAACCGTAGCGGCGCTTTATGAGCGCCGGTTTTTCCTGGAATCAACGAAATACCGGCGGCCATAGACCCCCCGCTACAGTTCCGCCACCTTCTAATTACCTTTGCAGTCGGAGCTCGATTTTCCCTCCTGAGTTCCGGGTGCTCCTGTTCTTCTTGGGAGAATAGACCTTTGTGCGGAATCGCCGGTTTCACGCATAAACACTCTTCAGTAGAGCCAAGCTCTATCCGCAATGCCGTTCGTGCGCTCGTCCATCGCGGTCCGGACCAGCAGGGCATCTATGAATCGTCAGAAGTGTCTCTCGGGGCGGCACGACTGAAGATCATCGATCTCACAGCCGGCGACCAACCCATTATCAGCGAAGACGGCGATACGACGCTTGTATTCAACGGCGAAATCTACAATTGCGCCTCATTGCGCGAGCAGCTTCGCTCTGCCGGCCACCGATTCGTTTCCTCCAGCGACACCGAGGTCGTACTGCATGCATTTCGCGAATGGGATATCCAGTGCTTTTCCCGCCTGCGAGGAATGTTCGCGCTCGCGCTTTGGACCGAGTCCGAAAAGCGTTTGGTCCTCGCGCGGGACCGGATCGGCATCAAGCCTCTCTACTTCTGTCGCGCGGGAACCGAACTGTTCTTTGGATCGGAAATCAAAGCCATCCTCGAACATCCTGCAGTTGAGCGGCAGATCGATGTCGATGGACTCAATTGTTTTCTTCGGCTGAATTACGTTCCTGCTCCTTATACGATGGTCCAGGGCATCGAGAAGCTTCCTCCTGGACACCTGCTGGAATGGGTCGATGGAAAAACGTGAATCCGCGCGTATTGGCGGTCGCCATGTGAAATTCGACGCCGCAGCCTGCAGGAGGCGAAAGAAGAGTTGGATTATTTGCTGAAGGAATCGGTTCGCGAGCATCTGGTCTCGGACGTTCCGATCGGAATTTGGGCGAGCGGCGGCATCGATTCGTCGACTATTCTTCATTACGCCTCCGAGGCAGCTTCGACCCGTCTGAAAACGTTTTCGATTACTTTCAATGGACGGAGCTTTGACGAGAGCCGGTACATTGCCGAGGTTTCGAATCGTTACGATACGGAGCATTCGGAATTTGATCTGAATGAGGACGTAGACCTGCGGAATGCTGTCGAACAGTTCGCATACTACTCCGATGAGCCCTGCGCGGACGCCGGTGCACTACCTGTGTGGTTCCTGGCCCAAATGAGTCGAAGAGAAGTAACCGTTGCGCTTTCCGGCGAAGGCGCCGATGAACTGTTCGGCGGCTACATCACTTACCTCGCCGATCGTTATGCCCGCTGGTTCCGTCGAGTGCCGGCAGGTATTCGGGCGGCAGGACTCGATTTGCTGCGTCATTGGCCGGTATCGGACGAGAAGATCAGCTTCGAATATAAGCTGAAGCGTTTCTTCCAGGGCTCATTGATGCATCCGGACGAAGCGCACGTCTTTTGGAACGGAACATTCTCCGAGAATGAGAAAGAGAAGTTGTTCCTCAAATCGGAAAACCGGCCGTTGAGAGAATTGCTCGACCTCACAAGCGGGGGCTCCGACCTCGACAGGCATCTCAGATTCGACCTCCAGTATTACCTGCCCGACGACATTCTGTGCAAAGTGGACCGGATGAGTATGGCCCACGCGCTTGAAGTACGTCCGCCATTTCTCGATCACCGGATCTGCGAGTTTGCCTTGTCGCTTCCACCGGAGCTGAAGATTCGTGGCTCAAAATCGAAATTCATCCTGCGTGAGTTGATGAAAGACAAGCTGCCGCCTGCGATCCTGAGGCGAAGCAAAGTTGGGTTCGATATACCGGTTCATGAATGGCTGCGCGGAACGTTGAAATCACTCCTGTTGGATGTCGTCAATGAAGACTCTGTGAAGGAAACCGGACTGTTCCGCTGGAACGAAGTGGAGTCTCTGCTTAAAGATCATCTTGAAAGACGGGCGAACTCGGGTTATCACCTATGGGGACTCATGATCCTGTTTCTCTGGATGAAGAAGTGGAAGATACAACCGCCATCATCGGCTCTCCAATACGAGACCGCGCTAACACCAGTCGCTCTTTCAAATCGGACTTGATCGTTGTCCTGATCGCCGCTGCAATCTTTCTCGGTTGCGCCTTCAGCCCGCCTCATCTGATGGATGATGTCGATGCCGTCCAGGCGCAAATTGCCCGCAACATGCTTCAGTCCGGCGATTGGGTCACGGCTCGGCTCAACGGCATCGCTTATCTTGAAAAATCGCCAATGAACTATTGGATGGTAGCCGCTTCATTCGCTGTGTTTGGCGTACACGATTGGGCGGCCCGGTTGCCTCTGGCTTTGATGGTTGTCGCGCTGTGCTGGGTGACGCTCCGGTTCGGCAAATGGGCCTTCGGAACCGATGCCGGTTTTCACTCCGGTCTCGTCTTGAGCACGTCGATCGGGCTTTTCCTCTTCACGCGGATTTTGATTCCGGATGCGACTCTCACGCTGACGATCGCGCTGGCCATGTGGTGCTTCTTGCGCGCCCTCGAACCGGACGAACGAAAAACGGGCTTGTGGGCGTTGCTGCTGGCAGTGTTTGTCGGAATCGGCTTTCTCTTGAAAGGATTGATCGCCATTCTATTCCCCGCCGGAGCCGCGCTCGTCTACATGGCTGTCACGCGTCAGCTTTTTTCCCGAGATGCGTGGCGCCGCCTTCATCCCTTTTCCGGCTCAATCATCGTGCTGGCGATCACCGTCCCGTGGCTAATTCTGGCTACATTGCGCAACCCGCCATCCTTCGACTTCACGCTCCGGAGCGTACCCGGCCAATATCACGGCTTCTTCTGGTTTTATTTCATAAATGAGCACCTGCTCCGATTTCTGAATCTCCGCTATCCGCGCGATTACAACACAGTGCCGCGCCTCTGGTTCTGGTTCCTCCACGTCGTCTGGCTATTCCCGTGGAGCTTCTATTTTCCGGCTGCCGTGCGACTCGGCTACAGACCTGTAGATCGGGCGGGCCGTACGCGGCTGCTGGCGCTTTGTTGGGCAGGATTCGTGATGACGTTCTTCAGTTTTTCAACGACCCAGGAATACTACTCGTTGCCGATATATCCCGCGCTTGCTTTGCTGCTCGGGTCGGCGATGACGCCGGAAGGTGTATGGATAAAACGCGGCACGAAAGCATTGTGTGTGGTCGCCGCGGCGCTTGTCGTCGTGATTGCAGCGATTCTCTGGCAGGTTTGGACGTTGCCATCGCCCGGCGATATTTCAGCAGCCCTGGTGCAGCACCCGGAACTGTACACTTTGTCGCTGGGCCACATGGGTGACTTGACCCTGCGATCTCTCGCCTACTTGCGGCTCCCTCTCATGCTCGCAGGAGTCGCCGTGTTGATTGGAGCGATCGGAATTTACCGCTATTCGCCCAACCAGCGCCGTTGTTTCTTCGTAATGGCGGCAATGATGATCGTCTTTTTTCATGCGGCGCGCCTGGCAATGACCACTTTTGATCCATACCTAGGCTCGAAGCCGCTAGCCGATGCGCTGACAGGCGCGCCTCCTGGCAAACTGATTGAAGCCGACGCGTACTACGCCTTCTCGTCCGTTTTCTTTTACACGAACCGGCAGGCTGTGCTCTGGAACGGCAGAAGAGACAATCTTGAGTACGGCTCCTATGCTCCCGGCGCACCGCCTGTCTTTATCGGCGACGCCGATTTGCAAACGCTGTGGCGCAGCGCCGATCGCTATTATTTGCTGGCTGACCATGAGGATCTGCCCCATATTCATGAACTGGTCGGCGCCTCTTCGGTATACATTGTGAGTGAGAGCGGCGGAAAATATCTGCTGACCAACGGTCGTTCATGATTCGCTTACTTCTGTTCTGCTCACTTCTCGGACTTGTTTCCAGCACGGTCTATTTGATGTTGGTCCTGCGAGCGGCAAGACGCTTTCGCCGGGAGTTTCGAGAGGAACCCCACAACCGGCATACACGGCCTTTTGTTACGGTGTTGAAGCCGCTCCATGGCATGGAGCCGATGCTGGAGCGCAACCTGGAAAGTTTTTTCAGGCAGGATTACCCGGAATTCGAACTCATTTTCGGCGCTCGACATTCGGAAGATCCCGCTCTCAAAACTGTCGACGCACTCCGCCGGAAGTATCCGCAGGTAAAAACGGCCGTCGTCTTATCGGGCGAGCCTGAGTATCCAAATGCAAAAGTCTTTGCGTTGGAAAAAATGGTGCGCGCGGCGGCGGGATCCTATCTCGTGATTACCGATAGCGATGTGTGCGTGAAGGCCGATTGCCTCGAGCAAGTGGTCGTGCCCCTGCTGAATCCGGCGGTCGGGGTCGTAACATGCCTCTACCGCGGCGTCTCCGCAGGCGGCATTTGGTCGACACTGGAGGCGCTCGGCATGTCGGTCGAGATGACGTCGGGTGTGCTTGTTGCGAAAATGCTGGAAGGCATGAAGTTTGCTCTGGGGCCGACGATGGCAACGCGTAAAGACATTCTCGAATCCATCGGCGGTGTCGCGGCCCTGGGATCCTATTGTGCGGACGACTACGTTCTCGGCAACCTTGCTTACAAATCCGGTAAGGAGATTGTACTGTCGCATCACTTCATTGACCATGTGGCGACGAATACATCCGTACGATCGTCACTCATGCACCAGGTCCGATGGATGAGAAGCACGCGATTCTCCAGACGGGCCGGACATATCGGCACTGGTTTGACGTATGCGGTGCCATTCGGTTTGCTAGGGCTGTTTGCAGCGTCCGCAATGCAAAGTTGGCAAGCCGGACTCGCGTTATTCGCGTGGGCCTTCCTGAACCGCGTCTTGCAGGCCATTGCGATCGGATGGGGAGTTACTGGCGATCGAAAATCGTTGTGGCTCTGCTGGCTCTATCCCGCACGCGATCTTGTGGGCTTTCTTATCTGGTGCGCCAGCTTTGCAGGCAACGAGATTACCTGGCGCAACGAACGTTACCGGCTGATCGCCGACGGCAAGATGATTCGAAAGTGAAACTGTTTCGAAGTGTTTTGCCGCGGATTACGCGAATTACGCGGCTGAAAATCTTCTTTCTGCCAAACTGGCGAGAACTGCGCGTTAGCCGGGGCCTTCCCCCCTCTTGATCTCCCGCACGGCATAGATAGGCCTCCGCTGGCTTTCGTAATAGGTGCGCACCAGGATCTCGCCTACCAGCCCCAGGGATATCAGTTGAATTCCACACACGATGAGAAGAACGGCAGCAAACAATAAAGGACCATGCTCTTTCATGATCTCAACGTGTGAAACGAATTTTCGGAAAAACAAAAACAAACCGGCCATGCCGCCTGCGCCAGTGCTCAGCAACCCCCAACTGCCGAAAAGCCGCAGGGGGTTGGTGGAGTAATCCAGCAGAAACTTGATGCAGATCAGATCCAACATCACAGTGAAGGTTCGCGAAAGACCGTAATTCGATTTACCGCTCTGTCGCGAGAAATTCTTGATTGGAATCTCAGCAATGCTCGCCCCCGACCAGCTTGCCAATGCTGGAATAAAACGATGCAGGTCGCCAAACAGTTGCAGATCCTTGATTATTTCGCGCCGATAAGCCTTGAAGGTCGTCCCAAAATCGTGCAGATCTAAACCGCAAAGCTTTGCCATCAGCCAATTCGCCATGCGGCTGGGAAGCTGTCGGGTCAGCCATGCATCTCGCCGTTCGAGCCTCCATCCGCTGACTATGTCGTATCCCTCGCCGATTTTTGCGACGAAAGCCGGGATTTCGGCTGGATCGTGTTGAAGGTCTCCATCCATCGAAATGATGACCTCGCCGCGCGCAAAGTCGAATCCGGCTTTGAGACCGGCGGTCTGCCCGAAGTTCTTTCTAAACCGAATCACGGCGACGCGCGAGTCGTCGTCACATATTTCGGAAAGATTTTTGAAAGTGTTGTCGCGGCTGCCGTCATCGACGAACACGATCTCATACGTTCCGTCCACTCCAGTCATCGCTTTCACAATGCGTGAATAGAGCGGCCGCACGTTGTCTTGTTCGTTGTAGAGCGGGACAACGATGGAGTAGCGAATATCAGCCGCGGCTTTCACAATCCTCCAGATTTCTGTAACTGACCAGCGCGACGCCGGCACTCTTCAGCAGACGGGGCATTTCGGTCCCTGTCAATAATTCCAACTCGCGCTCACGCTGAAAATGAAGGCGCGTGGGCGTTCGGATCAGATCCTCATCGACGTAGCCCGGATGACACATGACCTCACTGACCCCGCTTTTCAGGCCGCTGACAATCTCGGCAAACGTTGGGGCATCCAGAAAACCAGTTTGAGTAATCCCGTAAAGACGTCGAGGCGTATTCAATATTCGCTGCCCGTTTGCCGGCCGTGACAGCACCCATGCTCCAGACAGCGCTTTACCGAAAACATATTGCTTCAGAATTTGCGCCCATGAGCCAATGTTCCTCGCGAGCAGTGAGGCCAGCCTGGGAGTCCTCTCAACGGTCGAACGTACCGCCCTGATCCCGTAATCCGGAGAGATCCGACAGACAAGAGCAAACACCTGAGGTATGACGTGCACGTGCTTGTGTCCGTCAATATGAGTGATGCGTACGCCGGCCGCTGAAGTTTTGTCGAGCTGCGCTCGAATTTCCGTTTCCAAATCCGCGAGGAGCACTTTCCGTCGGAACAATCCGGCTGCCAACGCGAAGGGGTGGCGGTATAGAAAGCCTGTCGAATTGGCGAGACTTGGAATTTGTGCGGGCGCGCTCACCGGTGCCCCTTCCGTGAGAATTAAGTGAAGTCCTGCGTCCAGCCCCGGGTTTTGCTTGAGCATATCGACCGCAGATTCAAAAGCCGAGCCGTTCACCATCAGGCTCGCCGTTGTCACGATGCCTTGCCGATGGGCTTTCTCGATGGCCTCGTTGACCCTTCGCGTAAGTCCCAAATCGTCAGCGGTGACGATTAGCTTTTTAAGCCGGCCGCAATTTTCCGTTTGCGAGTTCAAATTTGTTTCCGCGCCATACAATGCGGGTGCCCGCATAAGATAACACCCAAATCAGCAGCGCGACGAAGTCTCGAATCGGCAAGAGCCACAAGTTCCTGAATACCTGACGATCGCGCAACACACAAAAACCCGAAGCAAACATGACCATCGATCTAAGGACAAGCGACACGACCACGAAAATCCATCCCAGAGTCATGGAAGGCGCTGCTGCTAAGGCCAAAACGCTCCACGGAAGCGGGAATGTAAAAATCAATCCGGCGTATCCTTCCGGACGACAGCTCCGAAGTGTGCGCGCCCACCGCAGTTGGTGTTGAAAAAACTCTGACCAGGAATTTTGGGGGAGATAATGCTCCACGATACAGTCCGCAAGCTCAACTCGTAATCCGGCGCTCGAAACCCTGCGACCCAATTCATAATCATCGGCCAGGTAGTCCGCAATACTCTGCAGGCCTCCAACCAGTCCCAAAACCCCGCGGTGAAATGCCATTGTGGAACCCATAGCGAAGTGGATTCCCTTTTCCAATTGCCTGGCGCACAACACACCGGGGATGAAGTCGGCATTAATTGCGAGGGACTCCAGGCGCGATCCGATACCCGGGCCTCCAACTCCGCGATAAAGACACGTGACAATGCCAACGGATGGGTCCTTGAGGGGGGCAATCACCTGCCGCAGATAATTGCGCGGCACACAAATATCGCTGTCGTTGATTACCAGGTACGGATATCGAGCCGCCGGAAGCATCTGTAGCAGATTGCTGACTTTGAAATTCATTCCGAAAACGTTTGGACACACGACGAGTCTCATCGAAACGGTTGGAAATTCTCGAATCAAACGTTCGACCGCCGGAACGGCCGGATCATCGGGAGCAGAAACACCGAAAATGATTTCGTAGTCTGGATAGTCCTGGATGCAGTGACTGCGAAGACTCTCGTAACCATGCGGATCTAAACCGCAAAGCGGCTTCAGAATGGAGGCCGGTGGAATGAAATTGCTGCCTGAGGCCTGGCGGATCCGTGAATGAAACTTGATAAGACTCCAGAGCGACAGGAAACAGTATCCGATTCCGAAAGAAGCGGCGATGAACAGAAACGCCTGCAATAGAGTCGACATCGCAATCAGCTAATCGATATGAGCGCCACACCAAGGCACACCAACAGCACGCCGGCCCAGCGCAGAGGCGCTACTTTCTCGTTCAACAGAAACTTCGCTCCGCATGCGCCGGTGACGTAACTCAATGCGGTTGCAGGAACCACAACACTCACATCGGCCCACGAAAGCAAAGCGAGCAGGGAAAAGAACCCGACAGCCTCTAACCCAATGCCGATCCACATCCAGCGCATTCGAAATGCGCGGGCCAGAACTCCCAAAATAACCGCCGGCGTAAGGGGATGCACTTCCCCGATCTGTTTCATGGCATGACTGACCGCGATATCACCCGCAGTACCGCACAAAACGATGATCGCGATAAATAGGACCAATCGCACAGATCAATCTCCCGTGGTTCTGGGTTCCGTTCTGCCCACGAGCGCAACGCCGCCGCAGATGGTCAGCACACCGGCCCACCGCGTCAGTGATATGGATTCGCCGAGCATGAAGTAACCCAGCACGGCAACCAGGGCATATCCGATCGCCGAGGCCGGCTGCACATAACTGAAATCCGCCCACGACAGTAAAAGCAGGTAGCTGACGAAAAAGACCAGTAGGCTCGAAATGCCGAGCCAGATGAATCCGTTCGTGAAGGTCTTTACGAAAACCGACACCAGCGCCATTGGAGACGGGTCGAGGATTTCGCCAATCTGCTTCATTCCCTTGCTCAGCAGGACATTCCCAAGCGAACCGAAGAAAACCATCGAAGCCAGTAGAACGTAGGTTTTCCTGTCAAGGTGCTGGGAGCTCATGCGGTCGGCAAACGCCTACGCGCGTATTTCAAGCGCTCTGAGCGAACACGCAGATATTCGACAGCCTCCGTATACAGGCGCTGACGTTCGTTCGCATCCCACAGAGCATCGCGGACGATCCGCCAAACCACGCGCGGGCGGAAGTAGTACGAATCGTAGAATCGGTTGACGGCTGCCATCATCTCCTGACGAGGAAGGCCGGGGTACTCGATGTGCGGCAGTTGGTGCCCACCGCTGTCTGCCAGGGCCTCGGTAGCCATCGAATTGTTGGTCGCGAGTTGCCGGTAAAGTTCGGTGCCCGGATAGGCGTGGGCGATGGAGACCTGGATCGTCTCGACATCCAGTTCCTTTGCGAAATCGAGCGTGCGCTGGATCGTCTCCTTTGTTTCCCCTGGAAGGCCGATGATGAAATCTCCATGAATCCTGATCCCGACTTTCTTACAGTTCTTCGTGAACTCTCGGGCCTGCTCGACAGTGGCGCCTTTCTTGATATTTTTCAAGATCTGCGGATCGCCGGATTCGAATCCGACAATGAAGAGCCGCGCCCCTGCATCAGCCATCGCTTTCAAAGTTTCATAGTCGCTGTTCACGCGCGCCGTACAGGACCATCGAAAGCCGAGGGGCTTAAACTTCGAGCAGATATCGAGGACACGTTCCTTGCGGATATTGAACGTATCGTCGTCGAAGAAGAACTCTTTCGCTTGAGGAAACAAACGCAACGCTTGTTTGACCTCCCGCGCGACGTTCTCGCTGGAGCGAACGCGCCATGCATGGCCGGAAAGGGTTTGCGGCCAAAGGCAAAATGTGCAGAGTGCCGGGCATCCCCGTGAAGAATAGAAAGCCACGTAGGGATGCAGCAGGAACGGAACGTTGTAGTTCTCAATCACCAGGTCGCGTTTGTAGACTTCGGTTGCGAACGGCAGTTTGTCGAGATCTTCCGTCTGCAGTTGCGGACGAGGAGGATTCAAATGAATGCCGCCATTCTGCCGATAGCCGGCGCCCGCAATTTCACTCAAAGGCCTGCTCTCGGCAAATTCCACCACCGCATGATCGAATTCACCGGAAACAATGAAATCGATTTCGGGATTGCTCAACAGGCAATCGGGTTTGATCTGGACATGCGGTCCGACAAACGCGACTTTAAGGCCGGGCCTCGCCTGCTTCATCATGCGAACCAGGGCAACATCATTTGAAAAGCCGACCGTGGAAGTAAACAAAACGACAAAGTCGTAATTGCGAGCGATTTCGACCGTCTGTTCAGGCGTAATGCCGTGCGGAGGCGCATCCAGCAGGCGGCTGCCCGGCAACATTCCCGCCGGATAAGTCAGCCAAACCGGATACCAGTATGAAGCGATCTCTCGGGTCGCGGGCCAGCGCGAACTGGCGCCGCCGTCGAAGTTCTTGAAGCTGGGAGGATTCAGCAGGAGCGTTTTCATCACAGAAGTCACAGGTTACGTCCTCGCTCGTTGTAGCGGCGCTCTATGAGCGCCGGTTTTTCGCAGAATCAACGAAAGACGGCGGTCACAGACCGCCGCTACGGCAGTGTTGTATTTTACCGGAATAACCGTCCCAAATCGCCAGTAGTATTCAACAAATCCAGATGGGCCCTCTGATATTCGTAGTCGCCGTCCAGGAATGCAAGCCATTTGTCATTCTCTTCGAGCCGGGCTTTCTCCACGTCCCGCAGGTTCGACCGCCCTTCCTCAAAACTCGCCTGGACGATTTGAAGATTCTCCTGGGCCAGTTTCAACTCGAGCCGCGCCACCTCGCGAGCCGCATTCAGTTCCCGAAGGTGTTGGTACTGGCGTTCGACATCAAGTTCCACATTCTGGCGTTTACTCTTCAGCTCCATCTCGGCTGTCGTCAATTCACTCTTCGCCAGACTCACATTGGCGGCGCGCTGGGCACTCACGATCGGAATGCGAACCTGAAGTCCGATATTGAAGTTGTTCCGCTGGAACCGCTGAAAGAAATCCTGGAAATTGTTGAAACGGGCAAACAAGCCATATTCGGCGAACAAATCCACTGTCGGCCATCTGCTCCCGATCTCGCCTTTCAGCCGATGCTCGCGCGCTTTGCGTTCCAATTCGGCCTGCTGGAGATCAAGACTGCTGTTGAGGGCCCGATCGATCAGATCCTGCTCGCGCTGCTGTTCGTCGAGGGGCAGGACTTCGGATTCGACCTCGATACGCTGGTCCGGCGGAACGCCTGTCAAAGCGGCGAGCTGACGCTCGAGAACGCGCTGCCGGCTCTCGAGCTGCACGATCCGTTGTTCGGAGCGGGCCTCATTAAGTTCGGCTCGGGTGACTTCGATCGGCAATTCGAGGCCTTCGTTCAGCCTTTGCCGCGTGAAGTCCAGAATCCTGGCATTGCTTTGCCTTTGGGTTCGCATCAGGTCAAGAGAGTGCCGCACCTTTGTCAATTCCAGGTATGCCGAGCTGGTCTGCAGCATGACCATGTTGCGCGTCTTCTCCAGCTCCAGACGCTGCGACTCCTTCCGCTCGCTGGATGCGCGAATCTCTGCAGTCAGCAGCGGGTTGAAGACAGTCTGAACATAAGATGCATTAATGATGGACGGGGCGGCTCCCCCCGGCGTTTGAGGAAAACCGTACGTGTAAGCCGCTCCCGAGCCGGTAAAAAGATTCGGACGAAACGCAGAGCGATTCACTTCCACTGTATTTTGCGCAACGTTGTACCGAGCCTGTGCCAGGGCGACGTCGCGGCTGTTCCGCAGCGCCATGTCTACCGCCTGCTTGAGATTGAGGGAGACGACATCTTGCGCCCGGAGCTCCGGCACGGCGAGTAACGCTGCACACACCAGGGCGCAGCAAATCTCTCGATTTTTATTCATATCGCAGTGCTTCGGTTGGTTGCAGTTTGGCCGCCTGCCTGGCCGGAAGGTATCCAAAAATCATCCCGGTGAAGCACGAAACGAGAAAAGCGGCGACGATTGAAAGACCGGAAATCGGAATTGTCATGCCCTCGGGAAGGAAGGGCTGCGCAATGACAGGAATTGCAAGCGCGATCGCAATCCCCAGCGTCGCGCCTGCGATGCTGATAATCAGAGCTTCGATCAGGAATTGATAGAGGATCTCTCGCCTGGGCGCGCCGATCGCCTTGCGTATGCCAATCTCGCGAGTCCGCTCAGTGACTGTGACCAGCATAATGTTCATAATGCCAACACCGCTGACGATCAGCGTAACCGATCCCACAGCGAGCAGAACGAAGCTTACAGCCAGCGAAATATTGTGTGCGACGTCGAGTATGGCCGTCAGGTTCTGAATGTTGTAGACGGCGCCCGCGCGATGGCGCGATCGAAGAAGTTGATCCACGTCCTTCGTTACGGCACGCACGCTTTCGGGAGTGGCTGCCTGGGCGTAAAGCACCTTCACCGTATCTGTTCCAGCATAGCTCTTCAATAACCCAAATGGAACGATCGCCGATTCACGCGCGATTTCCGATTGGCCAAACGTCGCCACGCGTTCCTTGAACACGCCGATGACAGTGAACCTCAGCTCGCCGACTCGAATCTCCATTCCAACCGGATTGACTCGCGGAAAGACGACCCGAGCCAGTTCCTCCGTCAGCAGACATACTTTGCTGCGCGACCGCATGTCGTCATCATCAAAGTAGCGGCCTTGTGTGACGAGAAGATTGCGGATGGCCTGAAACTCCGGCGTCACCGCGACGAGCGTCACCGGCCTTTCGACGCCTGCAGCCACAACGGTCATTTGCATATCGTGGGTGCCGGCAACTCGCACCACGCCGGGAATAGTGTCGCGTACGGCTTCCAGGTTCGACAACGTGATCTCATCGCTCAACGTGGTGCTCTGGGGGCCGGTTCGCACCAGCTCACCATAAACGATGTTCGAACCAACGCCCTCGATCTGCGCGATGATGTAGTTTTTTCCAATCAGCGAAATCGTAACAACGAGCACGATGCACGCACTGCCAATGACAACGCCGAGCATCGTTAGAAAAGCCTTCACTTTGTTGGCTCGCAACGCGTCAATTGCGATTTTCCAGACTTCGCCTTGAATCATGGACTCATTTGCCGTTGCGGCTAAGCCATTCCCTGGCTGAATTGTGGGAGGGATAGTCGCTCCTCTGAGGGACGTTGGCGACATAGGATTTCAGGAGCTTTTCGGCAGTCGGAGTGTCACTACGCCGCAAAATGAGACTGACCGCTTTGTAGTAATCCAGCCGCGGATCTTTCGAATCGATGCGCCTGGCCGCCTCCACGGCTCGCTCGATCTGCTGCGCGTCTTTACGGTCCACGAAGAATTGCGCGGCTTCCATATAGTCATCGATGGCGTGTGGCGGCGCATCCAGGACAGCCACGTATTCCGCTTCGGCCTCTTTCCATTTCTTATCCGCCGCAAAATAAGCGCCTCGTGCCAGGTGGCCCTCGATGGGATCGATTTTGGAGATGGCCTCGATTTGCTCTCTTGCCTTTTGCTTGTCTCCGCCTACAATCCACGGCGCTTCGACAAGATATTGCATCAAATCGCGGCGCGCAGCGATGTTCCATGGGGCAAAGCGCACGGCCGCCTCAAAGGCCTGCTTCACTTTTCTGGCAAGAAAGAAGCTGCGGCTCTGCTCCGCCTTGGCTCCATAGGCGCGGCCGAGCCATCGATTATATTCAGCATTCTGAGGGTCCAGCTTGACAGCCTTTTCGCCGAACGTGACCGCATTCTCGTAGTCCTGGAGTTCGTAATATGACCGCAGAGCCCAGTAGTGCAGCGAGGAGTCTTGTGGAGCCTCCGAGAGAGCGGCGGTCAATGTCTGCACCGCGGCAGAGTAGTTTCCGGCTTCAAATTCTGTGCGGGCCATCTGAATAGCCGGTAGCCGCCCCGGCGTGCCTGGCGCCGTGCTCAACATCATTGAGATCAACAGAATGCAAGAAATCATTTTTGTTCAGCAATAGCGACGGCCATGCCCTGCTGGAGTTCAGACGCGCCTGGCAAGGCGATGACATCCCGTTCTGTGATTCCACTCAAAATTTCGTAATCCGTAGCGTTAGACAGGCCCACTTTCACTTCTCGCTTCTGCAGCCGGCCCTGATCGACCACAAATACGTAATGCCCCCCGCCTTCAGTCCGAACAGCGGCGCGCGAAATTGTAAGCGAATTTTCGCGCTCCCCGGTACGGATTCGCGCATTCACGTTCGTGTTTGGCAACAACCCGGCCTGTTCATTGGTTACCGAGCAGAGCACCTCGCCCACACTTCTCGAGCCGCGCGCCACAATCGTTTTTGGGAGCTGCTCGACCTGGCCGGTCCATGTCCGATCCGGCAAAGCTTCCCACGTGACTTCGACGGATTGTCCTTCTTTTAGTGAGCCAAGTTCCGGTTCATCAACAAATAAGCGCACACGGATGCGTTTGAGGTCCGCCAGTTCGCCAAGCACGTCGCCCGTGCGCACATACGTGCCGGCGCGGGCCGGCAGCGAATAAAGCGTTCCGCTGATCGGCGCCGCGACCTGCGCGGAATTCAATTTCTCCTCGAGCGATCGTATCGAATTCCGGGCCATATCAATCCGCGGCACGGCGCGTTCTGCCTGAAGCTTCGTGCGCTGTGTTATGGCGGCTTTCTTTTCCTCGATCAGCCGCTTGTCCGCTTCAGCCTTCTCCAACGCGGTTTTCGTCTCATCTATTTCCCGGCGGGTCGCCGCTTGCTTCGCGTACAACCGCTCCAGGGAATCGCGCTCGCGACGTAGACGTTCGATTTCAGAATTCGTTTTAGCAAGATCGCTGTTGAGCTGGGCAATTTCGTCGGGAGCGCCGCCACCGAGCGCAATCCTGCGTTCATCTTCGGCGGCGGCGAGCTCTTGTCTCATGTGCGCGAGTTCGCTTCTCACATCTTTGGCATCCAGCGTCATGAGAATTTGTCCCCTATTTACCGTTTGACCTTCTTTTACAGCGACTGTTTCAATAAATGTGGTGAGCTGGGCTTGAATGATGCGGGGTTCGATTGGCTCGACCTTGCCGTTGGTCGTGTTCCATGAGTTGAGACTCTGACGAACTGCGTGAGTTGTGATCACCGCGATCGGCCTGTCTCGACCGCCTCTTACCGCCAGCACGAACAGAAGCCCGAGGAGACCCAATGCGATGAGCACAAACGGAATAGTTTTCCCGGCATTCGCGACCATGAAAATCAGGTTATTCTAGCATGTTGGCTGCCATGCGTGCTGTGACCGCCCGGAATCCTCACACAACTCTTATAAACTGCAGACCCGAGTCCTTCCAGCGAGGGAGCCAGTACTCCAGGGCCTGGATCATGTGTGATCGATCGGCGTTCGGCAGGCGGTGATCGCCATCGTGAAGCAGAACAATATCGCCGGATTGGACCTTGCTTATCCGGCGGCTGACGCGGGCTGCCGGCTGGGACTCCCAGTCATGTCCGGAAACGGACCACATGACGACCTCGGAAAGTCCGATCTCACGAGCGGCCGAGTGAAACTGCGGTCCGCGAAATCCGAACGGCGGGCGAACGCAGCTGCTGTGTCGACCGGTGGCTCTAAACACTGCATCCTCACAGCGATTCAGCTCTTCAATGATCTGCCGCCGAGTGAAGAAGAGCAGATTCGGATGGTCATAGGTGTGATTCCCAATGGCGTGGTTGGCGGCAACGATCTCGGCGGCCAGCGCAGGACATTGGTCCACGTACTTACCAAGCACGAAGAACGTTGCCGGGACGCGATGCCTTTCCAACAGTGAAAGCAAATGTGGCGTGACTCGAGGATTGGGCCCGTCATCAAAGGTCAGAGCGCACGCTTGTGCAACACCGCGTCGTGTCGATCCAAATAACTGCGAGCGCGGATGAAGAGCGGCCCAGGCAGGCAAACCGAGCGCAGCGACGGCAGGAACCACGATCTCCCATGGATTCATCGCAAGCATTCTATGCGCGAGCAAACCATCGCGCCACCCCGTTCGGCGGCAGTTCGGGCCGCACAAGCCGAACGCGCGATCCTTCCGCCAACAATATCGCTTCAGCCGCCTGATAACCGCTGCGAACAGCGCTTTCCATCGTCGCGGGCCACCCCGTCTGCGTCCAGTCGCCGGCAAGAAACAGATTACGAATCGGCGTCTTTTGCGAAGGCCTCCATCGGTCGCAGCCCGGCGCGGGCGAAAACGTCGCGGCACCTTCGCGAATGACGACAGCCCGCACTAGTACAGCTTCTTCCGCGGCCGGAAACAAGTCACATAATTCCCGTCGGCAAATATCAATGATCTCTTGCTGAGACCGGTCCGACAGCCCATGTGAGGCACTGATCACGATTTGAAGATACTGTCCAATTTGCTTACCATCAGCCCCGCCGAGAGCCGCTTTGTTGAAGACCCATTGAATCGTTTGATCCACCGATGTCAGAAACGGTTCCGACATGACCGGCCGGTCAAACCACATATGAACCCCAGTAATGGGCGATGCACAAAGATTCGCCAGGTTTGCGAAAGCCTCGGTGCTGCGAATCTCCGGGGGTGCAAGCTTCAGTAACCGATCGAAGGGCACGGCGACGACAAAATAATCCGCGGCGACTTCGCTGCCGTCTTCCAGTCGAACACCAGTGGCATCGCCATTCGAGACGCACACCTCGCCTGCCGTACAACGGGTGCGAACTTGCCCCGCCTTCCGTTCGATCCTTTCGGAGCACGACGCATATAGTTCTGCAAGGGGAACAGCCGGTACACCTATACCGAACGCGGCTGGATTGGACAGAAAGGCTTTCCAAAAAACGAGGATGCCGTAATGGGCGTCGGTACGATCCAGGTCCTCGTTCAGCGCGCTTACGAGCACTACACGCCAGAAACGATCGATCGCCGCCGGCGTCTGCTTTGCCCAGCGCAGCCACTCCAGCATTGTCATGCCGCCCGGGAGCCTGGGACTGCCGCCACTGCGGAGTATGCGAAGCATTGCGCGCGCAATGGACCATTTATCTTTGATCGTCAGCAGCGGAAAAGCCGCGAATGACGGGGCCAGGTGAAACGGAGCGGGCAATCGCGAGGGTTTGATACCGGCTCGACGGCGTTTCGAATCCGAGAAAACCAAACGATCGTAATAATGGATCCTGTCTGCAACACCGATACGCCGATAAAAGTCTTCCAGATTCGTACAGCAGCGAAGCGTCACATGCTGGCAATTGTCGATGTACTCACCTGTCGGGAGGCGATATGAAGTTGCGCGCCCTCCAAGCCGCGGATTCTTCTCGAGCAGTGAGACATGAATTCCATGGTCGGCGAGCGCAATCGATGCGGCGAGTCCGGCAAGACCGCCGCCGATAACAACGACGTGTGGCGGAGGCATTATTCGTGGTAGAACATAAGCAGAATCCCCAGCGCTATCATCAGCATCGGCCACAATTTGGCGAAGATTTTACGCCCGCTGATTCTTAGTTCGGCCGCTCCCTTGGCAACGCCAATTCCGATTCCTATCACAGCGTAGCTCAAGTGCTGGGACTGAATCCGCGCCATCAGTTCCATGTGGTCCGCTCCGTGCATTCCGCTTTCATGCTGGTGAAACAGCAGCAGGATTGAACCTGCGATCGCGACTGCGGGAAAGACCAGCCGGCTCCATGCGGCTTTCCACGTCTCCTTGACGTGCAGCCATTCGATCGAGCCTAATCCCAGCAGCAGCACAGCAAATATCTTGTGCTGCAACACCTCCCGATTGTGCTGCAGTGCTTCCAACCACTGCCGGTCGCCGAACGGCCAGAGTTCGGTGTCGCTCCACACAAACACGAAAATACCTGAAGCCAAAAAGCTCGCAGGCCAGATGTATTTCGCCAGCGTCCACCGCTTTCCGAGCACCGCCTTCAACAGGATAAATGCGCCCCCGACCGCCACGAACAGGCCCGCCAGATGATGATTGAACTCGCTTTCTCTCTTATCGGCGAGCAGCTTTGCCCGCGTCTCCGGATTCATGAGTTCGTCCAGCACGGGCGCCTGGTGGTTGTGATGCCCTTCGGGCATGGACTGTTCTCGTGCTGTCCTGGCCGGTTGCTCGATCTTGTCTTCAGCTTTCTGTCGCGCCGGCTGCGCCATAAGGCAGAGGACACCGATGAAGATGAGCAGCAACTGACTCCAAGCTCGTTTCAAAGCTTCCTCCTTTTTTGCCGCAGCCCGCTCGTCGTCAACGCTGGATTATCGGCAGTTTGATGCGAGAGCATCGAATATTGTCAAAGTGTATGGTAGCGTCCCGCGCCGTCTATTCAAATCCGGGAAACTACGTATGGCGGAGGCACCGTTCCGGTTTCCAAAGCCCGGCGCCCGCGCGCACCATGATCCACGCTTTTTCCACGCGCGACAGGGCGGGATGCGGCTTTGCCAGGACGTCGTACTGGATAGCCTCGATCTTTTCGAGGATCCGGCTGTATATCCGCATCAACGTCCATAAGGCCGCCTGGCTATCGGGGTTGATCAGATTCAGCAGTGACGACCCTTCTGAGTAATACTGCCAGGCTCGATTCGTCTCGAACCGCATGAGTTCAATGAACGCAGGACTCGCAGCGTTGCTCGCAAGATCGCGTGCAGTACAGCCAAACCGATCGAGGTCCTCTTGCGGGAGGTAGATGCGTCCCATCGAGTAATCTTCCGGGATGTCGCGCAGGATGTTTGTCAGCTGAAATGCAATTCCTAATTTCGAGGCGAGTTCCAAAGCACTTGGGTCTCGAAAACCAAATACGTGCAGGCAGCACAAGCCGACGGTACCGGCGACACAATAACAGTAACGCTCGAGACGTTCGAATGTGGGATAGCTCTTGACCGTGAGATCCATCTCGGCGCCGGACATCAGATCCTTAAAATACGAAGCCGGAATTTCGAAGTGGCCGACCGTATCATGAAATGCCGGCAGGATGCGGCTTCCGCCGTACTGACCTTCCAGCGCGCGATCCAAAGCCGCGTGCCATGCTTTCAAGCCTTCGCTCTTGTCTTTTATTTCTCTGTCGGAGTCCGATATGTCGTCCGCGTGGCGCATGAACGCGTAGAGAGCGCATAGCGCGTCGCGCTTGACAGGCGGCAACAGAACGAATCCGTAATAAAAGTTACGCGCGGCGGTGCGGGCAAGCCGGCGGCAATGTTCATACGACGCCGCCAACTCTCTATCGTCTGGCATAGGTAAGGGCGTACTCTCCGAGCGCGCGGCCTAGCAATTTCAATTTCGTCACGCCCGTGAGCGAAGGTCTTTGCTGGAGAGTGTTGTAACCGATCAACTCAATCGCGTCAAGCACTGCCAGGCCGCCGCGGCTAAACAATTCGATATCCACACGAAGTTTTGGAGCGACTCTTTGCGCGAGAGGAAAACCTTTTTCAAACAATTCGCGTGTTCGATCCACCAGGACACACATCAACTTCTCATATCGGCTGTCAAAGCGTCCCGCAAACAGGTCAGATTCCGCGATGCCGTGCGCCCTCATCAAATCGACGGGAATATAGATGCGATCCATCTGCAGATCCCGTGAAACGTCCTGCCAGAAGTTGGCCAGTTGAAGAGCCGTGCACGTGAAATCCGAAAGGAGCTGGCGCTCGCGATCCTTGTACCCAAACAAATGAAGGACTATTCGGCCCACGGGATTTGCCGAATACCGGCAGTATTCAATGACGGCGTCCCACGTAGCGTAACGGCGAACGCTCTGATCCTGACGGAAAGCTGTCAAAAGGTCGGAAAATGGTTCGATGGGAAGCTCGAATCTCTCGATCGTACCTCGCAGCGCGACGAAGACGGGGTGTTTCGCCGATCCCGCGTAGCATTGGTGCAATTCGCTGTCCCACCAATTCAGTAACTTCAGTGCTTCAGAGGGATTTGTAACTTCGTCGGCGAGATCATCAGCCCACCGGCAATACGCATAAACGTTGTAAAAATGCTGCCGCAGGTGACGCGGCAGAAATACCGATGCGACCGTGAAATTTTCGTAATGATGAGTCGCAAGCCAGCGTGTGTAGTGTTCGGCCTGTTTTAAGGAACCGCCGGAGGGCGGCAAGCCTCGAGCAATTTCCAAATCAACAGGCAACTGCATCATTTATTGATGGCTGCGCCCTATCGGGCTTGCATTCGCAGCTGCTCATTTCCGAATCATTTCAGGGCAGCACCGCGACCTTAAGGTTCCTATTTTTCATATGCCGGAACAAATCCGGCAGTTCGCTCAAACGGATCTCGCCGGTGACGAAATCGCGAGCGGAGATGCCGCCGCCTGCGATCGTCTCAAGAGCTTCGCGCACGAACCGAGGAGTGTGGTGGAAGCTGGACTTGATCGTGATCTCCGAATAATGAAGAGCCGATGACTCGAATTCCACTTTCGTTCCGCTTGGACAGCCGCCGAAGAGATTGACTGTCCCTCCGCATCGCACCATTTGGACGGCCCACTGCCACGTCGTGGGACTGCCTACAGCTTCAATCACCGCGTCCGCGCCAAGGTTTCGACCGGTCAACTGACGGACGGCGGCCACGGCGTTATCCGTTTTCGAACAATCCACTGTCGCAGCCGCACCGAGGCTTTCCGCAACTTTCGTCTGGGTGTTCCGTTTACCCACGGCAATCACACGAACGCCACGCCCCGACAAGATCCTGATGAATTTCAGACCAATGGGCCCGCAGCCGATGATAACTACGGTATCGCCGGGATGGATGCCGGTCTCTTCAATGCCTCGCAGAACGCAGGCCAGCGGCTCCACGAGTGCGGCATCCACGAACGAGAGATGCGGTGGAATCTCCATGACATTCTCGCGCAGGATGCGCCCGGGGATGAGGGTGTACTCGGCATATGCGCCATTGTTGAAGACAAGGTCTTCACAAAGGTTGGCCTGATCCTTCAAACAGAAGAAGCATTCGTTACATGGCGCGGAATTCGCAGCGACGACACGCATGCCCGGCGGGAAGCGGTCTCGAACTGCTTCGCCCGCTTCTTCGATAACTCCTGCCAGTTCGTGACCGAAGATTGCCGGAGGCACGATCATGCGAGCGTGGTAACCCTGCTTCCAGACTTTGAAATCCGTCCCGCAAGTAATCGCTACCTTCACGCGGACCAGAAGGTCTCCAGCGCCGATAGTCGGGATCGCTACTCTTTCGATTTTCAGATCTTCGCGGCCGTACAAGACGGCCGCCATCATGTGTCCGTTGCGCTTTGCATTCACGGCAAGACCACCAACTTGAGAGAATTCTCCGCCGGATGAGAAGCCATTCGGAAAGCATCGCCGATGGTTTCCAGTGAAAAACGATGAGAAATAAGTTCTCGGAACAAGCTTCGATTCGCAAAAACGAGTTTCGCGGATCTTTCCTGCCAATCGATTGACGCGCTGTAGCTGCCCAAAATTTCTTTCTCTTCAACGCCCACGGCCGCTGCCGGAAATTGGATTTGCATGACCGGATCGTTTTGCGCAAACAACAGCACTCTGCCGCCCGGACGCGCGATACTGAGGGCCACGGGGACTAATTTCGGATCCGCCACAGCCAGCAACACCGCATCCGCGCCGATCCCGCCGCGATAACTCCGTGTTTCAGCGGCAGCGTCGGCCACCGCAGGATCAAAACACATTGCAGACCCAAAACGCACGCTCATTTGTTGTCTGAATGGAATTGGATCGCTGGCGAGAACAGTTGCACCTGCCTCGCGGGCCAGGAACGTCAGCAACAATCCTATAGGTCCCTGGCCCATAACAAATACGATTTCATCGCGAACGATCCGAGCCTTTTGTATCGCCTTCAAGCAAGTGTTCACGGGCTCGATAAACGTTGCTTCCTCGAATGTGACATCGTCGGGGATTCGCACCATTCCGCGTTCGACGATCCACGGCATCACTCGCACATATTGCGCGAAGCCCCCGCCGTTTGGATCGAATCCCCCAGTCACACCCACCTTTTTGTACATAGCGCACTGAGAGAACAACTGCCGCTCGCAATAAAAACACTCCCCGCACGGGATGTGATGAAAACTGCTCACTCGATCTCCGACCGACCAGCGTTGAACGCCGGGACTGACGTCCGCCACCGTCCCCGCGATCTCATGACCGAGAATTTGCGGCGGGCGAACCAGTCCATGATGGACTTTCTTCACGTCGGTTCCGCAGATGCCGCAAGCGGCAACCCGGATGAGCACTTCGTCCTCGAATAATTTAGGTACGGGCACATCTTCCGCTACGACGCGTCCTGTACCGCGATAGACGCCCGCGCGCATTTGTTGAGGAACCGACGAATCGATCGTGGAGTTACCGTGAGTTTCGGTGTAGCTCATCTCACCTCCGTCCGCGCGGCGTCCAACTGCAACGTTGCCTCAGTGGCGATACATTTCACGTACTCATCAAGAAAACGTCCGAGCCGCCGGGCTGCTCTTGAACTTTCGAACCCGAAGCGAATCAGTCCAGGAAGACGGCCGGGCCCCGCCGCAACCTGCGACAAAGCGCGAAGCCAGCCAATTTTTCCGTCCCCATCTACAACTCGATTAAAATCCAGAGGCAGGTTCCGATCTACCGGATCAGAAACAGCACGCACCGCAACCGCCCGAACCCCATTCCGTTGAGCTTCAGCCATGATCTGAAAGCTCTCCATCTCGACCGCATCGGCAGTTTGGCCGAGGCGCATTTTTTCCGAGGCTGAATTCGCGATGGCGTCGGCGGTGTAAAAGAAATCGACCGCCGCGGCCCCGCATTGAGTGGCTATTTTCACAAGGGACCCGTCGCTTGTCATCACTGTTTCAGTTTTGTCACGTTTAATCGCTCTCGCCACGAGGATTGTTCCTGCAGCGTGTTGTCTCTTCAAACTTCCCGCCAAACCCGATACGACGCAAATATCAACCGGTCTGTCGAACAACTTCCGCAGTTCCTCGCGAGTGCCACGCGTCCCGATCCCGGTCACCACGGCGTAAATGTCGTCTCCACCGGACTGCGACAAATATATTGAGTTCCCGTTCACGCGCTTAAAACGTCGCAACCGCCGCCACGGTGAGAATTCCGCACGAACTGCAAAGGTTACGATAATCCTAAGCAACTTCCGCACTCCGGAGTTGCGATCGCACGACATATCCATTCTCGATGTACCAGCGGACAGCCCGGCCGATCGCCGCGTCTACGCCTGCGGGGCGGAAACCCAATTCCAGTGTGGCGCGCGAGCAGTCGACGAACATCCTGTGCTTTGCCATTCGCACACCTTCGAGAGGAATCCGCGGCTCACGGCCCAGAACCGAACAGAACAGATTTTCTGTGTACCCTGCGGCAAGAGCCAGCGCGTAAGGCAGCCGGACTCGTGGAGCCGGACGCCCGGCTGGCGCAGCCACTGCCGTGAGGAATTCTTTCAGCGTCATGTTGCGGCCGCCGAGGATATAGCGTTGGCCGATACGCCCCTGTTTCGCTGCGAGCCAATGGCCTTCCGCAACATCTTCTACTCCAACCACGTTGAATCCGGTGTCGATATAAGCCGGCATCCGGCCATTCAGGAAGTCGACAATGATGCGGCCGGTCGGGGTCGGCTTCCAATCAGCCGGTCCAACAGGCGTGGTGGGATTGACCACCACTGCCGGGAAACCTTTTACGGCGGCTTCCAGCACTTCCTGTTCCGCCATGAACTTGGATCTTTTGTAATGGCCGATCATTTGATCCAGGCGAGCTGGTGTTCGCTCATCCGGCAACCCGTCGCGAGCGGGGACGGCAATTGTCGCGACGCTGCTCGTGTAGACAAATCTCTCGACTCCGGCTCGCCGCGATGCTTCGATAAGATTGCATGTTCCCGCCACGTTGGTTTCATAAATGTCATTCGGGTTTTTGGCCCACAACCGATAGTCCGCAGCAACGTGAAAAACCTCACTGACTCCGTCGAGAGCCTTGCTTAACGAAGTTCGGTCGCGAAGATCACCGTAAACTCGATCGACATTCAAGCCTTCGAGTGCGAGCAACTGGCTTGTCGGGCGCACCAAAACACGAACACCCGTTACACGCTCCGACAGGAACCGGGTGACATGCCATCCGATGAAGCCCGTTGCACCGGTAATCAACGTTGTCATGGATTCGAGAGTTGCCACTTGAGCAACTTCCAGCTATCGCCGAATTTTCGATTGGCTCCCAAAACGGCCGACGGCTCATATCCCGCGTGAACCATGCAATCCTGACAGCGCGGATCGCGGCCGTGGCCGTATTTCTCCCATGGCGTCTTTTCGATCAAGTCCTTGAACGTCGGATGATGGGCATCGGTCATCAAGTAGCAGGGGCCTTTCCAGCCTCGCGGGTTAAACGTGGGATTGCCCCAGGCCGTGCACATCATTTCGCGCTCGCCGGAAAGAAATTCAAGATAGATGGGCGACGTCATCAGCTTGAATTCTCCCAGCAGGTTTCGGGCCTCCCGAAACTTTTCCCTGATCTCGCTTCGTGGCATGAATATTTCTTTGGTCTGCACGGCCGCATAGGAATACGCAGGTGAAATCATGAACCCATCCACATTGAGAGTGGAGAGGTACTTGAACAGTTCCCGGATTTCTCGCAGGTCTGTTTCTCTAAAAATGGTTGTGTTGGTGCAAACAAGGAAGCCGGCCGCTTTCGCGGCCTTGATACCTTCGACCGCTTCTTTGAACACGCCGTCACGCTCGACGCAGAGATCGTGCGTTTTTTCCAGGCCATCCAGGTGCACATTGAAGAAAAGCCGCGACGTCGGCTTGAACTCGTGCAGGCGTTTGCAAATGAACATTCCATTCGTGCACAGATAGATGTGTTTCCTGCGGGCAATAATCTCGCTGACGAGGCGGCCCAGGTCGGGATAGATCATCGGCTCACCGCCGCAAATGGAAACGACGGGAGCGCCACACTCATCCAGAGCGTTGAGACACTGTTCGACGGTTAGCTTTTCGCGAATCGTATCGGCGTATTCACGAATACGGCCGCAACCGGTGCACGTCAAATTGCAGGCGTGCAAAGGTTCAAGCATCATGACGAGCGGAAACTTTTCGGCACCTCGAATGCGTCTGCCCGCGATGTACTTCGACATGCTGGCAGTCAGGCTCAACGGAAATCTCACTTCATCCTCCGATAGCGAGCGAGCGCGGACAACGGAAAGTAAAGTCGATACAAGTGGTACTTCAGGTAAAACACTTTCGGAAAACCTGTTCCGGTGAAGGGCTCCTCGTCCCAGGAACCTTCGTCGTTCTGACCATCGATAAGATACTCAACCGCGCGCTGTACAGCAGGATCATTGGGCGGCAATCCGGTCAATAGTCCTGACAATCCCCATGCGGTTTGCGACGCCGTGGTTTCGCCCCGGCCTATCCAGGTCGAGTCGTCGTAAGAGGCGATCGATTCGCCGAAACCTCCGTCGTCTTGCTGCACGCACCGTAGCCAATCCACTGCGCGTTCCACCGCACCATTGGTCTTCGCGCCGACAGCAGCAAACGCGCGAAGAACCCCGCTGGTGCCGTAGATATAATTCACTCCCCAGCGCCCGTACCATGGACCTGCCGGATGTTGTTCCTTCAACAGGTACTCCACGGCTCGTCGAATTCGTGGATGAGATGCCGTCCAACCGAATCGACCGAGGCATTCGACGACGCGAGCCGTCACATCCGGCGACGAAGGGTCGAGCATGGCATTGTGGTCCGCAAAGGGAATTTGGTTGAGGAACGTGTGATCATTGTCGCGGTCGAAAGCTCCCCAGCCGCCATCCTTGTTCTGCATGCTCACGAGCCACTTGAGGCCGACATCGATAGCTTTAGCAAGGCGCGCATAATCCGGATACGAAAGGTTCTGAAGGGCCATCAGCACAAATGCGGTGTCGTCGACATCCGGATAAAAATCGTTGCGAAACTCGAAAGCCCAACCGCCCGGCGGCCCATCACGATTCTTGATTTGCCAATCTCCCCCGCCCAGGATTTGCTTCTGCAAAAGCCAGTGCGCAGCTTTTCGCAGCCCGACATCCGCCGGCGACGTTCCGGCTTCGAGCAAAGCAAACACTGCAATCCCCGTGTCCCAAACTGGTGACAGGCAGGGTTGTACTCTTAAAGTGTCGGCTTCCTCAATTTCGAAGCGGGCCAACTCGTCGATCTGTCGCGCTGTGACCGGGTGATCCGGTGAATATCCGAGCGCCATTGACGCAAAGATCGAATTCATCATCGCTGGATAAATCGCCGCGAGTCCCTCCGAACGCTCAAAGTGTTCCAACATCCACTCGCTGGCGCGGCGCACGGCGCGTTCGCGTCCGGGTTTCCATGAAAGGCGATCGTAAAGCTTTAACGCGCGGTCCAATCCCAGAAACGCGTTCCGCCAATTGAATCCCGGCGTGTAGTCGAACGCCGCGGTTTTCCGGGAAGGATCGCAAAACAGCTCATCGATGCGCGCATGCGAAGGCGCAGGCCAGCAAGGTTTTCGCGCATAAAGAATTGTTAGAGGGATAACGATGGCGCGGGTCCAGGACGACATCTCGTAAATATTGATGGGTACCCAGCGAGGCAGGAACATCAATTCCGGCGGAATTGCCGGCACCATTTCCCAGCCGATGACACCAGCTAAAGCGAGATAGAGGCGCGTGAACGAATTCGTCCGCTCCAGACCACCGATCTCGCGCACACGCCGGCAGGCGCGGACCATGTGCGGCAATTCCGGCGAATGCCCGGCGAGTTTGAGCGCGAAATACGCTTTCACTGTGGCGTTCAGTTCCGAAGGACCGCCGAAGTAAATGTTCCAGCCGCCATCATCGAGCTGCCGCCGGCGGATGAACTCTGCAAGTTTTGTCACACGTTTGCGATCGAATCGCCCGAGGACGTGAAGATAGAAAATGTAATCCGATTCGAGCGTCGTGTCGGCTTCGAGTTCTCCCAGCCAGTAACCGTCGTCGTGCTGAAGCGATCTCAATAAGGAAGCCGCCTTTTCAACGGTGGAATCGAGCCGATCCTTGCCGGCCGGATGGGGCAAATGTGCAGTTGGTGCTTCCAGTTCTACTCTATGTGCCATGTCCGAATCAGGAGACCACTCGATCAAATTTGTCTAGCGGAGCCGGTAATGGAAAATGAACGTCTTCGCCGATAATGTCCAGTTCTTCGACACGCGTGAAACCGAGTAGACGCAGATTTTCCAGGACCTCCAGCACAAGGATCTCGGGAGCTGAAGCGCCTGCCGTTACGCCCACAGAGAAACGTCCTTCAAGCCACGTCCCGCTTATCTCGCGCGCGGTTGCAATCAGGTATGCCGCCGTGCCTGCGTTCCGGGCCACTTCGACCAAACGATTCGAATTCGAACTATTCTGGGCGCCGACGACGAGAATGAGATCCGCCTTCTCAGCGAGCGCTTTTACTGCGGTCTGACGATTCTGTGTCGCGTAGCAGATATCCGAACTCGGCGGAGAGACGATCGCAGGAAATCTCTGCTTCAATCTCTCGACAATGGCCTGAGTGTCATCCAGGCTTAGCGTCGTTTGGGTAACGTAGATCACACGATCCGCCTGCACATTTTCGAGAGCGTCCACGTCAGCGACGCTCGACACCAGATGGACCGCGTTGGGCGCTTCCCCGAAAGTTCCGATGACTTCGTCGTGGTTTCGATGTCCGATCAAAATAATCGAGTAGTTCTGCCGGGCGTAGCGGATCACTTCAATGTGAACCTTGGTCACGAGGGGACAAGTCGCATCGATGATGCGCAGCTTGCGCGCGCGCGCCTCTTCCCAGACATGCGGCGCCACTCCATGCGCGCTGAAAATCGTGATCGCGCCGTCCGGGACCTCGTCCAGACTCTCCACGAACACGGCGCCCCGGGCCGCCAGGCGGTCCACCACAAATCGGTTGTGGACGATCTCTTTCCGCACATAGACGGGGTGTCCCAACTGTTCCAGGGCGATATCAACGATGTCGATCGCACGAATAACCCCTGCGCAAAAGCCGCGGGGCTTCGGTAGGAAAATGGTTTTGGTGAGAGGAATCATTACAGAACACTCCGGCTCTCCAGATTTTGTTCTAGCGGTACGAACTTAGCCGTACGATCCTAACATGAGCCGGTATGCTCTTCGGACGTTTGTTTTTTGCTATTAGATTAATTTTTCTTAATGTTGTTCTAAAATTTTCTAAAAATCGATCCTGATTCCGGCAAGCGGAAGGAGAGGGAAGAGTGAGTCCTGATTGACGCTCAGCGAGCCGTTGGTCGTATCCTGCGTACTTGTCCAGCGCGCGTTGTCGTGTGCCAGGATGTTCAAGACTTCACCATACAGAGTGAGCTGCCAGCGATCGAAACGGAACGCCTTGTTCACGCGGAGGTCGAGCCTGCTGTAAACGGGCATCCTTAACAGGTTGCGCTGATCGGAAAGGAGCACTCGCCCATTCGCGTCTCTCGCGAGGAAACCCGCGATGGGAAAGTTCGTACCATACCGATACTTCATGCTGACGTTCAAGCTGTTGGTCCACCGATAGGACGCGTAAACGCTGAGCGTGTGCCGCTGATCGAAGTTTTGACGGAGCGTGGAATGCCGAATTATTTTGGCGAGCAGCGTTTTGGCCGCCGAGGCGACAATCATCTGCTGGGAGCCGCGCTGGTGCGAGGGGATGATGAGGGACTCTTAAAGTTGCTGTTGGGATCACCGAATTCTGAGATGGATGATTCGCAGATGCTGGGGGCGCGCAAGGCGCATCGTTACTTCAATCGGTCAATGGAGTTTGGCGTAGAGTCGAAAAATACGGGATCCTGGCCGGCACGCCGTGGGAAGTACTAACCGAGCCGGACGGCGGGTTCTGGTTGGCGACTTCGGAAGGCTTGGCCCATTATGCACCACCAGTTTGGGTCACTCCGGAACTGGCTCAGAGCCTGGATCAGCCCGTCAATTCGATCGTTGAAGACCGCCGCGGACGGCTGTGGTTTTCGGCCACCGAATATGTGCTCGTACTGGACGGCGCCGCATGGCGGTCCTACCGGCTGCCGGAAGGGATGAGAACCCATACCGTGCAGACCTCCAGCATACTGGCCATGGCCGACGGCCGCATCCTGGTAAAGGTATTGAAAGCGGACGTCATTGAGATGGTTCTAATTTTGAATCCGGAAACTGGACAGTTCCATCCGCTCACTGCTCCCGGCGATGGCGAGATTGCGGTGATCGCGCCGCGGCGCGATGGAACATATTGGGTTTGGATCAAGCCCCGCAGCATGTACATTTTCGATGGCCGGACGTTCCGCTTTCAATTCGAGGTCTCAAGCGACTGGGTTTCGGACGTCCGCAACCTGATCGAGACAACGAAAGGCGAAGTGTGGGCCGGGGGAACAAATTCCATAGGGGCCTGGCGCAAGGGCGTGTTTCAGAAATTACGGC
>Ga0137409_10000600_pt1 | contig 39667 bp, 33 predicted proteins | sample CZODoug1_16funga_FD_122059 | JGI IMG/M metagenome (GOLD analysis project Ga0137409, IMG submission 122059) | Vadose zone soil fungal communities from Angelo Coast Range Reserve, California, USA - CZODoug1_16fungal (Hybrid Assembly) | ecosystem: Environmental > Terrestrial > Soil > Vadose zone...
GCCGGCTTTAGCCGGCGCGCGCCGGCTAAAGCCGGCGCCTACATTCCCCGTTTGGCGTCATTTGCGTAATTCGCGGCTGCTCCGAACTTCGTCGGGGTCGGCCAAGTATGTTATTACTCCTGACGCATGCCGATTATTTCAGTGGTCTGTCCGACATTCAATTCGGCGGGCTTTGTGACGCGGACACTCGAAAGTGTTGTGAATCAAACCCGCAAGCCGGATGAAATCATCATCTCGGATGATGGGTCTTCCGACAACACCGTCTCCGTTGTCGAAGACTTTTTCAGCCGCGGCCATAACGATATCCATTGGACGATTCTTCGTGGCGAACACGGTGGGGCGGGCGCAACTCGCAATGCAGGTATCAAACGCAGTTCCGGGGAATGGATCGCATTTATCGATTCCGATGATTTCTGGCTTCCCAACAAGCTGGAAGTCGTCTCGGAAGCCATTGAAAAAAATCCGGACGTGAACATATTTTGTCACGCCGAAGAGCAGGTCGGGCTCGACGGCAGCAGGCAAATTATCGATTACGGAAAGTGGTATGACCCGGGTAAGCCATTGCCGGCACAGATCTATTACCGTTCGTTCTTTTCACCCTCCGCTGTCACATGCCGTCGAAAGCTGCTTCTGGACGCAGGACTTTTTGATGAAACCATTATGTCCGGACTCGAGGATTTCGCAGAAGGAATAAAACTACAATCCAATGAGCACACTTGTGATTTGAATGACTTGAAAACGCTACTGCCATTTGGTCGCATCGCGCTGCCAACGACCACGCAAACGGGCTGGTATCGTCAAGAGGACAAGAACGGCACAGGCGAGCCCATCATTGCTGTATCACACGCCGCAGAGCTACTCGCCAATCTTTGCATGGATGCACCCGCACGATCGAAGTTAGTAGTGGCGAACGGGCTCGACCATTTTCGGAGTATTCAGGCATACGACGATATTTCACAGACACAGCGCTTGGTGATTTTTGCAGATTGCTACGACGAAGAAATGATCAAATTAGTGGCAAGTCGCGGCTGCAAGTTCTGGCCGATAGGCAGGCGAGAACTGATCTCAGCCAACTCAGCCACAGAGAAAAACACGAAGACAGGTTTCATTGGATCGGTAGTTCGTTGGGCGGAAAGTCACGAATCGTTCTCGATCAATGATATTGCTTGCGAAGATACTCGTCTCGACGCCATATGGAGCAAGCTGGACAAACTTCGGGCGGGAACTGTGCCTGCTGAAGCAGATAACACGCTTGCAAAACTAATTTCCCGGGCTTGGCGATTGTTTCTTAATGCCACCTACGTATGGGAGACGCCGAGGGAGGCCGAACGTATGAATGCGCAAAAGGAGATCGACAGGTTTCGTCTGGACGCAGCGCAGAGCCAAATGTGGATTTCATCGGAAAGTGTTCGGACGATGAATGAAATTGCCGATGACCTTACAACTTGTTACGGCCCAGATTCAACACTGGGAACGAGTAAAGGCACGGCCCTCTTAAATGCGATACAGGATGCGTCCCTAGGGAGTAAGACGCTAGCAGTACTTGTTCGTAATGAGGCAAAGGTTAGTGAGCTATGTCGATGGCTACTAGAGCATGATCAACTTAAATTTGTGCGAGTCTTTTCGCCTGTTACATTGCCTTCGAACGACGCATTTGACCGTGTTCTTTGTGTTTCGTGGCTTGGCGGCGAAACTATGAGGCAGATCGCAGCCAAACTTGTGGCGCCATGCATTGCGGTTACCGGGTATCGTTGCGAGCGCCAGTGGTTGCGTCAGTGCGAATGGCGATTTAGGACGAATATCCCAACCCCAACGTTCACCACAAACGAGAAATCCGAATTTATATCTGGAGGGAAGCTACCTCGAGTCATTTGGCCAGAAGAAAGACAGCAAACGCTTACTCCGGTGTTATCGGATAGAAGTTCTGATATTTGGGATTTTGAACATCAGCTTCGGATTGGTCGGATAGGCCTCGCAACACGGCCGACTCAAGCAACGGAAACGCTACCTGCCCGATTCGTTCGCTTTTCAGGCGAGTACTATGCATTTCTCACAGAAACCCACAAGCTTCCTGTAGCGACAGAACTGGTTTCAAATCCGGGGCGGGGTGGCCAGACACTTCCGGAGAAATCCTTGATTGATATTAAGTTAGGTGATTTCGTCGTGTTTCCGGAATCTGGCGAACGAGAGCTAATCCAGGAGCTCGCAGATCGCCTTATTGGCGTGCCCGCACAGGAGCTTCGCAAGCGAGCTCATCAATGGAAAGACACATTACGTTTGAACAGAATTACACCCGAAGAATTTCTCCGTCATGCAAAAGAACTAAATCGTTCCCGTCATCCGGTTACGATTCGCAACTGGTATTCGGATACATATCAGATTGGCCCTCGCGAGAAAGATGATCTAGTCCTGATTGCGATTGTCACTGAGGACGAGAACTTTGAGAAACAGATTGACGGTGTATGGTCCGCGATCGAGCAGCTCCGCAGTGCCCACCTGAGTGCAGGTTTGCGGTTGCGGGACGCATTGTTACAACGGTTACCGCAAGTTACAAGCCAAATTGAAGATAGCGGTACGCAGGTAGATCTCGGTGAGCTGGGCTCAGCAAGAATATTGCGCGTTGAATCGATTGATTCTGCGACAGAGCCGCGTGGTCGCGCTGAAGTCAACAGATTGCATCTTGAGAAGTTTGGCCCGGAACTTGGTGAACTTCTCAAGTTCGTGAGCTGAAATGTCGAGGATGCTACCAGCACAGTTTGACTCGTCAACCGTCAGCGTTGCGGAACGGAGGTTATTTGAACTCCTGCGTCATGATCCAGAAACTGGCGATTGGATTGTCTTCCATTCGCTTGGCTTGGCACGTCGCGACAAGAAGCCGTATGGGGAGATAGATTTTGTAGTTTTGATACCTGGTTGTGGAGTTGTGTGTCTGGAGGTGAAAGGCGGGCGAGTTGCTTGCTTAAATGGACGTTGGGAAACCACAAACAGGGCCGGCAAATCTGAGGCACTCAACCGTAGCCCATTCCTCCAGGCTCGAGAAGGCATGTTCGCCCTTAGAAATTCCGTCCAGGAACGTGCGCCGCAAGGCTTTCCACCCGGCCTACTCTACTGTTATGCGGTTGTGATGCCCGACGTGGACTTCAAGGAACGGTCTCCGGAGTGGGAATCGTGGCAAGTAATTGACAGCGAAACGCTAAGAAAGCCAGTTTCTGTTGCGCTACTGCGACTCGCTACGCAGCAGCGAAAACTACTTCCGCACGTCCTGGCTAAAGAGCCGACGGCCGCCACGATGCGGATACTACAACATCTTTTACGTCCGGATTTTGACTTGATCGTGACACGCCGTACGCAGATTGAGCGCACTGAGACACAAATACTGAGACTTACAGAAGAGCAGTATCAAGCCCTAGATATTCTTTCCGACAACGACCGATGCCTTTTTGAAGGACCGGCGGGCACTGGCAAGACAATGTTGGCCCTTGAATATGCTCGACGTTCAGCAGCAGCAGGTAAGCGGACATTGCTAATCTGCTACAACCGTTTACTAGGCGATTGGCTTGAAACGCAAGCGGGCGAGTCTCAGTTGCCAGATAGCTTTACCGCCGGCCGCTTTTATAGACTGCTCCGGGATGTCATTGTTCGTTCGTCGGTCGCCGAAGATTTCTTTGAGCAAGAACGCAAAGGGGATCCTGCGGAACTTTTCACCAATGTATACCCACTTTGCGGAGCTCTTGGGGTCGAAGAGCAAGGTCAACAATTTGATGTATTAGTAATGGACGAAGCTCAAGACCTACTAATTCCAGGTGTCATGGATGTGTTGAATTTGTGGCTCAAGGACGGTTTTTGTGGGGGGCGCTGGGCAATCTTCGGTGACTTCCAAAGACAGGCGATCTTCAGTGCGATTCCCGGAGAGAAATTGAAGCAACGTCTCGAGAAAATCGCCGGGCACTTCACAAAAGGTCGACTTACGCTAAATTGCCGAAATACTCGAAACATAGGTGAAGAAACAGCACTGTTATCCGGATTTGCATCACCACCATACCGGATGGGGCAGCTCGTCGGGTTACCAGTGGACTACCACTATTATGAATCCCCGAGGAAACAGCGTGATGCACTTGCAAACACACTCCAAAAGTTGTTGGCCGATGGCGTGAGCGCAACAGACATAATGGTGGTATCTCGACATCGACTAAACAATTCTGGAGTTGCGGGAATTGAGGGAGGCACTAATTTTCGCCTCGCGGAAGTTGGTGAGAGCACAGTCTCTGATTCGCGAGTTCCAATAATTCGCTTTTCAACGGTCCAAGCATTTAAGGGTATGGAAAGTCCTGTGTTGGTCTTGTGTGACGTGGACCAAGTATCAGAAGAGGAGCCGCAGGCGATGTTATACGTAGCGATGTCGCGTGCGCGTTCTCAACTCACGATGCTCGTACATATGAAGGCGCAAACACACGTTGCCGAATGTGTCCGCCGGAAGTTACAGGACACTTGGAGAAATAGCCCGTGACTAACGCCACACAAGTACGTTCTGCCATTGTGGATTTTCTTCGTCGGGAATTAATTGGGCCCGATCCAAGGCCCGAGCATCAACAGCTTAACAATGGAGATGAACTACTACGCCCACAAGACCCACCACGACTACGTTACAGCGCAGGTGTGCTTTTTCCGAGGAAGGCCTGCGTAAGCGACCAAGAGAACGCCTCAATCGATGAAGTGGCGGGCGCAGAAAGCGGACCTGCTGAAGGAGATGAGCCAGAAAATTCCACACCAAGCGGTACCGCGGGCGACGCCGACAGTACCACGGAGCATGAAGTAAATCGGGCGAACGAGTACTTGCCAAGCGCAATGGGGCTCACCGCGTTGGTGCACCTTCCGAAGCGTCTTAGAGTTGTGGTTCATGCAGCACACTACGAGAAAAAAACAGTCACTGGCGTCGGCCGGCAGGATAACGAAGGAAATTGGTTTCCACATCACTACCGGAAAGCAATCAATCCGCCGCCAGTCGAAATTGACTGTTTGCAACTAGCTTCTCCGAGACACGTTACGCGTACCATCGATTTACAGACTGGAAATCCAGACCTGAAGTTGGCAATCCATATATACAGTCGACCATACGCTCGAGCAACGGAAGCAAGTTTGAACCGCATAGTTACGTTCACACTCATCAATCAAACAATGATGTCTGGCGATAGACCGAAAGACGACGAGTGTCTATTTCAATGCGAATTTAAGGTTGAAGACACTGATGGCGCAGCGTGTTTTCTGGAATACCCGGAAAGGGAAGGATTAGAGGACGACGCGGAGGAGCAATCGCTCCGACTTCTATATCGCCACCACAAGACATTTGCTGTGGGTCATGGATGTGCAGCTGAATGGCCTGACACCGACGTTGATGCGGTCCGTGAGATCGGGACAAACACTCTGCCAACGTACGAAATAAAGCCCATTCTCCCGCGGGAAATTGAAGGTCTCGATCTTTCAATGGGATTGTTTTCCGATAGAAACAACGCTAGTGCGCTAGAGAAATGTCAACTGCTTGCTGAAGGGTACTTACATTGGATTGCAGAGCAGGAAATTACTATTAATGCGAAGGAGTTTCCCAAGGAACACTGGCCAACAGCGACTCGGCACCTTGAGCTTTGTCGAGCGTGCTACAAGAGAATAACGGCTGGAATAGATTTACTGAGTAAGAACGAGAAAGTTCGTCAGGCATTTTCTTGGATGAATCGAGCAATGCTGGAGCAGCAGCTGCATTATGACTTGGCATCAAATCACCGCCGCAGCTGGGTGGCGCGCGCTGGAGCTCTCTCGTTGGAGTCCACTTATACGCCTCCAAATTTAGATGAACCGCCTCCGGGAAAAGGTAAATGGCGTCCTTTTCAGTTGGTGTTCATTCTTATGAACCTTCACGCAATGTCGAGACGTGACGCATCGGAACGTCGCATCGTCGATTTGATCTGGTTTCCAACAGGAGGAGGTAAGACAGAGGCATATCTTGGGCTTACTGCATTTACTATTTTCTACCGGAGACTGCTTGACTTAAATGATGCAGGTACAACTGTACTGATGCGCTACACCTTGCGCTTGCTAACGACGCAGCAGTTTCAACGTGCCGCCTCATTAATCTGCGCATGCGAGGTTATCCGGCGGGAACACCAAGCTGAACTCGGTACTGTTCCGGTTTCCATTGGACTCTGGGTTGGGCAAGGTGTTACGCCAAACAAGAATGCTGACGCCGTGAAAGCATTGAATGTGCTTCACCGCAATGGAAAACCAAATCCTTTTGTTTTGCTTACCTGCCCCTGGTGCGGAGCTGAAATGGGGCCGGTGCAGCAACGCAATGCATATTTTCCAAAAGGTTATCGGAAGGAAGGGAAGCGGGTTGTTTTTCGATGTGAGGACTCGAATTGCGATTTCCATGATTCCCGAGGCCTCCCTTTGTTGGTCGTAGATGAAGCCATCTACGACGCGCGACCAACATTGGTGATTGGTACCGTTGACAAGTTTGCCATGCTCCCTTGGAATCCCGATGCCCGCCGTCTATTTGGGTTGGGTGATCATGCGGCTATCTCACCGCCGGATCTGATCATCCAGGACGAGCTACACCTTATCTCAGGCGCACTCGGGTCCATGGTAGGCATGTACGAGAGCACGATTGGCGAACTCTGCCAGCATGACTGGCACGGCGAAAAGTTTCCCGCGAAGATTGTTGCATCCACTGCAACTATTTGTCGTGCTGCCCAGCAAGCAAATTCTTTGTATGCCTGTGGCGAAAAAAATGTCTTCCTATTTCCGCCGCAGGGATTACGGGCGGGAGACTCATACTTCGCTGAGGAGACTTCCCACGATCGCGAAGGGAACCGGCTTCCCGGCCGTTTGTACTTAGGATTCTTCGGATCCGCATTGTCCTCTCATGTCACCGCGCAAGTTCGAGTTATTTCCGCATTACTTCAGGCAGTTAGATGTGTGCCGACGCCCTCTCTCGAATTGCTCGATGCATATTGGACGCTGATGGTTTACTTCAACAGCCTTCGCGAACTAGGGCACGCAGCAACACTTATCCGCGCCGATATCCGAGAACACTTGAACGCGGTCTGGGACCGTCTTGATATTAGAAGACCGGCGGCGGGCAGCAATAACCCTGATTTGCGGAGGTTCATAAATCGTGACCTTGAACTTACTAGTCGTATCCAAAGCACAGAGGTCACAGATGTCCTTCAGCAACTATTTAATTCGTATCCTGGAACCGTTGAGCGCCGTCCGGTGGACGTTTGTCTTGCGACGAACATGATTCAAGTGGGTCTCGACGTGCCTCGACTGGGTCTAATGGCGGTCATAGGGCAGCCCAAGACAACCTCCGAGTACATACAGGCAACAAGCCGCGTGGGCCGTGATACTAAGGGACCTGGCTTAGTTATCGCTGTGTATAACCCAGCCAAACCGCGAGATCGTTCTCACTTCGAACATTTCCGTTCGTACCACCAAAGCATCTACCGATGGGTCGAGCCTACTAGTGTTACGCCATTTGCCGTACCTGTACGTGAAAGGGCGCTACATGCTCAGCTCATTACACTTGCTCGATACTGGGGTAATTCAGCTCTTCGCGAACGGCCAAGTCCCCCGCCGAACGCCGCACTAGTTGATCGAATTTTGAATGCTCTAATTAAACGTATAGATATAGTTGATGCTGAAGAAAGTACTTTCGCACGCCAGATGATCATGAATCTTGTAGAGCGTTGGGTCAACGTAGCACCACCAATTTACGGGCACTTCGGTTCTCCACCGCAAGAAACGCCTCTCATGTATCCAAGTGGAAGCGAGCCTCGGGCACTTTGGTCAAACCGTGCCAAAGCTACGCCGTCGTCAATGCGCAATGTAGATTCCGGTTGTAATGCGGGAATTATCCACCAGTTTCTCGAACCGTAACGACCATGTCCGCACCAAGACCGATTCGCCGCAGTCAACTCCTTTCACCATTTGGAATAGGAGCAATGGCGGACTTTCCCGGCGACGAGTCATTGATGCCGGCAGGTCTTGACGTATGGCCCCTGGCGAAAGAGGAGTGCCCACCTGAGTCTGGCTGGTTAATACGTGAAGAACGTCTGGAAGCGAGGTTGAACGTTTCGCACCTCAGATTTCCACCTGACTATCGCGAGCCGGATGGAGGTAGCCGATTCGCAAATGAATCAGTCCCATTTGTTCGTTTTCCTAGGTGGCACTACTGCCACCACTGTGGGGGTATGGAGGAGTTATCCATTTTTTCAGCTACCCGCGAACGATGCCGTGGACGTCCATATCCACAACAAAATTGCGCCAACAAACCTGAGAAACGGCGACCATTCCTCATCCCTGTGCGTTTCGTGGCGGCATGTGAATCGGGTCATATCACAGACTTTCCTTACATGCAGTGGGTTCACCGTGATGTGCCACATACACCAGAATGCAAACTCAGACTACGTGCGGGGCGCTCGTCTGCGGGCTTGTCGGGTATTACGCTGGAGTGCCTGTGCGGACAAAAACGTACGTTAGGTGACGTATTTCGCTTTGTCGAGAATGAAGGAGGCCCACTGTCGAAACTTGGATACCTTTGCAAGGGGCTTCGTCCCTGGCTTGGTGAGAACGATTCAGGGGCCATGTCATGCGGTAATCACTTACGTGTATTGCAGAGGGGCGCAAGTAACGTCTATTTTCCTCAAGTTTTCAGCTCGATATATTTACCGCTATGGGCTGAGCACATAGGCTCGGATGTTGTGGCTGTATTGGAGCAGCCGCACGTGTGGGCGTTGTTATCCCAAGGGACGGTGAATGGGCGTATCGACCCTGTACGCTGCCAGACGGTGGCAGCGATGGCGGGCGTGGACGCGGGGAAATTGGAAGCAGCGGCGCAGCTCAAGCTTCAAGGCCGGCTACAATCAGGTCCCTCGGGTGGAACTAGCAGTGGTGAGGAAGAATTTCGTCACTCAGAGTATCAGGCAATTTGCGATGGAAAGGTGGGGCCCGATACAGATCTCTATGTTCAGTGCGCCGAGTTACGGGACTATGATCCAATAGTTGAAAAATTCTTTTCCAGAATCCGCCTGGTTCATAAACTGCGCGAAACAAGAGCCCTTGCCGGCTTTACTCGCATCTTGCCTCCTGATGGGAATCTGGATAGTCCGCGTTTACAGCCCCTCAAGCTTGATTCGCGTATTGAATGGCTTCCTGCGATCAAAGTTTACGGCGAAGGTATCTTTTTTGAGTTAAACCTATCCGCAATTAACGGATGGCTTACGACGAATTCTGGGATTAGTAAACGGCTAACACCGCTCATCGATCATTACAACGCGGTGCGAGTAGGTCGCCAACAGCCACACCGTAATGTGACTGCAAAATTCTTGCTGCTCCACACGCTGGCACATGTCCTGATAAATCAGCTGAGCTTCGATTGTGGATATGGAAGCGCATCTCTTCGGGAACGCATCTATTGTGATTTCACTGACCCTACGAAGCCTATGCAAGGTCTCTTGATTTATACGGCCTCCGGTGATTCGGAAGGCTCGATGGGTGGATTGGTGCGTCAAGGCAAGCCCGGCCGATTTGAGCAAACACTACGCCGAGCAATTCATCACGCCGCTTGGTGTTCATCAGATCCGGTGTGTATTGAAAGTAGCGGACAAGGCTCAGACAGCGCTAATCTTGCGGCGTGCCATGGCTGCTGTTTGCTGGCGGAAACATCGTGCGAGGAGGGCAATCGCCTTCTTGACCGTGCCTTACTTACTGGGACACCTGAAGCCCCAAATCTTGGATTCTTTGGGGATCTAGTGATTTAAGAATTTCAGATTTCAAACAATTAAGCGCAAATGACTGATGTTCTCACGACCGCGCAGCGACGATACTGTATGTCGCGGATCCGTGGAAAGAACACGACCCCCGAAATTGCCCTAAGGAAAGCGCTTTGGCGTCTCGGCTTAAGATATCGGGTGAAAAGTGCTTTACCTGGACGTCCAGACCTAGTTTTTTCAAACTATAGGGCAGTGATATTTATTGACGGATGCTTTTGGCACATGTGTCCCAAGCACTTTTCCATGCCCGCGAACAATAATTCCTTTTGGCGTTCGAAGCTAAAAAGAAATGTAGCTAGAGATCGTGAGGTGGACGTGGCTCTGAAAGAAGCGGGCTGGAACGTGATCAGATTTTGGGAGCACGATGTAGCGAATCAACTAAGCCGCTGTGTGACAAGGGTGAAGAAAGTGCTGGTCAGTGCACATTTGGGCTGAAACTGTCCAGCCAAGCTGATATGTTTGGCAAGCCGCCAATCCTTTCACGGAGAAGTTTGGCCGCATCTCCACCGCTAATCACAACAACCGGATGATTGTCTTCCTTGAGTTCTTGATACGCCTGCGTTGCCAGAAATGATGTGGTAACCAAAATGCCAAATTGGCGATGCCTTAGGCGAGAAATAAGTCTTGATAGTTCTTTGACACCTACACCTGAATCAGGTGCATAGCATTTTGCTTCCAAGGCGAACTCAACCTCTACAGCAGATGCCGCTTGGCCAATGTGGTAGCTGCCTGTGGCATCCCTGCCACCATCTCTCCATGGACGAGTAAGGTCGCATGTAACGATCTGAGGCAGCATTAGTTTTGCTATCTCTGCTGCGCATCGTTCAAACTGAAATGGATTTTCCTTGTATCGATCGTATATCAGTGAAACTATCGCTTTCTCCTCCTGGGTTTTTGGGGCCTGAAGAATCTTACTTCTAACTTCAATACTCCGAGGAGAGTGCAATGGAGTGAACTTTCGAAGACGTAGCCAGTCCAGCCAGACTGATGGGGCATGAGGCGATGTTGCGGCGCGTCCATTTTGAATGTCTCGAATCCAAGTCCGCGGAATTGAGGCGATATCCAAAATTGTGAAAATTGCTTTGTAGTTTTGGAATCGCTGGTTCGAGTCACCTCCACTTCGCCAGATGGCTACTAAGTCTTCGTCGGGCCCAAGGGATTCTGCACCAGGTACGGCCAGACCGAGAAAGCGCTGGTCTCGATATGTCCCGGCGGAACAGAAAACAAAGATTGGTGGGAAGTGCTGAGTCAGTTGGCGGTTGTGCCGTCCATCGAAGAGATTTTTCAGAATACTATTCCCCTGCCTGGGTGTTTCATGCAGTCCGCGCCCCGGCGTCTGATTGTCTCCGTAGTAAGTAAATAGCCCAGTCTCCTGGTCGAGATGATCTGGCCAGTCGGGGTTATTAAGGTTTGTTTTTAGTACAAGAAGCTTAAGCGTTTCCACCGCGGGCCGCTTTCCGAGGTGTCGGAATCCAGCGCCATTGTCCACACCCAAGAGGCTTGGCAGAGGATCGTCTGAGGCATTCCCTTTTCTGGAGCCCCCGTAGATGTTGTCTACTACTAGATCAAGATTTGAAAGATCAACTACCAATTAAGATGCCTTGAGAGGAGTCCGCTGGCTCATTATTTGTTGAATTCTCCGAAAAATGACTTCAACCACGGGGGAACAGACTCCATTCCCACAGAGTTTTATTTTGTCTCGCCTGCTGCCAAATGGTAGGGAGTGCTGATTTCCGGCACCCATGGCTCGTGAAAGCTCTTGAGGCTGAAGCATTCGCATATGCGGCTCTCGCCGAATCCATGTAACGAGAGCGAACCTGTCCAATGTGGTGACTGTTCGCAACGGGGTATCAAGACGCTGCCAGCCGCCAGCATAATCTGAGCCGTAGTAAACAATAATGAATGGAACGTTTTCCCCCAGCTCCGAGATTGCCCGGTTAGCACGTGCAAGCGTAGCTTTAGCACGGCCCTTTATACGTAACTTCGTTGTTTCGAAATTTCCATTCCAGTCGATAATCGAATGAGCGTCTTTCCTGCCCTTGTTGTGAGTTCGTAGCAGGTCTTCCTTGGATATCGCGCTGCCACCTCTATCGCAAACTAGGAATAGTCTTTTTCGGGACTGCGGGGTACCAAACTCTGCTGCGTTAAGGAACAGATCGTTAATCGTGTATCCAAGTTTTTGGATTGAAATGATGAAGTCGTCATGTCGATCCCAGGTCTTCATTCGGTTAACGTTCTCGACAATGACCCACCGAGGTTTCATTGCCTTAATCCAGGGGACGATATTTATTGCGGTCTCCCGGCTTTTTTCTGATCCTGGCTTAGCGCCCCGAGCAATTGAATGCGCAGTGCATTCAGGAGAGGTCAACAGGACATCTGGTTTGTATTTTCTCGACAGTGTGTAGGGATTGAGGTCTTCAATTCGATTTTGCAAGACGGCGGCACCCGGAAAGTTTGCCGAATAGGTATCCGTAGCTAGATTCCAGGCATCGACCCCGAGAATTGGACGCGCACCAGCCCTAACCGCACCACGCGCGCCAAAACCCCCACCGCAGAACAAATCAATGAACTCAAGCATTCTATGAACCCCCCGCTGAATGCAGGCGGAATATTGTCAAGTCAGCCTGGCTAAAGGGAAACTTAGCCCAGCGTAGCAGGAAAGTTATTTAATTTCAATAAGATATATGCAGTGTTTGGGTAAGAACCAACTATAATTCTGGAGTATTTGGGGCACGGGCACGCCCCGCCTAAGAAAAGAAGGATAGTTAGCCCGATGCCTAACGGCGTATGACAAGGGGAGATCTATGGCAGCGCGTCGAAAGAAGCGTAGAAAGAAGCGGGCAACAACCAAGGGTAGATTGATAAAGGGAATGACCCGCAAACTTCCCAGCGAAATCCTAGCCAGTCCGATTTTTCGGGCGAAGTTGAAAGAATTGATGAAGGGTTACGCAGGTATTTATGCGTTATACCGAAAGAGCAAACTTTACTATGTGGGACTGACGCGGAATTTGTTTGGCCGCGTTAGCCATCACCTACGAGACAGGCATGCAAAACGATGGGACCACTTCGTAATATTTCGTATAAAAAGAGTGGGCTACCTGAAGGACATTGAAACTTTGTTGACACATGTGGTCGATTTGCCGGGAAATCGAGTGAAAGGTCATATTCAAAAAGACGGTGACATCAACCATATTTTGCGCCAGATACTCTCAGTTCATACTCGCGAAATTAGGGAAATCAGAAAAGTTTTAGATAAGAAGTAGAACTATAAACATTAGAACCTTAGCGAATCAAAGGGGACAGACCCCATCAATCTGAGGGATGAGGGCGGAGGGATGAGGGATGAGGAGGTCGACCCAAAGGCGAAAGGCGGAAGAATTCAGGCGCTAAAAAAGGGCCCCTAAAACCCTACTCGGACTTCAGCCCCGCCACCTTTACAAGCTTTTCCACCACCGCCATCTGCTGCTTGATAAGGCCCTCGAGCTCCGGGGAGCCCGAGGGGGCCGCGGTCATGCCGATCGCGTGGAGCCGCTTGGTGACTTCCGGCGCGCTTCCCGCGCGGCGCATCTCGCGATTCCACAGCTCGATGATCGCGCGCGGCGTGCGCTTCGGTGCGAGGAGCGAGCCCCAGGCATCCCACTCGAAGCCAGGCAGGCCCGACTCCGCGATGGTGGGGATGTCGGGCAGCGCGGGCGAGCGCGTCGCGCTGGAGACGCCGAGGCCGCGCAGCTTCCCGTCGCGCACGAGCTGCGCGGCGCTTCCGATCGGCGCCATGAAGAACTGGGCGCGGCCGGCCATCAAGTCGGTCAGCGTCTCCGCGATGCCGCGGTAGGGCACGTGCACCACGTCGATCCCGGCGCTGTACTTCAACATCTCGCCGGCGAAGTGGGTGCCGCTGCCCAGTCCCGCCGATCCGAAATTGAGCCGGCCGGGCTGCGCCCTGGCGAGATCGATCAGCTCCTTCACGGACTTGACACCGAGCGAGGGCGTGGCCACCAGCAGGAAGGGCGCGCTGTAGGTGCGCGTGATGCCCGCGAAATCCTTCAGCGTGTCGTAGGGCAGCTTGTAGAGGAACGGGTTAATCGTGTGCCCGGTCGACACCGAGAGCAGGGTGTAGCCGTCGGGCACGGCGTCGGCCACGATCTTGGAGCCGATCGAGCCGCCGGCGCCGGGACGGTTGTCGATGATGACCTGGTGCTTGAACGCCTCGACCAGTCCTGGAACGAGCAGACGCATGAAGATGTCCGGCTGGCCGCCCGGCGTGAACGGCACGACGACGCGGATCGGGCGGCTCGGATATTCCGCGCCCGGACCGGCTTTCTGCGCGAGCGCAGCCGGGGCGCCGGCGAGGAGACCGATGGCTGCGAGGGAAAGCAGGAAGCAGCGGTTGGGCATGGCCAGTATCCTAATGCAACGGTGCGGGAGGGCGGGAGAGCGGGAGGGCGGCAGCGCGACAAGAGCCGGGAGGGCGGGAGAGCGTTAGAGCGGAAGTGGAGTTTTCGATCTCGCGATCTCGCGATCTCCCGATCTCCCGACTTCCCGATCTCCCGACTTCCCGATCTCCCGAGAAGTCAGTCCGCCTTGAGCCCTGCCTTGCGCATGATCGGTGTCCACCGCGCGATCTCCTTCTCGACCAGGGTCCTGAACTCTTCGGGCGTGCTGCCCACGGACTCGATGCCCATTCGGAGAAAGGTTTCGCGGATCTTCTGCGTGCGGACGACTTTCGCAATCTCCCCGCTCAGGCGGCCTACGATCGCGGGCGGCGTGCCTTTCGGGGCGAGCACGCCGTACCAGGCGTCGAACTCGTATTCCGGGTAGCCGAGTTCCGCCACGGCCGGCACGTCGGGCATCGCGGCGGCACGCTTCTTCGTGCTGACCGCCAGCAAGCGCAGCCTGCCGGACTGTATATGCGGCATCGCCGCCGGCGCGCCGACGAACGCGACTTCGACCTGGCCGCTGATGACATCCGTCACGGCCTGCCCGCCGCCCTTGTACGGCACGTGCACCATGCGGATGTGCGCCACGGTGTTCAACAGCTCGCCGGCGAGGTGCATCGTGCCGCCGGCGCCGGCGGACGCGAAGTTGAGTTCGCCGGGCCGCCGCTTCGCCAGCGCGACGAGGTCCTTCAGGCTGCGAACGGTCAGCGTCGGGTTGATGACGAGCAGCAACGGTCCCGAAGCGGTGATCGATACGTGCGCGAAATCCCGCAGCGGGTCATAAGGCAGCGTCTTCGCATGGAGAATCGAGCTCGTGGTGAAGCCTGCGGTGACGTAGGCGGCGGTGTAGCCGTCGGGGCTAGCCTTCGCGACGTAGTTCGTGCCGACGATCGCGTCCTGCCCCGGCCGGTTGTCCACCAGCACCTGCTGGCCGAACGATTCCGACAAAGCCTGTGCGACGACGCGCGCCTGCACGTCAGCGGCGCCGCCCGGAGTAAAGCCGACGACCATCCTCAGTAGCTTCGAGGGATAGCCCGCCGGGTCCGACGCCGCGTCGGCCGCTCCCGCTCCCTGCGCGGTGAAGGCGCAGGTGATACCCAAAACTGCGCCGAAAACTACGCCGAATGCCGCGCTGCGAACAGCCGCTTTTCCGGTCTTCATTTTTCTTTCCTCCCCGCGGGCAACATGAGGGCGACACGAGCCACATTGACAGCCCGCCGGGCTGTCCGCTATAAATTCCGCAGCGTCGCGATTCGACGTGAACCGTATCGCAAGGGAGGCTCCGTGTCGATCACTGTCACAAAAACCGGCGCCGCGCTCGGGGCGCGCATCGATGGCGTCGACCTCACGCAGGAGATCGACGCCGCGACCTTTGCCGCGGTAAGGCAGGCGTTCTACACCCACGAGGTCGTCTATTTCCGCGGCACGGAGCTCACCGACGAGCAGCACATCCGCTTCAGCGCGCGCTTCGGGGAGTTGCGCCGGCTCAAGCTCGACCAGGTGCACAATCGCCACCCGGAGATCTTCGTCGTCTCCAACATCAAAGAGAACGGCAAGCCCATCGGCAGCTACGATGCGGGCATCTTCTGGCACACCGATGGCGCCTACCTCGCCAATCCGCATGCGCTCTCGGCGCTCTACGCGCACGAGGTGCCCGAGCAGGACGGGCGCGTGCTCGGCGATACCGCTTTCGCAAGCACCTCGGCCGCCTACGACGCGTTGCCGCAGAGCATGAAGAAGCGCCTCGAGGGGCTGCAGGCGCTGCAGAGCATCATTCACCGCCATCAAAAGACGCTCGCTGCGGGGCTCAAGAAGGAATACAACGACGCGGTCAAGGCGGACCCCGAAGCGGTCCATCCGGTGGTGCGGGTTCATCCCGTCAACGGGCGCAAGTGCCTGTACGTGAGCGAAGGCTACACCGTGAAGATCCTCGGCCTGCCCGAGGACGAGAGCCGCGATCTCCTCAAGGAGCTGACCAGCCATTGCGCGAAGCCGGAATTCCAGTACGTGCACAACTGGCGCCGGCACGACCTGGTGATGTGGGACGACTGCACGACGCTCCACAAGGCGACCTTCGACTACCCGGCGCACCTGCGGCGCCGCATGCACCGCACGACGGTGATCAACGGGCTGTAGGGCGGCAACAGCCGTGAGGGCGGGAGAGCGGGAGAGCGGGAGAGCGAAAAGTTTCCCCCCTCTCTGAACCTTAGGGGACAGACCCCGTAATTCGCCCGGTCGATCGGTTATGCTAGCCCGGGGTTCCGCAAGCGGAGAGTGACGGGGAGGCGACATGGACGTGAACGCCGGCAGCCTGGGTTTCCTGCGCAAGATGGATTCGTCGGACGTATTGCTCATCGCGGCGATCGTGGTGGCGGCCTGGCTGCTGGCCGCGTTCGTGCGCTGGGCCCTGCGCCTCGCCGCGGAAGGGGCGCCGCGGCGCCTGCGGCTGCCGTTCCTGCGCGTCGTGCCGCTGGCGCGGCTGTTCCTCGGGATCGGCGCCGTAGCGCTCGTGGTGCCAATCGTCATCGAGCCGTCGTTTCAGAACGTGGTCGCGCTCGTGGCGAGCGTCGGCCTCGCCCTTGCGTTCGCGTTCAAGGACTTCGCGAGCAGCCTCGCCGCCGGGCTGGTTGCGGTGCTGGAGAATACTTACCAGCCGGGCGACTGGATCGAGATCGATGGCGTCTATGGCGAAGTGACGATCGTCGGCGTGCGCGCGGTGCACATCGTGACCGCCGAGGATAACGAGGTGATCGTCCCGCACTACCAGTTCTGGACGAAGAAGATCTCCAATTCCACCAGCGGCAGCCACAGCGTGCTGTGCGTGGCGGATTTCTACCTGCATCCGGACCACGACGGCGCGGCGGTGTGGCGGCGCCTCGAGGAGGTCGGGCAATCCAGCGCACGGCGCATGCCGGAAACGAAAGTGAGCGTGGTCGCCAGCGAGAAGCCCTGGGGCACGCACTACAAGATCAAGGCCTACGTCAAGGAGAGCCGCGAGCAGTTCGACTTCATCACCGACCTGACAATCCGCGGCAAGGAAGTGCTGCGCGCGATGGACGTGCGGTTCGCGCCGGTGCCGTACTCGCCGCGGGCCGGCAAGTAGGGCAGGCAGCCGGGGCGGTCAATTAGAACCAGCGACGAGTGACGAGTGACGGGTGACGAGGTGAGGGTGACGATTAAGGGTGACGGGAATCTTTTCTGACTTTTTCCTTCGCGTACCCCTCAAGGGGGTATTAAAAAGAATCCTTGGCGCCCATCGCATTCTTCGCGTCTCGTTGTAAGGCTTCCTTCGTGCCCCATAGCCGGTTCTCGGTTTGCCTCGCTGTCTTCGCCGTCCTGGCTTCCCCAGGCGGATTCGCGCAGCAGTACCCGTCAAAAGTCGTGCGGCTGGTCGTGCCACTGGCGCCCGGTGGGGGTAACGACACGCTCGCCCGCTACCTGGCGAAGCCTCTGACGGAAGCGCTCGGCCAGCAGGTGGTCGTCGAGAACCGGGCGGGTGGAGGCGGGCTCGTCGGCGGCGAATTCGTCGCGCGTGCCGCGCCGGATGGCTATACGCTGATGATCGGCGGATCCGGCCAGCTCGTCGTGACGCTGCTGCACCGCAAGCCGGATGTACGGGAGGATTTCACCGCGATCTCGGGGGTGCTCGAGTACGCATCGTTGTTGATGGCGCATCCCTCGCTTCCTGTCCGCACGGTCGCCGACCTGGTCAAGCTCGCGAAAGCGCGCCCCGGGCAGATCAATTACGGATCGGCGGGCTTCGGGTCCGCGGGGCACATGGGCATGGAAATGCTGCGCATCGCGGCGGGAATCGATCTCGTGCACGTGCCGTACAAGGGCGCGGGACCCGCGCTCACGGAGGTGATGGCGGGACAGGTGCAACTCCTCTTCAGCAATCCGCTGGGCGGCATCGGCGCGGTCAGGGCAGGGCGCGTGCGCGCGATCGCGGTCAGCGGGAAGGCCCGCCTGTCAACGATGCCCGATGTGCCGACGGTCTCGGAATCGGGAATCCCGGGCTTCGAAACCACGCTGTTCCTGGGCCTGCTCGGTCCGGCGGGCATGCCGCGCGAGATCGTGATGCGCCTGAACTCGGATACGGTGAAGAGCGTGCAGCGGCGCGACTTCCAGGAGTGGCTCGTGCAGCAAGGCGCCGAGCCTGCTGCGGGCACGCCGGAGGCGTTCGCCACCAGGATCCGGTCCGAGATGGACAAGCTGGTCAAGGTGGTTCGCGAGGCTCGCATTAAGCTAGAGTGACGGGTGACGAGTGACGAGACCCTTCACCTAAGGCGAAAGGCGGAAGAGTCTCAAACCCGGTGATGATTGACGAGGAAAACACGGTGAAACGTCTTTTTTACTTTATTCTTCTGCCGGCCTTTTCTCTTTTCCCTTTTCTCTTTCCCCTTGCCGCGGCGGCGCAGCCGTACCCGGCGAAGCCGGTGCGCATGGTGATCCCGTTCCCGCCCGGCGGCGCGACCGACATCCTGGCCCGGGCGATAGGGCAGAAGCTGGGCGAGTACCTCGGCCAGCCGGTGGTGATCGAGAACCGGGGCGGCGCCGGCGGCAACATCGGCGCGGAGCTGGTGGCGAAAGCGGCGCCTGACGGCTACACCGCCTTGTTCAGCACGAGCGGCGTCATCGTGGTCAATCCCAGCCTGCACCGGAAGATGCCCTTCGATCCGGTGAAGGATTTCGCGCCGGTCGCGATGGCGGCCACGCACGGCAATCTGCTGCTGGTGCATCCCTCGTTGCCGGTGAAATCGGTCAAGGAACTGATCGTGCTGGCCAGGGCGAAGCCCGGGCAGTTGAATTACGGCTCCGGCGGCGTCGGCACTTCACCGCACCTCGCCGCCGAGCTGTTCAAGGTCATGACCAAGACCGATCTGGTCCATATTCCGTACAAGGGCGGCAATCAATCGGTCATCGGCCTCTTGTCCGGCGAGGTCGCGGTCATGTTCGCGAGCATACCGTCGGTGCTTCAACATGCGCGCAGCGGGCGCTTGCGTCCCCTGGCGATCACTTCGGCGGCGCGCTCCGTCGTGGTGCCCAATCTGCCGACGGTCGCGGAGAGCGGCCTTCCCGGGTACCAGGTGGATATCTGGCTCGGTGTTCTCGTCCCGGCGGGCACTTCCCGCGAAATCATCACCCGGCTGAATGCCGGCATCATCAAGGCCCTCAATGCGCCCGACCTGAAAGAGCGTCTCGAGCCGGAAGGTTTCGAACCTTCGAATATGTCGCCCGAGCAGTTCGCCCAGCATATCCGCGCGGAGATCCCAGTTTGGGCGCGGGTCGTGCAGGCGGCGAACCTGCGGGCCGATTGATCGCTTCGACACGCTGGAACAAGAGGCCCGCCTTTGCCGACCGCACGCGTTGCCCCCGACCTGGAGATGCACTACCAGGTCGACGACTACACCGATCCCTGGCGCGAGCCGGAGGCGGTCCTGCTGCTTCACGGCAACAACGAAAGCGGGACGGTATGGTTCGCGTGGGTGCCGCACCTGGCGCGTCACTACCGTGTCGTGCGGCCGGATATGCGCGGCTTCGGAGATTCCACCCCGATGCCGCGCGATTTCCCATGGACGCTGGATGTCGTCGTGGACGACTACGCCAGCTTGATGACCGGCCTGGGATTCGAGCGTTTCCATCTCGTGGGAGCGAAAAGCGGCGGCATCGTCGCGCGTCGCTTCGCCGCCCGCCTGCCCGGCCGGGTGCGGACGCTGACTTTGGTCGGGGTGCCGCCGGCGCGCCGCGACGTCAGCAGGCGTGACCACGCGCTCGCGAAGGATTTCGAGAAGCACGGCACCGGCGACTGGTTGCGGAAGACCATGGGCGAACGGCTGGGCAGCCGGTTTCCGGCCGCGGGCGTGGAATGGTGGACGGCCCTGATGGAGCGGACTCCCGTTTCCACCGAGATCGGTTACCGAGCCAATATTCCCAGCACGGACAACAGCGCGGATGTGTTGCGGATTGCGTGTCCCACCCTCGTCATTACGAGCGAAGGCAGCTCCCTCGGTTCGGTGGAGCAGACCCGCGCGTGGCAGCAGCAGATTCCAGGATCGACGCTGCTCGTGCTGCCGGGCGATTCATTCCACGCGGCGGCCACCGATGCCGACCGGTGCGCCATTGAAACATTCAAGTTCATCTCGATAGTAGAATCCAAATCAAAGGGGAAAGACCGCGAGGACGCCGAAAAGCAAGGATGAAGGCGGAAGGATGAAGGATGACCATTGCTTTTCGCGTGCAGGCGAAAGTCGGAAGGAATTCCGAAACCCTAATGGATTAGACTGCATTGAAAGAACAACAAATTGAGGAGTACCCATGCCCCGCACCATTCTCAGCGAAGCACAGATTCATCCCGACGTACGCGCAAAGATCGTGAATTACCGATCGGATATCGTGAAGGAGGTGCAGGCGGCCGTGGCGGCGAATGAGATCGTCGTCGTGGGCATGCGCCAGAATCCGCATCCGAAGAAGGCGAGAAAGCTCCTCGACGCAGCGGGGATACCGTACAAGTATCTCGAATACGGCAGCTACCTGAGCGAGTGGCGCCGCCGCCTCGCGCTCAAGATCTGGACCGGCTGGCCCACCTTTCCCATGGTGTTCGTGAAGGGCGTCCTGGTCGGCGGCGCGGACGACTTGGGGCGCCTGATTGAAAAAGGAGAGGTTCGAAGAACCTAAGGGAAAAGAGGAAAGGGAAAAGGGAAAGTAACTCCCGTCACTTGTCACTCGCATCTCGGGTCTTATTTTCGCGGAATTACATGGAATGACTCCCGCTGCGCGGGTGTTTGCACTCGTCAACCGCATACGCTCAAAGCGGCTTGAACCCGATATCCCGAGCGACCTTGCCCCACTTCTCCATGTCCCTGCGGATGACGTTGGCGAAGTATTCCGGCGATTCGGTGTAGATCTCGAGTCCGTAGGCGTCCAGTTTTTCGCGCACGTCCGGCTGCGTTACGGCGCGGTTCATTTCCCTGTTGAGCAGCACCACGATCTCGCGCGAGGTGCCGGCGGGCGCGATGAATCCGAACCAGCCGCTGTTCTCGTAGCCGGGCAGGGTCTCAGAGATCGTCGGGAAATCGGGGTACTTGGGCGAGCGCGTGGCGCGGCCGATGCCGAGGAGCTTCAGCCGGCCGGCATCGATGTAGGGCTTGACCGAGACGTAGGAGGTGATCGTCGCGTCGATGCGCCCGCTGATCATGTCCGTGAGGACGGGCGCCACGCCCTTGTAGGGCACGTGCAGGTAGGTGAAGCCCCCCAGAGTGCGCAGCTGCTCGACCGAGAAATGGACGAAGGCGCCTTCGCCGTTGGTGCCGAAGACGAGTTTGCCGGGGTTGGCCTTGCCGTAGGCGACCAGGTCTTTCACGTTCCTGAACGGCACGCTGGGGTGCACCACCAGCCCCAGGAAATTGGTCACGGTGATTTGTATCGGCACGAAATCCTTAAGCGTGTCGTAGGCGACCTTCTTGTGGGCGATCGGCACGATCACCATGTTGCCGCCTTGCCCGCAGCCGATGGTGTAGCCGTCCGCCGGGGCCTGGGCGATCAGTTGCAGGCCCAACTGGCCGCCGGCTCCCACACGGTTGTCCACCGAAAGCGGTTGCCCCAGCGCCGCGCCCACCTTCTGGCCGATCAGCCGCGTCAGCACGTCGCAACTGTCCCCCGGCGCCGCGGGAACGATGACGCGGATCGGCTTGGCGGGATAGCCCTGCGCGAAGGCGCCGCCGGCAAACCATCCCACGGCGGCGAACAGGATCATCGAGATCGACATGCGGATCATGGGCTCTCCTCCCTAGCATGTGCTCCCCGCAAAAGTATGGACCCGGGGGTCGATTTGCGCCAACGTCACTTACATCTCGGGTATTATTTCCCGGAATTACATGGAATGACTCCCGCTGCGCGGGTGTTTGCTTTCATCCCTCATCCCTCATCCCTCATCCCTCAAGGAGAACTGTCATGCTTCGAAGCATCACCACTTTTCTTCTCGCCGTCTCCGCCACGCTCGCCTGCGCGCAGGAAGTCACCCTCACGCGTCTCGCCGACTGCGGGACCGGGGGGCCGAGGGCGGTCAACGAGCGCTTTTCCGATACCTATGCCTACGGCGACCTCAAGGTCGCGTTCGTCTTCAGCTGCTACCTCGTCAAACACGGGGACGACTACATGATGTGGGACACCGGGCAAGCCATGAGCGCCGCGGCCGACGTGGCGCCGAAGGTGAGCGTCGTGGACCAGCTGGCGAAGCTGAACGTGACCCCGGCGCAGATCAAGTACGTCGGCATCAGCCACTATCACGGCGATCACACGGGCCAGGTCGACTCGTTTCCGGGGGCGACGGTGCTGATCGGCAAGGGCGACTGGGACGCAGTGTCGAGCCCCAAGCCGGGTCCCGGCGTGAACTTCAAGCCGTTTGCGCATTGGATCAGCGGCGGCGGCAAGGTCGAAGCCCTGCCCGGCGACAAGGATGTGTTCGGCGACGGCACCGTCGTGATCCTCAACACGCCGGGGCACACGCCCGGCCATCACAGCCTGCTGGTGAAGCTGAAGGATAAGGGCAACGTCATCCTGGTCGGCGACGCCGCGCATTTCCATGAGAATTACGAGTCCAACGGCGTGCCGACATTCAATGTCAGTCGCGCGGATACGCTGTCGTCGATGGACCGCATCAAGAAGCTCGCGGCGACCCACCGTGCGACAGTCATCATCCAGCACGATGCGCGCGACGTGGGCAAGTTGCCGGCGTTTCCCGCTGCTGCGCGATAGCGCAGCAACGCCAAAGGCGGAAGGCGGAAGGAGGAGGCATGATCCCTCGCTTCGCCTTTAGTCCCGCTCTTTCACTTTTGTCCGGACGGAAGGTCTTCCAGGCAAGGGACAGGAATGCGGCAAGCCCGGCTTTGCGCGACCTTTATCGCGGTGTTACTATGGTGTTACTCAATTTTCGATGGGGCTTCCATGGCGGTTACGACGACACTCAAGCTTCCTGAAAAGCTCAAGGCACGGATTTCCCGCCTGGCGAAGGCGACCGGACGTTCGCCGCACAGCCTCATGATCGAGGCGCTGGAGCGCGAGGTGACGCGCGAGGAACGCATGAAGGCATTCGTGCGCGATGCGCTGGCCGCCAAGGCGGACGTCGAGGCCGGCGGCACCGTCTATCGGGCCGAGGATGTGCACGCGTGGATGGAGCGCCTTGCCAAAGGTGGCAAGCCTGTGCGCCCCGCGCCATGGCGCAGATAATCTACTCGGCGCGCGCGCTGGACGATATCGAGCGCGCTTTCGAGTTCCTGGCAGCGCACGATCCCGGGATCGCTGAGAGTGCCGCCGCGGCTATCCGGAGCGCGGTCGAAGCACTGGCCGAGCATCCTCTCATCGGGCGCGGCGTCGCGGAGGGTCTGAGGGATCTCGTGATTTCCTACGGAAAGACCGGCTATGTTGCTTTGTACTGGTTTTCCGTGGAGCGCTCGGAAATCTGGGTGCTCGGCATCCGTCACCAGCGCGAGCTGGACTATCCCGCTTGAATTGGAAGGACGGAGGGTGAAACACCCCTTGGGTAAGAGTCCGGCCTTTCACTATCGTACGGTCAGACTACGAGCCGAAGGTAACGAAAGGCTGGATCTCTGATAGCTATCACACGAAGTGTGAGGGTCATCCTTCCACTTCCCAATCTGCTGCATTAGATTGGGCGTTCGCCGGCTAGAATGTTCGCAGGCACATTCTTCGAAACCCCGGCTCACTCCTTCATCCTTAGTGTTAGCCGTTACCTAAGGTATGATTTCCCGCCATCACCTCACTTGGCACCAACATAAGGAGCTTACATGGCTTACGGAGGCATGACTGCAGAAACGATTTCGATCAACGGCCATAACGGCGACAAGATTTCGGCGTATGTCGCGCGGCCCCAGGGCGCGGGCCCGTTCCCGGGCATCGTCCTGGTTCACCACAATCCCGGCTGGGACGAGTGGTACTACGAGGCAACCCGCCGGTTCGCGCACCACGGCTACGCGGCGATCAGCCACAACCTGTTCCAGCGCGCCGGGGAAGGCCGCTCGGACGACGTCGCGGCGAAGGTACGCGCCGAAGGCGGCATTCCCGACGCGCAGGCGATCGGCGACACCGAGGCCGCGGCGAAATGGCTGCGCGCTCAGCCCTGGCTGAACGGCAAGGTCGGCGCCATCGGTTCGTGCTCCGGCGGCCGGCTCGCTTTCCTCTACGCCTGCCACACGAAGAGCATCGACGCGTTGGTCGAGCTGTGGGGCGGCCGCGTGGTGATGAAGAAGGAGGAGATGAACGCCAAGATGCCGACCGCGCCGATCGAGTTCACGAAGAATCTCTCCTGCCCGATGCTGGGCCTGTTCGGCAACGAAGACGCCGCGCCCAACCCCGAGCAGGTGAATCAGCACGAGGCGGAGCTGAAAAAGCACGGCAAGAACTACGAGTTCCACCGCTACGACGGCGCCGCCCACGGCTTTTTTTATTACGACCGTCCGATGTACCGGGTGGAGCAGGCGCTGGACGGGTGGAAGAAGGTTTGGGCATTTTTTGAGAAGAATCTGCGCAAGTAACCGACTGCGCAGGATGCAATGGCGTCTCAAATAATGCGTCTCAGATGGGGCGTCTCAGATGAGACGTCCCAGATAAGGCGCAGTAACTGAGACGATTTACCTGCGACGCAGTACCTGCGACGTATTAACTGAGACGTTGTAATTTGGAGATTTAAATCATGTGCACATCGGTTGTTGAGCTCATCCGCGCGGAAGGCGCGGGAGTAAGCGAGGGTGGTTGGTTCCCCGTCACGACCGCAGTGGTGTCGTACGACCACCCGCACCATGCCCTGCTCGAAGATGCGATCACGATCGACTTCGTGAATCCGAACCTCGGGCCCGGGGCGCGCGCCGCGGTCGAAATCACGCTCGACACGGCGAAGGAGCTCGCCGCCGCCCTCACGCGCGCGATTACTGCCGCGGAGGAGATGGAAAGTCAAAGGGGCAAAGCCCCTTTGACAAGGGGAAAGGGAAAAGGGCCCGATCCCCACTATCCACTATCCACTATCCACGACCCACGCCGTTAAAGCTTGATATTTGATTCCAGGAATGGAGAACCAAAGATGATTCACGTCGTCGCAGTCATCACGGCGAAGCCGGGCAAGCGGGAAGAAATCCTGAAGCACTTCCGGGCCAACATGCCGGCGGTGCACGCGGAAAAGGGGTGCATCGAGTACGGCCCCGCGATCGATGCCGATCCCGCGCTGCCGTTCCAGGCCAAGTACGGTCCCGACACCTTCCTTGCGATCGAGAAGTGGGAGTCCATGGACGCGCTCAAGGCGCACGCCGCGGCGCCGCACATGAAGGCCTACGGCGAGAAGACCCGGGACCTGGTTGCGAATCGCGCGGTGCACATACTTTCGCCTGCGGCGTGAGGAGCAAGGCGGAAGTGCCTTAAACCCAGTGACGGGTGACGAGGAAAACATCATGAAGCGTCTTTTTTACTTTCTTCTGCCGGCCTTTTCCCTTTCCCCTTTTCTCTTTCCCCTTGCTGCGCTGGCGCAGACGTATCCGGCGAAGCCGATACGTGTTGTCGTGCCGTATCCCGCCGGCGGCACCTCCGACATCCTCACGCGCATGATCGGCGCGAAATTCACCGAGTCGTGGGGCCAGCAGGTCCTGGCCGACGTGCGACCCGGCGCCAACGGCAACATCGGCGTCGAAATCGTCACGCGCGCGGCGCCCGATGGCTACACGCTGTGCCTGATGGACATCGGCAATCTCTCGATCAGTCCCAGCATGTACACCCAGTTGCCGTTCGATATCATTCGCGATCTCTCGCCGATCACCACGGTGACGTTTTCGCCGTACCTGCTGACTACGCATCCCAGCGTGCCGGTGAAAAGCGTCGCCGAGTTGATCGCGCTCGCGAAAGCCAAGCCCGGCAAGCTCAACGCGCCCGTGGGACTCGGCAGCAACATTCACCTCTCCACCCTCTCGTTGCAGCAGCGCCTGGGCGTTGTGTGGGTCTACGTCCCGACCAAGGGCGGTCAATCCTCCGTGCTGTCGGTGATGACGGGCGATGGCGACTTCCTGCTCATGGGCGTGATCCAGACCTGGGTGCACGTGAAGAGCGGCCGGCTGAAACTGATTGCGGTATCGAGCGAACAGCGCGAACCCACGTTTCCGAATGTGCCCACCGTCGCCGAGACGCCGGGACTCGAAGGCTACAGCGCAGGGTCGTGGCAGGGCATCCTCGGCCCGGCGAAATTGCCGCCCGAGATCGTCAACAAGCTCTACAACGAGGTGAAGCGCATCGTGGCGCTGCCCGACTTCAGCGAGAAACTCACCGCTCTGGGCTCGCGCCCGCAAGCCAAGACGCCGCAGGAAATGGGCAACTGGCTCGCGACCGAGAAGGCGAAGTGGGCGAAGGTGGTGAAGGAGAGCGGCTATAAAGTCGAGTGACGAGTGACGAGAGCCAAGTCGACCCACGACCCACAACCCACGACCCACAACCCACGCTGTTACAACTAAGGCGGAAGGCGGGGGCTTACGGATTCTGAACGTGTTAACCAGGGAGGCATTATGCGCAACTTGAAAAAACTCGTTTTTGCTCTGTCTTTTGTGGTGGTTCCATGGGTCGTTGCGCAGGACGCAGCGTGGCGCACCGTTACCGGCTGGGCGAAGATGCCGGAAGGACGCGCCTGGGGATCCACCAGCACGCTCGATGTGGATCGCAGCGGCAACGTATGGGTGTTCGAGCGCTGCGGCGACAACTCCTGCGCGGAATCGTCGCTGCCGCCGGTAGTGCAATTCGATCCGACCGGAAACTTTGTGCGCGCGTTCGGCGCGGGCCTGTTCGTGTTTCCGCACGGTATACACGTGGATCGCGATGGAAACGTCTGGGTGGCCGACGCTTCAGGTGCGGGCGGCAAGGGCCACGTGGTCGTCAAGTTCAATCGTGAAGGAAAGGTGTTATTGACGCTGGGCAAGCCCGGTGTCGCCGGCGATTCGATGGAGACGTTCAATCGCCCGTCAGCCGTAATTACCGCGCCCAACGGCGACATCTACGTGTCCGATGGGCATGGCGGTGATTCCAACTCGCGCATCATGAAGTTCGCGAAAGACGGCAAGCTCATCAAGACCTGGGGCAAGAAAGGCGCGGGTCCCGGTGAGTTCGGCGAACTGCATGGCATCGCGCTGGATTCCAGCGGGCGCGTGTTCGTTGCCGATCGCGGCAACAATCGCATCCAGATTTTTGATGCCGAAGGAAAATATATTACCGAGTGGAAGCAGTTCGGGCGTCCCAGCGGTATCTATATCGACGCGAGCGACACGCTCTACGTGACCGACCACTCGTCGGATGCCAAGCGCAATCCCGGCGTGCGCCGCGGCATCCGCGTCGGCAGTGCAAAAGATGGCACGGTCAGGTCACATATCCCCGCCGTGGGCCCTGAACCTGACAAGGAAAATATGCCGGAAGGCGTCGCAGCCGACGGCAAGGGCGCGATCTACGGCGCCGAGGTGGCGCACAAGAGCGTGACCAAATACGTCCGGAATTAACTGTCGCAGCCTGGCCTGGCTGTCGGGAGGCGCCAGGGATTCAAACCCAGTGACGAGTGACGAGTGACGAGAGCCGGGTCGATCCACGACCCACGCCGAAGGATGAAGGATGAATGTGGAAGGATGACCCCCGCAGTGCGGAGAACTCCCGTCACTCGTCATGCGTCACTTTTTGCTACTTTTCCCCGCGAGCCGCTGCTTGTCGGCGCGCGTCATCCGCTTGATCCGATACTCGCGTTTGCTGGCCGCCGAACGCGTGGCGGCCGGTTCCCGGTACACCAGGGTGACCGGGCGCCTGGCGCGAGTGTATCGCGCGGCCCGCACACCATTCGAATTGTGCTCTCCGACCCGCCGCGCGATATCCCGGGTGATGCCGGTATACAGACTGCCGTCCGCGCAGCGGAGGATATAAACCGTCCAGGCTGACTTGGTTTTAGGTTTTTTCAATGCGGCCTGCTCTGACCCCCGTCACTCGTCACCCGTCACTCGTCACTCACAAGCAGCGGAACGAGCGTCGAGAGATCTTTCAGCGTATCGAGTTTCTGAACGGTTGTGATGAGCCGCTCGGTTTGTTCCGTACCAATTGCCACGGCAGCAAGCCGCCGGGCCTTGTCGATTACATCCGCATCGCTCATCGAGCGCAGGTTGTGCACGCATTCGGTGTAGGTCTTGCCTGACTTCAACCGCACGGACACGCGCGCGCCGCGCGGCCGCGTTTTCTGCCACTCGTCTTCGATTTCCGGATCGAGCTCGATCTGGATTTTGCGGCTCAGGGCGACGATCTTGGGATCGACGAGATTCTCTTCGGTGTACTCCTGGAATCCCGCGTTGCCTTTCACGAGGAACAGCGCCAGGCTGAAATTAGCGCTGAATTGTGAGCTCGTCAGGTCTTTCGGCTCGCGTATGAGGCTGACGACGTCGAGCGCATGCTTGTTCGTCCCCGCGCGGATCTCCTCGACGTCCTCCGCCTTGAATGGGTGTTCCTTGAGGATCCGATCCAGCGCCTCGGTCATCGGCTGGATGTAGCCATCCTGCGCATAGATCTTGAAATGGACCTTCAGGATCTGCCACTCCGTGCCGAGGCCTGCCGTGAGCGCCGGGAGCTTGGTCATGTCACCGAAGGCGCGGCAGAAGCCGCGCTTGCCTTCGAGCATGGTCGCCGGTCCGGTCAAACCCTCCCGGGCGAGCAGGGCGGAGCGGATGCCGCCGGAGGCCGCCATGCCGCCGAAGATGCGCTTCAGATCGCCGCGCCCGCTGGCCGGCGCCTCGCCGAGCCCGGCCGAGTGGCCCGCCGCGATGCTGATCGCGTGCAGCATCGTCGTGTCGTCAAAGCCGAGAAGCTTTCCCGCCGCGCTCGCTGCACCGAACGGCGCGCAGGTTCCCGTCGGATGATGGGCGCTATTCAGCAGCGTCGGGTTCACCGACAGGCCGACCCGCGTCATCACTTCGTAGGCGACCACGGTCGCCAGGATGAGGTCGCGGCCGCTGCTGTTCTGCTGCTCGCCGAGGGCGAGGCAGGTCGGCAACACGACACACCCGCCCTTGATGCCGGTCGCGGCGTGGTTGTCGTCCATTTCGAAGCCATGGCCGAACGTGCCGTTGACGAACGCCGCGTTGATGGCCGAGGTCTTGAGGCCGTAGTTGACGACGCTGCTCTGCGGGGTGCCGCCCTGGCTCTGCACGTAGCGGTAAGCCGCCTTCGACCACGGCAGCGTGCTGCCCGCCAGCTGCACGGCCCACGCGTGCAGCGCGATCGCCTTGGCTTTTTCGATCACCGGGGACGGCAGATCGGCGTACTGCAGCTGCGCGGCAAACTGCGCCAAGTGTCGGGTATATTCCAAGATGCGGTCTCCAAGGCTACGCGGTGGGGTGGATGGGGTTATCATCGCCCGTGATGGCTTGCGAAAGCAAGGATGAAGGATGAACGTGGAAGGATGATCCCCCGCTACGCGTGCAGACTTAAGAGTCCCGGCTTTCCACTGTCGTACGGCCGGAATATCATTCCAACCGAAAGCAAATGAAAGGTTGGGGATTCTCAATTATTCGCGCAATGCGCGAGAGTCATCCTTCATCCCTCATCCTTCGTATCTATGACCCCACGTCACTTCTTCCTTCCGACTTCCGCCTTCCTACTTGGCTGCGTGATTGCGGCAGGCGTAATCGCGCAGCAATATCCAGCGAAGCCGATACGCCTGGTCACGTCGGCGGCCGGCGGCGGCAACGATTTCATGGCGCGTATCCTTGCCCAGGCGATCTCGGGTCCCCTGGGGCAGCAGGTGGTCATCGAAAATCGCGGCGGCAGCTCGATCATCATCGGCGAAGTCGTCGTCAACGCGGCGCCGGACGGCTATACGATGCTGTTCGCGAGCAGCAGCTTGTGGCTCGCGCCGCTGCTGCAAAAGACCGCGTACGATCCGTTGCGGGAGCTCGCGCCCGTCTCGCTCGTGGATCGGGGACCCAACCTCCTGGTCGTGCACCCGTCGCTGCCGGTGCGCTCCGTAAAAGAGCTGATCGCGCTCGCCAAGGCGCGGCCGGGCGAGCTCAACTATTCCTCGACCGGCATCGGCACGTCGACGCATCTTGCCGCAGAATTGTTCAAGTCGATGGCCGGCGTCAAGCTGGTGCACATTCCTTACAAGGGAAGCGGACAATCGACAGGCGCGCTGCTGTCGGGCGAAGTGCAATTGTCGTTCGCGACCGCGACTTCAGTCGGCCCGCATCTCAGGGCCGGGAGGTTGAAGCCGCTTGCGGTGACGACGGCCGAGCCGACTCCGCTCCTGCCGGGACTGACGACTGTCGCCGCCGCCGGCCTGCCCGGTTACGAAGCGGCATCGACCGACGGCGTATTCGTGCCGGCGAAAACCCCGGCGGCGATCATCGAGCGGCTGAACCAGGAGATCGTGCGCGCGATCAACCGGCCCGACGTCAAAGAAAAGTTTCAGAGCACGGGCGTCGAGATGATCGGCAGCACGCCGGAGCAGTTTGCCGCCGCAATCCGCTCCGAGATGTCGAGGATGGGCAAGGTCATCAAAGACGCGGGTATTCGTGCTGACTGAGTCCGCTGCGCCGACGTTCGCCCCCAGGCTTCGGGCTGACTCGCTACTCGATCAATTCAAGCAGGGGACTGATATAGACCCAGGCGACGGCTGCTGCGATGACCAACAGGGACAGGCCGCCGATGACGAGCGAAAGATTGATCCACCAGGGCAGCGACACCCTCTGTTCCGTGAGGACGGGCCTGCCGCTCCAGTAGAGCTGCCCGCGCTCGTCTATGCCGAGTGCGCCTTTGACGCCGTCGCTGAATTCCACTTTGTACAGCTCGTGTATGGTTTGCATCAGGATTCTCCCAGTCGGTGGACCCCCGATTCATTGACAGACCGGCCGCAATTTAGTTGCGTGCCCATAACGATCCGGGCACGACCGGCGCTCACCTCGCATCACTCGTCGCGCGTCACTCGTCCTTGAGATGACGCGCGGTCAGTTCGCGCCGGATCTCGCGCAGCTTGGCCTTGACCTTCGCGGCGTTGTCTCCGCCCAGGCGCAGCAGGAATTTCTGTCCCGCTGAGCGTCCCTCGAGGGCTGAATCGGCGTACAGGTACAGCACCTTCGGTTGCACCAGCTCCGGCGGGCTCTTGAGTTCGGGCGCGGCTAGCAGATCGTCGATTGCTTCCACCAGGCGATCGTTGAAATAGCCGTCGGGATGGCCCAGCTCCACGTAGGCGCTCTGGAACAACGGGTACAACTTCACGTATTCATGCACGAGCATGCTCGCATCGAGCGATGCGAACACTTTCACCAGCGGCTCATAGCGCAACCGATTCTTCACGCCCGGGGCGAACGGGCCGGGTACCGGTTTTACCGCCCTCATGCGCACCGGCGCGACCCGGCGCGGCAGATTGTCGACCGTGGCGACGATGCGGCGGATCAGGCGTTCCGAACCCACGAGGGACGCAAACAACTTCTGCCCCACCAGTCCCGCGACCAGATCGCCGATCAGCGCGTCGCTCTGGTCGAGCGTCGGGAGCGGCTTCTCTTCTACTTCCGGGGTCGGCACCGGATGGCGGATTTCCGGCTTCTCGGGTTCCGAGAGCGGCGCTTCGGCGGGTAGCCCGGACATGGCGGGAGGGGCGGGCGCGGTCCGCGCGGACTCGTTATCCTGCCAGAAATAATGGGCCACGCCCCCCACCGTCGCCAGGATCGCTACCAGCAGCAGCCACTCCCATAGCGACATGAACGGCCGCTCAGGCTCGTAATTCCGCCAATAGGGTGGTCGATCGTCCTGGGCCGGCCAATCGCGATAGTCCACGCTCATACGGAATTGGAACGCGGCTTTGGCCCGATGTTCCGCCCGGCCGGGGGATCGGAAGTCGAAAAAACTCCATCTCACGACTTACCGATATACTGGCTCCTCGATCTTCCGATTTCCCGGTGGCAGATCTCGTCACTCATCGCTCGTCACCCGTCACTCAAAAACATGGCACAACTCGTCTTCCTCCACGGCCCGGGCGCGGGCGCTTGCGCCGACGCGTTCACTTATCAGCTCAAGCATTTCAAAGGCAGCGTCGCGCCCAACCTGCCTGGGCACCTCGGGGGTGCCCGGTGCGCGGATGTTGCGCGCTACACGGAGTGGGTGCGCGGCTGGCTGTGGGGACAGGGCCTGAACAAGGACCTCGTCCTGGTTGGCTACACGCTGGGCGCGTCGATTGCGCTGCAATATGGTCTCGACTACCCGGATGAGGTGAAGGGCATCGTCATCATGACGGTCGCGGCGCGGCCCAAGACCCGGCCGGCGGGCACCTACGAGATGCGCGTGCGCGCGGCGGCAGATCCGAAGGCCTACGAAGAATGGCTGGCGTTCAACCGCCATGCGATGTTCCTCGTCGAACCCGGCCTGCGCGAGCGACTGCTGGAGCGGCACCGCCAGATCGGCCCGCTGTCCCAGCTCGAGGACCTCAAGACGATCGACGCCTTCGACGTGCGCGACCGCATCGCAACCCTCAAGCCGAAGCTGCTGCTGATGCGCGGCCTGAAAGATCCCGGCAAGCCGCCGGAGTACGAGAAGGAAATCCACGAGGCCGTGCCGGGGTCGAAGTACATCAAGCTCGACGACGCCGGGCATTTTCCACCGACCGAGATTCCCGACAAATTCAACGCGCTGGTTGCCGACTTCGTCGCCGCGCTGTAAGTGACGAGTGACGGAGGACGAGTGACGAAGCAAGACGGTTTTCAGCACTGCATCACCAGGTTTCAATTCCTCACGGGAGAACATTCATGAAATTCACATCGTTCATCGCCGCGGCGAGCGCGCTGCTGCTCTCATGTTTCGTAAATGCAGCAGAAATCAAAGTGGTCTCCACGCAGGCGACCGAAGCGGCTTACGTTGAACTGGTGGCGCAGTTCGAGAAGGCCTCGGGGCACAAGGTCACGACGGTTTTTACGGGGACGCTCAACGTCCAGAAGCGGCTCGCCGATGGCGAGCGCTACGACCTCATTATCATGGCGAGCCCGGCGATCGACGATCAGATCAAGCTGGGCAAGGCCGTCGCCGGCAGCCGCGTCGATTTCGCCAGCTCCGGCACCGGGCTCGCGGTGCGCAAGGGCGCGGCGAAGCCCGACATCAGCTCGGCCGACGCATTGAAGAAGACGCTGCTGGCGGCGAAATCGATCGGCTATTCCACCGGCCCGAGCGGGCTCTATATGCTCACCGTGTTCGAGAAAATGGGTATCGCCGACCAGGTCAAGGGCAAGCTCAAGCAGACGCCGTCCGGTGTGTTCGTCGGCACCCTGATCGCCACCGGCGAGACCGAGGTCGGCTTCCAGCAGATCAGCGAGCTGGTGCATTTCCCCGGCATCGATTACGTCGGCCCGCTGCCTGGCGACCTCCAGAAGATCACTATGTTCTCCGCCGGCATCCATACCGGCGCGACGCAGGTGGATGCAGCGAAGGCGCTGGTGAAATTCATCACCGCGCCGGCCGCCGCGCCGGTCATCAAGAAACATGGCCTGGAACCGGGATGAGAAGTGGAAGGAAGACCTAAAATCAGTGACGAGTGACGAGTGACGGGAATTCCCGGCGAATGCCGGGTGTCATCCTTCATCCTTTGGATTGCGCGTCTCAGTCGGCGCGCAAGCCAAGATCTTTGATCATCTTTCCCAGCTTGGCGATGTCGTATTTCATCTTGGCGGTGAGTTGCTCGGGCGTGCTGCCGACGGGTTCTACGCCGCCATTCAGGAAGCGCTCTTTCACGTCCGGCCGATTGAGTACCCGCACGAATTCCTGGTTCAGCCGCTTGATGGCCGCGTCGGGCGTCTTCGCCGGCGCGAACAGGGCGTAGGCCGCCGAGTATTCGTAGCCGGGCAAGCCGGTTTCCGCCACCGTGGGCAGGCCGGGAAACAACGGCGAGGGCTGTGCGTTCGCTACCGCCAGGGCCCTCAATCGGCGCGCTTCGACGTGAGGGATCGCGCCGCCGGGAGAAGCAAACGCTACCTGGACTTCACCGGAGACCAGGGCCATCATCGACGGTCCGCTGCCCCGGTAGTTGATGCGCACGATATTCACGCCGGCCATGGCCTTGAACAATTCCGCCGCGAGGCGGGGCGAGGAGGCGGCCCCCGACGCGCCGTAGTTGAGCACCCCCGGCCGGGCTTTCGCCAGCGCGATGAGGTCTTTCGTGGACTTCACCGGCAACGAAGGATGCACGACCAGGACGTTGGGCGCGCTGGTGACGATCGTAATCGGCGCGAAGTCCCGCAATGCATCGTACGGCACGTTGTCCTGCAGGAACGACGAGAGCCATACGCTGCTGCCGTGGAGCAGCAGGGTGTGGCCGTCCGCCGGCGCGCGGGAGACGGTTTCCGACGGAAGGATCCCGGGGCCCCGGTTCTCGATGATGACCTGCTGGCCCAGGCCGCTGGAAACCCCCGGCGCCACGAGACGCGCCGCGAAATCGTTGCTGCCCCCCGATTCGGCGGTCACGATGCGGACCGGCTTGACGGGAAAACTCTGGCCGAACGCCACGTCCGCCGCCACGAGCACGACACTGGACAATATGATCAAACTAAAATAATGCGGAATCATGGAAGATCGGCGTTCGAGCAAATAAGGAATAGTAAATAGGGAATAGGCGGAAGACGGAAGGGTGTTCCTGTTTTCTATTTCCCGTTTACCGTTTTTCTTCGCATTACCCAATACGCATTACCTATAACATTCGGGAGCAGGCCGTTATTTCCGGCAGATGATATCAGCCGGCACTGGCCCAGGTTGGAAAATGAGCCTATCGCCGATTTGGAGGGGGTGAAATGCGACGTTACTGGCTGATGACCGTGATGCTCGGGCTGCTGCTTGCCGCAGGCGCCGCGCTGGCCCAGCAGAGGTACCCGACACGGCCGATCCGGTTGATCGTGCCGTTTCCGCCGGGCGGGGCGGTCGACGTGATCGGCCGCATCGTCGTTACCGGACTGCCGGAGCGTCTCGGGCAGCAGGTGGTCGTCGACAACCGCGGTGGCGCCAACGCGATCATCGGCACGGAGCTCGCCGCTCACGCGGCGCCTGACGGCTACACCCTCCTGATCGTGCCCGCCGGGCACGCGATCACGCCTTCCGTCACGCGCAAGCTGCCGTACGACAGCGTGAAGAGCTTCGCTTCCATCGGGCTGGTCGGCAACGGCGCCTACGTGCTGGTGATCCATCCTTCGTTGCCGGCAAAGACCGTCAGCGAGTTCGTGGCGCTCGCCAAAGCGCGCCCCGGGCAGCTCAACTACGCCTCCACCGGCCACGGCAATGCCACGCACCTGGCGGGGGAGCTGTTCAAGGTGCTCGCGGGCATCGACATGGTGAACGTGTACTACAAAGGGGGCGGCCCGGCGCTGACCGACCTGATCGGCGGCCAGGTCTCGGCTTTTTTCGCTGGCGTGGCTTCGGGCAGCGCTCAGATCAAGTCCGGCAAAGTGCGCGCCCTCGGCGTCACCACCGCGCGCCGCACGACGGCGCTGCCCGACGTGCCGACCATCGCGGAGGCGGGGGTTCCCGGATACGAAGTCGACGGCTGGTACGGCCTGCTCGCGCCCGCAGCCACGCCGCCCGACATCATTGCGCGGCTGAATCGCGATCTTGCGACGGTGCTCGCATCAGCGGACATGAAGGAGCGCCTCCTGGCGGCCGGCATCGATGCGCGCGCGTCGACTCCGGCCGAGTTTCGCGACCGCATCGTGCGCGACATCGCCCGCTGGTCGGAAGTGGTCAAGAAAGCAAAGATTGCTGTTGAATAACAGCATAGTGAGTGACGAGTGACCATTGAACCGAAATAAAAGTGTCTCCGCTCCTGACACTCAAGATCCACGACGCATTGCAGGCTGCCGCGCGCGCCGGCGCGTCTTCGGTCGAGTGCTCGCTCGACCTGGATCGTTCGACGACGGCCGTGGGGGTGGACGCTGCGGGATGGACCTGGCACGGCCAGCGATTTTCCTGGCTGGAAACCTGCAAGGACGGAACCATTTACTACTGGGCCGGCGAGACCTTTGAGCCGGTGGCGCGCTTCGGCACGTCGCTGATCAAGCTGGTGCCGACGGAGTGGGGGCCGCCGACGTTCCAGATCGACGGCATCAAGATGTTGTCCACGGCACAGGTCTCGCCGTACGCGGACGCCGAACGCAAAGTCGGCTTGATTCAACCGCGCGGCAAGGTGATCCTGGACACCTGCGGCGGGCTGGGCTATTTCGCCGCCTGGTGCCTGGCGGGCCAGGCCAGGCAGGTGCTTTCTTACGAGAAGAACCCGGACGTGATCTGGTTGCGCAGCCTCAATCCCTGGTCGCCGGAGACCGGCAGTGGATTGACGTTGACCCAGGGCGATATCACCGAGCAGATCCCCGCGCTGCCGGACGCGTCGGTCGACGCGGTCCTGCACGACCCCCCGCGTTTCGGCATCGCCGGAGAGCTTTACTCGCAGGTTTTTTACAACCACCTCGCCAGGGTGCTCAAGCGCAAAGGCAAGTTGTTTCATTACACCGGCGCACCGAACAAGCTCACCAGCGGGCGCGACGTGCCCAGCGAAGTGACGAAACGCTTGCGGCACGCCGGGTTCGCCGCGGAACTGAACGGCGATGGAGTGCTGGCGGCCAAGATTTGAAGGCGGAAGGACAGAGCCTTCGTAAAACAGAAATCGGGAGACGCAGGTTCAGTTAGACTTACCGTTTTCCGGTTCGCAGTTTACGATTAACGACTAACGATTCACGAGATTTCTTCTACGGGGAGACGATGAAAGTATACGATGCTGTTGCGAACGCGTTCGTAAAAGAAGGCGGCACGACCATCTTCGGGCTGCTGGGCGACGGGCAGATGACGTGGTGGTCGTCCATCGCCAGGCACCCGGAGGTCAAGCTGATCGACGCGCGGGAAGAGGGCGCCGGGCTGGCGATGGCGGAGGGCTGGGCCAAGGCGTCGGGCAAGGTCGGCGTGTGCAGCGTTACCCACGGCCCGGGACTCGGGCGCCTGAGCCTGTCCCTGATCGCCGCTTCGCGCTCGCGCACACCCATCGTCGTCCACACCAGCAAGACGACCTTCAACGACGATCGCGACACCCAGTATCTGAACCAGGACCGGTTCGTCGCCGCTGCCGAATCGGGCTACATCGAGGTGATGCGGCCGGACTACGCGGAAGAAAGCGTGCGCCAGGCGTTCTACCAGGCGCGCATCGAGTCGCGGCCGGTGGTGCTGTGCATACCGATGGACGTCCAGGGCAAGGAGTGTGAGAGCGAAGGGGAGGAGTACCAGACTTCCATGACGCTGTTCGCCGGCCAGCAGCGCATCCGGCCGGCGCTGGACCGGCTGCAGGAGGCGGTCAAGGTCATCTCCGCCAGCAAGCGGCCGGTGCTCGTGCTGGGGCGCGGCGCGATGGGATCGGAAGCGATGCAGGCCGCGGACAAGCTGGGAAAGCGCATCGGCGCCCTGATTTCCACGACGCTGCTCGCCAAGGGCGCGCTCAACGACTCCGAGTGGTACACCGGGGTCACGGGCCAGTTCGCCACGCGCACGGTGATGACGATGCTCGAGGAAGCCGACTGCGTGATCGCCATTGGTGCGGGCATGAATATCCGCACGATGGGCGGCGGGTATCTCTATCCCAATGCGCGCATCGTGCATGTCGACGCCCAGAAGCACGTGCTGATGGGCACCGACCGCAGCGCCGACTGCTACGTGCAGGGCGATGCCACGGCGACGATGCAGGAGATCGAAGACCAGCTGGCGCAAAAAAACATTTCCAAGGAAGGCTTCCGCACGCCGTCGGTGCGCAGCGCGCTGCGCGGCTCGTTCCGCGACCCGGGCGAGTTCGAGATCGAGCCGGGCACGGTGGATCCGCGCGAGACCGTCAAGCTGCTCGACGACAAGCTGCCGTCCAACATCGGACTCGTGACCGGGTCGGCGCACAATTTTTCGTTCCCGGTCTGGCACATGCAGAAGGCGCGCCCGCTCCAGATCAGCGCAAGCGCCTTCACCGGCGTCGGCCAGGTGCTGGGGAACGCCATCGGCGTCGCGGTCGCGTCGAAGCACCCGGTCGTCGCGGTGGACGGCGACGGCAGCGCGCTGCAGAACATCCAGGAGCTGGACACGGCCGCGCGGCTGGGGATCAAGCTGCTTTATTTCATCCTGAACGACGAAGCCTACGGCGCCGAGTATCACAAGCTGCGGGCCAAGGGACTGGACGGCAACCTGTCGGCGGTGCGCACGCCCGACCTCGGGGCGGTGGGGCGCGCGTTCGGCTGCCGCGGCCGGCAGGCGCACACGATGGAAGAAGTGGCCGCCGGGATCGATGAGTTCATGGCCGGCGACGGCCCGATGGTGCTCGACGTCCGGATCTCGCGCAACGTGATCAGCATTCCCTACCGGCGCCTGCACTATGGGCAGGATGTCTAGAGGAAGCAAGGATGAAGGATGAACGTGGAAGGATGACACCAGGCTTTGCCTGTTTGCTGAAGGGTCCCGACCTCTCATTGGCTTCCGTTCGGAACCACAGTCCGGCAGTACGACAGTGAAAGGCCGGGACTCTTGAGCCTGCACGCGAAGCGGGGGATCATCCTTCCACGTTCATCCTTCATCCTTCGGGTGACCCATTCCGTCACTCGTCACAATAACCATCCATGCCTACTCTGAAGCGTGCGGGCAAGCCCGCGATCCATTACGAGATCGACGACTACACCGATCCCTGGAAGCAGGCGCCGGTCATGTTGCTGCAGCATGGCTTCGCGCGCTCGCACCGCGTGTGGTTCGGCTGGGTGCCGTACCTGAGCCGGTTCTACAAGGTCGTGCGCGCCGATCTGCGCGGCATGGGCCTGTCGTCGCGCGATTTCGATCTGAAGTCCGGCATCAGCCTCGATGCCTATTTCGGCGACTTCAATGCCCTGATCGACGAGCTGGGCGGCGGGCCGGTGCATTATTGCGGCGAGTCGCTCGGCGGCATACTCGGCATGGCCTACGCCGCCGAGCATCCGCGCCGGCTGCGCACGCTCAGTATCGTGTCCTCGCCGGTTCACCTGCATGGCAAGGATCAAAAAGCGTCGAGCTATGGCTACAGTTCACGGGAAGAGGCTTTGCGCAAAATGGGTCCTCGCGGCTGGGCCGAAGCGTCCAACGCGGGACGCCGCTTCGCGACCGACGCCGACCCGGGCATGATGAAGTGGCTCGTCGACGAGATGGGGCAGTCGGACGTCGAGGTGCTGGTCGCGACCTACAATTTTATTTCCGGCTACGATGCGATGCCGTACCTGCCGCGGATCAAGACGCCGATGCTGGGGTTGTTCCCGACCAATGGGCCGATCGCCGGCGATGAGCAGATCGAGCTGCTGAAAGCCCAGGTGCCGCACGCGCGCATCGTGCGCCTGCCGA
>Ga0137409_10000601_pt1 | contig 39656 bp, 33 predicted proteins | sample CZODoug1_16funga_FD_122059 | JGI IMG/M metagenome (GOLD analysis project Ga0137409, IMG submission 122059) | Vadose zone soil fungal communities from Angelo Coast Range Reserve, California, USA - CZODoug1_16fungal (Hybrid Assembly) | ecosystem: Environmental > Terrestrial > Soil > Vadose zone...
CGGAAGCGCAGCTCGACGTGGTCGCCCGCCTGCAGCCCCATCTGGCCGATGTTGAGGACCGACTCGCTCTTGATCAGCAGCTCGCCGTAGTCGCGGGAGTTCTGCTCGCGGTTGAATTCCTTCGCGGTCCAGTCGGTCGACTTGCCCTGGGTCTGGGAGAGGATGCGGTATTCCAGCACGATACGCGCGATGCCGTGGTCGTCCTTGACTTCGATTTCCAGCGGCCGCTCGCAGAGGTCGGTGACGAACTCGTCGCCCAGCGGATCCTTCACGAGGATGTCCGGGGGCCGGTCCTCGACGCCGCGGATCGTGAATCGGATGGGATCGCGGTTCGGGAGGCCGTTCTCGGCGGTCAGGTTGAGCGAGTATTCGCTGACGGCGTCGCTCACCGTGAACCCGCCCGTCAGGCCGCGCGGATGGCCCTCCGGCGTCTTGCCCACGGCGAGGTCGGTGATCGTCTCCTTGCCCTTGAAGCCCAGCGCCAGCTGGGCCGCCTTCAGGTCCTCGTTGGTCAGCACCTCGAAGCGGACTTTCGATCCGAACGGCGCCGACACGTTGCCCGACGTCTCCGGCCGGTCGGCCGGCGTGTTCGTCATCCGCATGTAGATCGGGTACTCGTAGTAGAGCTTCACCCCGTCGAGGCTGGGGGGCGTGACGGTGTCGACGACGTGGACCGCGGTGACGTCGTCGCCTCCCTCCACGAAGAACTCGAAGGGGCCGGTCACGCGGGTGAACGTGAACTGGAAGCGGTTGCCGGAGAGCGGGCTCATGTGCTCGCGGCCCTTCTCTCCCGTGGCGTACTTGTACTCGAGGATCGTCTTCGACGGCTTGCGTCCGCTGTACTCGACGGCGATGGTCAGATCATCGCCCCGCGCCATGACCTTCCTGTTGTCGGCGAAGTCGAGCACCAGCAGGTGCGTCCGCTGCGGCCACTTGGTGGCGCCGCCGAAGACGCGGCTCGCGTAGATCCCCGCCAGGTCGGGGCGCGCCAGCGCCGCCCCGCCGATCATCAGCAGGGCCGCGAGCGCCCCCAGGGCGATCCTTCCGACGTGCTTGCCGATGATGACGCGTCGGAAGTCGATCTGCTTGGTCGCCTGCTCGGCGTCGGCCACGAGGGCGGCCACCAGTTCGGGGGACTGCAGGGTCCCCGTCTGATCCACCGGCTCGCGCGTGAGCTGGATCGCGGAGATCAGCCGGTCGTCGAGCTCGGGAAAGTGGCGCTCGACGAAGAGGGCCAGATCGTCGTCGCTGATCTTCACCCCCAGCGGATAGAAGACCCGCTGGAAGGCGAGGACGCCGAATCCGGCCAGGCCGGCCACGAGGAGGACGAGGCGGACGCCGGCGGGCAGGATCAGGGACCAGTCCAGGATGAAGGTGACCACGACGAAGGCGCAGAGCGCCAGGGCCAGCCGGGAGAAGCCGTCCAGCGCGAAGAGGCCCCGGATCGCGCCGCGCAGGCGGCTGAGCCGCTGGGTGACGGGAGCCAGCCTCTCGGCCAGGGGACTCACTTAGCGCACCTCCACGCGGACGGGCTGGGATCGGGCCGTGCCCTCCCACTGCGCCTCCGCCACCGGGTTGCCGCTGGTATAGGCGACGCGGACGTAAACCGAGCCCTTCTCGTGGAAGAGGCCGGGATCCACGGCGCACTCGATGACGCAGGGATGGGCGACGTCGAGACGGATCAGGTCCGCCGCCCCGCCCCGGGATTCCTTGACGCTGATGCGGGCGGCGTCGAGGGGGCGCGCGACATCGTCAACGATCAGCGTGAAGTACTGGGAGATGTCGCGAGGGCGTCCGAGGGTGAGGGGCGCGAGGGAGTCCGTTTCGAGGATCAGGTTCCAGCGGAGGGGGGCGCCGGGGGTGACGGTCGTCTGGTCTCGCAAGTCGAGCTTGACCCGCAGGGCGGTCCGTTCGTGCAGAGCCAGCCAGCGCAGATGGTCTTCGGCCCGCAACTCGACGAGCCGCGATTCCACCGCGACCTGCTGCGGTCCCAGATGGACCCGACCTCGCGGACTGCTGACCTCGACGGCGCCCTCGACGACATAGACGGTCGACGGAGCGCTGACGCCGAACTTGGTGCCCTGGACCCGGACGGTCGATTCGCCGGAGCGGATCTCGAAGCCCTTGCCGGAGGGGATGATTTCGGCGAAGACGTCGCCGGCCTCGAGCACGACGCGACGGGGGCTTTCGAAGCGGACGGTGGCGTTCTTATTGAGCTTGAGGGTGCCGACGTCGGGGATCCGGAGGGTGGAGAACTGCTCGGCGGTGAATCGGTCGTTCCAGGAGTTCAGGGGCCTGTCGGTCTCGACCACGACCGGCAAGCCCCCGGTTCGCGGCGTATAAACGACCACCGCGAACGTCAAGGCGGCGACCATCATGGAGGCTGCTGTCGCCGCCGGCAGCCAGAATTTCAGGAGTCGTCCGGGCCGCTGCGCGGGCAGGCTGGATTCGATCCGGGTCCAGGTATCGGGGGCAGGTTCCATTTCCGGAAGGTCGTGGAGGAGGGACAGCGAGGATTCGATGGCGTCCAGATCGGCCTCTCCTGGGGCACACCCTTGTTCCCCGAGGAGCTCTCGAATCTGGTCTCGATGCATTCCAGACCCTCTAACCGGTGGGGGCCTTGAAAGGTTCGCGAAATGCGATGATTTTCCGGATCGCCCCTCCCACCCCCGCCATCAGGAGGACCGTAGCCCCCCAGCAAAGAATCGGATGACCCCGGTAGGCCTCGGCGACGTGGCCGATGGCCAGGTGCTCGATGTTTTCCCAGACCTCGTGGACGGGCTCCAACTCGATCCGGCGGTCGCTGATCTTCGTCCCGTCGATATCCAGGATGGTCGCATAGACCTTTTGGTCGAACTGCCACTTGTCGTAGTCGCCGCCGACCCCGTTGACGATGACGGTCGTGTCCCCGACCTTCTTCCGGAAGTAGCCGTGGACGTGGCCGCACATCAGGTAGTCCACTTTGCTCTTCTCGAGCCAGGCGAGAAATGCGGCATATTCCGGTTTGGGGTGTTCCTGGAGGTCGAAGGGCGGCTGATGCATCGCCAGGACGACCGCCTGATGGGGCCCGGCGGCCGCGATGCGGTCCTCGACGTGCTTCGGATCCGGCGGCGGATTGCCCCAGGCGTTGTTCAGAAGAACATAGGCGACATCGCCCTTGTTGAAGGACCTCTCCAAGGGGCCGCACCACCTCAGGAAGCGATCGGGACTTCCCTTCAAGTCATGGTTCCCCGGGGCGACCAAGGGCATCCCAAAGCCCGCGCCACGCAAGAACCCTGCTGCCAGGCGATAGTGGCCGTCATCGTTGTTGGAGACGAGGTCTCCCGTCTGGAGGAGGAGATCGACCTTCTGCCTTCTCAGTTCGCGGGCGACATTCCTCAGGTTCGCCAGGCCCTTTTGGGCATCTCCGAGAACGCCGACCCGGGTCACGGTAGGCGGGTCCGCATCCTCGGCATAAGGCCTTTCCATCCAGAAACGATTGTTCCAGTCGAGGAGGGCTGCCCCCGCAAGCAGGAGCAGGAGCATCGTCCCTCCGATCGCCCCTATATAGAGAAGCCGTCTCATGAGCCCATCCTATCAGTGCGCAATCCGCTGCACAACGAGGCCCCCCCGGAGGGCCCCCGGAGACTGGCATCCCCCTTGCGGTAGTACGGACATGAGAACGATCAAACAAGGCCTCCAGCAGCTGGCTCACCTGGGCCTGCGGGTCGTCCTGAAGATCCGCTGCGGCATGCGGGTCCATGGCGTCCCCCGACTCGACCGGCCGTCGATCCTGGTCGCGAACCACGCCAGCCACGTGGACATCGCGGCCATTTTCGCAGCCGTCCCGATCAGCGAGGTCACGAAGATCCGGACCGCCGCCGCCCGCGACGCGATCTACAAGCTCCCGAAGCCCGTCGTCGGGATCATCGAGTTCCTTTTCAACACGTATCCCTTCGAGCGGAAAGGCTCGACGGGCAGCCTGGAGCAGGGCGCCGACTGCCTGCGCCAGGGGTATCACCTGGCCATCTTCCCCGAGGGCCGCCGCTCCCAGGATGGCTCCTTCCTCGGTTTCACTCCGGGCTTTGCCAAGATCGCCTACCAGACCGGCGCCCCGGTCATTCCGGTGCGCATCGAAGGCGCCCACCGGACGCTGCCCCGCGGAAAGACGTACCTTCAGCGCCACCCGATGGAGGTCACCTTCCACGACCCTGTCGCGGCCGACACGACCATCCCCTTCGAGGCCCGCCGGGAAGCTTATGCCCAGCTGGTTCGGAAAACGGAAGGCTCGATATGCGGATGACCGCAAGACCGAGAATGATCACGGGCCCCGCGAAGCCGGAGACCGAGGGGATTCACGTCCTCATCTTCGTCGTCTGGATGTCCCTGTTTTTCGCGTGGATCCCGGTCTCGACCATGATTCCTCACGTCGTCCGCCTTTCGGAAAGCGAGGAGTTCAGCCAGTTCGTCATGCTCGTCGCCAGCATGTTGTGCGGTTTTGTGGTCGGAGCCTTCGGGATCCTCTGGCCGCGCAAACCCATGGCGATCCTGATGGGCATCGTCAGTGTCATCCATATCGGGCTCGGGCTGGGAATCCATTTCTAGGGCCCACCGGCTCCGATTGTAAAGACGCCCTCCGTTTCGCTGGCCTGCAGCGACCGCAAAACGATATCTTGAGCCATGGCTCCACTCCGGGAGGTGCGCGTGAGAGAGGCCCAGGCCCGTTCCCTGCTGAAAGCCATCGCCCGCTCCCCCCACGAGAAAGTCAAAGTCGCCGTCACCGACATCGACGGCATCCTCCGCGGCAAATACCTCCATAAGGACAAGTTCCTGGCCGCGGCCGAGTCCGGCTTCGGATTCTGCAACGTCGTCTTCGGCTGGGACTCGGGCGACGTCTGCTACGACAACGCCGCCTATACGGGCTGGCACACCGGCTATCCGGACGCGCAGGTCCGCATCGATCCGGCCACGCACCGCAACGTCCCGTGGGACGGCGACGTCCCCTTCTTCCTCGGCGACTTCGTCGATGCCCGGCAGCAGCCGCTCGACGTCTGCCCCCGTCAGCTCCTGAAGAGGGTTCTCGAACGCGCGCGCAAGGCCGGCTACGCGGCCAAGTGTGGAATTGAGTACGAATGGTTCAACTTCAAGGAGACGCCCCAGTCGCTCGCCGCGAAGGGGTACGTCGACCCGCAGCCGCTGACCCCGGGGATGTTCGGCTACTCGATCCTGCGCTCCAGTCTGAATCAGCCGTACTTCGCCGCGATCATGGACCAGCTGCGCGCGTTCGGCGTCCCGCTGGAGGGGCTCCATACCGAGACCGGACCCGGGGTCTTCGAGGCGGCGATCGCCTACTCCGACGCCCTCGAGGCCGCCGACCGCGCCGTCCTCTTCAAGACCGCCGTCAAGGAGATCGCCTACCGCCACGGCGTCGTCGCCAGCTTCATGGCCAAGTGGAATGCCACGCTCCCCGGCAGCGGCGGCCATATGCACGTCAGCCTCTGGGACGCGGCCGGGGCAAAGAACCTCTTCTTCGACGCGAAGGACCCGGCGAAGATGAGCCCGACGTTCAAGAGCTTCCTCGCCGGTCAGCTTCAGTGCCTGCCCGAGATCCTCCCCTTCTTCGCCCCGATCGTGAACAGCTATAAGCGCCTCGTCGATGGCTACTGGTCGCCGACGCGTCCCACCTGGGGCATCGACAACCGGACGACCGCGTTCCGGGTCATTCCGGGCGGGCCCAAGTCGACCCGCCTGGAAGTGCGCGTCGGCGGGGCCGACATCAACCCGTACCTGGCCGTCGCCGCCGCGGTGGCGAGCGGACTGTACGGCGTCGAGAAGGGCCTGAACCTGGCGGACCGGCCGATCGTCGGAAGCGCCTATAAGGAGTCGACGATCCCCCGGCTCCCCCGGACCCTGGCCGAGGCGACCGACAAGCTCGAGGCGTCGACGCTCGCCCGCGAGCTCTTCGGCGAGGCGTTCGTCGACCATTACGTCCGCACCCGGCGCTGGGAGTGGTCGCAGTTTGTGGACGCCGTGACCAGCTGGGAACTGAAAAGGTACTTCGAAATCATCTGAGAGGGCGGCATGCGACTGAAGGACAAGGTCTGCATCATCACCGGCGCGTCGAGCGGCATGGGCCTCGAGGCGGCCAGGCTGTTCGCGAAGGAAGGCGCCAAGGTCGTCCGCACCGACATCAAGGAAGGTCCCGAGGTTCCCGGGACGACCTTCCTCAAGGCGGACGTTTCCAGGGAAGCCGACTGCAAAGCGCTCGTCGAAGCGGCGGTCCGGCAATATGGCGGGCTCGACGTGCTCTACAACAACGCCGGGATTTTTCCGGCCGACGACCATTCGGTGATCGACACCGAGGAGAAGGTGTGGGACCGCGTCTTCGCGGTCAACGTGAAGGGCACGGCCTTCCCCTGCAAGTACGGCATCCCCGAGATGATCAAGCGCGGCGGCGGCTCAGTGATCAACATCGCGAGCTTCGTCGCCATCCTCGGCTGCACGGTGCCCCAGGACGCGTATACCGCCTCCAAGGGCGCCGTCATCGCGCTGACGAAATCGCTCGCGGTGCAGTTCGGGCCGAAGGGGGTCCGGGCCAATGCGATCTGCCCGGGCCCGATCGAGACGCCGCTCCTCACCGAGTGGCTGCTGAAGGAGCCGGTCGAGAAGGCCAAGCGCATCAACCGCATCCCGATGGGCCGCTTCGGGAAGACCTCGGACATCGTCAACATGGCGCTCTATCTCGCTTCGGACGAATCGACGTGGACCAACGGCGCCGCGCTCGTGGTCGACGGCGGCATCACCTCGAACTACTTCTAGATGAAGATCCAGAATCCCGCGACCGGCGACGTCCTGGCGGAGATCCCCGAGTCCACCCCGGCGTCCATTCAGGAGAAATGGGATCGGTCCGTCCTGGCGCAGCCGCGCTGGGCGGCGCAGCCGCTGTCGGAACGCCTCGACGTGATCCGCCGCTTCCGCTCCCTGCTGGTGAAGAAGAAGGAACAGCTCGCGCAGACGCTGACGTCGGAAGTCGGAAAGCCGATCGCCCAGTCGCGCAGCGAGATCGAAGGAACGCTGGGTCGCGTCGATTTTTTCCTCGAAAACGTCCCCAAGGTCCTGCGCGACGACGTGGTCCTGAAGGATGCGTCCCAGAAGCTCGAGGAGAAGATCACCCTCGAGCCGCTCGGCATCATCTTGAACATCTCCGCCTGGAATTATCCGTACTTTGTGGGCTCCAATGTCTTCCTGCCGGCGCTGCTGACCGGAAACGCCGTCCTCTATAAGCCGTCGGAATACGCCACCCTGACCGGCATCGGGATCATGAACCTGTTCCAGGAAACGGGGCTGCCCGACGGGATCTTCTCCGTGTTCCCGGGCTCCGGCGCCGTCGGCGCGGAGCTCCTGAAGCGGACCGTCGGCGGCGTCTTCTTCACCGGCTCTTATGCGACCGGCAGGAAGATCGCCGAGGCGGTGGCCGGGCGGATGATCCGCGTCCAGCTGGAACTCGGCGGGAAGGATCCGGTCTATGTGTGCGACGACGTCGACGTCCAGGCGGCCGCGGAAGCGACCGCCGATGGCGCGTTCTACAACACGGGTCAGAGCTGCTGCGCGGTCGAGCGCATCTACGTCCACCGCAGGATCTACGAGCCCTTCGTCGCCGCCTTCGTAAAGACGGTCCAGGGCTTCAAGGTCGGCGATCCGACCGACGCCTCCACTTATATCGGGCCCCTCGCCCGCGCGGCCCAGGTCGGCGTGCTCGAGGAGCAGGCCGCGGACGCGGTCGCGAAGGGCGCCCGGCTTGCCGTCGGCGGAAAGCGGCTGCAGGGAAACTACTTCGAGCCGACCGTGCTGCTCGACGCGACGCACGACATGAAGGTGATGCGCGATGAATCCTTCGGCCCCATCATCGGGATCACGCCGGTGCCGGACGACGAGGCGGCGCTCCGGCTGATGAAGGACACCGAGTACGGCTTGACCGCCGGCGTCTATACCAAGGATCGGGCCCGAGCCGAAGGGCTGCTGGCGGGGATCGGCGCCGGCACCGCCTACTGGAACTGCTGCGACCGCGTCAGCCCCCGCCTGCCTTGGTCGGGCCGGGGCCACTCCGGCCTCGGCTCCACCCTTTCAACCTATGGCATCCACAGCTTCCTTCAACCGAAAGCGTGGCACCTGAGGGGCTAATAGAAGAAGCCCCAGCCGTCAGGCCGGGGCCCCTCTTGATCTGCGGGTTGCTGGCTACTGACTACTTCTTCGTCACTCCCGGAATCTTCCCGATCAGTTCCTTCAGGTTGACGCCGCTCACACTCTCGAGCACGGGCGGCAGCTGCGCGATGATGTCGACGATATCCTTCGTCACTTTCGACGCGCCGATCCCGTCGCCGCCGTTGGAGATGATCGTGATCTTGTCGGTGCGGCCCAGGGGCTCGGCGATGGCCCTCGCCAGTTCGGGCAGCTTCTCGATGAACATCTGCGCGATGGCCGCCTCGGTATAGGTCCGCCACGCCTCGGCCTTCTTCCTCATCGACTCGGCCTCGGCCTGTCCCTTCGCCAGGATGACTTCGGCCTCAGCCAGGCCCTTGGCGCGGACCGCTTCGGCTTCCGCGAGACCCTTCGCCTTCACGGCTTCGGCCTCGCCTCGGCCGATGTTCTGTGCGGACAGGGCGCGCGCTTCCGCTTCCGCGATGGTCTGGAACTTCGCCGCCTCGGCGATCTGCTGGATGCGGAACCGCTCGGCTTCCGCGGGACGCTGGATGGTCGCCTGCAGCTCCTTCTGCTTGATGTTGATCATCTGCTCTTTTTCGATGTCGAGGACCTTCATTTCCTCCTGCTTCACCGCCTGCTGCGACTTGAACTTCTGCAGGTCGTAGGCCAGGTCGCTTTCGGCCTTCTTCTGGTTGATCGAGGCCTGGTAGTCCGCCTGCTTCATCTCGTAGTCGCGCTTCGACTGCGCCACCGCGGTCTCGGCGAGGAAGCGGGCTTCCTGTCCGGCCTGGATGTTCTTCGAGCTCTGGATCGTCGCCTCGCGGTCGGCGATCGACTGTCCGACGATCGCCTCTTTCTTCACCTCGGCGATCTTCGGCTTGCCGAGGGCGTCCAGGTAGCCCTGGTCGTCCTGGATCTCCTTGATCGTGAACGACACGATCTGCAGGCCCATGTTGGCGAAGTCGGACGCCGACTCCGACTGCACGTTTTGCGCGAACTTGTCGCGGTCCTTATAGAGCTCCTCGACGGTCATCTTGCCGATGATCGCCCGCAGGTGGCCTTCCAGCGTCTGGTGGGCGATGGCCATGACTTCCGTGGGCGTCTTCGACAGGAACTGCTCCGCCGCCGTCCGGATCGCCGTCTCTTCGCCGCGGACTTTGATCTGGGCGACGCCGTCCACGCGGACGGGGACGCCGGAGATCGAATACACCGACGGCGTCTTCACGTCGATGGTCATCAGTTCGAGGGAGAGAACCTCCGCCTTTTCAAGGACGGGGACGACGAAGGTGCCGCCGCCCTTCTTGATGCGGAACCCGACCTCCTTCGTGCCGCCCCGCCCGTCTTCCACCCGGTGGGTGCGACCGGAGATGATCAGCACTTCGTTGGGGCCGACTTTCGTGTATCGGGCCGCGAAGAGGATGCCGAACACGACGGTCACGAACAGGAGTGCGAACACCACCAGGAAAATCAGGCCCATATGGCCCCCGCCCGACTCGGACTGGGCCAGCATCGACACCAGGTGACTCATTTCTCCCTCCTAAGCCTTCTGGACGAGATAGGTATTTTCGGTCTTCTTGACGATCCTGACCTTCAAGCCGGCGGGCAGTTCCTTGCCGTCGACGGTCGTCGCCGGGCTGTTGAAGCGCGATCCGCGGACGACGTAGGCGATCTCGCCCAGGCCGCCGTTGGGGATGGAAATGGTGACCTCCGCTTCGGAGCCGATCTCTTCCCCGGTGCGGGCATGGCTCGATCCCTGGGTCGCCTGCATGACCTTGAAGATCGCATAAGCCGCCACGCCACCGGCGATCATCCCCGAGAACGCCGCCGCCGGGACATGGACGTAGGCCGGTTGCCCCAACTTCTTCAGCAGCATCCCGATGCCCCCGAAAGCCGTCACGAAAAGGGCGATCGAAACCGGGGACAGCGGCTGGTAGTGGACGGCCCCGTCCGTCGGTCCGACGTGCGTGCCGGCGTCGGTGTGGATGCCGCCCATGTCGACGTGGGCGCCCCCGATGTCCATGTGCGGGCCCATATGGCCCGAGAACACGCCGGAAAGCAGGGCGCTGAGCACGGCGAAGCCGAGCCCCAGGAAGAAGCAGACCAGGTAGATGAATTCGAGGACGTCCGTTCCCATGATCACATCTCCCGCGAGAACGGACCGACTATAGCACCGGGAGGGAGCGGCTGGAAGGAATAGCGCCCGGCGGCGGCGGTCATGCGGGTTGGACCGGACCTTCCGGCACCCGTTACATCCAAAATCCGCGTTCCGCGGCCCTTGCGCTCGGGAACAGCGCCGGGTACGATCGAGGGCGCGGGTCAGGAAAGGACCATCCATGCTTCAGGCCGTGACCCTCCTCCTCGTCCTTCAAGCGGCTCCGGACTCCCTGACGATCAAGGCCGATCTCAAGGACGTCCCGGCGGAAGGCAAGAATCCCCCGGTCATCCTCTGCGAAGGCACGGCCAACCTGCCCCACGGCAGCATCCTGGCTGCCTATCTGTACTATGGCGAAATCATCGAGGGGAAGGAGATCTTCAGGGACTTCTCGACGCTGAAGGCGGGCAAGTTCACCCAGGACTTCCCCGTCTACACCCGGCGGAACTTCCCCGGAGCCTATATCGCCCGCTTCATCTATGACCCGGCCCTGCAGGGGCTCGGCGCCGCCGACTTCCCGCGGACGACGGTGGATTTCAAGCTGCAGATCGGGGGGCCGCAGGAACTTGCCGCGGAAACCAAGGCCGTACGCGACCAGCTGGTCGGGGAGATCCGCTCCTATATCGACCTGGCGGACCAGGTCAAGGCGAAGCTCGAAGAGCTGAAAGGAAAACCCGCCGTCGACTGGGAGGCACCCCTCAAGGCCTGGCGCGACAAGTCCGTCGAAATCCAGAAGCGCGCCGACCCGCACCGCGTTCCCGAGTATATGATCCTCAAGCTCGACCTCATCGCCGACACCGGCTTCGAGAACCTGGAGGGCATCCTGCTCTCGGCCGCCCGCTGCGCGGCGGGGGGAAAGCGCGAGATCGCCCTCGAGGGGCTGACCCGGCTCCGCCAGACCGGCGAGGCCTGGATCGGCGACATCGGCGCGCCCCGCATCACGGAGTTCGAGCAGATGGCGAGGCACGTCGACGGCATGCGCACCCTCGTCCGCAAACTCGCCGACGATCCGGAGGAACCCGTGCTCCCCGTGAGGCGCAAGTTCCTCGAGCTGACGGGCGTGCTCGACCGCTCCGTGCCCGGCGACTTCCACGACGCCGTCCTCGAAATCGGTTCCCGCGGAGCGGCCTTCTTCATCGCGGCCGCCGACAAGACCGCCGAGGCGCCCAGGATCCATAAGGAGCTGGACGAGCTGCTCGATCGGCTCGCCCGCACCCTCCGCACGCTCAAGTGAACCACGACCTGATCTACGACTGGAACCGGACCGGCGACGGGCCCCGGCGTCCCGAGCGGAAGATCGAATTCGACGACGAGACCCTGCGCGACGGCCTCCAGTCCCCCAGCGTGGTGTCCCCCACCGTCGACCAGAAGCTTGAGATCCTGCGTCTCATGGACGCGATGGGGATCGAGACGGCCGATATCGGCCTTCCCGGCGCCGGCGGGGCCGTCAAGGAAGACACGCTCTCCATCGCCCGGGGAATGGCCCGGGAGAAGCTGAAGATCGCCCCCAACTGCGCCGCGCGGACCCTCGAAGCCGACCTCCGCCCCATCGCCGAGATCGCCCAGAAAACCGGCCGACCGATCGCCGCGGCGATGTTCATCGGCTCGTCCCCGATCCGGCAGTATGCCGAAGACTGGTCCCTCGACACGATCGTCGACCACACGCGCCGCGCGGTCGAATTCGCCGTGAAGAACGGCATCGAGGTCATGTACGTGACCGAGGACACGACCCGGGCGAATCCGAACGACCTGGCCGTCCTCTTCCTCACCGCCATCGAGGCCGGCGCCGTCCGCCTCTGCCTCTGCGACACCTGCGGCCATGCGACGCCCCACGGCGCGGCCCAGCTAGTCGACTGGACGAAGACATTCCTCGCCGACCGTCACCTCGACCACGTCAAGGTCGACTTCCACGGCCATATGGACCGCGGGCTCGGCGTATGGAACGCCATTGCCGCCGTCGAGGCGGGGGCCGACCGCATCCACGGCACCGCGCTGGGCATCGGGGAGCGCGTCGGCAACGCGCCGCTCGACCAGATCCTGGTCAACCTCAAGCTGATGGGCTGGATCGACAACGACCTCACCCGGCTCTACGAGTACTGCACCAAAGTGTCGCAGTACGCACAGGTCCCGATCCCCCATGGCTATCCGGTCGTCGGCCAGGACGCGTTCGAGACGGCCACGGGCGTCCACGCCGCCGCGATCGTGAAGGCGATGAAGAAGGGCGATGCGTGGCTGGCCGACCGGGTCTATTCCGGCGTCCCCGCCGCCGACTTCGGCCGGAAGCAGCTCATCGCGATCGGCCCGATGAGCGGCCGGTCGAACGTCGTCTTCTGGCTGGAGCAGCACGGAATCGTGCCCGGGGAGGTCCTGGTCGCGGCCATCCTGGACAGGGCGAAGAGCTCGGATCGCCTGCTCAGCGATCAGGAAATCCAGGAAGTCGTCCGAAAGGGATAGAGGGGGACCATGAAACGGCCGCTTATCGGCATCAACTGCAAGATCATCACCGACGACGGGGACTCGTACTACAAGCTGGACCGGAATTATGTCCGGTCAATCGAGCGCGCCGGCGGCGTTCCGGTCATGATGCCCGCATTCCGCACCCCGGCAGACTCGAAGTCGTTTCTGGACCGGCTGGAGGGCGTCCTCTTCACCGGCGGACCCGACATCAATCCCTGCCGCTGGGACCAGAAAAGGCATGCGAAGACGGACCTGATGAACGCGGACCGCGAGAAGAGCGACTTCATGTCGCTGAAGGAGGTCCTGGCGCGCGACCTCCCCGCCCTCTGCATCTGCTGCGGTCACCAGGAGCTCAACGTCGCGCTCGGCGGGTCCTTGCACCAGCATGTCGCCGACCTCCCGGACGTCGACATGCACTCGGACGGCGGGACTCACCCCGTCATGATCTTCAAGGGGAACCGGCTGCGCGACATCGTCGGGAAGGACCACCCGCGCGTGAACTCGTGGCATCACCAGGCCATCGATACGCTCGGCCGCGGACTGACGATCACCGCGGTCGCCGACGACGGGATCGTCGAGGGCATCGAGAGCGACGCGCACCGCTTCCTGGTCGGCGTCCAGTGGCACCCCGAGCGCATGCAGGACGACGCGCGCCAGCAGAACCTCTTCCGCGCCCTCGTCGCCGAAGCTCGCCGCTGATTATTGGGGATCACATCCCCCTGGGAACCGGGCACTAACAGGTAGCGAGAGAGGGACTTGGCCATCGAACGATGAAGAAAGGGCAAAACAGCCCCGACAACATCAATGATGGCGGGTCTCATCTCTCGTGTTTTCCGCAAGGAATGCGCGATGCCAGAGTCGCACGAAATCGAGAAACCGCACGATCTTCTTGAGCGACTCCAGGCTGTCGAGCTGGACCGCGTATCTTGCAAGATCGTCGACGATCCGAACATTGGCCTGACCGGCTACTACGGACCGCAAGCCGCGGGAGCCCGGACCTATGGGAGCTCCCTGGACGTGGTTCGTTAGTTCTGCTTCTTCGGATTCTCGCCGACGATCTTGTCCAGCGCGGTCTTGAGCAGTTCCTGCACCGTCTTCCCCTCCTTGGCGGCCGCGGCTTCCAGCGCGGCATACTGACGGAGCGTCAGGGGCACCGACGCGTTGACGCCGTTCGGGATGTCGAGGAAGGCGTTCGTCGCCTTCGCCATCTGGGCGTCGTCCAGCCCGAAGCCGCGCAGCACGCCCGAGGCCATCATCACGTTGCCGAACGGATTCATGTGGACGCCGTCGGCGGTCAGCAGCCGGCCCCTCCGCTGGCCCGCCTTCTCCCGCTCCTCGAGATCCTTCTGCATCGCCGCGTTGAGGTCGCCCAGCAGACACTTCTTCTCCTTGGCCAGCCCGCGCAGGAAGTCGTTATAGGCAGCCAGCTTTTCGTTGTTGGGCTCGGCCGGCTTCTCGGTGGTCACCGTAGCATTCAAAAAAAAAACCTTGATGCCCGCGGCCTGGACCCGGTCCACGATCTGGGTGATGTTCTGCTTGTACTGCTCGAGCGGCACCCCCTTGGCGCCGTGCCAGACGTCGTTCACGCCGCAGCTCAGGGTCATCCAGTCGGGCTTCCGGTCGATCACGTCCTTCTGCAGCCGCGCCAGCATGTCGTTCGACTTGTGACCCGAAATGCCCGCGCCGATCGCCGTCGCATTCACGCCGTTCGCCTTCAGGCCCTGGATCACCAGCGTGACGTAGCCCGTCGGCCCCATCCCGCCCTGCGTGATCGAGTCTCCCAGGAAGGCGATCTTCTCGCCGTCCTTCACCGGGATGTCGCCCGCGCCCGCCAGAACCAGCCCCGCCAGCAGCATCGCCTTCATGGGTCATCCTCCAGCCCGAATTCCTTCAACCAGAAATCCACCTCGCCCGGCGGCGGCGCCCCGCCCTTCTCGGGCGGCTCCGGCCGCTTCGACAGCAGCCGCGCGAACTCCTCGCAGGGCAGCACCGGAAACCCGCCCTTCTCCGCGACGGAGACGATCGAGCGGTCATTCGACACTACCGTATAGCGCGTGCGGTCGTCCGTGCATCGCAGCGCCTCGAGAATCTCGTCGTCCGCCGTGCCGCCCTGCGGGACGTTCCGGATCTCGACGGGGCCCCGCTGCTCGTTGCGCTTCATGCCGCCCGTCGGATCGAAGATGATGCGCGCCCGGTAGTTGCCCGCCGTGCAGAACGCCTCGATCAGGCCGATCAGCCTGCCCCGGGCTTCCTCCCCGGTGCGCTCCCGGGCGAACGAGTGCAGCAGGTTGTACCCGTCGATCAGAAACATACCCGGCCGCCGACGATGACGTGCGCGGCTTTTCCGGTCAGCTTCATCTTCTCGTACGGGGTGCAGCGCCCCTTGGACTTGAATGCGGCCGGGTCGACCGACCACGCCGCTTTGGGATCGATCAGCGTCAGGTCAGCGTCCATCCCCGCCTTGAGCGCCCCCTTGCTCATGAGCCCGAGGATCCTTGCCGGGGCCGCGGTCATCGCGTCGATCGCCCGGTCGAAGGGGAGCTTCTTGAGCGACAGCACCACCCCGAGCGTCGTCTCCAGGCCGATCACCCCGTTGGGGCACGCCGCAAGCTCCTGTTCCTTCTCCTCCGCCGTATGGGGCGCATGATCGCTCGCGATCGCGTCGATGGTCCCGTCCACGACGCCCATCAGGACGGCGTCCACGTCCTCGCGCGTCCGCAGCGGCGGGTTCATCTTGTACTTCGACTCGTACGCGGCCAGCGCGTCGTCGGTGAGCATCAGGTGGTGCGGCGCCGCCTCGGCGGTGACGCGGACCTTCTGCTTCTTCGCCTGGCGGACCACCTCGACGGTCTCCTTGGCGCTGACGTGGCAGATATGGACGTGCCCGCCGGTGAGCGCGGCCAGGGCGCAGTCGCGCGCGGCCATGATCGCCTCCGCCGCGTTCGGATATCCGCGCAGGCCCAGTCGCGCGGACACCGGCCCCTCGTTCATGACGAAGCCCCGGGTCAGCGTCGCGTCCTCGCAGTGCGACAGGACGGCCTTCCCGAACATGTTCGAGTATTCCAGCGCCCGCCGCATGAGTTCGGAGTTGAGGATCGGCATGCCGTCGTCGGAGAAGGCCACCGCCCCCGCTTCCGACATCTTGCCGAGCTCGGCCAGCTCCTCCCCCTTGAGGCCCTTCGTCACGGCGCCCACCGCGAAGACGTTCGCGCCGTTCGCTTCCTTCGATTTCGCGTTGACGTAGACGACGCCGACCGCGTCGTCGCAGACGCGGCCGGAGTTGGCCATCACCGCAACGCTCGTGAAGCCGCCCGCGACCGCGGCCGCGGAGCCGCTCGCGATCGTCTCCTTGTCCTCCCGGCCGGGCTCCCGGAAGTGGACGTGCATGTCGATCAGGCCGGGCACCACGACCAGGCCCCGGGCGTCGATCGTCTCGTCGGCCGTTTCGGAGATCTTGCCGGTTTTCTTGATTTTCCCGCCGTCGATCAGGACGTCGAATGGCTTCGCATTCTTGATCAGGATCACGCGTTCACCTGCGAAAGGAGAAGGAGGACCGCCGCGCGCACCTCGACGCCGTTGGTCACCTGGTTGAGGATCACGGAGCGGTCGCTGTCCGCCGCTTCCCCGCTGATCTCGAGCCCGCGGTTCATCGGGCCGGGATGCATGATGATCGTGCCGTCCTTGAGCGTCGCCAGCCGCTCGCGCGTGAGGCCGAAGAAGCGGACGTATTCGGTCGTCGACGGGAAGAGGCCGGCCTGCTGCCGCTCCAGCTGGAGCCGCAGCATCATGATGACGTCGTTCTCCCGCAGGGCCGCGTCGAAGTCGGTCGACGTGGCCGCGTCGAGGTCCTTGGGAACCAGCGTGGTCGGTCCGACGAGGGTCACCTCGTTGCCGAGCTTCTGGAGGGCCCAGAGGTTCGAGCGTGCGACGCGGCTGTGGGTGATGTCGCCGACGAGGGCGACCTTGAGGCCGCTCAGCTTCCCCAGGCGCTGCCGGATCGTGAAGAGGTCGAGCAGGGCCTGCGTGGGGTGCTCGTTCGTGCCGTCGCCGGCGCTGATGACAGCGCTTTTCACGAGGCGCGACAGGAAGGCCGGGGCGCCCGAGGCGCTGTGGCGGATCGCGGTGAACGCCACGCCCATCGACTCGATCGTCCGCGCCGTATCCTTCAGGCTCTCGCCCTTGGTCAGGCTCGAATTCGAGGGGGAGAAGTCCACCACCTCGGCGCCGAGACGGCGGGCGGCGAGCGCGAAGGAGGTCTTGGTCCTCGTCGACGGCTCGACGAAGAAGTTGAACAGCCGCTTGCCCTTGAGGGGCACGGCGTCCTTCAGCGCGGCCAGCTCTTCGGCGACGTCGAGGACGAGGGAAATGTCGTCTTTGGAAAGGTCTTTTGTCCCGAGGAGGTGGCGATGCTTCCACGCCCGGCACCGCTTGAGGAGCGCGTCGAGCGCCATTAAGGAGAGGAGTCTAACACAAGGGCCGGGCCCCTATCAAGAAGCTTGATGCGCAGGAGCCCCGCCCTTCGAGGCGCCGTAGGTCGTCCACGTCGGGCCGTTCTTGATCAGCGACTCCGCCTCGGGCACGGGCAGCGGCCGGGCGAAGAGATAGCCCTGAACGCGGTCGCAGCGGAGGTCGCGGAGCTTGGCCAGCTGCTCCTTCGTCTCCACGCCTTCGGCGACGACGCCCATGTTCATGTTCTCGGCCAGGGTCGTGATGGTGCGCACGAGCTGGCTGAGCTCGTCCTTCTTGCCCAGCTGTCCCACGAACGAGCTGTGGATCTTGAGGCTGTGGATCGGGAAGCGGTGCAGGTATCCGAGGGACGAGTACCCGGTTCCGAAGTCGTCGAGATAGAGCCGCACGTCCATGCTGCGGATCTGCTCCAGGATCTCCGCCAGCGCCTTCGACTCCTCCATGATGGCGCTCTCGGTGATCTCCAGGGTGAGGTGCTTCGCTTCCAGGCCGGTCGCCGCCAGGACGTCCTTCACGCGGTCCACGAGGCCGGGCTGGGAGAACTGCTTGGTGGACAGGTTGACGTTGACGCGCAAGTCCTTCGCCGCGGGGTAGCGCATCTGCCATTCCCGCGTCTGGCGGGCCGCCTCGCGCAGGACCATGAAGTCGATGGGCAGGATCAGGCCGGTCTCCTCGGCCAGCGGCAGGAAGTCGCCCGGCGTGACCAGGCCCTTCTGGGGATGCTGCCAGCGGACCAGCGCCTCGAAGCCGACCAGCGAGTCGTCCAGCAGCGAGACGATGGGCTGGTAATAGACGCGGAATTCCTTCCGCTCGATCGCCTTCCGCAGGTCGGTCTCGAGCTGGAGCCGCGCCACCGCCCGCGAGTGCATCGCCGCGTCGAAGACCTCGTAGCAGTTCTTGCCCCGCTCCTTCGCGCGGTACATCGCCGTGTCCGCGTCGCGCAGCAGGTCGTCGGGCTTCTCGTAGTGCTGGCCGGGGGCGATGCCGATCGACACCGTCGCGAACACCTCGTGGCCCTCGAGCTGGAAGGGCTTCCCCATCTGATCGAGGATGCGGTCGGCCACCTGGACGGCGTCCGCCGTGTCGCGCATGTCGTCCAGCAGGATCGTGAACTCGTCCCCTCCGAGGCGGGCGACGGTGTCGCCGGGCCGCACGCAGGTTTCGAGCCGGCGGGCGATGGCGCTGAGCAGCAGGTCGCCCTTCAGGTGGCCCAGGCTGTCGTTCACGTCCTTGAAGCGGTCGACGTCGAGGAAGAGGATCGAGAAAAGGGAGCTCTTGCGGCGGCGGGCGCGCGTGACGGCGAGGGCCAGGCGGTCCAGGAAGAGCGCGCGGTTGGGCAGGCCGGTCAGCGTGTCGTAGAAGGCCTGCTGGGCCAGCTGTTCCTCGAAGCGCTTGCGGTCCGTGATGTCCGTCTGCGAGCCGGCCAGGCGCACCGCCTTGCTGCCGCGCTCGCGGACGCCGATGCCCCGGCTCAGCATCCAGCGGTACGACCCGTCCCGGTGGCGCATCCGGTGCTCGTTCTCGAAGTGCTCGGATTTCCCGAGAACGTGCGTGGCCAGGTCCGTCTTCAGCTTTTCCAGGTCCTCGGGATGGACGCGGTTCATCCACTCCTCGGGCGACTTGCCGATCTCGTGGTCCTCGTGGCCGAGCATCGACTTCCAGCGCGGCGCGAAATACACCTCGCCCGCGCGCAGGTCCCAGTCCCAGAGCCCGTCGTGGGCGCCCTCGACGGCCAGCGCGTAGCGCTGCTCGCTGCTCTCGAGGGCGCGCTGGGCGTGGTGCAGCTCGGTGACGTCCCAGAACATGCCCTGGACGCCGACCACGTAGCCCCTGGCGTCGTGGATCGGGCTCTTCACGACGCGGACGTAGAGCGCGCTCTTGCCGGGCGGCCGGTGCTCCTCGACGGTCTCGAAGTTCTTGCCCGACTTGATGATCTTCCGGTCGTCCTCCTGGTACTTGCGGGCGAGCTCGACCGGGAAGAGGTCGTAGTCGTTGCGACCGAGAACGTCCTCGAGACGGCGGCCGATGGTCGAGCAGAACTGCCCGTTGGCGAACGTGAAGCGGCCCTCGAGGTCCTTGCGGAAGATGTTCTGGGGGAGGTTCTGCACGAGGGAGTGGTAGAGGGCCATGGAGTTGCGGAGGGCCTCCTCGGCCCTCTTGTGGTCGGTGATGTCCCGGGAGAGCCCGAAGGTGCCGATGATGGCGCCCTTGGAGTCGCGGTAGGGCATCTTGGTCGTCAGGACCCAGGTCTCGCTCTTGTCCGGCCAGACCGCGTGCTCCTCGAGGTCGATGAGGGGTTCGCCGGTGCGGATGATCTGCCCCTCGATCTCGAAGGCGCGGTGGGCGAATTCCTTGGGGAAGAAGTCGAAGTCGGACTTGCCGACGGCCTCGGAGACGTCGTCGAGCCCGAAGCGGGCGGCGAGGGCCCGGCTGACGCGGAGAAACTTGCTGTTCTTGTCCTTGAAGTAGATGAGGTCCTGGAGGATGTCGAGGAGGATGACGAGCTGGAGCTGTTCCTGGAGCGCGGCCTCGGCCAGCCCCGGTGCGGCCACAGTTCCGTCCGCCTTGACGGCTCGTCGCGTACTCATGTCTCGATGCGGCGACGGGGGTCCCCCGCCCCAACCCATCCGTCCCGACTATGATACACCGGCTCCATCAAAAATGGGTCACGGACTGAAATTGAATGAACGTGCATGCATGGAAATTACTTCTTGGGAGTGACCGTCGCGACGTCGGGCAGCGCCCGCGTCGCTTTGCGCAGCGTCAGCACCGCGAAGCAAGTGTCGTTCAGTTCGCTGCCGCCCTGCGCCGCCTTCCAGGACCCGTCGGGGCGCTGCGCGTCGATCAGCGCCTGGCAGGACTTCGGATACCAGGCGAAGCCGCCCACCTGCTCCGTCCCGTACAGGATCGCGGCGCGCTCGAGTCCGTACATGTAATAGTAATACTGGTGCTGGGAGTTCTCCTCCATGTTCGCGTGCTCGTAGGGGCCCGGGTTGACCGTCACCGAGAAGTTCTTCCCCAGCCACTCCATCCCGCACGCCACTTCGCGGTCCTTCTTCCAGTCCCTGCCGAGGATGTAGTCGCAGATCACCAGGCTCCCCACGCCGCCCGCCGTCATCGACCCGTAGGGCTTGTGGTCGTGACGGCTGTAGCACCACCCTTCGGCCCCGACCGCCGGCGCCTTCACGCCCGACCCCTTCGACTGCGTCTCGCGCCACCACTTGGCCGCGAGTTCGATCGACGCCGCCGGCAGCACGATGCCCGCGTCGTTGCAGGCCCTCAGGCCCAGCAACGCGTACATCGTGTTCGAATTGTCGCCCGTCGCCGGGCCGTCGCGCTTCTTCGTGACCGGGACCTTGCGCACGCCCTTGAACTTCGGCGGCAGCGGCGGGACCACGACGCTCTCCACGAAGATCGACGGATCGCCGTAGTGCCACTGTCCGTTCGCGCACTGGTTGTCCACCAGGAACTGCGCGCACTGCGCCAGGCGTTTCTGGTACTTGACCCGGTCCAGATCCTCCAGCAGCATCGCCATCAGCGCGACGTTGTAGGTCTTCTCGAGCTTCTTCTCGAGGATCAGCTTCAGCGCCGCCTGCACCTCCGGGTCGCTTTCCTGCACGCCGGCCTGGAGATACGTCCAGAGCAGCAGCTCGTCGTTCTTCGACTCCCTTGCGAAGACCGACGCCTTCGCGCGCAGGTACGCCATTCCGCTCCGGACCGCCTCGTCCAGCGTCTTCGGCTTCGCCACCACTTCCGCGCCCGCGCCGGCCGACGCCCTCACGGGCGGCGGGGTCTGGATCGGGGCGGACGTCGGCGTCTCGTTCTTCGTCGTCACGGGCTCGGGCTGCCTGACCGGCGTCGCGGGCACCGGCTTGGGGCTGTTGGATTCCGCGACGGCCGGGCTCGGCGGCACGGGCGGAAGCAGCTCGGGCGGCGGCGGCTCCGGGGGGCTCTGGACCGTGTCCTGGGGCTCCGGCTGGGGAATCTCGGGGGCAGGTTCGCGGACGTCGGGAACGGGCGCCTTGGTGAGGGAGTTATCCTTGGAAGCGGGCTTCCAGAGCAGGACCCCGGCCAGCACGAGCACGAATCCGGCCGCCGCCACCAGCCAGCCATAAGAGGGCCTGCGGCGGAAGCGCGTCGACGGCTCCTCGGCGGCCACCGCGACCTGGTTCGTCCGGGTGAGGCTCTCCCGGACGCGCGCCATGAGGGTCTCCATCCGGGCCTGGGCGGCGAGCTCGTTCAGCACGCGGTCCTGCCAGAAGAAGAGCTCGGCCAGCGAGCGGCAGGGATCGCACTCGAGCAGATGGGCTTCCAGAACGTTCGCCTCGGGACGTCCGATGACGCCCGCCAGCGCGTCGCTGAGTCCGGCCCGGGCCTCGTCGCAGGAGAATTTCCTCATGTGGGATTCTCCGCGCTGAGACGCCGTCGCACGCACTCCAGGAGCAGCACGCGCACCCGGTGCAGCAGCTGGCGTATCGCCACCGGGCTCATCCCCATGCGGTCGGCCAGCTCGCCGAGCTTGACGCCGTCGAAGTAGTGGCCCTTCACCGCCACCGCGGCGCGGCCTTCCAGGCTGTCGATGCACTCCGTCAACGCCTCGCCGCGGCGGCCGGACGCAGCCGGCGCGGGATCCTGATAGACGCGTTCGATGACGTCGTCCGCCACAAGGTTGGTCTTGGTCAGGCTGCGCCGCGCGGCGAGGGCCTGGCGGCGCGCGATGGCCTTGAGCCAGCCGGCAAAGTCGGCTTCAGGAATGAGGAAGTTCAGCTTGCGATACGCGATCTGGGCGGTTTCCTGGACCACGTCTTCGGCGGCGTGGAAATCGCCGCAGATCGCCTTGCTGTAGGCGAAGAGCATGGCCAGGTGGGGGCGAAGGACCTTCTCAAACGCCTTCGCGTCGCCGCCCTGGGCGGCATGGAGGAGGCGGCTCTCCGTATCGGGCACGAATCCCCGCTTACTTCTGGCCCGCCCGCATCTGGCCCGCGCTGTAGGTCGCGACGCCCAGAGCGCGCGTGGCGCGCTTCAGGAACAGGATGGCGAAGCAGGTGTCGATCGTGCCGTCGCCCCAGGAGCCGTTCGCGGCCTGGGTCTCGATGAGCACCTTGGCGCCCTCGGGATACCACTTGTGCGTGCCCATCATCTCGGTGCCGTAGAGCAGGCCGGCGCGTTCGAGGGCGTACATGTAGTACAGGTACTGGTTCTTGGAGTCCTTCGCCATCTGCGCGTGCTCGTAGGGGCCGGGGTTGTACGTCACGGAGAAGTTCTTGGCGATCCACTGGATGCCCTGGTGGATGTTCTTGTCGCTCTTCCAGGACTTCTTCTTGCCGTCGTCGTTGTCCTTGATGTAGTCCCAGATGGCCAGCGTGCCGATCGATCCGGCCGTCATCGAGCCGTAGGCCTCGTGGTCCGCGTGGTCGCGGTAGCACCAGCCCGCGGGGGCCGCCTTCCGCTGCACCATGCTCGGACCGGCCACCGTGGCGCCCGAGCCGCTCGCGACGCCGGGCATGTTCTTGGCGTTGTTCGGGCCGTTCACGCCACCTTCGACCAGGTCCTCCTCGGGACCCGTGGGCTTCTTCTGGCAGTCGCGGATCCACTTCATCGCGGCGTCGGTCACCTTGCCTTCGATGATGATGCCCGAGTCGTGGCAGGCGCGCATGCCCAGCGCGGCATACTGCGTGTTCGAGTTGTCGTTCGGATCGCCGTCGCGCTTCTTCTCGACCTTGACCTTGTTCTTCACCGCGGGCTTGTTCTTCGGGCCGCTCGTGGACGGCAGCTCGAACTGCTTCACGCCGCCTTCCTTGCCGCCGCCCGACGCGACGTCCTTGCGCTTCGGCATCTCATAGGCCACGTCCTCGACATAGATCGAGGGCGAGCCGTAGCCCCAGAAGCCCTGGGCGCTTTGGTTGTCGACCAGGAACTGGGCGCACATCAGGATGCGCTTCTGATACTTCACGCGCTCCACTTCCTCGAGCACCATCGCCTGCAGCGCGACGCAGTACGTCGCCTCCAGCTTGTCGGCCATCATCGAGTCGAAGAGGGCCTTGAAGTCCGGGTCCGTTTCCGGCACATCCGCGTGGCAGTACGTGAAGAGGACCAGCTCGCGGTTGGAGACCTGGCGGCCGACGTGATCGCGCTTGGCCATGTGCGCGGCGTTGTTGCCCTTCAGGAACTTGACGCCTTTCTCGATGGCCAGGTCGACTTTGATCTGGTCGACCTCGTTCGGGGGGAAGATGCCGCCGCCGCCGACGTTCTGGGCGAACGCGCTGGCCGCCGGGAGGAGGGTCAGGAGAGCCGCAACGACGATCTTCCGCATAGTCTATCCTCGCGCTAGAGTCCTATGGTTACCACGTCCCAGCCCGCCCCCCGTGTGACAAAAAAACCACGCTGGGGGCGATATTTTAACCCTTTGGTTAGTAAAAGGTTAAGAACTTTTTTTGGCCCGGCTGCGGACCTCGAAGTCCACCAGAACGGGCAGGTGGTCCGACGCGATCCTCGTGCGCGGGGTCTTGGGGACTTCGGCCCGGCGGGCACGGATGCCGTCGCAGACGAAAACATGGTCGTAGCGCACGATGGGGAGCATGCTGGGCCAGGTCCGTACCCTCGGATCGCCGGCCAGCTTCATGGCGTCCTTCAGGGTCGAGTCCAGCAGCTTGTAGACGCGGGACATCGGCGTGGCATTGAAGTCGCCGCAGACGATCCTGGGGTTTTCACGGCACTCCGGGTGATCGAGCCAGTCGTTGCCGCAGAGCGCCCGGGCCTGCATGAGGCGCTCGAGGCGCATCAGCCCGAAGTGCGTGTTGATGATCTGAACCGAGTGGCCGTCGAGCTCCACCGACATCCAGACCGCGCCGCGTTTCTGAAGGAAGCGGAAGGTCGGGAGATGCGCGGTGCGCACCTCGCGCATCGCGTGCCGGGTGAAGACCGCGTTGCCGAAGCCCGCCCCCCCGGTGACCCGTGCCGGATGGTAGTGATAGTCCATGTCCAGCAGCTCGGCGATGCGCCGCGGCTGGTCGATGCGCTGCGAGCGCTTGTGGTTGACCTCGAGCTCCTGGAGCGCGACGACGTCGGGCTCGAGCTCGAGGATGGCGTCGGCGACGCGTTCGACGGAGTGCTTGCGGTCGATGCCGACGCAGTGATGGACGTTCCAGTTGAGCAGCCGGAAGGGGCGCGAAGTCGGTTGCATCATCCGAACGAAGTATAAACGATTCTGCCCCGTCCGGCATTCGCCTTACGAAAAAAGTTCCGTCCGCGCGGCCTCCGGCGCCAGCGCGCCCGACGCGGCCCGGGCCAGGATCCGCTCCTGCCGCGGCGTGAAGACCACCGGCGCCCCCGGCGCGTGCCGGGGCGACACGCCGAGCGAGCGCAGGATGCGCCGGCGCAGGTCGTCCAGTCCCCGCCCCGTCTTCGCCGAGACCGGCAGCGCCTCGAGGAGCGGCTTCCGGTTTCCCGCATCGATCTTGTTCACGACCAGGATCGCGCGCCGGTGCCCGAGCGATTCGAGGAAGCGCAGTTCCTGCCCCTGCGCGCCCGCTTCCGCGTCGAAGACGAACAGCACCACGTCCGCCTCCCGCAGCGCCCGATGCGTCCGCTCGATCGACAGCTGCTCCAGCAGATCGCGCGGGGCGTCCACGCCGGCGGTGTCGACGAGCTCGATCGGGACCTGGTCGATCGCGATTACCTCCCGCACGGGATCCCGCGTGGTGCCGGCCACCGGAGACACCAGCGCCCGGTCCTCGCGGACCAGCGCGTTGAAGAGCGTCGACTTCCCCACGTTCGGGCTTCCCGCCAGCACGACGCGCCGGGGCGACGCCAGCGCCGTGCCGAGCGGAGACGTCGACAGCAGCCGCTCCGCGTCGCGGGCAGCCGACATCGCGGCGACCGCCGTCGACAGCGAGCCCTGGGCCTGGTCGTGGAGGACGAGCGCCGCGAGCTCCGTGGCCGCATGCGGCAGCAGGGCCCACGCTTCGGCGCGGATCCGGTCGAGCGCCCCCGTCTCGACGGCCCTGTCGAGCAGCTCGCCGGAATCGGCCCGGCGCGCGCCGGCCGCCTCGAGCGCGGACAGGATCCGGTCCGTCACGGCGGCGCCGCCGTGCGACGTGATCTCGACTGTCTCCTCCCCCGTGAATCCCGGCACGCGCCGCGTCAGGAGCTCGTCGAACTCCGTCTTACAGAGATGCGGCGCGTCGCCGACGGGGCGGCCGAGGAGCTGCTCCGCGAGGGAGGCCGCCCCCGCACCGCAGACGTGGACGACCGCGAGGGCCCCCTTCCCGGACGGGCTGATCAGGACCGCCAGCATTGCCACGAGCGGGCCGCGCCCTCCAGGGCCAGGTCGGGAGCCAGGATGTCGAAGAGGTCCCGGAACAGCGGCGCGTCCCCGCCCGTGCCGAACACGCGCCCGCGGTGATGCGCGAGGGCCGCACGGATCAACCCCTCCGCCGCGTACGACACTCCCGCCCGGATGGCATCCTTCGTATGGCGCCCGATCGGGGACGTCATCCGCGCGGGCTCGACCTGGGGAAGCAGCGCCGTATGCTCGTGCAGCGCCCGCGACATCAGCCGCAGCCCCGGCGCGATCAGGCCCCCGATGAACTCCCCGCGGCGATTGACGGCGTCGATCGTGATCGCGGTGCCGAGGGACACGACGACGCACGCGCGCCGGGTGAGGGCCCAGGCGGCCGACGCCTGGGCCAGCCGGTCGGCGCCGACCGTGTGCGGCCGGAGAGCGCGATTCTTCACCAGCGGCGGAAAGTCGCGGCCCAGCAGCAGGGTGCCCTTCGGCAGAGCACCCTTCCCGACGCGGACGCCGATCCACCCGTCGACCGGTCCCTTATAGGAGCTCAGACGGGTGCCGTCGAAAACCGCCCGCTTCGTGCGGGTATTGCCGACGTCGATCACCCCCATCCTCATCCGGGGCATTCTAGCATCAGGCATAAGGCATCGGAAGCGTACCCCCCCTCTTCCCCCCCGGGGAGCAGGGGGGACCCCAGCTTATGCCTGATGCAGGATGCCTTCTGCCGCACCATTGCCTATTGCCTGTTGCCTGACGCCTTCTTACTATGTTCCCTCCATGTTTCTCCGCTGCTTTACCTGCGACGCCCGCTTCGAAAGCGAGCCCACCCTCTACTCCTGCCGCAAGTGCGACAACCCCCTCGAAGTCCTCTATGAGGACGCCGAATTTGCCAAGGCGGTCGCGTTCACCGGCAAGGGCGTCTGGCGGTACCAGTCTCTGCTGCCCGTCGCAAAGCTCGTGACGCTGGGCGAGGGCGACACGGGCCTCCATCCCTGCGAGCGCGCCGGCAAGGATCTGGGCGTCCCCCAACTTTACGTGAAGAACGAGGGCGAGAATCCCACGGGCTCCTTCAAGGACCGGGGAATGACCGTCGGCATCGCCATGGCCCGGGCCGCCGGCGCCCGCGCCGTCGGCTGCGCCTCGACCGGGAACACGTCCGCCTCGATGGCCGCCTATGCCGCGCGCGCCGGTCTGGCCGCGCTGGTCCTCCTTCCCGCGGGCAAGGTCGCCCTGGGCAAGCTGTCCCAGGCCATCGCCCACGGTGCGCGCATCGCCCAGGTCGAGGGCAGCTTCGACGATGCCATGCGCCTCGTGGTCGAGCTCTCGGTGAAGGAGCGCGGCGTCTACCTGCTCAACTCGCTCAATCCGTACCGGCTCGAGGGACAGAAGACGCTCGCCTTCGAGATCTGCGAGGCCCTCGGCGATGCGCCCGACGCGGTCGTCCTCCCGATGGGCAACGCGGGCAACATCAGCGCGATCTGGAAGGGCTTCCTCGAGTGGAAGCGGCTCGGCCGCGTGTCGCGCCTGCCGAAGATGATCGGCGTCCAGGCCGAGAAGGCGGCGCCGATCGCCCGCGCGTGGATGTCGAAGTCGGAGTATCAGACGGTCCCGAATCCCGAAACGCTCGCGACGGCGATCCGCATCGGCGCCCCCGTCAGCTGGCGCAAGGCGATGGCGGCCCTCAAGGACTCCGGGGGCGACGCGGGCATCGTCAGCGACGACGAGATCCTCGAAGCCCAGCAGTACCTCGCGCGCGCGGAAGGGCTCTTCGTCGAGCCCGCCAGCGCGGTGCCGATCGCGTATCTCCTGAAGAAGCGGCTGCCGCTCGACGGGCTCAAGACCGTCGTCTGCATCACCACCGGCCACGGTCTCAAGGACCCCGATGCGCTCTCCAAGGCGCCCGTCCGGATGCAGCAGGTGAAGCCGACCCTGGACGCGATCCGGAAAGTGCTCGACGGATGAAGATCCTGCTTTCCGGCTTCGGCGTCGTCGGCCGGTCCGTCGTCCAGCTCCTCGAGGAGCAACGGGCGGCGCTCTATTCCAAGCACGGGCTGTCGCCGTCCTTCGTCGGCGTCATCGACTCGAAGGGCGCGGCGATCGACCCGCGCGGGCTGGACACGGCCCAGCTGCTCGAGACCAAGGAGAAAAAGGGGACCGTCGGCGCGATGCCCGCCCACGGCGTGCGCGATGCGAAGGAGACCGACATCATCGCCGAGAGCGAGGCGCAGATCCTCATCGAGGCGACGCCGACCACGGTGCGGACCCCGGGCCCCGCCCTCGAGCGCCTGAAGGCGGCGTTCCGCACGGGCAAGCACGTGATCTGCGTGAACAAGGCGCCGCTCGCCGTCGCCTTCCCCGCGCTCCAGGAGCTCAGCCGCCACAACCGCTGCCAGTTCCGCTACTCGGGCACGGTCGGCGGCGGCACCCCGGTCCTCGCCCTGGCCGAGGAAGTCACCCGCGGCTGCGAAGTCATCGCCGTCCGCGCCATCCTCAACGGCACGACCAACTTCATCCTGACGAAGATGGACAAGGAGAGCTGGGACTTCGACAAGGCCCTGGCCGAGGCCCAGCGGCTGGGCTACGCGGAAGCCGACCCGTCGGCCGACATCGACGGCATCGACACCGCGACCAAGATCGTCATCCTGGCCAACGGCGTCCTGGGCCGGCCCTGCACGATCTCCGACGTGAAGATCCAGGGGATCCGCGGCCTGCCGATCTCGAGGATCCAGGAGGCGCGGAAAGCCGGGAAGACGATCAAGCTGATCGCCCAGATCAACCGCGACGGCCTGACGGTCGCCCCGCAGGAGGTGCCGTCGGATTCCCCGCTCAATGTCGGCGGCAGCCTGAACTGCCTGGGCCTGGAGCTCAAGACCGGCGGCGAGGTCGCCCTGGTGGGCCGCGGGGCCGGCGGCCCGGAGACCGCGACCGCCATCCTCCGCGACCTGATCGACATCTGGCACTCGGTGGAGTCGCACAATCCCCGGACCTAGGACGCAGGGCTGAGAACTATGAAGATCGTGATGAAGTTCGGCGGAACCTCGGTCGCCGACGGCGACCGGATGCGCCGCTGCGCGAAGCTGCTCAAGGAAAACTCGGCCGGGAACCAGGTCGTCGCCATCGTCTCGGCCCTCGACGGCATGACCGAGGAGTTGCTGGCGCTCGCCGACGCCGCCGGCACCGCCAACCACCCGGCGATGAGCGCGCGCATGAAGGAGGTCTGGCGCCGGCACGAGGACGCCGCCAGGGCGCTCGGCCAGCCCGACGCCGTGGCCCCGCTGCTCACCCAGCTCGACCAGCTCATCCTCGGCATCTCGATGGTCGGCGAGCTGACGCCGCGCTCGCGCGACGCGGTCGCGTCCTTCGGCGAGCGCCTCTCCGCGCCGCTCTTCCGCAAGGCCCTCGAGCTCGAGGGCGTCAAGGCGAAGTGCTATACGGGCCAGGAGATCGGCCTCGTCACCGACGAGCGCTTCGGCGAGGCGGAGCCGCTGATGGAGCTCTCGCTCTACCAGATCGCCGACGCCCTCAAGGGTCCCCTCGAGGCGGGCGAGACGCCGGTCGTCACCGGCTTCATCGCGGCCACCCAGCACGGCGTGACGACCACGATCGGCCGCGGCGGCAGCGACTATACGGCGACCATCGTCGGCGCCGCCCTCAAGGCCGACGAAGTCTGGATCTGGAGCGACGTGGACGGCCTGATGACCGCCGACCCGCGGATCGTGACGCAGGCGCGGCTCCTCGAGCGCATCCGCTTCATCGAGGCGATCGAGATGGGGCTCTTCGGGGCCAAGTCGATGCATCCCCGCGCGCTGGAGCCGGCGGCCGACCGCAAAATCCCGGTGCGCATGAAGAACACGTTCAACGCCGCCGGCGCGGGCACCCTCATCATCGACGACAGCACCCGCCCCAAGGAGATCATCCGCTCGGTGCTGCTCGTGAAGGATGCGGGCCTGATCAACATCACGGGCGCCGTCATGATGGGCCGCCCCGGCACGGCCGCGCGCATCTTCGGCCTGCTCGGCGCCCAGCAGATCAACGTCCGCGTCATCATCCTCTCGGTGTCGGAGGGCGGCATCTCGCTGGCCGTGAACGGCTCGCAGGTCGCCCAGGCCCGCGCAACGCTCGAGGCCAACCTGCTCCGCAGCGGCGAAGCCCGGCAGATCAACGTGGCGGAGAAGGTCGCGATCGTCGCCGTCATCGGCTCCTATATGCGCGGCCACCCCGGGACCGCCGGCCGCGTCTTCTCGGCCCTCGGCAAAAAGAACATCAACATCATGGCGATCGCGCAGGGGTCGTCGGAGCTGTCCATCAGCTTCATCGTGAAGGGCGAGGACGGACCGGAGGCGGTCCGGGCGCTGCACGAGGAATTCCTCAGCTAGGTCGACAGGAGACTGCAGAAAGTCGCCCCCCGGGGGGGGCGGAGTAGAGCGGACTACCTGGGCAGGGGTCGGTACTCGATCGTCATCGGGCGACCGGCTCTCTCCACCGTCAGGCGAAGGCCCGCCTGCGACTTCATCGTCGGATTGTTCATCAGCGTGCGCACGTCGGTGATGTTGTTCAGCGGCTGGCCGTTCACCTCCCGGAGCACGTCGCCGGCCACCAGGCCGCGCGCGGCGCCGATCGAGCCCGCCGTCACGTTCTCGATGCGCAGCCCGCCGCCCGCATAAGGCGCCACCTGGAAGTCGCGGTCGATGATCTGCTCCGCGTTCTGGCCGGCCCACTCGATCTCGTCCTGGTCGAGGCCCCACACCTGCCGCGTGTCCGCCGAGGCCAGCAGCCGGCTCTTATAGGCCTCGCTCGTGTAGGCCTTGCCGATGACCGACCGCGCCGTGCCCGGGCCAAGCGCCGTCGTCGGCCCGCCCGGCGCGCCCCCCGGCGGCGCCGCGATCGTCTGGTCGATCGTCAACTCCGCCTTCTTGCCGTCCTTCGTGACAAAGACCGCCCGGTCCTTGCTCACCATCGACAGCGTCCAGCCGCGAAACTCCTCGTAGGGCTTCCCCTCCTGGAAGATCTCCTCGTCGACGTAGGCGACCAGCTCGACGTTGCGGGCGATGGACTTGATGAAGGCCACCCCGCGCTTGGGTTCCTTCTCGCTGGGCAGCGTCCCCTTGAGCGTGGCCTTGAACGGGTTGTCGGCCACGACCGCGAGGTTCTTGGCTTTGGGCTCGAGGGGATTCGAGAGGGTTTTCAGGGAGCCGTCGCCCTCGTCGCGCACCTTGACCTGTCCGCGCGGGCCGTCGTCTTCGGGCTTCAGGTCGAGCTTCGTATCCGACGCGCGGAGGAGATACTGGAAGGAGAAGACCAGGATGCCGGCGCCGAGGAGCAGGTTGACGCCCCAGAGGAGCCGGTTGAGCAGCTTTGCGTCGATCACGTCCGCCTCCGAAAAGTCCCCCGGCCGGGGGAACTCCCCGGCAAACTACCGTCGGCCTCCGCCTCCGCTGCCGCCGCTGCCCGCGTTGAAGTGCCGGTTGGCATCCTTGCTGATGCCCCGGAGCTCCAGCTTCAGCTCGTCCGGGCTGTCCGCGGCGGCCAGCGCGTCCTCCAGCGTGATCAGGTCGCGCTCCAGCAGCGACTTGAGCGACTGGTTGAACGTCATGCAGCCGTAATAACTGCCGTCTTTTAACGCCTTGTACAGCTCCCGGGTTTTCCCGTGGAGCAGAAGTTCCTGGACGGTCGGCGTCGAGCACATGAGCTCGATCGCCGGCATCCGCGCCGTGCCGTCCTTGGTCGGCAGCAGCCGCTGCGCGATCACGCCCTCGAGCAGCTGCGCCAGCTGCATCTGGAGGAACGGGTGGTGGTGCGGCGGGAAGAAGTTGATGATGCGGTCGACGGTCTGCATCGCGTTGAGCGAGTGCAGGGTCGAGAAGACCAGGTGGCCCGTCTCGGCCGCGTTGATCGCCGCCTCCATCGTCTCGATGTCGCGCATCTCGCCGATGAAGATCACGTCCGGCGACTGCCGGACCGCGTGCTTGAGCGCCGTCACGAACGAGTCGGTGTCCTGGCCGACCTCGCGCTGGTCGATGACGCACTTCACGTCCGTGAACGTGAACTCGATCGGGTCCTCGACCGAGATGATGTGTCGCTCCTCGGCCTCGTTGATGTAGTTGATCATGGACGCGATGGTCGTCGACTTGCCGGAGCCCGCGGTGCCGGTGACGAGCACCAGGCCGCGCGGCAGGAGCGCCAGGCGCCGGAGCTGCTCGGCCGGCAGGCTCAGATCCTCCATCGTCGGGATCTTCGCGTGGATGTGCCGGAACACCATGCCGATGTAGCCGCGCTGCCGGAAGATGTTCGCGCGGAAGCGGCCGACGCCGTAGATCTCGTAGGAGACGTCGACCTCGCCCTTCTCCGCGAACTTCTTCTTGGCGAAGTCGTCGCAGACCTCGTTGAACATCTCCAGCATGTTCTCTTCGGTCAGCGGGTTGCCGCCCATCGAGACGACGCGGCCGACCACGCGCATGGCGGGCGGGACGCCGACCTTCAGGAAGAGGTCGGAGGCATCCTCCTTGACCATCGCCGCGAAGATGCTTGCGAGTTCCATGAGGCCGATCCCCTAATGTTGGCCGGCGGAGGCGCCGGGCGTCCCTCCCCGTCGACGAGGCTGCTCGTTATTCTACCTCATCCCCGGGAGCCGACGCGCGGAAAAGCTCCCGCACCAGCTCCTTCAGGCCCTCGCCGGTCACCGCGGAGATCTCGAGGAGCTTTTTCACCTTTTTCTTGAACTTCGCAGCGTTCTTTTTCGACCCCGTGGCGTCCATCTTCGTCGCCACCACCACCTCGGGCTTGGCCGCGAGCACCGCGCTGTAGCTTTCCAGCTCCTTCCGGATCGTCGCGTACGCCTCGGCCGCCGGCTTCAGCGCCTCGGGCGAAACATCGACCAGGTGGACGATCAGCCGCGTCCGCTCGACGTGCTTGAGGAAGCGGTCGCCCAGCCCCTTCCCCTCGTGCGCCCCTTCGATGATCCCCGGCAGGTCGGCCACGACGATATCGCGGTAGTCCTTCCCGCGGATGATCCCCAGGTTCGGCACGAGGGTGGTGAAGGGATAGTCCGCGACCTTGGGCCGCGCCGCGGAGATGCGCGAGATGAGCGTCGACTTCCCCGCGTTGGGCAGACCGACGAGGCCGACGTCGGCGATCATCTTCAGTTCGAGGCGGATGTTGCGCGATTCGCCGATCCCGCCGGGAACCGCCTTGCGCGGCGCCTGGTTGGTCGAGGACGCGAAGTGCTGGTTGCCCTTGCCCCCGCGGCCGCCCTTGCAGACCACGAGGCGGTCGCCGCTGCGCGCCAGGTCCTTGAGGAGGACGTTCTTGTCCAGGTCGCGCACCAGGGTTCCCACCGGGACGCGGACCTCGAGGTCGCGACCCATCCTCCCGCTGCACTGGCGGCTGCCCCCGTTCTCGCCCGGGGTCGCGACGAAGCGCGGCTGGTGGATCAGGTGATAGAGCGTGTTGTAGTTCTCGTCGGCGATCAGGATGACGTCGCCGCCCCGGCCGCCGTCGCCGCCGTCGGGCCCGCCGCGGGGCACGCAGGCTTCGCGACGGAAGGAGACCCAGCCGTTGCCGCCGTCGCCGGCCTTGATCTTGAGCTTGGCTTCATCGCGGAACATGGGAGGGAGAGAATACCCGGTTCGGCCCCAAATTCCAAGGGGGGATCAGGGATTCCCGGGCAGCGCCGGGACGAGGCGGATCTCGAGGGGCGTCGCGGCCGCCCCCCGCGGGATCTCGACGGTCTTGTTCGTATATCCCGGCTGCGAGAGCAGGATCGTGTGCTTGGTCCTGGACAGCGACCAGGGCAGCTTGACCTGCTTCGTGCCGTCGGGGAGCGCGACGCCGTCGACGACGACCTTCGCGCCCGCGGGCTCGATCTTGAGGGGGAGGACGATCTCCTCGACGGATTCCTGGAGGTCGACGCTGAGTTCCTTCGTGTCGCGGGTGAGGTCGCGGCGCTCGGGCTTGTAGCCGTCGAGGATCCATTCCGCGCCGCGGGGTTTGTCGTCCTTCTTCCAGACCAGGTCGACGTTGAGGGGGGTCTTGCCCTGGGGCTTGCCGTCGATGCGAAGCTCGGCGCCCGCGGGCTTGGAGGCGAATTTGACGGTGACGGGGACGGGGAGGGCTTCCAGGGTTGCGGCGAGGGACTTGTCGGCGCGGAGGAGGGCGACGGATTTGGGGGCATGGCCGGCGAGCTTGAAGGTGGCCTCCTTTTCGCGTTCGGTCGGCTGCCACGAGAGGCGGAGCTCGCAGGGGGTGACGCCGTAGGAGCGGCCCTCGATGACGACGTCGGCGCCGCCCGGCTCGGACGACGCGGCGACGGCGATTTCGACGACGGTATCGGGGAGGGGCTGGAGGGTGACCTTGATGTCGGTGGTCTCGAACTCCTTCCAGGCGCCGGTGGCGAGATCGATGGTGGAGGCGATGACGCCCATGACGATGGAGCCGATGAACCAGTTGCTGATGCCGCGCTTGAGCTGCGCGGAGCCGTCCTCGTACCCCTGGAGGTGGAAGGAGATCTTGTAGTCGTCCTTGGGGACTTTGAGGGTGGCGGGGGTGATGGCCGTCTTGCCGGCGACGGTGAAGGTGGCGCCCGGAGGCTCGGACATGAACTTGACGTCCTGGGACGTGCCCTGGACAACCCAGGTGCAGCCCGAGAGGGCGGCCAGGATCAGGACGCCCAAGGCTCTACTTAACGTACTTGCGGACATGGATATCCAAATTCCCCGCTGCGACTCCGACCTGCCCGACGACCATGACGTGGGTCGGCGTGGCGATCACTTTGACACCCCGATCCGCCAAGTTATTGAAGTTCAGTGTCCGTTTCCAAATGATCGCCTTGTTGGCCGCAATCTTGTAGAGCACAAGGTCTTCACCCTGTGCCCCGTTAGTTTCGTATCCTGTCGCATAGACTGTCCCGTCCAGCTCTACCGCAATGTCGAGAAGCTCATCATTCCCCGAACGAGTAAGCGTAAAGAAATCGACGGCCGCCGGAGTGGGAGCAGCTAGACCATCGTAGTGCACAATGAAGGAATCAAGCCCCGTTGCTCCGGTACCCGTGCAGAAACCGGCGACATAGACATTGTGATTTCCATCCACCCCGATAGCCTGCCCCCTTGCAGGACGCGTACCGCTCCCTTGAACCTTGCTATTCCACAGTTCAGTAACGGCGCCGGTAGGATTTCCGGAGGTGGCATTATCGATCGTCTTGGCAGTGTATGCATCCTCATTTCCTAGGCCAAGGAGGGAGTTTAGGTCTCCGCTTGTAAAGATTTGGCGATTCCCGGAGGTATCGAGATCTGTCGCGGAGCAATACCAATATGTCGGTCGAGGATTTGTTGTTGTATCCAATGGAGCCGCTGGAGGTGTCGTCAAACTCCACATATTAGTGAGATCCAACTTGTTGTGCTTTCTCAAGAAATGTCCGACTCCATTCAGACCTCCAAAGTCAGCAGCTCCCGCAACAATCAGATCCCTGTCCGAATTAAGAGAAAGACTATTCACCTCAACCAGATCTGTTCCTCCAGTAGCAATGGAATCCACCGGACCGAAAGCTGGTGTGTTGCTAGTTCCAACAAACCGGTAGAGACGGATATTGGATCCAGGGTCGTAGGTCGTCGCTACAAAAACATCATCGGTGGAACGATCAATTGCAATCGAGGCACTACCAACTGCCGGCACCGTGCCCTCCAAGAGACCCAAAGTGCCAACCGTATTGCCGCTACTGTCATACCGAGTCATGAAGAAGCTACTTCCATCCCGAAAGCTTAGGTAGATTGTGCCGACAGAGTTTACTGCAGCGCCTCCGGCTTTCTGGTCGTTTGCACGAGATATTGTCTGAGTCCACTCAACGTCTCCTGAAAGACGAGCGAGATTCTGACGCCAGAGGTTGATGCGGAAAGTCGTGATCGGAGTGGCGCGCTTCATAAAGACAAACGAGCGATCTGTGGCTATTGCGGCGGTCACGGCGCCTTTGCCGTCCGGAGGGCCTTGAGAGTCCAGCAATGATCCAGTACCCGGGCCCGGAACGATATCCGCGCTGCAAAAAGTCGTCGTGGCTCCTGCTGTTTGGATCGTCGTCCCCGTCGCGTCGATGATCTCGAACGAATCGATCTCGTAGATCTGCGCGTCCGTCGCCTGGATCAGAATGGCGTCGAAGCCGCCTGCCGTCGGCGTCGGCATCGTGAACTCACCCGACGACGTCCCCGAGGACAATAAAGTCCATTTCACATCCGGATCACCGTGATTCGTGCGCAGCGTGGTCTGCTCCGTTGCGCCGGTGATGGCGCCCAGCTCGGCCACCCACAGGTTGAAGCTGACGTTCGGGGCCGGCGCCGAGGACGAGCTCTTGCTCTTGCTGCCGCCCTTCGAGGCGAAGTAGGCCACCAGCGCCACGTCGCAGCCGAGCAGCCCCGTGAGGGACGCCAGGAGCAGCAGCAAGCCCGGGATCCGCGCGTGTCTCATTTCTTCTGCCTGGCTTCCGCCCGCTGGATCCACGACCGCACGTCCGGCGTGTCCCAGGAGGCGTCCGACTGGATCAGGAGCCGCCAGTCTGCCACGGCCTCCGCATCCCTGCCCAGAGAAAAGTTCACGATCCCCCGCAGGTAGCGTGCAGATTGGAATTCAGGCGACCGCTTCAGCGCCGCGTCCGCGTCCGCCAGCGAGAGCTCCCCGTCCCCCCGGCCGTCCGCCCCCGATCGCCGCGCCAGCTCCGCCTTCAGGAAGCGCGCCCGCGACCGGTGATACAGCGCCTCCACGTACTCCGGCTCCAGCTGCAGCGCCTTCGACAGCGCCTCGTCCGCCGACGCCACCGGCTCCGACTCGTCCCGGCCCGACACCGCCGCGTCCTGCGCCAGCAGCAGGCTCGCCGCCGCCGCCAGCGTCTGCGCCTCCGGCGACTCCCCGGGCGCCGACAGCGCCTCGCGCCGCGCCGACCGCACGAAGTCCACGAACGGCGCTCCCGCCCGGCGCTCCCGCTCCGCCGACGCCAGCTCCACCGACGCCGCCGTCAGCCGCGCCCGCAGGCCCGAGCGCGCCGTCGCCGTCAGCTTCCCCAGGTCCGCGCGCGCGTCTTCGAGCCGGCCCAGGCGCAGCCGCGCCACCGCGCAGAGCAGCCTCGGCGCCGCCCAGTCGGGCGACGTCTGCAGCAGATCCTCCGCCCGGCGCAGCGCGTCCTCGAGCGCGGGCCGTCCCTCGCCCCGCGTCCGCAACAGGCGCGATCCCAGCCCGATCCGCAGCTCGACCGCCGCCAGCTTCCCCTGCGACGTCGACGGGGACTCGCCCGCCAGCGCGACCGCCGCGCGCCAGGCCGCCTCGTCGTCCGAGCCCCGCAGCGCCTGCAGCCGCAGCGACGCCGACGCCAGCGCCGCCCGGCGCTCCGTCCCGGCCCCCTTCCGGCCCTCCTCCGCGTGCTGCTCGATCTTCTCCGTCCCCTCCATCCTCGCCATCGCCGAGTGCACCGACGGGGCATGCACCCCCGCGAACGGCAATAGGGACTCCAGCCGCGATGCCGTCCCTTCCGCCAGCGCGAACGCCGCTCCGAAGCGCTCCCGGCGGCCCTCGGACTCCTTCGCCTCGATCACGTCCTTGAAGCGGCGGTCCAAGTACGCCGCCCGGCACCACGCCGCCTGGTACACCGGCAGCGCCTTCTTCCGGAGCAGATCCGCCGCTTTTCCGAACTGTCCCTGCGCCAGCATCGACAGCCCGTCGATCGCCGCCCGGTCCTCCTCGTAGTCCTTCGCCAGGTCCGGCGGAATCTTCGCGCGGACGACCTCGTCGATCCCCGACGCCGGCGGCACCGGCGCCTCCTCCCACTCGAAGCCCGGCCCCTCGAACGCAGGAAGCGGGCAAGGCGCCGCCAGGGACGCCTCGAGCTTCCTCAGCGCCGGGACGAGGAGGATCCGGTAGTCTTCCCGCTTTCGCGGCTCCAGCTCCCGCAGCTCGCGCTCGGCCGCGTCGCCGTCGCCCCGGGCATAATGCGCGCGCAGGCGCAGCGCCCGCGCCCGCAGGTCCTGCGGCTTCCGGTCGAGCACGGCCTTCAGCGGCTGCAGCACCTGCTGCTCCACCCGCTCGCGTCGCTCCTCCGGCGTCAGCGCCTGGTTCTCCAGCGTCCGCAGCGCCGACGCGGCGTCGGCATACAGGGCCGGCGTCGGATCCACCACGACGGGCTTCGGCGGCGCGAACACGATCGGGATGCCGAACCAGAGGACCGCCCCGAGCGCGGCGGCGACCAGGAGCCGCGGCACCCAGCGGCGCGCCAGCGCCTTGGCCAGGCCGTAGCGGCCGGCATATCGCCCCTCGCGGATCAGCTCGTCCAGCGCGTCCGCGAAGGCCGTCATCGTCCCGTAGCGCCGCGGCGGCTCCTTCGCCATCGCCTTCTCGACCAGCATCTGCAGCTCGGGCGAGATCTCCGAGTTGAACTTCGACAGCGGCGGCGGCCGCTTGTCCAGCACCTCGAGCAGCAGCGTCGCGAGGTTCGTCGACGTGAACGGCGGCCGGCGCGCCAGGAGCGCATACAGCGTCGCCCCGAGCGAGTAGACGTCGCAGCGCCCGTCGATCTTCTTGTGCTCCCCGCGGGCCTGCTCGGGAGACATGTACTGCGGCGTCCCGAACGTCGTCCCCGTGATCGAGAGCTGCGCGTCCACGCTGCCCACCACCTCCTTCGCGAGGCCGAAGTCGGTCAGGAAGACGCGGCCGCCGTTGTCGACCATGAGGTTGCCCGGCTTCACGTCGCGGTGGATGACGCCCTGTTCGTGCGCGTAGCTGAGCGCCCGGGCGGCGTCGCGGATCAGCGCCAGGCAGTTCAGCAGCGGCAGCTTGACCGCGTCGATGGGCCCGCCCTCGATGAACTGCATCGCGATGTAGCCGCGCGTGCCCTGCTCCCCCGCCTGGTAGACCGTCGCGATCGACGGATGGTTCAGGCGGCCCGCGATCTGGGCCTCCCGCACGAAGCGCTCGCGGTCGGTCACGTCCTCGGTGTCGATCACCTTGACCGCGACGAAGCGGCCCACGTTCTCGTCCCAGGCACGGTAGACGCGGCCCATGCCGCCCTTGCCGACCTCCTTGACCAGGATATAGGAGCCCAGGACGTTGCGCGGATCGATGCGGGCGGTGTCGACCTCCGGCGGATGCCGGCGCGACGTGCGGATCTTCGAGATGCCGGAGGAGCTGCCCCGGCCGGGAGCGGGCGTATGGTCAGGGTTGTTCAGGACGACGGTCGGGGTGTGCGGGGTGACGTCGCCCGGGCGGTCGCCCATCGTTTCGGCGATGCGGTCGTCGATGAGGCCCTTGTCGCGGAGGATGGCGAAGAGGGAGCGGCAGGAGCCTTCGCGGTCCAGCTCGCCCCGCTGGAGTTCCTGCGCCGACAGGACCTCGTCCTGCGGGACGATCGGATTGCTGCGGAGGATGCGGAGGAACTCCGAATCCTGGATCTCGGCCACGTCGGTCTCCCTATTCCGCCCCCCGGGGGAGGGATTTTACCCGGAAGCGGGCGCGGAGTCCACGGCTCTGCGAGGGGGCAGGGAGGCGAGGATGGCGCCGGCGGCGGCGAGCAGCGCCCCTGCGGGGGCCACCCAGACCCCGGGCAGGGTGCGGACCGATCCCGCAGCGGCCCCGGCGGCACCCGCCAGGGCGATCCAGCCGCTATCCGCCAGGAAGAGCCCGTGCAAAAGGACGAGGACGGCCAGCGCCGCCCGTTCGAAGGCCCCCGTCGAGCGGCCGAAGCCTCCTTCCATCCAGCGGGCCAGCGCCGCCGAGGACAGGAGCAGCGGCACCGCGAATACGGCCAGAGTCAGCGGATAGGAGGGCGCCGAGGGGCGCGCGGTGCTGTCGGAAAGGATGATCGACCCCAGCGTGGCCAGCCCGAACGAGAGCGCCAGGAGCAGGCACAGCGTGACCAGCCGCAGCGCGGTCGGCCCCCCGTTCCGCGGCAGCGAGCCTGCGGCGAGCACGAGACCGGCGGCCATCGGGGCGAAGAGGCCCGCGGCCAGGGCGGCCCGTTCCGTCCCGGTGGCGGTTCCCTTGAGCGCGTGCACGGTTCCCGCCGGGCTGAAGTTTCGGCCCGCGGACGCGGCCTGGGGGAGCAGCGGGGAGACGAGGATCAGCAGGGCTCCCGCACGGAGCAGC
>Ga0137409_10000602_pt1 | contig 39603 bp, 36 predicted proteins | sample CZODoug1_16funga_FD_122059 | JGI IMG/M metagenome (GOLD analysis project Ga0137409, IMG submission 122059) | Vadose zone soil fungal communities from Angelo Coast Range Reserve, California, USA - CZODoug1_16fungal (Hybrid Assembly) | ecosystem: Environmental > Terrestrial > Soil > Vadose zone...
GCAAGAACGATCCAGGTAATCCCTCGTCCCTCGTCCCTCGTCCCTCGTCCCTCGTCCCTCGCCCCTCGTCCCTCGTCCCTGTGCACGGAGCACACCAATGACCGCCACCCTCATCGACGGTGTCGCAGTTTCGAAGGCGATCCGCGCGCAGTGGCAACAACGCGTCGGAGCGCTCAAGGCGCGCGGCGTGGCCCCGGGGCTGGCGGTGATCCTGGTCGGCGACAATCCCGCTTCGCAGGTCTACGTGCGAAACAAGGTCAGGGCCTGCGGCGAAGTCGGGCTGTATTCCGAGGTGCACCCGTATCCCGCGAACGTTTCGCAGGAGACGGTGCTGGCGAAGATCGAAGAACTGAATCAGGATCCGAAGATCCACGGCATCCTGGTGCAGCTGCCGCTGCCCCCGCATTTCGACAACAGCAAGGTGCTGGAAGTCATCTCGGCGGAAAAGGACGCCGATGGGTTCCATCTTTACAATCTCGGCGGCCTGGTCTCGGGGGGCGCCGTGTTCCCGCCGTGCACCCCTTATGGCGTGATGGCGCTGCTGGATTACTACAAGATTCCGATCGAAGGGAGTAATGCGGTGATGGTCGGCCGCAGCAACATCGTCGGCAAGCCGATGGCGCTGATGCTTCTGGCGCGCAGCGCCACCGTCAGCATCTGCACCTCCAAGACCCGCGATCTGAAACAGTTCACGACGCTCGCGGATATTCTGGTGGTGGCCACCGGAAAACCACGAATGATCACCGGCGACATGATCAAGCCGGGCTCGACCGTGATCGACGTCGGCACCAACCGGATGCCCGACGGCAAACTCGTCGGCGACGTTGACTTCGAAGGCGCGCGGCAAAGGGCCGCATTCATCACGCCGGTGCCGGGCGGCGTCGGTCCGATGACCATCACCATGCTGATCGCCAACACCGTGCAGGCAGCGGAGCGCTTCGTGTCCAGGCAGGTCAAAGCGCACGCCGACAAAGTCAACGCGTCGGTCCTTCCGTAACGCTTTTTGTCATGTTCGCCGATCGCCACGAAGCAGCGATCCGGCTTGCCGCGGAAGTCGGGAAATATCGCGGCCTGAATCCCCTGGTGCTGGGCATCCCGCGCGGCGCGGTACCGATGGCGCGTGTCATCGCCGCGGAACTTGCAGGCGAAGTCGACGTGACGCTGGTGCGCAAGCTCGGCGCGCCCGGCAACCCGGAGTTCGCGGTCGGCGCAGTAGATGAGACCGGCTGGTCGCACGTGGCCGCGCACGCGCGCGGCGCCGGCGCCGATGCAGCGTACCTGGAGCAGGAGACGCGGGCGCAGGTCGAAGTACTGAAGGCCCGGCGTGCCGCCTATACCGCGATCCGGCCGGCGGTGGACCCTCGGGGTCGAATCGTCATCGTGGTGGACGACGGACTTGCCACCGGCGCCACCATGATCGCGGCGCTGCATGCATTGCGCGCGCGCAATCCCGCCAAGTTGATCTGCGCGGTGCCGGTGGCGCCGCCGGAATCAATTGAAAAAGTGTCGCGCCACTGCGACGAGATGATGTGCCTGGAAGCACCCGGCAACTTCCGCTCCGTGGGACAGTTCTACCGGCGCTTCGAGCAGGTCTCCGACGCCGAAGTCGCCGCCGCTCTGAAAGCCTAGATCAAGACCTTCACCGCGAAGGCGCAAAGACGCAAAGGAAACGCAAAGTAAATCAAGAAAAACATGAATGGGCGAAAGAACATAAGGTCTGGACTTTTCGTTGATGAATGGTCCGTACGCTTCAATGTCCCCTTCTGCGCCGATCAGATTTTTGCCCAGTCAAGTTCTTCTTTGCGTTTCCTTTGCGTCTTTGCGCCTTTGCGGTAAGGAACTAAGCTTTAGGCAACTTGGATGGAGATGGGGATGCGGCGGGGGCCGAAAGCCCTGGTGAATTTCTCGAAGCGCCCCGCGGCCGCAGTCCCGCAGGACGGGCATTTGCCCTGCGGATCGAGGCGATAGGTCAGGATGCGGTGCCAGTCGCGGACAATCAGCGCGGTGCTGCAGCCGGTGCAGAAAGTGGTGCCGCCTTCCACGTCGTGCACATTGCCGGTGTAGACGTAATTCAGCCCCTCACCAAGGGCAATCCGGCGTGCGCGGGTCAGCGTGGCGGGCGGAGTCGGCGGCAGATCGTCGAGCTTGTAGTCCGGGTGGAACGCGGTGAAGTGCAGCGGCACGTCGGTGCCCAGTTCTTTAACCACCCATTTTGAAAGTTGGCAGATTTCCTCGTCCGAGTCGTTCTTGGTCGGGATCAGCAGTGTAGTGATCTCGAACCATACATCGGTTTCGTGACGCAGGTACTTGAGCGTGTCCAGCACCGGCTGCAGTTTTGAACCGGTCAACCTGACGTAGAAGTCGTCGGTGAATCCCTTCAAATCCACGTTCGCCGCGTCCATCTTCGCGTAAAACTCCCTGCGCGGCTGATCGTGCATGTAGCCCGCGGTCACCGCCACGGTCTGGATGCCGCGCGCATGGCAGGCGTCGGCAACGTCCATCGCATATTCCGCGAAGATCACCGGGTCATTGTAGGTGAACGCAACGCTTCGGCTGCCGGAGCGTTCCGCCGCTGCCGCGATGTCCTCGGCGCCGGCCTGATCCATCAGGCGATCCATGTCGCGGGATTTGGAAATGTCCCAGTTCTGGCAGAATTTGCACGCGAGATTGCAGCCCGCGGTGCCGAATGAAAGTACGGCTGAGCCGGGATAGAAGTGATTCAGCGGCTTCTTCTCGATCGGATCGATGCAGAATCCGGAGGAGCGGCCGTAGGTGGTGAGCACCATACTATCGTTTATCCGTTGGCGCACGAAGCAGGCGCCGCGCTGGCCTTCGTGCAGCCGGCAGTCGCGCGGGCACAGGTCGCACTGCAGGCGGCCGTCGTCGAGCATGTGCCACCAGCGTCCCGGATAAGGCCGCTGTTCCGGCGCGTTCAAAGGCATTCCTCCGGCTCGGCCCACCTGGACACCGAATAGCGGAACAACCGGATGCCGTCGTCCCAGAAGTCCCGCGGCAGGCCGGCCTTGCGCTTGAGTTCGTCGAGAAACGAGGCAGACGAGGGCAGGTTTTCCCATACCTGGGGAAGGAAGGTGCCGCGATGGCGCCCGAATTCGAGCACCACCCCATCCTCGCCGGGGCGCAACTGCGCCAGTGCGTGTTCCTGGTCGCGGAATGCCAGCGGCGCGAGTGCCGACAGCACCGACACCTCGATTTTCGTGGTGGACAATTCGTCAAAGGAAAGCGGCGCAAAGCGGGGGTCGTGGAACGCCGCGGCGCGGGCGTTTGCCTTTACGTCCTCGACCAGCGTGCGGCGCGCCCGCAGGCTGCCGATACAGCCACGCAGCCGGTTCTCGCGTTTCAGGGTCACGAAAGATGCTGCCGGGTGGTGCAGGAACGCTGCGTCTTCCTGCACTGAAGTGGGGATGCCGAAGCTGCCGGCAATCGAAGAACGTGCAATCGAAACGAGGACCCGGCCGTCTGCGCATTCCTGTTTGTCGTCCTGCTTTTCCCGCGTGGACGCCTGGTCGTAAAACGCGAACGATGCGTATCCCACCACCCTGCTCTTGTCGCCGGCGGTATCGCCCGAGTTGCGCAGGTCCAGCAATTCCGGGCGCAGTCCTCGGCCACGCGCTTCCAGCAACAGTCCATTGACCGGCGTCGCACCACAAGCCTGCTGGTGGTTGAGCTGCGGTGCCATGTTCAGGATCATGCGCGCGGTTTGCTCATCGATCGTTCTGGCCTGCGCATAGGGAAGGTAATGGGAAAGGTCGGAACTGATGACGATCAGCGTGCGCTGATCGCCCCAAAGCAGGCCGAGCACTTCGGCAACCTGTTCGGCAGAGGCCTCGCCAACCGCAAGGGGCGCCAGCGTGAATCCGGCGAGCGCCTGCTGCAGGAAGGGCAGGTGCACCTCCAGCGAATGCTCGTGTGCGTGCGCATCGTCGCTGGTGCAAACTTGCGGCAGATGCCGGATCGCCGCGATCGCTTCACGGTCCAAGCCCACTTCGCCCAGAGGCGTGGCAAAGGCATCGGCCGCGGGCAGCGCCAGTCCGCGCACGTACACACGGTGGGCCGGGCCGAGCAGCACCACTCGGGAGTAGTCGCTGCGAAACGGCGCCAGCAGCGCGTAAGCGTTCGCCGCGACCGGACCCGAATAGACGTAACCGGCGTGAGGTGCGATGAGCGCCTTGGGTCGTTGTAGGCTGGGCGGCCGCGCGGCCGCCAGCAACTCCGCGATTTGCGCCTGCAGCGGGGCCGTGGTGGCCGGATAGAAGGCGCCGGCAACTGCCGGTGCCCTGACTGAACTCATGGCTGTGTCCTGAAGACGATTGCGAGTTTGTGGACCCGTATGGCAAAGGGCAAACGAAAAATTATAGGCGCCGGACTGGCAATGTGGCGATGTGAGGGCTGAAACTGGCAACCAGGTGAGAAAAGAGGTTGAACATTTGACGGACGCGTGTATATTACTGACCGCTCAGTCACTTACATAAGTATGATGAATCAGCAGCATCGACAGGATCGCCGCTGGACCCGTCGCAAGGAGGCGCGACCCGCTGAGCTGATGGCGGCTGCGCTCGACCTGTTCGTCGAACGCGGCTACGCCGCCACGCGGCTGGATGATGTGGCGGCGAGGGCCGGTGTCAGCAAAGGCACGCTCTATCTGTATTTCTCGAGCAAGGAAGAGTTGTTCAAGGCGGTTATCCGCTCCGGGATCGTGCCGCTGATCGAACGCGGCGAACGCCTGCTGGAGGAGCACAAAGGTACCGCGGCCGACCTGTTGCGGGAAATCGTCTTCAGCTGGTGGGAGTCGGTCGGCAACACCAAGCTGGGAGGCATACCGAAACTGATGTTCTCGGAGTGCCGTAATTTTCCCGAGATCGGAAAATTTTATTACGACGAGGTCATCAGCCGCGGCCACCGGCTGATGCAGAGCGTGCTGGAAACCGGAATGAAAAACGGGGAGTTCAGGATCATGGACGCCAATTACGCCATGCGGCTGATTCTCGCGCCCATGGTATTCCTGCTGCTTTGGCGGCACTCGTTCGATTTCTGCGACAGCAAGCACATCGATGCGAACAGATATCTGGAACAACATCTGGATATGATCACCAACGGACTCGTGCCGCGCAGCCGTGACCAGGATGACAGCGCACAGCCGGCGAAAATAATCAGCATGGAAAAACAAGGGGGGATTCGATGAACCGCATTTCGATTCTGGCCGTGGCATTGCTTGCGGCCGGTCCAGCGCTATCTGCCGACCTGCTGGCGGTGTACCGGGAGGCATCGCTGCGGGACGCGGTGTATGGCTCGGCCAAGGCCCAGTACATAGCCGCCCAGGAGCGCCTGCCCCAGGGCCGGGCGCTGCTGCTGCCCAACGTCAACTTCGGCGCCGGGGCCGACTACAACAACGCGGATGCCCAATACAAGAACAGTACCTATCCGTCGGGCAACCGCGAGTTCTACGACTACAAGTACGGGGTGAGCCTCACCCAGCCGCTGTACAACAGCCAGAGCGCGGCGATCTATGAGCAGGCCAAGATCCAGGTGCGGCAAGCGCAGACCCAGCTGGGGGCGGCGGCCCAGGACCTGATGACCCGGGTGGCGCAGGCCTACTTCGATGTGCTGCTGGCGCGCGCCAACTTAAGCACCATCGAATCGCAGAAGATCGCCGTGGCCGAGCAGCTCGAGCAGGCCAAGCGCAACTTCGTGGTGGGCACGGCCACCATCACCGACTCGCGCGAGGCCCAGGCGCGCTACGACCTGGTGGTGGCGCAGGAGCTGGTGGCGCAAAACGACGTGGAAGTCAGGAACCGGGCCCTGGAACAACTGGTGGGCAAGCCCGCGGGGGAGCTCGCCGGGCTCACCACCCCGGTCACGCTCAACGCCCCGCAGCCCGCCGCGATGGACGCCTGGGTCGAACAGGCCTACCAGTCCAGCCTGCAGATCGCCATCGCCCAGCACAGTGTGGAACTGGCCGCCCGCGAGATCGAACGGGCCAGCGCCGGGCACCGGCCCACGCTCGATGCGGTGGGCTCGCTCACGCAAAACTACGCCAGCTCCTCGGTGGCGGGCATCGGGAGCGACGTGCGCGCGCTGGTGATCGGGGTGCAGTTGAACGTGCCGCTCTACCAGGGGGGTGCCATCAGCTCGCGGGTCAGGGAGGCGGTCGCGAACCAGGAGCGCGCCCGCCAGGACCTGGAAAACGCCCGCCGCAGCGCCGCCTTGCAAACCCGCACGGCCTACCTGGGGGTGACCTCGGGGCTCGCCCAGGTGAAAGCCCTGCAGCAAGCGGTGGGCTCCACCCAGCTGCAGCTCGAATCGACCAAGCTGGGCCAGGAAGTGGGGGTGCGCACCGCCGTGGACGTGCTCAACGCCGAGCAGCAATTGAGTGCCGCGCGGCGCGACCTCGCGCAGGCGCTCTACAACACCATCCTGAGCCAGCTGCGGCTCAAGGCCGCGGTGGGCAAGCTCGCCGAAGCCGACCTCGCCGACATCAACGCCCTGCTCAGGGAAGGCGCCCGGTGAGCCACGCATCCTCCTCGCGTACCGGGTTGTTACGCGGCGTCGTCGTGCTGGCGATTGCGGCGCTCGGTGCTGCGTGCCAGCATGAGGACGTGCGCAGTTTCCAGGGATACGCGCAAGGGGAAACCATCCGCCTGGCCGCGGCCTATTCTGGCAATCTGTCCAAGCTGTCGGCCAAGCGCGGCGCCAAGGTGACCGAAGGCACTACGCTGTTCTCGCTGGCTGATGAAGGCGAGGTCGCCGCGTACGATGCCGCGAAGAAACGGCTGGTGGAGCTGACGCGCCGCCGGGGCCCGGCAAAGGATACGGCGGAAATCGAAAGTCTAAAGGCGCAGGTGGCGCAGACGCAATTGAAGCTGGCGCAAAAATCGGCGAACGCGCCCGCGGACGCAGTCATCGTCGAAACGCTGTACGCACAGGGCGACTGGGTCCCGGCGGGGGCGCCGGTGGTGACGATCCTGCCGGTCGACAAGATCACGGTGCGCTTTGCGGTGCCACTTGCGGTGGCAGCGCATTTGCAGAACGGCCGCAAAGTGACGCTCATATGCGAACACTGCGGCGGCACGCCGGTCCGGGCTACCGTAACGCATGTTTCGCCGTTTGCGCAGCCGGAGTCGCAAACGGAAGGCCTGGAAGCCCTGCGCTACATGGTTGAGGCACGGCCGAATCCGGCGCAGGCTACGCTGCTCATACCGGGGCAGCCGGTCACCGTGGTGCTCTGACGCCACGGCAGAAGCCGGCGGTTCAGTCATGGTCCCCGAGTTCCACTTTCCTCCGGTGCGAGAATGACCCGTGCAGCCGGCACCCGGCCGCTGCACGCGACCGTGCTGCGTGCCGTCTTGCTGGCTGCCCTGATCGCGATTGCCTCAGCATGTGACAAGACGCAGGAGAGCGCGCCCCAGCCGCGCCTGGTCAATGTCGTGCGCGTCAGTGTGGATGCGGCTGACGGAGACGTCGCCTACTCCGGCGAGGTGCGGGCGCGCTACGAGACCAACCTGAGCTTTCGCGTTGCCGGCAAGATCGTGGCGCGCAATGTCGAAGTCGGCAGTTCGGTACGCGCCAGCGCCGTGCTCGCCCGCCTCGACCCGGAGGACCAGCAGCTCAATACCCGGAGTGCGCAGTCCCAGCTCGAAGCCGCCAAGTCGGAATTCGAGCAGACCAAGGCCGAACTCGAACGCTATACCGATCTGCTGAAGAAGAATTTCATCAGCCAGGCCGAGTACGAACGCCGGCTGAACGCCTTCAACCTGGCCAAGGCCAGGCTCGAGCAGGCGCAAGCACAGCTTTCTGTCAGCAAGAACCAGGCGGGCTATACCGAACTGGTCGCCGATCATGCGGGTGTCGTCACCGCGATCTTGGTGGAAGTGGGCCAGGTCGTGGCCGCCGGACAGAGCGTAATGAAGCTGGCGCGCACCGGCGAGAAGGAGGTCGTCATCAGCATTCCGGAGAACCGGCTCGCCGATCTGAATGCAACGAGGGAGATCACCATCACGCTGTGGGCGGATCCCTCGAAAACCTATCGCGGCAAGGCTCGCGAGGTGAGCCCTTCAGCCGATCCGGTTACCCGCACGTACGCTGCCAAGATTTCCATTCTCGACGCCGATCAGGGCGTGGGTCTGGGCATGACGGCGAATGTCTATCTGAAGGGAATCCAGCGCGGCACGGCGATGCTGCTGCCGGCCACTGCACTGTTTCAGGACGACGGCAAAGCGGCGGTGTGGGTGCTGGACCCCGCCACCAGCCAGGTGAAGCTGGTGCGGGTAGAGGTCGGCGAGTATGTAGAAGACAAGGTCGCCATCCTCTCCGGCCTGAAGACGGGAGACATCCTGGTGCGCGCCGGCGTGCACAAGCTCTTTGCCGGCGAGAAAGTTCGCATTGCCGGAGACGGCGCAACCGGAACGCAGGCCGGGAAGGCTGCGCGATGAGGGAATTCAACCTTTCGGAATGGGCCCTGGAGCACCAGCCACTGGTGCTCTTTTTCATGCTGGCACTGTTCGCCGCGGGGGTCTTTTCCTATCTCAGGCTGGGCCAGGCCGAAGACCCGGATTTCACCTTCAAGCTCATGGTGGTGCGGGCGGTCTGGCCCGGAGCCTCGCCGCGCGAAATGGAGGAGCAGGTGACCGAGCGCCTGGAAAAGAAGCTGCAGGAGACGCCGTTTCTGGACAACGTGCGCTCGTACACTAGGGCCGGCGAGACCACCATCTTCGTCGCCCTCAAGGATTCGACGGCGCCGAAGGAGATCCCGGGCGTCTGGTACCAGGTGCGCAAAAAAATCGGCGACATGCGCCACATGCTGCCGAACGGGGTGATCGGGCCTTTCTTCAACGACGAATTCGGCGACGTCTTCGGCAACATATACGCGTTTACCGGCGACGGTTACTCCTACGCCGAGCTGAAGGACTACATCGAGGAGGTGCGCAAGGAAATTCTGCGGGTTCCGAATGTCGCCAAGGCCGAGATCATCGGCGACCAGGAAGAGAAAATCTACGTCGAGGTCTCCCACCGCAAACTGGCCACGCTCGGCATCGATCCATTGTCGATATTCGAGGTGCTGCGCGCGCAGAACGCCATGACGCCGGCGGGTTCGATCGACACCCGTTCCGACCGGATGTATCTGCGCATCTCCGGGAGCTTCGACTCCGTGGAGAGCATCCGCGAAATCGGCATCCAGGCCGGCGGGCGGCTGTTTCGCCTCGGTGACATTGCCCACATCTATCGCGGTTACGTCGATCCGCCCAAGGAGAAAGTGCGCTACATGGGACAGGACGCCATCGCGCTGGCGGTCTCCATGTCCAAGGGCGGCGACATTCTCGATCTCGGCAGGGACCTCGACGCCGCTTTCAAGCGCATCAAGCGCGAGCTCCCGGTCGGAATCGAAGTCCACCAGTATTCGAACCAGCCGGAAGTGGTCAAGCGCTCTGTGGACGAGTTCATGAAGACCCTGTTGGAAGCCGTGATCATCGTTCTCGCGGTCAGTTTCTTCAGCCTGGGATTCCGCACCGGGCTGGTGGTGGCGCTGTCCATCCCTCTGGTGCTGACCGTCACCTTCCTGATGATGAAACTCTACGGCATCGACTTGCAGCGAATTTCGCTGGGCGCGTTGATCATCTCGCTCGGTCTGCTGGTGGACGATGCCATCATTTCGGTGGAGATGATGGCCACCAAGATGGAGCAGGGTCTGGACCGGGTGAAAGCGGCGAGCTATGCCTACACCTCTACGGCATTTCCGATGCTGACCGGCACCCTGATCACCGCCGCCGCTTTCATGCCGGTCGGTTTCGCCAAATCTTCTGCCGGCGAGTACACCTTTTCGATCTTTGCCGTGGTGACTATCGCGCTGCTGGTGTCGTGGGTAGTGGCGGTGCTGTTCACGCCCTATCTCGGCTACAGGCTGCTCCCGGACATGGCGCATGCCGTCGCCCCGCCTTCGGCATTCCAGAAATTCGTTCTCGGGCCTCTGCATCGCCGCCTGCCGCGGCTGGTGCCTGCGCCCGGAGCGCCGGCCGCGCACGACGCCGACGTCTATAACCGCCCGTTCTACCGCCGCTTCCGCGCGCTGGTGAACTGGTGCGTGGCCTGGCGCAAGACCGTCATCCTGGTCACCGCCGCAGTATTCGCGTTGTCCATGTTCGGATTCCGCTTCGTGCAGCAGCAGTTCTTCCCGTCTTCCAACCGGCCGGAACTGATCGTGGATCTGTGGCTGCCACAGGGGGCGTCTTTCCAGGCCACCGAGGTGCAGGTCAGGCGCTTCGAGGACAGGCTCAGGGGCGATGCCAACGTCGAGAACTACGTCGCCTACGTCGGCAACGGCAGCCCGCGCTTTTACCTGCCGCTGGACCAGCAACTCGGCCATGCGAATTTCGCCCAGTTCGTGATTGTCGCCAAGGATAACAAGGCGCGCGAAATCATGGTCGAGAAGCTCAACCGCATCCTCGAAACGGAATTCTCGCTGCTGCGCGGCCGCGTCAACCGTCTCGAGAACGGGCCCCCGGTGGGCTATCCGGTGCAGTTTCGCGTGGTTGGCAACGACATCCCGGCGGTGCGCAGGATTGCGCTCGAAGTGGCGGAAGTGGTGCGTTCGCATCCGAATACGCAGAACGTGCATCTCGACTGGAACGAGCAGGTCAAGACCATCCGGCTGCGGATCGACCAGAACAAGGCACGCGTGATCGGCGTCAGCTCGCAGGGCCTTTCCACCGTGCTCAATTCCATCCTCACCGGCTTCAGCATCACCCAGTACCGGGAGAAGGACGAACTGATCGAAGTGCTGGCGCGCGCGCAAACCTCGGAACGGCTGGATCCCGGGAAGCTTGGCGAAATCAACGTTCCGACGCAGTCCGGCAAGTGGATCCCGCTGACGCAGATCGCCGAGATTGCCTACGACTTCGAAGAGGGCATCATCTGGCGGCGCAACCGCCAGCATATCGTCACCGTGCGTGCCGACACCCGCGGCGACGTGCAGGCTCCGGTGGTTTCGAGGCAGATCAATCCCAAGCTGGACCGGCTGCGGGCCGCGCTGCCTCAGCACTTTCGAATCGACATGGGCGGCGCCATCGAAGAAAGCGCCAAGGGCGTAAATTCGATCGTCGCGGTGATGCCGATGATGCTGATCGTCGTGCTCACGCTGCTGATGATCCAGTTGCAGAGTTTTTCGAAGACGACCATGGTGCTGCTGACTTCCCCGCTCGGCCTGATCGGCGTGGCCTTCATCCTGCTCACCTGGAACCTGCCCTTCGGCTTCGTTGCCAACTTGGGCGTGATCGCGCTGTTCGGCATGATCATGCGCAACTCGGTGATCCTGGTGGATCAGATCGAGCAGGACATCAAGGCCGGCCATCCGCAATGGCAGGCGATCGTCGAGGCCACGGTGCGGCGCTTCAGGCCGATCGTGCTGACCGCGCTGGCCGCCGTGCTGGCGATGATCCCGCTGTCGCGTTCGAATTTCTGGGGGCCGATGGCGGTTGCGATCATGGGCGGCCTGATTTCCGCGACCATCCTGACGCTGCTGTTCGTGCCGGCGCTGTACGCCGCCTGGTTCCGCGTCAGGAAACCTGCTTGAACCTCAACGGCGCATAACGCGTGAATCGCAAAGGGGCGTGCGGACACGTTACCGACGGAGTCGGCCGATTGCGGGTAGCGCGCCGAAGCGCTGCCTCCCGCCCCGGATGGCTACGCCAACGCCGTGTCGGCAGCGCCAAGGGTACGCGAAGGAATGCAGGAAACGGGGCAGAATCGTAACGATCGTTTCGCGACCAGTCGTTGCGGTTCCGGACAAGGGCGGGATGGTACTCTCTGTGCATGGCACCGGGAGAACGAAAGGAGGAACGGATGGACGTGTTCTATTATTGGAAGAAATTCGACCAGGACATGAAGGAAGGCCGCATCGGGTGGTTGCTCTCCGACCGCAGGAAAATGGGAGAGATGCGCGCCGACTTCCCGGACTTCATCTGGGCATTCCGAACACCGCAGGGACGCAAGGGCGAATTGCAGTTGGTCGCCCGGCTGAGATGGAGCGACACGCCGGTGGTAACGGTTCCGCGCAACGACGCGCAATCGGAAATCTACTACGACCCCGCGCACGCGGATTCCCGGCGCTTCATCGACATGGATACGGACGCACACATCAGGGAGGTGAGTTCGATGATGCGGCGCGAGTTCCCCGGCGCCTTCACCGCCAACTTCCAGGGAGACAACGGCTTGCAGCCGATGCGCGGCGATTTTCTGAGGAAGTTTCGCGGCATTGCGGAGGCCTATCCGTTCCGGCCGTTTCTTGAGGAGGTGACTACGTGAAATGGGCGCGCCGGGATGAGACGCGGATCTGATATGAAACGGCCCTGGTCCGGTGCGGTACTACGGTTTGCGTTTGTCGTCGCACTGTTGGCGGGGTTGGCGCAGGGTCCCGCAGCGGCGCAGGAATGCGGCATCGCCTCCGCACACACGCTCGCCACCCGTGCGGGCTGCGACATCCTGAAATCCGGCGGCAATGCGTTCGATGCTGCGGTGGCGGTGGCCGCCGCGCTGGCGGTGGTCGAGCCGTATGCGTCGGGCATCGGCGGCGGCGGATTCTTTCTGCTGCATCGTGGCGCCGACGCTTTCGACGTGTTCGTCGATGCGCGTGAAACGGCGCCGGCCAAAGCCACCCGCGAGTTCTACCTTGACGACAACGGCCAACCGAGACAGAAGGCTTCGCTCGAAGGCCCCACCGCCGCGGGCATCCCGGGCATGCCGGCGGCGCTCGCCTGGGTCGCCGGGCACTACGGAAAGTTGACGCTGGCGCGTGCGTTGCAGCCGGCGATCCGTCTTGCCGAGCAGGGTTTCCCCGCCGATGCGCGCTACGTCTGGGCCACGGGTTATCGCGAGGCAATGTTGAAGGCGGACGTGAACGCAGGGCGAATATTTCTCGACAACGGCAACGCGGTTGGCCCAGGCTTCGTAGTGAAACAGCCGCAACTGGCGCGCACGCTGCGCATGCTCGCGGCGCAAGGGCGCCAGGGCTTTTATCGCGGCGACTTCGCCCGCCGGCTGGTTGAGGCGGTGCGCGCAGGCGGCGGGTTGTGGGAACTCTCCGACCTGGAAAGCTATCGCGTGGTCGAGCGGCCGCCGGCCAAGTTCAGCTACCGCGGCGCGACCATCACCTCCGCGCCGCTGCCGTCTTCGGGCGGGCTGGTGCTGGCTCAGAGCCTGCTTATTCTCGAACGGGTGGCACTGGCTACCTTGTCCGAGACCGACCGCGTGCACTACACGGTAGAGGCAATGCGGCGTGGCTACCACGACCGCGCCCGCTACATGGGAGACCCCGACTTCGCGGCTGTGCCAGTCGAGAAACTGGCTTCGCGGGAGTATGCAAAACAACGCGCCGCATCCATCGATCCCGATCGCGCCACGCCCAGCGCTGCGCTCGCCGAAATAGCGGATGCGGCCGCAGAGGGCAAGGACACCACGCATTTGTCGGTAATCGACGCCGAGGGCAATCGCGTTGCAGCGACGCTTTCGGTGAACGCGCCGTTCGGATCGGGTTTCGTCGCCGGCGACACCGGGGTGCTGCTCAACAACCACATGAACGACTTCTCCCTGGCACCGTCCGCCGCGAATATCTACAGGCTGGTCGGCAACGAGGCCAACGCGATCGAGGCGGGCAAGCGGCCCCTGTCGTCGATGTCGCCCACCTTTGTCGAGGATGAGCGCGGCGTGCTGGTGCTCGGCACTCCTGGGGGGGCGCGCATCATCTCGATGGTGCTGGAGGGAATTCTCGCCTATGTGGATCAACCGCTGTTCGACCTGCAGCGCATGGTCGGCGCGCCGCGCTATCACCACCAGTATCTACCCGATCGCATCGAAATCGAGCCGGGCGCATTTTCGCAGCAGTGGATTGCGGCGCTCAGGGCCAAGGGGCATGCGCTGGAAGAGGGGCGGCGCAAGTGGGGTAACATGCAGGCAGTGTATTTCGACAGGAAAACCGGGCGCGTCACCAGCGCCAACGACCCGCGCGGCCAGGCCGGCGTATTGTTTTGAACGCGGGCGGGCAAACCAGAGTTGGAGGAGGCATGCAAACCAGGCGTGATTTCCTGAAAGTTTCGGCGGGCGGCCTGCTGCTCGCCGGCGGGATACGCGGAGCCGATTCGGCAGTGGCGGCGGACAGCCTCGGCCCTGCGGCACTGCCGTCGGGCGCACTGCAATCGGCGCAACTTGCGGCGCTGCCGGGCAAGCTGCCACTGATCAAGAAATCCTTCCGGCCGCCGAACTTCGAAACCCCGGTGCGTTTCTTCAACGAGGCGTTCACGCCGAACAACGCCTTTTTCGTGCGCTACCACCTTGCCGACATTCCGCAGGTCAGCCAGCAGCGCTGGAAACTCGCTGTCTCGGGCGACGCGCTGGACAAGCCGTTCGAGATCACCTACGAGGAACTGTCCCGCGACTTCGAGCAAGTCGAAGTCGCTGCGGTGTGCATGTGCTCCGGCAACCGGCGCGGCCTGTCGCAGCCGCACGTGCCCGGCGTGCAATGGGGCCACGGCGCGATCGGCAATGCCAGGTGGCGTGGCGTAAGGCTGCGCGATCTGCTGGCCAAAGCCGGCGTGAAGAAAGACGCGCTCGAAATCGTATTCGATGGCACCGACAGGGGTGTGCTCGACAAGACCCCGGATTTCGTAAAAAGCATTCCGGCATGGAAGGCGATGGACGAGAACACCCTTGTGGCACTGGAGATGAACGGGGAAAAGCTGCCGCACTGGAACGGTTTTCCCGTCCGCATCGTGGTGCCTGGCTGGACCGCGACGTATTGGATGAAGCATCTCACCTCGATTACGGCGACCGCGCAGCCCTACCAGGGGTTCTGGATGAATCCGGCGTACCGCATCCCCAAGGGCAAGTTTCCGCTGGTCGATCGTTTCGTGTCGCAGGAAACCGAGGTCAATACGCCGATCACGGAAATGGTTGTGAATTCCCTGGTCACCAATCTCGAAGACGGGCAGAAGTTTGCTTTCGGGCAGGAGATCACGGTGGCCGGTGTGGCCTGGGACGGCGGATTCGGGATCGCAACCGTCGAAGTCTCCGAGGACGGGGGCAGGACCTGGCGCGCGGCGCAACTCGCCACCGATCTGGGAAGATTCTCCTGGCGCCAGTGGTCGCATCGCTTCGTGCCCGGGCGTGCCGGCAGCCATATGCTCATGGCCAGGGCGGCGAATCGAGCGGGGGCCACGCAGACTTTCGAACTGATCTTCAACCCCGCCGGCTACCACAACAACGTGGTGCAGCGGATCAATATCGAAATCACGTAGGAGTTGAGTATGCGCACGATACTCGCGCTGATGATGGTTCTTGCCGCTGCGCCGGCGCTGGCACAGGAGAGCCAGTTGCGGCTCAGGGATGGGCCCGGCAGGCAACTGGTGGAGGCCAGCTGCGTCATGTGCCACAGCCTCGATTACATTCCGATGAATTCGCCGTTTCTCGACCGCAAGGGCTGGGAGGCCTCGGTCAACAAGATGATCAAGGTGATGGGCGCGCCGATCGCGGAAGCGGACGCGCAGAAAATCGTGGATTATCTGGCGGGCCAGTACGGCAAGTAAGGCCGGGACGCACGCGACAAGCTACAATACGGCGCCGCTACTAATTTGGCGCCGCGACGAACATGGCGCCACCATAATCAATGGCCCAGTTGAAAACCACCTTCCTAGAATTCGAACAGCCGATCGCCGAGCTGGAGTCGAAGATCGAAGAGTTGCGTTACGTGCAGGACGACTCCGCCGTGGACATATCGGAGGAAATTGCACGCCTGCAGAAGAAAAGCAGCGCGCTCACCAGGGAGATCTACTCCAAGCTTTCCGCCTGGCAGATTTCGCAGGTGGCGCGCCACCCGCAGCGTCCCTACTCGCTCGACTATTTCCAGAACAACTTTACCGACTTCGAGGAGTTGCATGGCGATCGTGCCTTTGCGGAGGATCCTTCGATCATCGGCGGCCTGGCGCGCTTCGGCAGCCAGACGGTGATGGTGATCGGCCATCAGAAGGGCCGCGACACCAAGGACAAGCTCTACCGGAATTTCGGCATGCCCAAGCCGGAGGGATACCGAAAGGCGCTGCGGCTCATGAGGCTGGCGGAAAAATTCGGTATCCCGGTGATGACTTTCGTGGACACGCCGGGCGCCTACCCGGGCCTCGGCGCCGAGGAGCGCGGGCAGTCTGAGGCGATCGGGCGCAATCTGTATGTGATGGCGGAATTGCGCGTGCCAGTGGTCGTCACCATCATCGGTGAAGGCGGATCCGGCGGCGCGCTGGCGATTGCGGTGGGCGATGTGACGCTGATGCTGCAGTATTCGATCTATTCGGTGATTTCACCCGAGGGCTGCGCCTCGATCCTGTGGAAAAGCGCGGACAAGGCGCCGGACGCGGCCGAGACGCTTGGCATCACGGCCAACCGGCTGAAAACGCTGGGCCTGGTGGACAGCGTGGTCACTGAGCCTCTCGGCGGCGCGCACCGCGACCCGGCGACCATGATGCAGACGCTGCGCAAGGCGTTGCAGGAGGCGCTCGCGGAAGCGCAGCGGAAATCGATCGACGAACTGGTCGAGGCGCGATTCGGACGCCTGATGGCCTACGGCAAATTCAAGGAGGTCGCGGTTCGTTGAGCGGGCCCGCGCGGCGCGATTCGTCCCCGATACCCCGCCTCGGCGGGGTATCTTGTTTTGAGCTCGTGACTTTATTATTTTCGCGATCATGACCGAACGGCTCCTGGAGACTGTCGCAGCAGTGCTGAATACGCACGCGGTGCGCGGCCGGCGCGTCGCCGTGGGTCTGAGCGGCGGGGTGGATTCCGTGGTGTTGCTCGACGTGCTCGGGCGGTTGCGCAAGGACTTGCGGCTGGCGTTGTCGACGGTCCACGTCAATCACCAGATCAGCGCGCATGCGCAGGAATGGGAGGCGTTCGCCAAGACGCTGTGCCAGGCGCGCGGCGTTGCGTTGACCGTGCGCCGAGTGAGGGTGCCCCGTGACGGCAGCGGCGTAGAGGCGGCGGCGCGCAAATTGCGATATGAGGCATACGGCGGGCTCGAGGCCGACTTCGTCGCACTGGCCCACCATCTCGATGACCAGGTGGAGACGTTTCTGCTGCAATTGCTGCGAGGCGCCGGAGCCAAGGGCCTGGCGGCGATGCCGGTACTGCGCAAGTATGAAGACGGTACAAGCAAGGATGAAGGCGGAAGGGAGAAGGGCAAGGATGAGGGCGGAAGGATGAAGGCGGAAGGAAGGGAAATTGCTTCGCAACACGACACTTCATCCCTCATCCTTCATCCTTCATCCTTGGTCTCGCATCCTTGCATTTTGCGTCCGCTGCTCGAGGTGACGCGCGGCGAGATCGAAGCATATGCAAAGACGCGCAAACTGGAGTGGATCGAGGACGACAGCAATGCAGATTCGCGCTATGACCGCAATTTTCTGCGCAACGAGTTGCTGCCTCGCCTGGAGGCGCGCTTTCCCGCCTATCGCGAGACGCTTTCGCGCGCCAGCCGCAATCTGGCTGATTATTCGGAGCTTGCTGAAGAACTGGCTGCGTTCGACGCGCGCGCGTTTGAGGACGGGGTGATTCCCGTTGAGAGCCTGCGCGGGCTTTCCGATGCGCGCGCGCTGAATGTTCTGCGCCGGCTGTTTGCGAGCCGCGCGCTGCCGATGCCGAACAGGACAAGACTCGAGGAGTCATTGCGACAGTGCCGCGCGGCCGGCGCGGACTCTGAAGTGCACGTGTCCTTCGGCAGCCACGGCTTGCGTTGCTTCCGGGGCCAGGTCGCAATCGTCGAGGAATCCGGCGAGATGCCCGTCGACTGGAACACGCAATGGGACGGCCGCAGGGAGTTGCTGTTGCCCGCCGGGCTGGGGGTGCTGCGCGCGCGAGCAGCACTCGGCGAAGGCATTGCCGCGCGTCATTTCGCGCGACAGGGCGCGACCGTGCGCGGTCGCACTGGCGGCGAGCGCATGCGGCCGGCGGAGGATCGTCCGCGCCGCACGCTGAAGAACTTATTGCGGGAAACCGCGGTGCCTCCTTGGGAACGCGAACGCATGCCGCTGCTATTCATCGGCGATGCGCTGGCCTGGGTGCCCGGCATCGGCGTGGCCGCGGAGTTTCGCGCCGCAAGCGGCGAGCAGGGCATCGTGCCGGAGTGGAAGCGCTGATAGAATCAACCGAGGAGAAAGGCCGGGTATCCGGGCCTCGTACAAAAATGATCAGACTGGTTTTCGCTGCGCTGTTGTTTGCCACAACGATTTCCGCCTTCGCAGGCGATCCGATTGTCATCAAGTTCAGCCACGTGGTGGCGACCGATACGCCCAAGGGCGAGGCGGCGGCAAAATTCAAGCAGCTCGCCGAAAAGTACAGTTCGGGCCGGGTCAAGGTCGAACTCTATCCCAACAGCCAGCTGTACAAGGATCGCGAGGAGATGGAGGCATTGCAGCTCGGCGCGGTGCAGATGCTGGCGCCGTCGGTGTCGAAGTTCGGCCCGCTGGGCGTGCGCGAGTTCGAGGTGTTCGACCTTCCCTATCTGTTCCCCGACGCCGAAACCGTGGATCGCGTCACCGACGGCGAGATCGGCCAGGCCCTATTCGCGAAGCTTGAATCCCGCGGTATCAGGGGCCTGGCGTACTGGGACAACGGTTTCAAGCAGTTCTCCGCCAACCGCCCGCTGCGGGAACCCGGGGATTTCCGCGGCCTGAAGATGCGCATCCAGTCTTCCAAGGTGCTGGAGGCGATGATGCGCCAGCTCGGCGCGCTGCCGCAGGTGATGGCGTTCTCCGAGGTCTATTCGGCCCTGCAGCAGCGCGTGGTGGACGGTACCGAGAATCCGGTCTCCAACCTCTATACGCAGAAGATGCACGAGGTGCAGTCGCATCTGACGATTTCCGATCACGGCTGCCTGGTGTACGCGGTGATCGTAAACAGGAAGTTCTGGGAGGGACTGCCGGCCGATGTTCGCGCCCAGCTGGAGAAGGCGATGCGGGAAACCACCGTTTACGAGCGCGACGTCGCCAAGAAGGACAATGAGGACGCGCTCGCGGCAGTGAGGGCATCGAAGAAGACCGAGGTCTACGTGCTCGGCGATGCGCAGCGCAAACGCTGGCGTGAAGCGCTGCTGCCGGTGCACGCGAAGTTCGAGCAGACGGTCGGCAGGGACAATCTGCAGGCGATCTACCGCGTCGCCGCCGCAGTCGAAGCAGAAAAAGCCAAGAAAAAGTAAGCCTGGTGGGCCGCATCTTCAATCGCGTCCTCGATCGCATCGAGGAATGGCTGGTCGCCTCGTTCATGGCGGCGGCCACGCTCATCATATTTGCCGCGGTTCTCCATAGGCAATCGTCCGCCATCCCATGGTTGTGGGACTACACCGGGGCGCTGAATTTTTCCTGGGCGCAGGAACTTTGCATCTATCTGTTCATCTGGATGGCGAAATTCGGCGCCGCCTACGGAGTGCGCACCGGCATCCACATCGGCGTCGATGTCGCGGTCAACGCCGCCGGTCCGCGGCTGAAGCGCGTGCTGGTGGTCCTGGCGCTGTCGCTGGGGGCCTTCTTCACCGCGGTCATCGCCATCATGGGGGCGCGCTGGGTTTGGTTCATCCACGGCACCGGACAGGTGTCGCCGGACCTGGAGTGGCCGATGTGGGTGGTCTATCTATGCATCCCGTTGGGCTCGGCGCTGATGTGCTATCGCTTCCTGCAGGTGATGGCGCGCTTCGTCAAATCCGGCGTGCTGCCGGCCCAGGCCCACGGGGCCGCCGCGGAGGAGGGGGCGTGAACGTCGCCCTCATTCTGTTCATCCTGCTCCTGCTGCTGCTGACCGGCACGCCGATTTCGATCGCGCTGGGGATGACGGTTCTCACTTTCCTTGCGCTCTTTTCCTCCTTCGCCCTGGGCACGGTGGACATCGTGTCGCAGCGCTTGTTCACCGGGCTGGAAAGTTTCGCGATCATGGCGGTGCCGTTCTTCGTGCTTTCCGGCACCCTGCTCACCGAAGGCGGTATTGCGGCGCGCATCATCCGCTTCGCGCTGGCGCTGGTGGGCTGGATGCGCGGCGGGCTGGCCATGGCGGCGATCCTCGCCTGCGCGTTCTTCGCCACCATCTCCGGTTCGAGTCCGGCGACCGTGGTGGCGATCGGTTCGATCATGCTGCCGGCAATGGTCAAGCACGGCTATCCGAAACGTTTCGCGGTGGGCGTGATCGCCACGTCGGGCTCGCTCGGCATCCTGATACCGCCTTCGATCGTGATGATCATCTACGCGGTGAGCACCTCGGAATCCGCAGGCAAGCTGTTCATGGCCGGCGTCGTGCCGGGGATTCTGCTGGCCGGCGTGCTGATGCTGGTGACCTACGTTACCGCGCGGGCAAAGAACTTCCCGACCATGCCGCGCGCCTCGGCGCGGGAAGTCTGGGTGTCCTTCAAGGAGGCGTTCTGGGGCCTGATGCTGGTGGTGATCGTGATGGGGGGGATCTACGGCGGCATTTTCACGCCAACCGAGGCGGCGGCAGTCGCGGCGGTTTACTCTTTCATTGCGGCGGTCTGCATCTATCGCGGACTGAAGGTACGGGACATGCCGAAAGTGTTGCTGTCGGCAGCCAACACCAGCGCGATGCTGCTCTACATCATCACCAACGCCATCCTCTTTTCTTTCCTGCTCACCTCCGAGCAGATTCCGCAGGTGTTGTCGCAGTGGGTGGTGGATCAGCAGCTATCGCCGTGGATGTTCCTGCTGGCGGTCAACGTGGCGCTGCTGGTCGCCGGGCAGTTCATGGAACCCAGCTCGATCATCCTGATCCTTGCGCCGTTGCTGCTGCCTATCGCCAAGTCGTTGGGCATCGATCCCATCCACCTCGGCGTGATCATGACGGTGAACATGGAGATCGGCATGATCCATCCGCCGGTAGGGTTGAACCTGTTTGTCGCGAGTCATATCGCCAGGATGGGAATGACCGAAGTATCGATAGCGTGTTTGCCCTGGGTATTCGTGCTGCTTGCCTACCTCGCGCTGGTGACGTACGTGCCGGTGATCTCGCTGTGGCTGCCCGGCCTGCTGTATTCGTGAAAAATATCAATGCGGCGCCACCAGCACCGCGTCGACGCCGAGTTTTTTCACCTTTGCCAGAGCCGTCTCCGCCTCGCGCCGGTCCTGGAACGGACCGAGTTGCACGCGTGTTTCGGTGTGCGCGGGAATGCCGGCCTTGACCAGTTGTTGCTGCAGCGCCTGCGCGTTGGTGGGCGACATGAATACGCCGACCTGCACCACGTAGGTCTTGTCTGTAGCCGGCGCCGGCTTGGCGTCAATCTTGGCGCCGGTCGCGGGCAATGCCGGAGCCGGTTTGGCCGGCGCGGGCGCGACCCGCTTTTCGTTATTGACGACCTGCGGCGGGGGCGGGGGCCCGGCAGGATGATCGGACTGGAGTGGTTCGGCGAGTGGCTCCGGCGAGGGCGGCGCAATCAACGCCTGCGAGGGTTCATGGGGTGGCGGAGTGATCGCCGGTGGCTGGCGCCAGCGCTCCGTCAGCGCCAATCCGCCGATGGCCACAGCGATCAGCAGGAGCGCGGCGAGCAGGCGCCGGCTGGCGCGCTGTTTCAGGCGTTCCGGGGTGGGCGCGCCGGCGGGCGCATTGTTTGGGTTGTTGGTCATTCAGGATTGGTGCTTCACCCGACGGTCCGATCGTATCACCGATGCTCCGTCCCTCGATTGCGGCCCGGAATGCCGCCGGAGCGCGCTTTCCGGCGCGCCCGACGCGACGCGCCTGTCAAAGTCATTCCTTTCGCCCGAGGGCCATGCTATCCTTATGAATTGTCGTTAAAAACCAAACGACTGGAGAGTTTTTGATGTCTGTTGAACGTACCCTTTCGATAATCAAACCCGATGCCGTGGCGAAGAATGTGATCGGGCAGATCTATTCCCGGTTCGAGAACAAGGGTTTGAAGGTCGTCGCGGCCAGAATGCTGCATTTGTCTCGGGCGGAAGCAGAAGGATTCTACGCTGTGCACCGGCAGCGTCCGTTTTTCAGCGATCTGGTGAACTTCATGATCTCCGGCCCGGTCATGGTACAAGTACTGGAAGGGGAGAGCGCGATCCAGAAGAATCGCGACCTCATGGGCGCGACCGACCCGAAGAAGGCGGCTAAGGGCACCATCCGCGCCGACTTCGCCGATAGCATCGACGCCAATGCGGTACACGGCTCGGACGCACCGGGAACCGCCGCGGTGGAGATCGCCTATTTCTTCCCGACCCTGAACATTTATTCGCGCTGATGCCCGTCAATCTGCTGGACTTCGACTCTGAGCGGCTCGCCGGTCTCTTTGCCGAGATCGGCGAAAAGCCGTTTCGTGCCCGCCAGGTGATGCGCTGGATCCACCAGCTCGGCGAGGCCGAGTTCGGGCGCATGAGCGATCTCGCCAAGGATCTGCGCGCCAAACTGGATGGCTGCGCCGTGGTCGAGCCTCCGTCGGTCATGGCGGAATCCACTGCGACCGACGGCACCCGCAAGTGGCTGCTGTCGGTCGGCACCGGCAACGGCATCGAAACCGTGTTCATCCCCGAAACCGACCGCGGTACGCTGTGCGTGTCGTCCCAGGTCGGCTGCGCGCTCGAGTGCGCGTTCTGCTCCACCGGGCGTCAGGGCTTCAACCGCAATCTTTCGGTGGCCGAGATCATCGGCCAGCTGTGGTGGGCCAACAAGGCGCTCGGCCACGATCCCCGGGGCGAGCGCGTCATTAGCAACGTGGTCATGATGGGCATGGGCGAGCCGCTAGCCAATTTCGACAACGTGGTGAGCGCGATGCGAATCATGCTCGACGATAACGCCTACGGCCTGTCGCGCCGCCGGGTCACGCTGTCCACTTCCGGTATCGTGCCGGCAATTGACCGCCTGGCCGCAGAGTTGCCTGTGGCGCTGGCGGTATCGCTGCACGCGCCCGACGATCAGTTACGCGACCGGCTGGTGCCGATTAACAAAAAATACCCCCTGAAGGAATTGATAGCCGCATGCAAACGCTACATCAAGGTGGCGCCCAGGGATTTCGTCACTTTCGAATACGTGATGCTCGATGGGGTCAACGACGGCGTCGAACATGCAAAGCAACTGATCGCGCTCGTTAAGGGCGTGCACTGCAAGTTCAACCTGATTCCGTTCAATGCGTTCCCGGACTCCGGATTCCAGCGCTCGGCCCCGGAACGCATCGCCGCCTTCCGCAAAGTTCTGATGCATGCGGGTCTGGTGGCGACCATCCGCAAGACGCGTGGTGCCGACATCGATGGCGCCTGCGGCCAGCTCGCCGGTCAGGTGCAGGATCGCACCAAGCGCCGCTCGCGCCGCGCACTGGAAGCCTCAACATGACCCGGTTGGTGACGATCGTGGTTCTGGCCGTCCTGGCCGGTTGCGCAACGCAGGGGCAGAAATCCGCAGCGGACGAACAGACCCGCGCCGACATCCAGAACCGCGCCCGCATCCATACCGAACTCGGCGCGCTCTACGCCGGCGCCGGCCAGATGAAAACCGCGGTCGACGAATTCAAGGCGGCGCTGGCGGCCGATTCCGGCTACGGACCCGCGCACAACCAGCTCGGCATGGTGTATGTGGCGCTTGGCGAGGACCGTCTGGCCCAGGAGTCGTTCGAACGGGCGCTCCGGATCGATCCGAACGATTCAGCGGCGAACAACAATTACGGCATGTTCCTGTGCCGGCGCAAGCGCGAGAAGGAAGCGTTCAAGTATTTCATGGCTGCGCTGAAAAACCCGCTCTACACCACCCCTGAGAACGCCTACGCGAACGCCGGCGTATGCGCGCGCATGCAGGGTGACGATGTAAAGGCGGAGGATTGGCTGCGCAAGGCCCTGGCGCTGCAGCCGAACCAGCCCCAGGCCTTGTATCAGCTTGCCGAAATGGAGTTCAAGCGCGGCAATCGCCAGGGGGCACGCAACCTGCTCGACCGCCATCTGCAGATAGTGTCCAATCCTTCGCCGGACGCATTATGGCTGGGCGCGCGCGTTGCCGACAGTCTCGGTGATCGCAACGCAGTGGCGGGCTACGGCACTCAGTTGAATAACCGCTATCCGGACGCCGTCCAGACCAAGGCATTCAATGAGGGGCGGTTTCAATGAGCGCAACGGCGACAAACGGACAATCATCCGTGCCGGGCGGTGCGGGTGCGGCGCTGCTGATGGAACGCCGCCGCCAGGGATTGAGCCTCGGAGATATCTCGCGCCAGCTGAAGCTATCGGTGCGCCAGGTCGAAGCACTCGAGCGCGACGACTACTCGGGTTTCACCGGTCCGGTGTTCGTACACGGATTCATCCGCAATTACGCCAAGCTGCTCAGCCTTGACCCGGATCCGTTGATCCGTGCGGCCGACCAGGTCCTCCATCCGCCGCTGCCGGCGAGCGAACCGGTAGCCGCGGCTGCGAGCCCGCTGGTCGTGCGGCGCCGCAGGATCGGAATGGTGCCGGCGATGAGTGCAGTCGCGGCGGTTGCGGTGGTGGTCGCGGCGGTTGCCGTATTGGTCGGGAACCGCGGCGGCTCGAAGCCGGCGTCGGAAGAATCTGCCGCAGTCGAGCAGGCTGCACTACCGAAGCAACCCGCTCCGGCGGCGATACCGATAGCTGCACAAGCAGCCGTAAAACCGGCCGCAGGCAACGCCGTGGCTGCCGAACCGGGGGAGCGCGCGACTCTGCGCATGGTCTTCGATCAGGAATCCTGGGTGGAAATCAAGGATCGCAACGGCAACACCATCTTCGGGCAACTCAGCCCGGCGGGCAGCCGCCGCAGCGTCAGCGGCGAACCGCCTTTCGACGTGGTGGTCGGCAACGCCGTCGGAGTACGCCTGACCTACAAGGACGAGGCCGTGGACCTGTCGGCGCACACCCAGGTGGACGTGGCGCGCCTGACGCTGGAATAGTGGTTTCTCCTATGTCAGATTGCGCAATCCGCCGCCGCAGCACCCGCCAGGTAAGCGTAGCCGGTGTGGCCATCGGCGGTGGCGCACCAGTGGTGGTGCAGTCGATGACCAACACCGATACCGCGGATGTCGAAGCCACCGTGCGTCAGGTGGCGGAGCTTGCCGAGGCCGGTTCGGAGCTGGTGCGCATCACCGTCAACAGCGCGGAAGCGGCAGCAGCCGTAGCGGAGATCCGCAATCGTCTGGAACGCTTGGGGTGCCCGGTTCCGCTGGTCGGCGATTTCCACTTCAACGGCCACAAGCTGCTGACTCAGCATCCCGATTGCGCGCAGGCCCTGGACAAATACCGCATCAATCCCGGCAACGTCGGTCGCGGCTCGCGGCGCGACGAGCAGTTCGCGACCATGATCGAATGCGCATGCAGATACGGCAAGCCGGTGCGCATCGGCGTGAACTGGGGTAGCCTCGATCCGGACCTGCTGGGCCGCATGATGGACGATAATGCACGCCTGCCCGAGCCGAAGGATGCCAGCGCGGTGATGCGCGAGGCGCTGATCGCTTCGGCACTGGAAAGCGCGGCCAAAGCCGAAGCGATTGGCCTGCCGGGCGACCGCATCGTACTGTCCTGCAAGGTGAGCGGCGTGCAGGACCTGATCACGGTCTATCGCGATCTCGCGGCGCGTTCCGAATATCCTCTGCACCTGGGCCTGACCGAAGCGGGAATGGGCTCGAAGGGCATCGTCGCCTCGGCGGCGGCACTCGCAGTGCTGCTGCAGGAAGGAATCGGCGACACCATCCGTGTTTCCCTGACTCCCGATCCCGGTGGCGATCGTGCGCGCGAAGTCGTGGTCGCGCAGGAAATCCTGCAGACCATGGGCCTGCGCTCCTTCACCCCGATGGTGACTGCCTGCCCGGGATGCGGGCGCACCTCCAGCACCTTCTTCCAGGAGCTGGCGGACAAGATCCAGGGTTATCTGCGCCAGCAGATGCCGGTATGGCGCGCGCAGTACCCGGGAGTCGAGGAGATGCGCGTTGCCGTAATGGGTTGCGTGGTCAACGGCCCCGGCGAAAGCAAGCACGCCAATATCGGTATCAGCCTGCCGGGATCGGGCGAGACGCCGGTCGCGCCGGTGTTCGTGGACGGGGTGAAGACGGTCACGCTCAAAGGCGAACGCATCGCCGAGGACTTCCAGCGGCTGGTGGACGATTATGTAGCGGACCACTATGGCCGCGCCGGGAAGTGTGCTGCCGAACAGGCGCCACACCCCGGCAATGAATCGGCGCGCGCGACCGGCTAATCGCCGCGCGCCGCCCTACCGCACGACGACAAGTTTCATGACGCAATCGATTCAGGCGGTCCGCGGGATGAACGACATCCTCCCGGACCAGGCCCCGCTGTGGGAATTCTTCGAGGACACGGTGCGCGACTGGCTGTCGCAGTATGGCTATCGCAATATCCGCATGCCGATCCTGGAGAAAACCGAACTGTTCGTACGGGCGATCGGCGAAGTCACCGACATCGTCGAGAAGGAGATGTATACCTTCGTCGACCAGTTGAACGGCGAGAGCCTGACGCTGCGGCCCGAAGGCACCGCGTCCTGCGTGCGCGCGGCGATCCAGCACAATCTACTTTACTCGGGTCCGCAGCGGCTGTTCTATGTCGGCCCTATGTTCCGCCACGAGCGTCCGCAGAAGGGGCGTTATCGGCAGTTCCACCAGGTCGGCGTCGAGGCGCTTGGATTCGCAGGGCCGGACGTGGATGCCGAGCACATGGTGATGAGTGCGGGGCTGTGGCGTCGGCTGGGACTGGACGGCATCCGGCTCGAGATCAATTCGCTGGGCAACGCTGCTTCGCGTGGTCGCTACCGCGCCCGGCTGATCCGGTATCTGGAACGCCACGCCGCCGAACTCGACGAAGATGCACGCAGGAGGCTGAGCACCAATCCGCTGCGCGTGCTCGACAGCAAGAATCCGGCGATACAGCAAGTGATCGCGCAAGCGCCGCAGCTTGCCGATGACCTCGACGAGGAGTCGCTGAAGCACTTCCAGGAATTGCAGGACCTGTTGCGCAACGCCGGTATCAATTTTGCCATCAACACCCGGCTGGTGCGCGGCTTGGACTATTACAATGACGTCGTCTACGAATGGGCCACCACCAGGCTGGGCGCGCAGGGCACCGTATGCGCCGGCGGGCGCTACGACGGCCTGATCGCGCAGATCGGCGGCAAGCCCGCTCCCGCCTGTGGCTTCGCGATGGGAATGGAGCGGCTGCTCGCGTTGCTCATCGATGCGGACACGGCCGCGCCCGCGAGAATCGTCGACGTTTACCTCGTGCACAGCGGTGAGGCGGCCGGCAAATTCGCGTGGACCGTGGCGGAGACCCTTCGCGGCAAGGGCTTGTCGGTGGTGTTTCATTGCGGCGGCGGCAGTTTCAAGTCGCAGATGAGGCGGGCGGACGCGAGTGGTGCGCGCTTCGCGGTGATCGTCGGCGACGACGAGGCGGCAAAACAACAGATTGCGCTCAAGCCGCTGCGCGAACCCGGCGAGCAAGCGCAGGTCAGCGCGGATGAGGCGGCAAGCATCATCCGCGGCCCCAATTTATCAACTACATGATGAAGATTCGCAAAAATGGCACTCGACCTTGAAGAACAGGAACAGTTGGACGCGCTCAAGCAGTTCTGGAAGCAGTACGGCACGCTGATCATCACGCTGGCTTTTCTGGGGCTGGCCGCCTTTGCCGGCGTGAGGGGCTGGAATTACTACCAGCGCGGCCAGTCGGAGCAGGCTTCGGCACTGTTCGGCAAACTCGAGGAAGCGCTTCGCAAGAACGACGTTGCGCAGATCGGCAGCCTGGGTGCGGAGATCATCGATAAGTATGGGTCCACTGCCTACGGGCCGATGGCGGCACTGCTGCTGGCCAGGCGCAATTACGACAGCGGCGACGCGGCAGCGGCAGCGACCCGGCTCCAATGGGTCATCGACAAAGCCAGGGACGATGAGACCGTGACGCTGGCGCGCCTGCGGCTGGCCGGCATCCGCCTCGACGAGAAGAAGTACGACGAGGCGCTCGCGCTGCTGGACGCGAAACACGCCCCGGCGTTTGCGCCGCTCTATGCCGATCTGCGCGGCGACGTACTTGCGGCACAGGGCAAGGCGGCGGAAGCGCGCGCCGCCTACAAGGTGGCTTTGGAAAAGAGCCCGCCCAACAGCAATTACCGCAGCGTGGTGCAGATCAAGCTCGACGCGCTGGGACCGGCCAAGTGAGGGTCGAGTCACTGCTGCTGCGGCTCGCGATTGCGACGCTGATTGCTGTTCTGCTGGGCGGGTGCGGGAGCAAGGGACCCAAGCCGGCACCGCTGCCGGAGTTTAAACCTGCGGCGAAACTCCACGTGGAATGGCGGACCAATGTCGGCAGCGCAGGTTATTACCTGTTTGTGCCCGCGTTCTACCGGGACGGCGTATATGCGGCCGGCAGTGGCGGCAAGATCGTGCGATTGAACGCGGCTACCGGCAAGACCGTCTGGCGTGTCGATACCAAGGCGCCGCTTTCGGGCGGCGTGGGCGTGGGCGAGAACATGGTGATGGTCGGCACGGCCAAGGGCGCGGTGCTGGCTTACGACCTGGACGGCAAACCGTTGTGGACATCCACGGTGTCGAGCGAGGTGCTGAGCGCGCCGCAAGCCGCGGATGGATTCGTGGTGGTGCGCAGCGGCGACAGTCGTATCTTCGGACTGAATGCGAGGGACGGCACGCGGCGCTGGGAATACCAGACCATCACGCCGCCGCTGACGCTGCGCGCCAACCCCGGTGTGATCATCGTCGAGGGTTTTGTCATCGCCGGCATGCCGGCGGGCAAACTGGTGGTGCTGAATCTCGCCAATGGCGGGGTGGTCTGGGAGACGGTGGTCGCGGCCCCCAAGGGCGATAACGAGCTGGAGCGCATTACCGACATTGCCGGAGCGCCGCTGGTGGAGCAGCAGAAAGTGTGCGCGGTGACCTTCCGGGGCCGTGCCGCATGCTACGAAACCGAGCGCGGCGGACAGCTGTGGGCGCGCGCCGCATCCAGCGTTGGCGGCCTCGCGGCCGACGAGCGCAGCGTGTATCTGTCGGAAGACACCGGCGCAGTGGTGGCGCTCGACAAAAATACCGGGGCCAGCGCGTGGAAGCAGGACAGACTGTCCCAGCGCGGCTTGAGTACTCCGCTGTCCTTCGGCAGCCATGTAGTCGTCGGCGACTTTGAGGGCCAGGTTCACTTCCTCAAGATCGAGGACGGATCGTTCGCTGCGCGCGTCGGCACCGATGGGAGCGTCATTGCGGCGGCCCCCCTACGCGTCGATGACAAGGTGCTGGTGCAAACCCGCAAGGGCGGCGTGTATGCGATCACCGTGAAATAGCAAGGATGAAGTATGAAGGCGGAAGGATGAAGGATGAAGAGCAAGGCGGAAGGATGAAGTGCGGTGTGCCAAGCGGCACACCTTTTTCCTTGGGCCGGCTTCCCGACGTGCTTCCAGTACATTAATGCTTTCCCCTTCATCTTTCATCCTTCCGCCTTCAACCTTGTCATGACGCCCACGATCGTGCTGGTCGGCCGGCCCAACGTCGGCAAGTCCACGCTTTTCAATCGCATGACGCGCTCGCGCCAAGCGCTGGTTGCGGACATCCCCGGGCTCACGCGCGACCGCCATTACGGTCACGGCAACCGCGACGGCAAATCTTTCCTGGTGGTCGACACCGGCGGATTCGAACCCATAGCCAGGGACGGCCTGCTCAAGGAGATGGCCCGCCAGACCATGCAGGCGGTGGATGAGGCGGACGCGGTGTTGCTGCTGGTGGATGCGCGGCAGGGGCTGACGCCGCAGGATCGCCGCATTGTCACCGAGCTGCGCAAGGCCGGCCGCAGGCTGTGGCTGGTGGTAAACAAAGCCGAAGGGCTTGCAGCGGAGACGGCAAAAGCGGATTTTCACGAACTCGGACTCGGCGAGCCATTGGCCATCTCGGCGGCGCACGGCGAAGGCGTGCGCGATCTCGTCGACCTGGTGCTGGAACAATTTCCGGCGCAGCAGCAGGCCGAGGACCTCTCCAGGCATCCCAAGATCGCGGTGGTCGGCCGGCCCAATGTCGGCAAGTCCACGCTGGTGAACACGCTGCTGGGCGAAGACCGGGTGATCACCTTCGACCAGCCGGGCACCACCCGCGACAGCATTTACATCGACTTCGAGCGCAACGGCCGGCAATACACGCTGATCGACACCGCCGGGGTGCGCCGGCGCGGAAAAGTCGAGGATGTGGTGGAGAAGTTCTCGGTGGTGAAGACCATGCAGGCGATCGAGGACGCCAACGTGGTGGTGTTGGTGCTCGACGTGATGCAGGAAGTCTCCGATCAGGATGCCCACCTCGCCGGCTTCATCCTCGAGGCCGGCAGGGCACTGGTAGTCGCCGTCAACAAATGGGACGCCGCGGACCAGGAGTCGCGCGAGAAAGCCAAACGCGACTACGCCCGCAAGCTCAATTTCCTCGACTTCGCGCCGCTTCATTTCATATCCGCGCGTGCCGGCACCGGCGTGGTGTCGATGCTCAAGTCGGTGGATACCGCTTATGCCTCCGCCATGGCGAAACTTTCGACACCGAAGCTGACCCGCGCGCTGATCGCCGCGGTGCAGAAGCAGTCGCCACCGCGCTCGGGCGTGTCCCGCCCCAAGCTGCGTTATGCGCACCAGGGCGGCATGAACCCGCCGCTGATCATGATCCATGGAAACGGCCTGGACCACGTGCCGGACAGTTATCGCCGCTACCTCGAGCGTACTTTCATCTCCGCTTTCCAGTTGTCCGGGACTCCGGTCCGGGTATTCTTCAAGCAGGGCAGAAACCCTTATGCGGATCGCAAGAAGCCCTAGGGGAGCTCTGATCAGGTCCCCCACGCGGGGTTTCGCGGGATGGTATTGCGCGTCAAAATCCAGTAGAGTTAATGTGGGTCATAAAAACACAATGGGGAGCTGCCATGAGCGCGAAAGGGCAATTGTTACAAGACCCGTTTCTGAATGCGTTGCGCAAGGAGCATGTGCCGGTTTCGATCTACCTGGTAAATGGCATCAAATTGCAGGGTCAGATCGAGTCGTTCGATCAATACGTGGTGTTGCTGAAGAATACCGTGACGCAAATGGTGTACAAGCATGCGATATCCACCGTCGTGCCTGCGCGTCCGGTGAACTTGTCTTTGGAGCACGGGTCCGAAGACTGAGTGGTCCCCGCATCTGCCGTTGTCGCTTTCTCTCATGCTCCGTCGCCGCGACAATCAGCCGGCGCGGCGGGATCGGGCGTGCCGTGCCTTACTTGAAAATTCCCGATGCTTGAACGCCCTCGCGGCGGCGACCGCGCAGTCCTCGTGAACCTGGATTTCGGTGATGTCGATTTCGCCGAGTCGCTCGAGGAAATCCGCCGGCTGGCCGAGAGCGCAGACGTGAAACCGGTGACCGTGGTGAAGGGCAGGCGCCAGCGCCCCGACGCCGCAACGTTCGCCGGCTCCGGCAAGGTCGAGGAAATTGCCGCCCTGGTACAGTCGACCGGCGCCTCGCTGGTGTTGTTCAATCACGATCTGTCGCCGGCACAGCAGCGCAATCTGGAAAAGCGCTGCAACTGCCGCGTGATCGACCGCACCAGCCTGATTCTGGACATCTTTGCGCAGCGGGCCCGTTCGCACGAAGGCAAGCTGCAGGTGGAACTGGCGCAACTGGAACATCTGTCCACGCGGCTGGTGCGCGGCTGGACCCACCTCGAGCGGCAGAAGGGCGGCATCGGCCTGCGCGGCCCCGGTGAAACGCAGCTGGAAACCGACCGCCAATTGTTGCGCAAGCGCGTGAAGGTCCTCAAGGACAAGCTCGCCACGGTGCACAGACAGCGGCAGACGCAACGCCGGGCACGGCTGCGTGGCCCGGCGATGTCGGTGTCCCTGGTCGGTTATACCAACGCCGGCAAATCGACGCTGTTCAACCAGCTCACGGACAGCGACGCCTATGCCGCCGACCAGTTGTTCGCCACGCTGGACACGACGTCGCGGCGTATCAACGGCACGAACGGCGCCGCGGTGGTAGTGTCCGATACCGTGGGGTTCATCCGTGATCTGCCGCCCGCTCTGGTGGCAGCTTTCAGCGCCACTCTGGAAGAGACGGCGCGCGCCGATCTGCTTCTGCACGTGGTAGACGCCGCCAGCCCGGCGCGCGACGACCAGATCGCGGAAGTGAACAAAGTGCTCGCAGCGATCGGCGCGGTCGCGGTCCCGCAGGTGATGGTCTTCAACAAGATCGATGCGGCCGGACTGGAACCCGGGGTCGAGCACGATCAGTATGGTAAAATCGCGGCGGTTCGCGTCAGCGCTCGCAGCGGTTCCGGCGTCGGTTTTCTGCGTTCCCTGCTGGGCGATCTGCAAGAGGCGCATCGCAGCGCCAGAGGACTCGCCGCAGCATAGAGAGTTTTCCCCGTTTCGCCTCCCTGTCCGAAGAAAGCAAGCATCAATGGCATTGAATGATCCCAACTGGGGTAAGCGCGGCAACGAAGGCCCGCCCGACCTCGACGAACTCTGGCGTCGCCTGAATCAGAAATTCGGCTCCCTTTTCGGCGGCAAGGGCGGTGGCAACGTGCCTCAGGGACCGAGCGCCCGTCAGATGGGCGGCGGTTTCGGACTGCTCATCATCATGGTGCTGCTGGTGTGGCTCGCCAGCGGCTTCTATATCGTGGATGAAGGCCAGCGCGGCATAGTACTGCGCTTCGGCCGGTTTCTGGAGACCAATCAGCCGGGCCCGCGCTGGCATCTGCCCTGGCCGGTCGAATCGGTCGAGATCGTCAACGTATCCGAAGTCCGCACCGTGGAAGTGGGGTACCGCAACAGCGTGCGTACCAAGGTTCCCAACGAGTCGCTGATGCTGACCGACGACGAGAACATCATCGATCTGCAATTCGCCGTGCAATACATCCGCGCCAATCCGGAAGAGTATCTGTTCAACAACCGGGATGCCGACCACGCCGTGATGCAGGTTGCCGAATCGGCGATTCGCGAAGTCGTCGGCAAGAACAAGATGGATTTCGTGCTCAACGAGGGCCGTGCCCAGGTGGCGGCCAAGGCGCAGGAACTGATGCAGGTCATTCTCGACCGGTACAAGACCGGCATCTCCATAAGCCAGGTGACGATGCAGAACGCGCAACCGCCCGAGCAGGTGCAAGCGGCATTCGACGATGTCAACAAGGCCAATCAGGACCGCGAGCGCCAGAAAAACGAGGGCCAGGCCTACGCCAATGACGTCGTGCCGAAGGCGCGCGGTACCGCGGCGAGACTGATCCAGGAAGCGGAAGGTTATCGCCAGCGCGTGGTCGCAAACGCCGAGGGCGAGGCGTCGCGTTTCCGCCAGATCGTGGCCGAGTACAGTAAGGCGCCGGGGGTGACCCGCGACCGCCTCTATCTGGACATGATGCAACAGGTGCTTACCAACTCGAGCAAGATCGTGGTCGATCAGAAGGCCGGCAGCAATTTGCTGTACCTGCCTCTCGACAAGCTGATGCAACTGGGCGGTTCCGGAAGTTCCGGCGACGTCGGCAAGCCCGCGGTTCCGGAAGTGCCGATGCCGGTTCCCGGCCCGGCGGAAGCCACGCCGCGCTCGCGCGAGGCGTTCCGCAACCGTGACAGGGAGGCGCGATGAGAGCCAGCCTGAGCACGGTGCTGGTCGGTGTCGTGGTGGTGCTGATCGTCGCCAGCATGAGCCTGTTCACGGTTGATCAACGCCAGAACGCGATGGTATTCCGCCTCGGCGAGGTGATCAGCGTCAAGACCGAACCGGGCCTGTACGTCAAGATGCCGGTGATCGACAACGTGCGTTTCTTCGACACCCGGATACTCACGCTGGATTCAGAGGAGCCTGAGCGGTTCCTGACTTCCGAAAACAAGAACGTGCTGGTCGATTCGTTCGTGAAATGGCGCGTCACCGACGTGCGTCAATACTACGTGAGCGTCGGCGGCGACGAGCTGCGCGCCAACGACCGCCTGAAGAAGACCGTGAACTCGAGTCTGCGCGACGAGTTCGGCAAGCGCACCGTGCACGACGTGGTGTCGGGCGAGCGCGACAAGATCATGGAAGTCATGCGCGAGAAAGTTGACGACGATGCCAGCAAGATCGGCGTCAAAGTGCTGGACGTGCGCCTCAAGCGGGTCGATCTCACGCAGGAAGTTAGCGAGGCGGTGTACCGGCGCATGGAGGCGGAGCGCAAGCGGGTCGCCAACGAGTTGCGCTCCACCGGTTTCGCCGAGGCCGAGAAGATCCGCGCCGATGCCGATCGCGAACGCGAGGTGATCATTGCGCAGGCCTACCGCGACGCGCAGCGTATCAAGGGTGACGGCGATGCTAAAGCCTCCGCGATCTACGCCCGCGCGTTTCAGCAGAATCCCGAGTTTTACGCCTTTTACCGCAGCCTCGAGGCGTATCGCCAGAGTTTCCGCAACAAGGGCGACCTGCTGATACTCGAGCCGAGTTCGGAATTCTTCAAGTACCTGAAGAATTCCTCAGGCCGGAGCGGCAAATAACAAGCCGCAGGCCGTGAGACCAGGAGAGGGCTGGTCTCGTCCGCGCTGCGCTGCGCGGGGGTGGTTTCGCGGCCGGAAAGGGGAGGATGGAAGGCCATACGAGCATCCTGCTGACGGCAGTGGCGTTGATGCTGATCATAGAAGGCGTGTTGCCGTTTCTGCTTCCGGCCATATGGAGGGACGCGTTTCGGCGGCTCACCGAAATGTCCGACGGCCAGATCCGCTTTGTCGGGCTGTCCTCGATGCTTGCCGGCCTGCTGCTGCTTTTCCTGACGAAATAGCCCAACATAGCCGCTTTGTCAGTGGCCGCGCCGCCAGCGGGCCAGGACCGCGATCGTTCGCTTGCAAATGACCATGCAGAAGTGGCTGCTTCCTGAATACATCGAGGACATCCTTCCCGCAGAAGCGGCGCGGGTGGAACGGCTGCGCCGCCGCATCCTCGACCTGTTCTTCTCACACGGCTACGAGCTGGTGATTCCGCCCATGCTCGAGTACCTCGATTCGCTGCTCACCGGCACCGGCCGCGATCTCGATCTCAGGACCTTCAAGCTGGTGGACCAGTTGTCGGGACGGATGCTGGGTTTGCGCGCCGACATCACGCCGCAGGTGACGCGTATCGACGCGCACCTGCTCAACCGCCAGGGCGTAACCCGCCTGTGTTATAGCGGTACGGTGCTGCACACGCAACCTTCCGGGTTGTTGCGCACCCGGGAGCCGCTGCAGATTGGCGCAGAGCTCTATGGCCATGCCGGTCTGGAAAGCGACATCGAAATCCAGACGCTGATGCTGCGTGCACTGCAGGCCGCGGGGCTGCAGGGCGTCCATCTCGACCTCGGCCACGTCTCGGTGTTTCGCGCGCTGGTGACCCGCGCCTCTATCGCGCCGGAGCAGGAGGCGGAGCTGTTCCGGGTGCTGCAGGCGAAGGACGTGCCGGCGCTGCGCGAGCTTTCGGCAGGCCTCGAGGCCAAGACGCGCGAGGCGTTGTTGCTTCTGCCCCAGCTTTACGGCGGGGCAGAAGTGCTGGCGACTGCGCGCCAACGCCTGCCGGCGTATCCGGAACTGGCCGCCTGCCTCAATCTGCTGGAAGCGATCGGCAGGCAGCTCAGCGGCGAGGTCAAGGAGTTGTGCTTCGATCTGGCCGAGCTGCGCGGCTACCACTATCACAGCGGGGTGGTGTTCGCCGCTTATGCCGGCGAACGCCCGGAAGCGATTGCGCGCGGCGGCCGCTACGACGAAGTGGGGCGTGCCTTCGGCCGCGCCAGGCCGGCGACCGGATTTACCATTGACTTGCGCGACCTCGCCGACATGGGCAACGGCGATCTCAGGCCGATGCGCGTTCTCGCGCCTTACCGGCCCGGCGACGCGGCACTGCAGACCGAAGTGGCGCGGCTGCGTGCCGGCGGGAACATCGTGGTGGTGGAACTGCCGGGACATGAAGCCAATCGCGCCGAACTGGGTTGCGAACGGCAATTGGTCGCGCGCGCCGGAGTATGGACGCTCGAGCCCCTGAATTGATCGACGCAACGGATTCCTGAACCAGAGGTGGTAATGGCGAGCAATGTTGTGGTCATCGGCACGCAGTGGGGGGACGAGGGCAAGGGGAAAGTCGTCGACTGGCTGACCGATCACGCTCAGGGCGTGGTGCGATTCCAGGGCGGCCATAACGCCGGGCATACGCTGGTGATCGGCGGCAAGAAAACCGTGCTGCACCTGATTCCGTCCGGGATTCTGCGGCCCGGAGTGCGCTGCTACATCGGCAACGGCGTGGTGGTGTCGCCGCAGGCGCTGCTGGACGAACTGGCAATGCTGGAGAGCGCCGGTGTCGAAGTACAGGGGCGGCTCTCCATCAGCGATGCCTGCCCGCTGATCCTGCCCTATCACGCGGCGCTCGACCAGGCGCGCGAGAGCGCCAAGGGCGAGGGCAAGATCGGCACCACCGGGCGCGGCATCGGCCCTGCCTACGAGGACAAGGTGGCGCGGCGCGCGATCCGTCTCCAGGACTTGTTCCATCGGGAGCGTTTCGCCGCGAAACTGGGTGAAGTGCTCGACTATCACAACTTCGTGCTCAAGCAATACTTCAACGCACGCCCGGTGGATTTTCAGAAGACGCTGGACCAGGCGCTGGCCGTGGCGGAACGCTTTCGCCCCATGGTGGGAGACGTGCCGCGCCTGCTGTTCGAGGCGGGCAAGCGCGGCGAGAACCTGCTGTTCGAAGGCGCGCAGGGCACGCTTCTGGATGTCGATCATGGCACTTATCCCTACGTAACCTCGAGCAACTGTGTCGCCGGCGCCGCCGCGGCGGGAAGCGGTGTCGGCCCGCAGGCGCTGCACTACGTGCTCGGTATCACCAAGGCCTATACGACCCGGGTGGGTGGCGGGCCGTTCCCGACCGAACTCTACGACGACGTCGGCAGGCACCTCGCCAGCCGCGGCAACGAGTTCGGTGCGACGACCGGGCGGGCGCGGCGTTGCGGCTGGTTCGACGCGGCGGCGCTGAAGCGTTCGATCCAGATCAACGGCGTGTCGGGATTGTGCGTCACCAAGCTCGACGTACTCGACGGCGTGGAGACGCTGCAGGTCGGCGTGGGCTATCGCGTCGGCAAGGAGACACTGGATATACTTCCGTCCGGAGCAGAGGCGCTCGCTGAATGCGAGCCGATCTACGAAGAAATTCCGGGCTGGGCCGAAAGCACGGTGGGCATCAGGCGCCACCAGGACCTGCCCAAGAATGCGCGCAACTATCTCAAGCGCATCGAGGAAACGTGTGGGGTGCCGATAGACCTGATCTCGACCGGTCCCGACCGCGAAGAGATGATCGTGCTGCGCCATCCTTTCGCGCCTGCAAGGTAACGGGAGTCTGCGAAGCGGATTGGGGGAGGATGTCAGGCTGGTGCGAGAAGAGAAATCATACTTCTTAGCTAAAGCACTGATTGCCAACGTCGGTGACCAATGTGGATTGCCGACATACCCCCAAAAGTACCCCCAAAAGGTTTGGATTTCTCCAAGTCTTTGATTTCTGGCGCGCCGGACAGGATGAATCTGGGGACTGGGTCTAGAACTGACCCACCACGCGCGGAAATCAGCAGATTAACTTCCCCACCCGCCGCCGAGCGCCCGTATGAGTCCCACGGACGCCACCGCACGCTGACCAACACTTTGACTTTCCGCACGCTGCGCAGACAGACTGGACCGCTGCGCGTCGATCACTTCCAGGTAGCTTGCGGAACCGTTCCGATAACGCGATTCAGCCAACCGGGTCGCGAGATTCGCGGAGCCGACGGCCTCGCTCTCAAAGCGAATCTGACTATCCAGCGTGCGAAGCGCGCTCAAATTGTCTTCAACGTCCTGAAAGCCAACCAGGACCTGCTGCCGATAGTTGGCAACCAGCGACTCGTAGTTGGCATCAGCTCGCGCCAAGTTGGCCTTGTTGCGGCCGCCGTCCAGCAGCGGCAAGGTAAGCGCGGTGCCCACGAGGGGTCCAAGGAGCCAGCTTCGGCTAGACCACTGAAACAGATTGCGGAGTTCATTAGATTCATAACCGGCCGTTCCCGTCAGGGTAAGGCTAGGAAAGAACGCCGCCTTGGCGGCGCCGATGCGTGCGCTGGCGGCGGCCAATTGGCGTTGCGCCTGGGCGATATCAGGACGGCGCTCCAAAAGATCGGAAGGCAAACCAGGTGGAACGCTTACCACAACCGGTCGCAAGGGCGCCGTCGCCAGCGTGAATTGGGCCGGCGCTTTTCCAAGCAAAATGGCCAGAGCATGGTCGCGCTGCGAGCGGCCGCGCTCGACCCTTTCCTCCTCGGCTTGCGCGGTGGACAACTCCGTCTTCGCCTGCGCCACATCGAGCTCGCTGATGTCGCCGGCGTCGTAGCGATGCTGCACGAGGCGCAACGCTTCTTGCCGAAGCCGGATCGTTTTTTGCAGCACGTCCAATTCCGAATCCAGCGAGCGGATCGAAAAATACTGCTGCGCCACATCGGCTTGCAGCGCCAGCAGCACGGAACGATAGGCCGCCTCCTGTCCCTGTGCGTCTAACCGGGCCGCGCGGCTATTGTCCGACAGGCGCCCGAAGAGATCGACCTCGTAGGAGGCGTTGACCTGGGCGCGCCACTGCGTCGAGGCCGACGTGCTATCCCTTTGGCGGGTTGGGCCAACACCGGTATTCAACTGAAAAGCGCGGTCCGCGTCGACGAGTCCAGCCGTTGCGCGTGCCTCTCTGACTCGCGCGAGCGCGACGGCCAGAGTGGAATTGGAGCGCGTCGCTTCCGAGATCAATTTACTCAGGTCGGTGTCGTCAAAGACGGCCCACCATGTTCCACGGTCAACCCCATCCGCCGGACGCGCGACCTTCCATGCACCGTCGAGGTCGGATTGCGATTCGCGATATTGGGAAGGAAGATCCAGTTTGATTTTTTCCGTCGGTTTGGTGGTGGAGCAGCCGACAAGAATCATCGCCGCGGCCAGCGCGCTCATCGAGAAACGCGCCGGTAAGCTTAAAGTTTTCATGTTCGAATTCCCTTATTGGTTTGCAGCGGTCGCTGCAGCGGGCAGCGCCGTCGGCGCGCCGCCAACATGTTCCAGATTGCGCCCCCGCTTCGTGACGAGCGTACGCAAAAGCGCGTAAAAAATCGGAGTCAGGAAAAGACCGAAGCTCGTGACCCCGATCATTCCTGTAAATACAGCCACACCCATGGCGTGGCGCATTTCGGCGCCCGCGCCGGTGGAGAGCACGAGCGGGGTCACCCCTGCGATGAAGGCAATGGACGTCATCAGGATCGGGCGCAACCGCAGGCGCGCGGCTTCGATCGCGGCCGCATAGACGCTGCGTCCCTGGAGCTCGAGTTCGCGAGCGAACTCGACGATCAGGATCGCGTTCTTGCATGCGAGACCGACCAGCACGACGAGGCTGATCTGCGTGAAGATATTGTTGTCGCCGTGCGTCAGCCAGACGCCCGCCATGGCCGACAGCAATCCCATCGGCACGATCAGCAGAACCGCGAGCGGCAGCGTCAGGCTCTCGTACTGCGCGGCAAGCACAAGGAAGACCAGCAGCACGGACAACGGCAGGATGACGAACAACGTGTTGCCGGCGATCTTCTCCTGGTACGTGAGCTCC
>Ga0137409_10000603_pt1 | contig 39571 bp, 26 predicted proteins | sample CZODoug1_16funga_FD_122059 | JGI IMG/M metagenome (GOLD analysis project Ga0137409, IMG submission 122059) | Vadose zone soil fungal communities from Angelo Coast Range Reserve, California, USA - CZODoug1_16fungal (Hybrid Assembly) | ecosystem: Environmental > Terrestrial > Soil > Vadose zone...
TGCCCCGCGTGTGGTCATTGTGGACGAACGCTTGGCGCAGCATTTCTGGCCGGATCGCGATCCCCTCGGTCGCCGTATGTACATGCCTGGAGACGACAAAGATTTGCTGAAAATAGACGAGCACACCGTTTGGCTGACCGTTGTCGGAGTCGCACGCAGCTTACGCTACGAGAATCTCGACGGTTCCGGCGCACCCGTCGGCGCGTACTATTTCCCCAATTCCCAGCAGCCCGCAGGCGGTTTTACGTTTGCCCTCAAGACGGCTGCCGATCCGGGCTCCGTCGTCCGCGCTCTTCGCGCAGATATCTCCCGCCTAGATCCCGACTTGGCGGTTTTCGACGTCCATTCCATGCCAGAGCGCATCGACCTTTCCTTGTCTTCCCGCAGGACCTCTATGCTTCTGGCCAGCGCCTTCGGAGGAGTCGCCTTGTTCCTTGCATCGCTCGGTATTTACGGTGTGCTGGCGTATCTGGTCGCCCGGCGCACTCGCGAAATTGGTATTCGTGTCGCGCTCGGCAGCACTCGGGCCGGCATTCTCAATCTTGTTTTGCGAGAGGGATTCGAACTCGTTGTCCTCGGCTTGGTTTTGGGACTCGCCGGCGCCTTATCCTTGCACAAAGCTGTCGCCAGCGAAATATACGGTGTCCGGCCGCTCGACCCGCTTGTATTAGCGAGTGTCATGGCCCTGCTGGCGATTGTTGCACTCGTTGCCTGCGCCGTCCCTGCTCGTCGCGCAATGCGCGTCGACCCCATGGTCGCGTTGAGATATGAATGATCCTTCGCACGACTGACCGACAGTTCTTACTTAGAGTAACCGCCTGCGCAGTCACACGGACACACACTTAGACGGACAGACGTTGAAATTTTTTATTGACGGCAGAAGCGGGCGCGCAGGGGACACAGCGCTGGCCGCGATACACTTATGGATCAGCTAGAATTTACTCCTCCTCATTTTCTTCTTCCTTTTCTTCTTTCTCGAATTGCTTGGCGTGAAACACGTTCGAGAGGTCGTTCACTGTAGCGTCGCGGAAGCCTAGAGAAGCGAGTCCGAAACGCTTCTCAATCGTCGCCAGTATCGAAGTCGTATCGTACTGCGTGTGGTCGATGACGAAGTTGCCCCGTAGGAAGGGCGAAATGATCAGAGCCGGAACGCGCGTACCGGGTCCCCATTGGTCGTGGGCGCCGGGAGCGCCGCCTTGGCCGGGCGGCGAGGCATGGTCCCATTGCCCGCCGAACTCGTCGTAGGTTACGATGACCATCGTCTCTTTCGCACAGCGGCCGCCCTCGATGGCCCGGAGTAGAGCTACGAGATGGTCGCTGCCGCGAATCTCGCTCGTGTAGCCAGGATGTTCGTTCTCCGGTGCGATCGGCTTGATGAAGCTGACGGAACTGAGCTTGCAGTCCCTCGTAGAAGCGTTCGCGAGTTGCATGAACTCCTGTTCGTCACGCAGGTGCGCCCGCCCCGCCGTACCGGGCGCAAAAGATGCGTAATAGTTGAACGCATTGTGGTGAAACTGGAACTGCCTATGCGGACAGTACGGATAGGCGGGGTTTGGGACCGAGTCCGGATCCGAGCAGGTCGGACCATTGCCATTCGTCCAGCCTGGTTCGCCGACTTCGCCGTCCGCGTTCGACCACCCGCCCGAATACCACGCCCAGCTAATGCCGTCCGCGCTCAATTCGTCGCCGATGGTCATCCCCGACTGTGGCGGTAGCTGCGCGCCTCCGCCGTGGGGCTGGTACGTGGGCTGGATCGTGTTGATGGCGTAATCGCCACACACGACGCCCGATACGGGCGACGGGCAAGCGACGGTGAGCTGGACGTCCCTGACGGGCCCGGTCGCGTAGTAAAGCAGGTAATTATTGGGCATCCCGTTGGAGTCCACGATGGAGTGGCGGTCGGCCGGTGCGCCAGGCCATGCCGGAGTCGCCGCCGCAATCAGCCACTGGTGATTGAGGAACGAGCCGCCGAACGCCGATTGGAAGAAGTTATCCAGGATCGCGTAGTGTGGATGCTCGTCACGGTGCAGGTAAGCGTAGATTGGCAGCGCCTGCGTGTCGTAGTAGCCCATCGTCAGGCCGACAGCATCGCTGCCGGTCGTATAGCGGTCCTGCCTCCCTCTGTTGAGCTGGTACTGTTCCTGATAAAAGCGGTGGACGAGGTCGCGCGTACAACCACCCGGCAGGTTGTCCGGGCTTGGAGGCAGCGCACTGGTCCCGGCCGAGGGCTTCGGGCAGGTTCGCGTAGTTGGTGGAATGTAAGAGTCGATCTGGAATGGTGAATTCGCGAAATGGCTCGCGAACGTCGTGGCGGTAGTTGCGTCAGTGCAGTCTGCTGATAATGGCGGCGAGGTTAGGCTGAAGTCGTTTTGCAGCAAACAAGTGTATGGAGCACCGGCCTGGCCGACCTGGATTGTATGGGCGGAGTCGGCATTGGCGCGCCCTTCTACCCCCTCCCAGCCACCGTAAAGGTTGTCGAAACTGTGGTTCTCCTGGTAAATGACAACGATGTGCCGGATCTTCGCGAGCTCACGGCCGCGCGAGTCGTGGTTTGTGTCGGACGCCGGGTTCGGCGTCACCGATTGCGAGCGGCTCGCGGCTGCCGTGACCGCCAAAACAACAGCGAAAACGACCGTCGTAGGTAAGAACCTTGAGTGGGTCATAACCACCTCCTTGAAGTCGATTCTTGTGATCACGTAGCGCTTCGAACAGCCTTGCAGATATCGTTTTTGCGGCCTGCCGAAGGAAGGGCCTACGAGCGTTTGCGCGTATGTGGAGACGCAAACCAAGGTCGCTGCGGGAGACGCTGAACGCTACCGCAAGCGATGGTTTCAAGTTCATTAATCAGCTTCCTGCATTTGATCGAAATGATTCTTGATGGCGCTCTTCGATAAGAGAGGCTATTTCCTACCCTGAGAAGATTGGGAGGACGTCGAGTTCTTGAAGCAGGGGAAAGAAGACCTAGCAGCGATACACGCAGACGAGATCAAGCAACTCCAACGTAATCAAACGTTGAGTAGAACCCGGGGGCATGGACAAAAGGAATGTGACAATTACGAGAATCGGGGATTGCGGGAGGGAAAGACTGACCAGTCTTTGCGCCTTGGCCGGATGATTCGGTCGCAAGACGCCGTTAACATCGTCAGTGAGATCCGGGCTGATCAGAACGTACGCAATCGAGAAAATAACAACCACAACCAACGCGACTCTTGCACCTCGCATCATGGCGAAACTTGATAGCACCAGTTCTTGTCTCTGTCAAGGAGCACGACAAGACCTGGCTGCGCGTGCAGAGAGAATGACGCGCTTAGTAAAAATCAACTTAGCTCGAATCCGAGGCTGAGGATGACATCGTTGCACGGTTTGTGCGATTCTTCTTCCGCACAGAAGCGCGAGGACAGGGAACGATGCTGAAAAAGTTCAAAGATCTGACGGAAAAAGAGATTCTGGCGATTGCGATCGCCGCGGAAGAGGAAGACGGGCGGATTTACGGGGAGTTTGCGGACGCGCTGCGGGAAGAGTATCCCTCGACGGCGGAAATGTTCGAGGAGATGCGCGAAGAAGAGGTGGGACACCGCGACCGCTTGTTTGCAATGTTCCGGCAGCGATTCGGGGAACATATTCCGTTGATCCGGCGGGAGAACGTGAAGGGATTCATGACCAGGAGACCGGTGTGGCTGGTTCGGCCGTTGGGCGTGAAGGTGGCCAGGAAGCAAGCGGAATTGATGGAGCTGGAAGCGAGCCGGTTCTACGCGCGAGCGGCAAGCAGGACAACGGACGTGTCGACGCGGGAATTGCTGAACAAGCTTGGGGACGAGGAGAGAAAACACGAGCGGACGGCGGGTGAACTGGAAGAAAAACACTTGACGCAGAGCGCCAGGGCGAGCGAAGACGAATCGCACCGGAAGTTGTTCTTACTGCAAGTGGTGCAGCCGGGGCTGGCAGGTCTGATGGATGGCTCGGTATCGACGCTGGCGCCGCTGTTCGCAGCGGCCTTTGCTTCGCACAAGAGCTGGGAAGCGTTCCTGGTGGGACTGGCAGCTTCGATCGGCGCGGGGATTTCGATGGCTTTTTCGGAAGGGCTTTCCGACGACGGATCGCTGACGGGGCGCGGATCGCCGTGGCTGCGCGGAGGGGTCACCGGGTTGATGACCACGGCGGGCGGAATCGGGCATACGCTTCCGTTCCTGATCAGCAATTTTCATGTCGCAATGCTGGTGGCGGTGATTATCGTGGCGGTCGAACTGATGGTCATCAGTTACATCCGGCACCGCTACATGGATACGCCGTTCTTGCAGGCGGCGTTTCAGGTGATTGTGGGCGGCGTTTTGGTTTTCTTGACGGGATGGTTGATCGGCAGCGCGTAGTAATTTCCCTTGCAACCGGAAACGAGGTTGGAGCTATCGAAGGGCGGAGGCGCGTTCGATAGGTATGACGGATCAGTCCGTCTGTGTTGCGGGAACTGGTGCGGCGGCGTGGGAGCGCACGCCCCGGATCCAGGACTGCAGGCGATCCATATAAATGTAAACGACAGGCGTGGTGAAGAGCGTGAGCATCTGGCTGAGAATGAGGCCGCCGACGATGGTGATACCCAGCGGGCGGCGCAGCTCGGAGCCGACACCCGCGCCGAGCGCGAGAGGCATGGCACCGAGAAGCGCGGCCATGGTGGTCATCAGAATTGGACGGAAACGCAACAAACAAGCCTTGTAGATCGCTTCGACGGGTGACAATCCCTCGTCCCTTTCCACTTGAACTGCAAAATCGATCATGAGAATGGCGTTTTTCTTGACGATGCCGATCAAAAGGATGATGCCGATGAGCGCGATGATGTTCAGATCGGACTTGATGAGCTGGATCGCGAGGAGCGCGCCGATTCCAGCAGAAGGAATCGTGGAGAGGATTGTGATGGGGTGAATGAAGCTTTCGTAGAGGATGCCGAGAACGATGTAGACGGCAGCGAGAGCGGTAAGAATCAAAATTGGCTGATTGGAGAGCGAATCCTGAAAGGCCTGCGCCGTACCTTGAAATGTAGCGTGAACGGTGCTGGGCACGCCGAGTTCGCGACGAGCCTGCTCGATGTGATCAACGGCGGGGCCGAGAGAAGCGCCGGGAGCGAGATTGAAGGAAAGAGTAATCGCCGGGAAGATGCCCTGGTGGTTGACGGAGAGCGCGGTATTCGTGGGCTCGTAGTGGGCGAAGGCGCTGAGCGGAACGAGCTTGCCGGATTTGGAGGACACATAAATTGACTTGAGCGCATCGGGGCTTTGCTGATGTTCGGGAGCGACTTCCAGCACGACGTGGTACTGATTCAGGCCTTTGTAGATGTTGGAGACCTGGCGCTGGCCGAAGGCATCGCCGAGAGCGTTGTCAATGTCCTGAACGGCGACGCCAAGACGGCTGGCAGTGTCGCGGTCGATGACGACGGAACTTTGCAAGCCATGCATTTGCTGGTCGGAATTGATGTCACGTAGCTCGGGGATTTTTTGCAGGCGCTGCATGATGATGGGGGCCCAGTGGGTGAGGTCGACGAGATTGTCTGCCTGGAGTGTGTACTGATATTGAGCGCCGCCGAAACGGCCACCCACGCTGAGATCCTGGACGGATTGCAGATAAAGAGCGGCGCCCGGAATCCTGGCGGTCTTCGAGCGAATGCGGCCGATGACCTGATCGGAGCTGAGTTTGCGTTCGCTGAGCGGCTTGAGCTGGGCGAACATGCGCGCGGTGCTACCACCGTTGCCGCCGCCGGCGAAAGCGGTGACGGAATCAATAGCGGGATCCTGCATGACGATGTCGGTGAATTCACGCATCTTTTGGGACATGGCGGCGAAGGAAAGATCCTGATCGCCCTGGATCAAACCATTGATGCGGCCGGTGTCCTGCTGCGGGAAGAAGCCCTTGGGCGTCCGGACAAACAGATAAATGTTCAAGCAGACCGTGCCGAAGGTGACAAGCAGGATGAGGAACTGGTGACGAAGAACCCAGCGGAGGGAAACATCGTAGGTGTGCAGCAGACGATTGAACGTGTTCTCGGAAAATCGATAGAGACGATTGTGCCGGCCGGTTTCGTGGCGAAGGAAGCGGGCGCACATCATGGGAGTGGTGGTTAGAGAAATGAAAAGCGAAACGCCGATGGCCACGCTGAGAACAACGGCGAATTCACGGAAGAGGCGTCCGACGACTCCACCCATGAGAAGAATGGGAATGAAGACGGCGACGAGGGAAGTGCTCATGGAAATGACGGTGAATCCGATTTCACTGGCGCCTTTCATGGCGGCTTCGTAGGGTTTCATGCCGTTTTCGATGTGGCGAGAAATGTTTTCGATGACCACGATGGCATCGTCCACGACGAAGCCGGTGGAAATGGTGAGTGCCATGAGCGAGAGATTGTCCACGCTGTAGTGGCAAAGATACATGACTCCGAAAGTGCCGATGAGAGAGAGCGGAACCGCGACGCTGGGAATGATGGTGGCCCAGACGTTCCGGAGGAAGGCAAATACCACGAAAATCACCAGGAGGATGGAAATAATGAGGGAGATTTCCACGTCATGGACGGAAGCGCGAATGGTGGTGGTGCGGTCGATGGCGACATTCAGATGGAGCGAAGGAGAGATGGAGGCGCGGAGAAAGGGGACGATGGCCATGATGCGGTCGACGGTCTCGATCATGTTTGCGCCAGGCTGGCGGAAGATGGCGATGATGACGCCGGGCTTTCCGTTGGATAATCCAAGATTGCGAGTGTCCTCGACGGAGTCGACCACTTCGGCGACGTCGCGCAGGCGCACGGGAGCGCCTTGATGGCCGGCGACGATGAGGGGCTGGTATTCGTAGGCCTTATAGAGCTGATCGGTGTCGGTGATTGCCCAAGTTTGTTTCGGGTCGGAGAGCGCGCCCTTGGCGAGATTGGCATTGGCGGCTTGCAGCGATTTGCGAACGGTTTCCAGACTGATGCCGTAGCTATTGAGCTGGTAAGGGTTCGTCTCGACGCGCACAGCCGGACGGGCGCTGCCCCAGGTGAAAACCTGGCCGACACCTTGCACCTGTGCGAGTTTCTGCGCGAGGACGGAATCCGCGGCGTCGTAAATCTGCGCGGGCGGGATGTTGTCTGAGGTCAACGAAAATATCAGGATCGGCGCATCGGCAGGATTGACTTTTCGATATGTGGGCTGGCCGGGAAGATCGGCGGGAAGCTGACTGCGAGCGGCATTGATGGCGGCCTGAACGTCGCGCGCGGCGGCGTTGATGTCGCGATTGAGATCGAACTGAAGAGTAATGCTCGTGGAACCGAGGCCGCTCGAGGAAGTCATCTGCGTGACGCCGGCAATGCGGCTGAACTGGCGCTCGAGGGGCGTGGCGACGGCAGAGGCCATGGTCTCCGGGCTCGCGCCGGGCAGACCGGCGCCCACACCAATGGTTGGGAAATCGACGCGCGGGAGAGGCGCGACAGGCAAGAAACGGAATGCGACAACACCGGAAAGAAAAATAGCAATGGTGATCAGCGACGTGGCGACCGGCCGCCGAATGAAGGGCGCGGAAAAGTTGCTCGAGAAATTCACCGATCAATCACCAGGAATGGCTCCCTGAGCCGGTTCTTCGACGGGGTTGCCAACATGAAATGCGAAGCGGCGCCCAAGCCAATCGAATGCCAGATAAACAACCGGTGTGGTGTAAAGGGTCAGCAATTGGCTGAGGATAAGGCCGCCGACGATAGTGATGCCCAGAGGACGGCGCAATTCAGAACCCACGCCGGCGCCGAGCGCGAGCGGCAAGCCACCCAGCAGCGCAGCCATGGTAGTCATCATGATGGGGCGGAAACGAAGCAGGCAAGCTTCGTAGATGGCATCGAGCGGCGTCTTCCCTTCCTTGCGCTCGGCTTCGAGGGCGAAGTCGATCATCATGATGGCGTTTTTCTTGACGATGCCGATGAGCAGGATGATGCCGATCAGCGCGATGACGCTGAATTCCGTGCGGCAGAGGAGCAGCGCGAGAATCGCACCGACGCCTGCTGACGGAAGCGTGGAGAGAATGGTGATCGGATGAATGTAGCTTTCGTAGAGAATGCCGAGAACGATGTAGACGGTAACCAGGGCAGCCAGGATCAAGATGGGCTCATTGGCCAAAGACTTGAGGAAGGCCGCCGCGGTGCCCTGGAACGTGGCCTGGATGCTGGGTGGCATGTTCAATTCCAGCTTCGCGCGGTCGATGGCGTTGACCGCGTCGCCGAGCGCGGCATTGGGGGCCAGATTGAACGAGAGAGTGACGACAGGAAACTGGCCCTGATGATTGAGTGCGAGGGCGGCGGCGCCGGGCTCGAAACGCGTAAAGGCGCTGAGCGGGACCTGTGTGCCGTTGGAAGACTTTACGTAAATGTCTTTCAACGAATCGGGATCCTGCTGGAACTGCGGATCGACTTCCATGACCACGTGATATTGGTTGAGTTGGGTAAAAATTGTGGAGACCTGGCGCTGGCCAAAGGCATCGTAGAGCGTGTTGTCAATGTCGGCAGGAAGAATGCCGAGGCGCGCAGCGGTGTCGCGGTCGATGGTGAGCGAAGCGAGTAGGCCCTGGTTCAACTGGTCGCTGGCGACGTCGCGGAGTTCGGGGAGCGATTTCAACTTGTCGATGAAGCGCGGAGTCCAGTAAGCGAGCTCCTTGGCATCAACGTCTTCGAGGCTGTACTGGAATTGCGTGCGGCTGACGCGGTCTTCAACAGTCAGGTCCTGGACCGGCTGGAGGAAGAGCGAGACACCGTCGACTTTGGCAAGTTCGGGCTGAAGGCGGCGGATAACTTCGGAGGCGTTGATATTGCGCTGGGCGAGCGGCTTGAGGTTGATCTGAATGCGGCCGCTGTTCAACGTAGTGTTCGTTCCGTCGATGCCGATGAACGACGAGAGACTTTCGACCGCCGGGTCCTTGAGAATGATGCCGGCGAGAGCCTGCTGGCGACGGGCCATGTCAGTAAAGGAAACGTCTTGCGGGCCTTCGGAGACGCCGAGAATGACGCCGGTATCCTGGACGGGGAAAAATCCTTTGGGAACGTAGACATAGAGAAGAATTGTGCCAACGAGAGTGGCGACGGTAACAACGAGAGTGGTCGTGCGGTAGCGAAGCACGAACTGCAGGGTGCGGCCATAGAATGCGATGACGGAATTGAAAGCATCTTCGGACTTACGATAGAACCAGCCCTCTTCTTCTTTCTTGTGAAGGCGGAGGAGCTTGGCGCTCATCATGGGAGTCAGCGTCAGCGAAACAAACGCGGAGACGAGGATGGTTACGGCCAGGGTGACAGCAAATTCGCGGAAGAGACGCCCAACGATATCACCCATGAAGAGAAGAGGAATGAGCACGGCGATGAGTGAAACCGTGAGCGAAACGATGGTGAAACCGATCTGCTCGGAGCCCTTGAGCGCGGCCTGAAGCGGCGATTCCCCTTCCTCGATGTAGCGGCTGATGTTTTCGATCATAACGATGGCGTCGTCGACGACGAAGCCGGTCGAAATGGTTAGCGCCATGAGGGAAAGGTTGTTGAGGCTGTAGCCGAGAAGATACATCACGCCGAACGTGCCAATCAGAGAAAGCGGAACAGCGACGCTGGGAATGATCGTGGCGCGGAAGCTGCGGAGGAAAAGAAAAATCACCATGACGACGAGCGCTACGGTGAGTACCAGCGTGAACTGCACATCCTGGACGGACGCGCGAATGGTGGTGGTGCGGTCGGTGAGGATATCCACCTGAACGGCGGCGGGGAGAGCGGCCTGAAGTTGCGGGAGAAGCTTTTTCACCCGGTCGACCACGGCGATGATGTTCGCGCCGGGCTGGCGCTGAATATTGAGAATGACCGCAGGATTCAGATTGGCCCAAGCTGCCTGCTTGGCGTTTTCCACGCCGTCGACAACGGCGGCCACGTCGGTCAGCCGTACGGGCGCGCCATTGCGGTAGGCAATGATCAGCGGGCGGTAGCTGTTGCTGGAAACGAGCTGATCGTTTGCTCCGATGGTGTAAGCCTGGTGAGGGCCGTCAAAAGTACCTTTGGCTTGATCGACGTTGGCTTGGCCGAGCGCGATGCGCAAATCCTCGAGACTCAGGCCGTACGAGGCCAGAGCCGTGGGATTGGCCTGGATGCGCACTGCCGGACGCTGGCCGCCACTGATGCTGACAAGACCGACACCGCTGAGCTGAGAAATCTTTTGAGCGAGTGTGGTGTCCGCGAGGTCTTCGACCTTGGATAGCGGCAGAGACTTCGATGTCAGCGCGAGCGTCAGAATGGGCGCGTCCGCGGGATTGATCTTGCTATAGATAGGCGGATTGGGAAGGCCCAGCGGAAGAAGGTTGGAAGCGCCATTGATGGCCGCCTGGACTTCCTGTTCGGCGATATCGATGTTCAGATCAAGAGCGAATTGCAGCGTGATGATGGAGCTGCCGAAGGAACTCGTGGAAGTCATCTGGTTCAGGCCAGGGATCTGGCCGAACTGGCGCTCGAGGGGCGCCGTAACCGAGGAGGCCATGACGTCCGGACTGGCGCCGGGATAAAACGTTTGCACCTGAATCGTAGGGTAATCGACCTGAGGCAACGCGGAGATGGGCAATTGGCGGAAGGCAACCCAGCCCACCAGGAGGACGCCTACCATCAGGAGAGTGGTGGCGACCGGCCGCAAAATGAACGGCCGTGACGGGCTCATCGCCGGGATCCTCCGCCCTGCCCTTTCGAGGGGCTCCCGGCTTGTGGCGCACCTTGGGCAGGAGGCGGAGACGCAGAGGTGCGACCCGCGCCATTCGTTCCTGACGAGGGGCTAGGATTGACCTTGGTCCCGTCCTGCAGTTTGTCCTGGCCGTCGATGACCACGACATCGCCGGGATTCAAACCAGCACTCAAGCCAACCCTGTCGCCGGTCGTCTGCGCAATGGTGACGGAATAAATTTTTGCAATCGCGTCCTTGGTTGAAACATCTTTCGCGATGGCATAGATGTAAGTACCCTGTGGCCCGCGCTGAATGGCAGCAGCCGGGACGATGGTGAGATTGCGCTTGGTGTCGACGAGAAGGTGGACATTAACAAATTGATTGGGGAAAAGAGAGTTGTCGGCATTGGCAAAGATGGATTTGAGCTTGTAGGTACCGGTCGTCATATCAATCTGATTGTCGATGGTCTCGAGTTTTCCGCTGGCGATTTTGGCGGTGTCGTCGCGGTCGTAGGCATCGACGACAAGTTGGGCACCGGAACGGAGCTTGGCGTTCACCTCGGGAAGCTGGTCCTGCGGCAGGCTGAAAATCACCGATATAGGCTGAAGCTGAGTGATGACAAGGAGTCCGTTGGCGTCTGTGGCATGCACGATGTTGCCGACATCCACAAGACGCAGGCCAATGCGTCCGTTGATGGGTGCAGTGATGCGGGAATACGTGAGCTGGAGTTTAGCGTTGTCGATCTGGCTCTGATCCGACTCGATGGCCCCATCAAACTGGCCGACCAGGGCGGCCTGCGTATCAAGCTGCTGTTTGGGAATGACGCCTTCCTTAAAAAGAAGCTTGAATCGTTCGAGATTCGCTTCGGCGTCTCTGCGCTGGGCCTGGTCTTTGGCGAGCTGCCCCTGGGCCTGCGCAAGCATGACTTGGAAGGGACGCGGGTCGATTTGTGCGAGAAGCTCACCTTCGTGGACGAACTGACCTTCTTTAAATGCAATACTGGCAAGCTGACCATCGACGCGACTGCGAACCGTGACGGTGTTGTAGGCGGTGACGGTGCCGAGTCCATTGAAGTAAACGGGCAGGTCGCCGCGCTGTGCGGTGGCAACCACGACCGGCACGACAAGCCCACCTGCGCCGAAACCTCCCTTGCCCTTGCCGGCAGCTCCGGGCGAGGCGGCGTCGGCAGCCTGGCTGGCGTTCCGCGAGTTGTGGTAATACCAGCCACCAAGAGCGACAACGCCAAGCACCAAGGCCCAGAGCCACCAACGGCTCTTGGAAGGCACTGCGGCCACAGTGCTGCGGGTCCCTGGGTCGGGAAGGTCTATGGAGTTGAGTTGGCCCATTCGGTCGCTCCTGTCATAGCACGGCTGCGCGAGCGAGTCTGTCTCAGACAGGACATTCGCAAATCGACGCTAGGGGCTGCTCCGAATGGCGCGGAGAGCCAGCTGGAAACTAGAGCAGTCTACGCTTTCCTTTGACGGATTTTGAGGGGGAAAGGTTACGAGGGGCACTGACGGCAGCGCGGGCACCAGCTGGGGTGTCGGTGAGCAAGCCAGCGTAGGAACTCGTGCGATTTTGGCATTTTGGGGCGTGCAGAAATGACCGAGAGAAAGTAGACTGTCGCGGAACGTAATGGCTCCGGAAAATGGGGCCGAAAATCCGGATCGCGAGGAGAGAAAAACGCATGGCCAAGGGCTTGGTCCTGGGGGTTTTGCTGGCAATACTACTGATCGCGGGAGGCGTCTACTTCTTCATCTCATCGGGGCACGCCCCGGTAGCCACTTCGGCACCACCAATCCCGTTTGAAAAGACGTTTGCACGCCTGGGACTGAATGCCTATCTAGATAAGCTGCCGCACCCGGAGCCCCAGGTACCGGCGGATGAAGCCAACATGGTTGCGGGTGCAAAGGTTTATAAGGAGCAGTGCGCTACGTGCCATGGGATTCCCGGTGAGCCCAAGGGCGCGATCGCGCTGGGAATGTATCCAGCGCCGCCGCAACTCTTTCATGGCGTTGGCGTGACGGACGACGATGCGTGGGAGTCGTACTGGAAAGTGGAAAACGGGATTCGATTGACGGGGATGCCCGGCTACAAGGGCCAATTGACGGAAACGCAGATTTGGCAGGTGGCCGTGCTGGTAAAAAACGCGGACAAAATTTCCGCGTCCGTGAAGAACGAGCTTGCGGCGGGCGCCTCGACTCCTATGTCGATGGCGATGCCACCGCGCAGCCCCGCGCCAGCGCCAGTGAAAAAGAAATAAATCGAATTTGCCGGACTAGGCGGCTGGTTTAGCGCGCTCCCCGGCGTGACGCAACTCAGGAACGCACCAAGCCCATAACCCAGTCACGACGAGTGGGCCCAGGAACGAAAACGGGCACGAGAACCATGGGAGCGTGGAGCAAGCGTTGGTTTGCGTCCGTGGAAAGCCTCTGGATTTAGTGACAGGCACCGCTGCCGGAATCGGTGAAGCTCTTCCCCTCTTGGGGAATGAATTGCCAGTCATAGGCGCTGGGCTTGAGCGTGAGCTTCAAGACGCCAAAGGCTGTCGCATCGCGCAATTCGCTGTTGGGTTTTGGCGAACCGAAGGGGCGGTGATTCTTGCCGCCGGTGCCAACGACAAATTCGCGAATGCCGCGCGCGGGATCGGCTGCGCCATCGGGCGTTTGCGGGGCGAAGCGCTCGTAATCGTGATCGTGGCCGGTGATCACGACATCGGCGTTGGCGTCGTAAAGCGCCTGGAAGAGCGGCTTAACGGTGAGGTCGTTGCCGTGCGCGCTGCCGGAGCTGAAGAGCGGCTTGTGCCAATAGGCGAGGGTGCAGGCGGCAGGATGCGCGGCGAGATCGGCACGAAGCCATTTTTCCTGGGGCGAACCGGCTTCGCAGCCGCCGACGTCCTGGCATTCGCTGTTCAGCACAATGATGTGCCACGTTCCGAGTTCGTAGCTGTAGTAGCCCGTCTTCGGGTCACCGGCAGCCGCTCCGAAATAGTCGAAGTAGGGCGTCCCGCCAGTGGAATGGAACTCGTGATTGCCCACCGCGGGGCGGGTGCGGGTTTTTGCGCGGCCCCAAGTCTTGTCATAACAGGTGAAATTTTCCTTGCTGCCGTCGGGATAGGCGAGGTCGCCGACGGCCATGACTGTGCCGGGGAGTTGGTCGAGGAGCTTGGCGGTGGCTTCGGCTCCGGAGAGGTCCTTGCAGTCGGCAATGTCTCCTGCACCGACGAGGATTGCGGAATGATCGTTAGCCGGCGATACGCTTGAGGATTTCGCACGCTTCAAGGGAAAGCCGAAGAAGAAGCATCCGATTAGAAGAATCGACACGGTCAGAGTTGACTTCAAGAGAACCTCGCAATCCATCAAAGGCTGATGCCTTAAACACTGCAACTAGCAATCTAAATAAAGCTTAAATCATGGCCGAATGATTCCTCATTCAGTAAAAGAGATCGGCCGAGAGGCGAAAAGAACCCGCGCTGAGATCTACCCGGAACCTCTATCGGGAGGAGGTGAAGCGGTAACGGTTTCATGTAGGCCGCAGTGGCCGTGGCGAAAACGCATTTGGTTTTCGCCACGGCTCTGCCGGTTCCTTATTTCTCGCGGGTAGGCGACCAGCGGAAGCCGGCGGCGACCGTCGGTCTATAGTATTCGCGCTGATTGAAGTATTGCGGACTGCCATTGTAGAAACCAAATACTTCGTTGTTGAGGTTAAGGCCGTAGACCACGAGACTAAGGCCGTGTGTCAACCGAAGGCTGCCTTGAGCGTCAATTTCGAGATGCGAGTACAAGTAATTGTCGCTGTCGGGGCCGTTGAGACCGCCGGCAGTTGCAGTCGAACCACCTGTGCCATCCTGGAATTGATAGGAGAAAATGTTGGCCTGATTGTAGGAGAGCCCGAGGCGCATGGAGAGGCGCCGGCGGTCATAGGTGGGGCTGACGTTCCACGTATTGGGCGCGGACCGCAAGAGTCTCGGGTGGTCGGAGCGTCCAGGCAGGCTGTTGGCGCGGGAGTAGGTATATCCGTAGTTGGCGGAAATTCCAAAGCCGCCCAGCAAGCCGGGCAGGAAGGAAAGGTGCTGCAAATAAGCAGCTTCGAACCCGGCAACTGTCGCGCTGCCCGCGTTGATCGATTGCGACACGATATAGGGGCCTGGCTGGGCGGAAGGCGCTGGGGCGTTGGGGAAGTTTTCCCTGAAGCTTTGGGAGACGATGGGGTCCGTGAGGTTCTTGTAGAAGACTCCGGCCGATATCATCCCGAAAGGCTTGAGCGTACGCTCAAAGAGCAAATCGATGTTGTCGGCGGTCTCCGCCTTAAGGTTTGGGTTGCTCAGTGATATGGTGCCGGGAGTGCTACCGGAAGGGTTCACAAAGGAGACGGACTGGGCGATGTCCGTTGGGTTGGGACGCCCCAGCCCCCGGCTATAAACCACGCGCAAGTCCGTGTCGTTGTCGAGTTTGAAACGCAGGGAGGCACTGGGGAGCACCTTTAGATAAGAACCGCTGCTGAGGGCCAGGCCCTGGAACGTGTTGTTGGCATCAAAGGTGGGAACGGCGGTATCGAGACTGGTTTGCTCAAATCGAACACCAGCCACCAGCCGAATGCGATTGGTGAGATCCAGGGTATTCATTACATAGGCGGCCGAAATTTTCTCAATCAGGTCGTAGTTGGTCGAATTGAAACCCGGCCCGACCTGGCCACGGCGCAGCTTGAACTGCGACGGATTGGCGCTGAAATAATCCAGCACCTTGAGGTAGTCCACGAACGGCCCCTGTTGGTAGCCGCTGCCGTAATAATCGGAGTTCGTCACGCTGTTGGTGAACATGCTCAACGGGAGGGAAACGATGGGCGCCATGTTCGTCCTGAACGAATCGTCAAATTTGTGCGCGTTGCGGAACCTCCCGCCGACCTCGATGGTGGCGAGGCGCGAACCCAAGTGGTAGCGTTTAGCGCCGGCTCCGGTGATTTGCAGATTGAGCTGTGCCGATAGTCCGTGACCGAGCAGATCGACGTTCCCCAGTTCGAAATTTGCGGGGTTGCTAATTTCCGCGAAGCAGCTCGCTGACCACTGCGGGCGGAACGGGTCCGTGGTGCGGGCAGGGTCGAATTGGCAAGTGCTGCCGCCCGCCGCATTGAACGCAGCCGTGGTCTTAAAATTCGCTTGCGGGTCGCCGCGCTCAAGTTGCCGCGAACGAGCCGCCGAAACATCCCAGGAAAACCAGGTGGTGGCAAGAACGTGCTTGCCGCCTGCGACAAGGTTGGAGATGGCATAGTCCGGACGCCGAATCGAAGCGTTGAAGCTCGGATTGCCGCCGCTTCCATTGAATAGATTAACGCCTGGGGTATTGTCCTCGACGTTGTAGACCCAGCGATCGCCATAGTTCTTAAAGTCCGAGTAGAAACCGTGGATGTAGAGACTCGAGCCTTCGGCGATTTTGTAGTCCGCGCTGCCCGCGAGCCCCCAGCGGGTCCGGTAGTAACGGTAGTTGCGAAGGTCCGCGCCATCGTAGAAGGGAGCTCCTGGGGCCCCGTTATTGTTGATGGCATCCGGAGAAGGCTCCATATCGTTAATGCCGCGGCCGTTCCAATCGTAGGACCCGCCGATGAGCATGCCCAGGCGCTTGTTTGAACCAAAGCGCTGGCCCACCGTACCGGTGGTTTCCACCTGCCCGCGTCCGCCAATAATAGGCGTGTAGCCGCCCATCCCGCTGAGGTTGACTGTGGGACGCTCGCCGGCCGTTTTGGTGACCATGTTGACGGAACCGCCGATGCCGTCCGCGTCCATATTGGCCTGGAGGGTCTTGTTGATTTCAACGGATTCGACAATGTCGGCAGGAACGGCATCCAGCTTGATCTGGCGAGCGAAGTTCTCCGGAGAAGGAACGTTGATGCCATCGATGGTGACGTTGGTGAGGCGTGGCTCGGTGCCGCGGACTTGTACGTACTTGCCTTCGCCTTCGTCGCGCTCGAGAGTGACGCTGGGGAGGCGGCCGAGGGCGTCGGCCATGTTGGCGTTGGGAAGGCTGCGAATGACGTCCGCGCTGAGCACCTGAACGATGTTATCGGAGGTTATCTCGCGGTTGACCTGTCCGGCTTCGCCGGAGGCGCGCTCGGCAGTCACAAGGACTTCGAGATTTTGCGACCCGACTTCGAGTTTGACATCGACGGTGGCAGTCTGTCCGGACACAACGGTTACCTGCTTTGTGAATTCCTTGAATCCGACGTAGGTAATGCTGACGGTTAAACTGCCCGGGTCCAAGTCGTTGATGAAGAACTGGCCCTGGGCGTTGGAAGCGATGCTGGTTCCCAGCGGTTGGAGCTCGATCCGGGCGCCTTGCAAAACGCCGCCGGAATTGTCCGTGACGTGGCCGCTGATGCCACCTTTGCGTTCCTGCGCGAGAGAAGGCAGGCCAAGGGCAACCAAGGCAATGAGCACCAAGAAGATCCTCTTCACATTCAACATCTGCACACCCTCCACTTGAAAAACCACTAAGCTTTTGAAAGGCCAGCAGTTAGGACACTGGGGCAGTATCGGCACTCTGTGCAAACACGCCCCGTCCTTGGCCTCTATTTGGGGGGTGTAATGCTAATGGGAGATGAATGGCTATTCACGAAACATTGAAATAAGAATGAAAGGATTTTCAGATTCAGAACGAGCCATCGAATTGCAACCGGCCTAATTTTGGGAAGAGGGGACTAGGTTAGCGACTCGTAGCGATAGGGAGTGTAATTCGAAAGACAGAGCCATTGCCGAGTGTGCTCTGCGCTTCGATCGAGCCGCCATGCAGGTTCACGATCCAACGGGCGATCGCGAGACCCAAGCCGGAGCCGCCGGTTTCTCGGGAGCGAGCCTGATCGGCACGGTAGAACCGTTCGAAGATGTGCGGCAGGTCTTTGTCGCTAATGCCGATTCCGCTGTCGCGAATCTCAATTCGCGCGTTCCCCGCCCCATTTGAAAGGGTCATTTCAATCTTGCCGCCGGAGGGCGTGTACTTAACGGCGTTTTCGATGACAATCAGGAGAAGACGCTCGATCGCGCCAGGATCAGCGGAAACTCGCACCGGACCAGATGCAAGCGCGCTTGTGACTTGAATCCCCTTGCCCGCCGCAAGAATGCCGGCCTCCTCCGCAATCTTCTCCAGATGCGGAACGAGATCGATGTCGCCGAAGTGAAGATCCGCCGCCCCGGCATCCGCGCGGGCCAATGTCAGCAAGTTTTCGATAAGATGAGTGCTCTCTTCCGATGCGGCCAGGATGCGCGACAGCGTTTCGCGATATTCGTCGTCCGTCCGAGGACGGCGCAGCGCCAGCTCGGCGCTGGTGCGAATCAGGGCGACGGGCGTGCGCAGGTCGTGAGATGCGTCGGCCGTGAATTGGGTGATCCGTTTTACAGAAGCCTCTATGCGTGCGAGCATGGCGTTCAATGTTTCGGAAAGACGCCGCAATTCATCATTCGCCGGTGGTACTGCGAGGCGGCTGGAGAGGTTCTGAACGCCCACGCAGCGCGCCGTCTCCATGATGGCGTTGACAGGTGCAAGGGCTCGCCCGCTGAGCCAATAACCCGCCAGGGACGCGAGAACCACGAGAACGGGCAAAGTCTCTCTGAGGATGAGACGAAAGCGATCGAGCGCCTGATCGAAGGGTTCCGTTGGAACGGCGACCCGGACATGAAAAGTGTGGCCGTCGACTTCAACGGCTCGCATAGCGATGCGGTACTGCAGATGGTCAAGATTGGTAGTGAGAAAGGTGATTTCACTTTTTGAAACCGGGGAAAGCGTTCCGTATGGTTTCTTGAAACGCTCCGATTGGAATATCATTCTCCCATCGGCGTCCGCCACTTCGAGCAATGCAGCGTCGGCCCACACGCCATCGAGTTCGTTCAATTCTTCCTTTACCTCCTGCATTCCTTTTGGCGTGGTGCGCACAAGTACGCGTTGAACGCTCTCGAGGTTTGCCCGGGAGGCATCATTCACAGTCGTTTCGATGCTGTGCCGAAAGCCCAGATCGCTGATCCAGGCGAATGACGCAAAAGCGACAACCAAAACGGTGAAATACCAGGCGGTGATGCGGGCGCGAAGGGGCAGCTTCATGGCCGGGCTTCGGGGCCGAGAGAATATCCGAAACCACGCATGGTGTGAATCAATTTTACGGGCTCGTTCTCATCGATCTTCCGGCGAAGGAGGCGCACAAAGGCGTCGAGAGTGTTCTCTTCGATGTTTTCCGACGGCCCCCATACGGCGTCGAGAATGGCATGGCGGGAGGCGACGCGTCCTTCGTTGCGCATAAGGAATTCGAGCAGACGAAATTCCGTCGGGGTGAGCTGGATTTCCCGAGTTCCGCGGAAGACGCGACGCTGGGTGATTTCCAATGCAAGGTCGCAGACGCGCAGCGTATGAGTTCGCGGCTCGGCAACCCGGCGCTCCAGCGCACGGATACGGGCGAGCAATACGGCAAAAGAGAACGGCTTCGTCACATAATCGTCGGCTCCCGAATCGAGTCCCTTGACGATATCGGGGACGGAGTCGCGAGCGGTAAGCATCAAAATGGGAATGTCCTGTTGGAGTTCGCGGAACCGGCGCGCGACCTGAATGCCATTCATGCCGGGCAGCATCACATCGAGGAGGACAAGGTCGAAGTGCGTGTCCTGCGCAAGGGAAAGCGCCGAGAGGCCGTCGTGGGCAAGGCTTACGGCATGACTGTCTTCTTCGAGCCCTCGCCGGAGCACCTGCGCCATGCCCTTTTCGTCTTCGACTACCAGGATCTTCATTTGAACTAACTGCCTTCCGAGAATGCGTCCATCATCCGCTTCTGCGGCTTGAAATCAAGCCTCGGCGGATTTTTTCGGCTGCAGATAGAAATGGATGGCGGGCGTGAAGATGAGCGAAAGCACCATGGAGCTCAGGATGCCGCCGACTACTGTAATGGCCAGCGGCTGGAGCATCTGCGAGCCGGCGCCGATGGCGAAGGCTAATGGCAACATTCCGGCGATGGTCGCAAGCGCGGTCATGGCAATGGGACGCAACCGGCGGCGCCCAGCCTGAATCATGGCATCTTCGGCGGAAAAACCCAGCAAGCGGAAGTTATGCTCGGCATCGAGGAGAAGAATACCGTTTTTTGCAACGATGCCGATAACCATGATCATGCCCATGAATGAGGCGACGTTGAAAGTCGTGCGGGTGACAAGAAGCGCGAGCAGCCCTCCAAAAGTGGAGAGCAAGGCCGAAGCCAGGATGGCGGAGGGCGCCGAGAATGTGCGGAATTCGAACATCAACACGACGAACAAAAGCAGGAGCGCAAGAAACAACACCATCACCAGGTCGTGGAACGATTTCTGCTGCTCCTGGTACAAGCCGCCATACTCGACGCGGATGGAAGAGGGCAGATGGAGATCGTTGACAGCCTTCTGAACGGCGGCGATGCCACTGCCAAGATCCGCGCCCTCCAGGCGAGCGGTCACCTGAACAACACGCTGAAGATTTTCGCGCCGAATTTCCGTCTGTCCGGGTTCGGTAATGAGCGTGGCCAACGAGCCGAGCGTGGCCGTACGGCCGGTGGAGCTGGCCACGAGCGTATTGCCCATGCGGTCGAGCGAAGAACGGCTCTGCTCGGGAAAGCGGACGCGGATCGTATACGCGCGATCATTGAGAATTACGGGCGTTGCCGCAGGCTCGCCTCCCAATATGGCGGCGGCGTCCAAAGCGATTTCCTCCGGCGTGAAGCCGGCGCGAGCAGCGACGGCGGGATTTACCTGGTACGTCACGGCCGGGCCGCTGGTGGTGTTTTCGATGCCGTTTAGGATGTCCACGACCGGGTGAGCTTTCCCAATTTGAACTTTGCCGATGGCATCCGCGACCTGCGGAGCCGTATCTCCGAGAAGCTTGGCATCCTGCGAAAAGAGTTTGATGACGATGGGTTCGGGGGCGCTGGTGAGGTCGCCGATCATGTCCTGCAACACCTGGATAAATTCTATTTTTGTGGCGGGTTCCGTCTGTTCGACTTGCGCCCTGACGTCAGAGATGATTTCGTCGATAGCGCGGCTGCGGTCGCGTTTAAGCCTGACGGTAAAATCACCCCTGTTGGCTTCGGTAACGGCAGCAAGGCCAAGCTGCAAGCCGGTGCGGCGCGAAGTGTTTTCGACTTCCGGCACGGAATGCAAAATCTTTTCGATGTGTTGAAGGATGCGATCGGTTTCCGCCAGCGAGCTTCCCGGCGGAGTGTCATAGTCCAGGATGAATCCTCCTTCATCCATTTCGGGGAGCAAGCCGCTGCCCAATGATAGGTAGCAGACAATCGAAAGAACAACGATCGCAGCAGAACTCGCGGCCAGAACCCAGGGACGTTTCAGCACCGCTTTCATCGTTCGCGCATAGAAGTTCACGATGCGCCCGAAAAAACCGGAAAGGTGCGCTTCTTCGGCGGCGAGAAGGGCCGCAACGTCGGGACCGCCTGCGGAGGTTGGTGCCGAGGCTCCAGCAGTGTCTTTTCGGCGCACCAAATACAGACTTAGCGTCGGAGTCCAGGTAAGCGCAAGAAGCAACGAGGTGAAGAGAGAAACAGTCATGGTAACGGCAAGGGCGCGGAAGAAGCTGCCGGTAACACCGGTCGTGGAGATGAGGGGCAGAAAAACGACAATCGGCGTGATTGTCGAACCGATAAGGGGGACCGTCAATTCGCGCAGCGCGCTCTGGATGGCTTGTGAGCGGTTCTGGCCCGCGTCGCGGTGCAACACGATGTTTTCAAGCACCACGATAGCATCGTCAATAACCAGGCCGACGGCGGCGGCGAGACCGCCAAGGGTCATGAGATTAAAGCTCTGGCCGGTAATCTTTAGCACGATGAAGGTGATGAGCAAAGTGGCTGGGATGACCAACCCAGCGACAAGCGAACTGCCCCAATCGCGCAAGAAAAGAACGAGAATGATCGAAGAGAGCACCAATCCAAGCAGCACGGCGTCACGTACGCTGGAGATGGAATCGTGGACAATGGTCGATTGATCGTAAAAAGGCTCGAGATGAACTCCTGGAGGAAGCGAAGCGCGAAGCTGCTCGATTTGCGTGTGAACTTCGTTCGCCACGTCGAGCGTGTTGCTCTCCGGCTGCCGATTCACATTGAGCAGCACCGCGGGTTTCCCGTTAGCCGTTACGATCGTGTAGACCGGCGCCGTGGAGGGCGCGATGGTCGCAACGTCGCCAAGCCGAATCGGCACACCTAGAGGCGAATTCTTGACGACAATCTGGCCAATCTGCTCGGGACTGCGCACCTGCCCGCTGATGAGACCAAGGACGAGGTGGTGCTCATGTTCGAGAAGTCCGGGAGAATCAATCAGATTCGTGCGGCGGATCGCATCCAGTATTTCTGTGACCGTGACGCTGGCGGCAAGCAGGCGCGCGGGATCGGGCATCACTTGAAATTCGGGAACTAGGCCACCTTGAATGATTACCGACGCGACGCCGTCCAGCCGGTTGATGCGCGGTTTCATGTCGTACGTCGCGATTTCCCATAGCTTGTTCGGCGGAACGGTGTCCGAAGTCAGGCTGTAGCCAATGATGGGGAACACGGCAAACGTGAGGCGATGCGTTTCCACCTTCGCGGTCTGTGGAAGTTCAGCTTGCAAGCGCGCCACAACCGCATCGACTCGTTGCAAAGTCAGAATCATGTCCGCATTCCAATCGAAGAAAAGATCGACTTCGGCGGAGCCGCGGCTGGTGATGGACTGAACCCTCAACAAACCAGGCACACTGTTGACGGCTTCTTCGATCGGGCGGGTGATCACCACGAGCATTTGGTCGATGGGCATGACGCCGTTGTCCACGCCGATGACGATGCGTGGAAAATCGGTGTTTGGAAAAACGGAGACGGGAATCGCAAATGCCAGATATCCGCCCACCAGGGTCAGGCTGACGATCAAAAACAAAATAGGGCTCGCCAGGCGTTGAAACCAGGGTACGTCTGGTTTGGCAGGGGAATTCGCGGTGCGAAGGGAATCGGAAGTAGGCTCCATCCGCGTCTACTCCTTGTCCTTTTCCGCGGGCTTCGCCGAATCACCGGCTTTATCTGCTTTGTCGCTCTTGGCGGCAGTATTTTCCGCAGGCGCGGGCGCTTCGATCTTGATCGCCGTGTTTTCCGGCAGCGCGTAACCGCCGGACGTGATCACCGCATCGCCAGCTTTGATTCCACTGACAATCTGGGTGTGGTCCAGTGCGCGCACGCCGATCTGCACGGGTTTAACATGCGCGTGGCCGTCCGAACCGGCGAGTAGAACGATGTCCGCCCCTTCGGGACTCTTAAAGACGGCAGAGGCGGGCACAACGATAGCGTCTTTCACAGTTTTCGCGGTGATGGAGAGATTGATGGTCATTCCGGGGCGCAATGTAGGATCAGGCTTCGACGCTTCGACCCACACTTCGATGGTGGTGCTTCCGGGATCGAGCGCCGGGCTGACGAGAGTTACGCGGCCCTTCACCGGCTCGTCAATGCCAGCGACTCTCAGATCCGCGGGGTTGCCGACTCTAAGAATGGCCGCTTCGGACTGCGCGATGTGGGTCTTGGCGATCAACTTCGAAATGTCCATAACGGTGAGGAGCGGTTGATTGGCAGTGGCGAGCTCACCGGGATAAAGCGGGCGGTCAGTAACCACTCCATTGATGGGACTGCGAATTTCGGAATAGCTCAGTTGCGCCTCGGCGCCCTGATATTTCCCTGTGGCGGCGGAGAGCTGGCCGCCCGCAGATTTCAGAGCTTGCTTCTCGCCCAGATTTTTCAGGTCGTCGAGCTGTTTCTGCGCTTGTTGATACTGGCTGCGCGCCTGCGCCAGCGCGACTTGCGCGGAATCGAGATCGCGCCGCGGAAGCGCGCCTTGCTGAAATAGCTGCTTGCGGCTTTCATATAGCTTCTGTTGCGCGTCAAAGGCCTCCTTTGACGCGGCAGTGTCCAGTTCGGCTTTCTGAACCTGCTCGGGAAGCCCCGCACCAACGGTAGTAGCGTAACCGGCCTCGGCCTGCGCGAACTCGCCCTTGCTCTGCTCGGCCGCTGCGGCCAAATCCTTGTTTTCCAGAATGGCGAGCAACTGGCCCTGGCGAACGCGGCTCCCACGCACCACGAAGAATTGGCGGATGGGCGCAGTAATTTTCGGCGTGATGACCGCTTGCTGAACGGGGAAAACGACGGCCTCCGCGGAAATCAACTGCGAAATGAGAGCTTGCTCCGCCGGCGATGTCTGCACGGTAACTACTGGTTCCTTCTCTTTTGCCGGGCTGCCACAACCGCTCATGCCGAAGAGCAACGCGCCAATCGACGCGACGGAGACCAGCGAAAGTTTTTGCGTTTGCATGTAAGTCGTCATCGTAATCTTCATGGAGTCGTCAGCACCCCCGTAAGAGTTTGCAAACTTGCCAGCGCCACCCGATAACGCACGGCACCATCTTGATAAGCCGCATTGGTCAGCGCAAAAGTCGTCTGGGCATCGGCCACTTCCAGCACGGTAGATTCTCCGTTCCTGTAGCGCAGGATGATCAGCCGGAGGCTTTCCTCGGCCAGTTCCGCGGAGCGATTGAGGCCGCCGAGTTCGTTCAGCGCCGTTTCCGCTTCCGCATACAGCGATTTGATTTCAGCAAGGAGCCTCCGCTGCGCAAAAGAAAGCTCGCGCTGCGCCTGAGAGCGTCGCAGTTCGGATTGCTTGATGCGGGTTTGTGTGGCGCCCCAATTCCAGATAGGGATAACCAACGTTGCGAAAGCGGAGGAACCGAGGTTCGAAAGCTTCCGGCCGTTGACGTCGGTATTCGTGGCAAACCGTATAGCGTCGATACCGTACCAGTAATCGAGCGTCAGCGAAGGCAAATACCCGGCGCGCGCGCCAGTGACGTCAAAGCCGGCCGCGCGGACAGACTCCAAAGCGGCGCGGACATCGGGATTATCACGAGCAGCTTGCTGTTGAACTTCGCCCAGCGTAGGCAGAGGAACAGGAGAATGGAGATCGTCGGCAACTTCGTAATTCTCGTTGAAATCGGGAAAAATCAGTACCGCCAGATCAAGCCGCGCGTTTAGAAGACCAAGCTGAGCTTCTAGAAATTGGCGGCGGCGCTCCTGCATCTGCAATTCGGCCTTGATGACGTCGGAATGCGCTACTTCCCCCCCATGTTCAAGGTCCTGCGTAAGTTTGAAGAAGCGGTCGCCTTCGTCCGTCGCTCTTTGGGCGGACAGCAGTTTTTGTTGAGCGGCGGCCACAGCGTAATAACTCCGGACAACCGTAACGACCAATCCGCGTGAGGCGACTTCCGCTCGCGCGCGCGCGGCTGCGGCGACAGCCGAGACGCGACGAAAATTCGAAATACTGGTGAGGTCCAGAATTTGATGCACGTTACCCTGGCTGATGTATTCATGCACGGCATTGTTGGCAATGTAGCGCACGGGTTCGCCCGGTCCATTGCCTTGGGTATAGAGATACTGCGTGTTGTAATTCACGTTGGGGAGCAGTGCGTCGCGCGCCAGGCTCTTGTCCCCGCGGGCAAGCGCGGCGTCGCTCAATCCGGCTTGAAATTGCGTGCTGTTCTTCCTGGCGCGCGCAAGAGCATCTTCCAGCGTCAGGCGAAGCGTTGGAGACGTTGCGGGCGCCCCCTGCTGCGCATCTTTTGTGGGTGCAGTGTTCGCGGGAGCCGGCGTTTCCTGCGCCGCGGCAATACCCGCGGAGCACAACGAAAGGGCAGCAACCGAGGTCCACGACAGAACGAGGATGCGACACGATTTCATAAATCTCGACTCCTGGGCCGGACGGGAACATATACGCGGCAAGGATGAATGTACCCTAACGAAGGAAACATAAACGCAAGATTAACCGGATTAACCGCTAGATGCAGAGGAGGACGGCCCGACAGGGAGATAGGCAGTGAAGGTGCTTCCGATCGAGTCAGAGCGCGTCAGCTCCAAACGCCCGTGGTGGGCCTCCGCGATCCAGCGGGAAATGGATAGGCCCAATCCTGCGCCGCTTCCATCGTTTTCCGCCCGGGAACGGGCTTTATCAACGCGGAAAAAACGCTCGAAAATGCGAGGCTGCAGATCAGCGGGGATTCCTCCCCCAGTATCCGTGATGCTCAAGACATATTCCTCGCCTGCGCGACGGCAGGTCACAGAGACGCGTCCGGCTTCAGAGGTGTACTTAATGGCGTTATCCAGCAGATTGAGGATCATGCGGCGCAGGAGGGATTCGTCGGCGTGGATGGGAGATTCGGGGGCTTCTTCGAAATTCAGAGAAATCTTTTTTGCGAGCGCCAGCGTACGGGCGGAATGCACACATTCGCCGACAAGTTCATCGAGATAAAAATCGTGAGGCTGGAGCGGATACTGGCCGGCGTCCGCGCGCGTAAGCGTGAAGAGATCCTCCACGATGTGGGTGAGCCGCTCGGCCTCCTGGTGAAGTACTCCCAGCGATTCACGGTACTCCTCCGAAGAACGTGCCTGCTGCGAAAGAGCGACTTCCGCCTCTCCGCGCAAAATCGCAACCGGCGTCCGCAATTCGTGTGACGCATCGGCCATGAAGCGCTGCTGGCGTTCGAAAGATTGACTGAGACGGTCCAGCAGGCTGTTGAACGACTGAGCCAAGTGCCCCAGTTCGTCTCTGTCATTCTGTACCGCCAGCCGCTCGTGTAGATTGGCGGCCCCGATGCGCCCGGCCTGGCTGCTCATCGCCACGACGGGGGCGAGGCTCTTGCGCGCGAGAAAGTAACCGCCCACGCTGGCAAGTACAATGGCGATCGGGATGACCCATGCAAACGTTGAGGTGACTTCTTCGAGCATCTCCTCCTGTGGGTGGAGCGATTGCAGGATGATCAGAATGTACGTTTTCCCCCCGGAGGAAAAATGCCGCGCAAATCCCCGGTAGCCATCCTCGCCTCCTTTGACTTCGCCGAAAAGCCGGTCAGAACGGGAGGAAGCCTCGAGAAAACGCTGAAACGAATGCGAGGACAAGACTGCGGCGGCGGAGGAACCGGTCGGCGGCACTGGAGGCGCAACATCCTGGGAGCTGACAACAATTTTTCCCGAGGCATCAAAGATGGCGAAAATATGATCGCGAAAGCGATGTTCCGTGATGGCTACCTGACCGGCGAGTTTGAGCGAATCCGGGCCGCTCTGATCGTTCACTTCAGCATCCAGCGTGGTGAGAAATGCTTCGGAGAGTTCGGAGAGATTCACGTCGCTGCGCTGCAGCGTGCTCCGCCAGAAAATAAAATAAGTGATCAAGCAGAGAACAATCAGAACGAGCGTCAATACCGCCGTGTACCAGAGCGTGAGCCGGAGGCGGACGGAATCAAGCATGGTTCTTCCGGACGGAAGAAGTTGCCTTGGCGCGAGGCCGCGGCGAAACATTTTCGTCTCCCGCCTCCGCGACATCGGAATCGTTCAGAGGGCCAAACAAGTAGCCGGCGCCGCGGCGGGTATGGAGCAAGGGCTTGCTGGAATCCGCGTCAATTTTCCGGCGCACGCGATTGACGTAAACTTCGATCAGATTCGAGAAGGGATCGAACGTCTCATCCCACACGTGCTCCGCGATTTCCGCCCGCCCCACAACGCGGCCCGCGTTGCGCGCAAGATATTCGAGGAGTGCATATTCTTTGGCAGTGAGCGTCACACTCCGGCTTGCCCGGGAAACGCTTTGCGCGGCGGTGTCCAGGACGAGGTCGGCGACGACAATTTTGGCGGGGCGAAGCTCACCCGAGCGGCGCAGCAAGGCACGGAGACGCGCGAGCAACTCGCGGAATTCGAACGGCTTGGTGAGGTAATCGTCGGCACCGTGATCGAGGCCGGTGATGCGGTCCTCAACGGCATCGCGCGCGGTCAGCATCAGAATGGGCATGCGCTGGCCTGATTTTCTCAGCTGGCGGCAAACTTCAAAACCGTTGTGGCCTGGAATCAGCACATCGAGGATCACCAAGTCGTAAGTATTGATCGCTGCCTGATAAAGCGCGTCGTCGCCGCTACTGGAAACATCGACGGCGTAAGCTTGTTCTCGCAGGCCCTTGGCCACGAATCGCGCGATGCGCGCATCGTCTTCGACAAGCAGTATCCTCATGCGAGCATCATACGGCAGGTTCGAGGAAAAGTGCGATACTTGCTGGCGGCGCGCAATTCACGTCCGGCGTTCCTGCCGAGTTGATTCACGCGCCCCGTAGCAAGACACCAGTTCCCGGTTCACCGACAAAGTCGGCACCAAAGAAAGGCTCGTCAGCATCAAAATAGTGATGAAGTTCAAGAAGGTCGAACCCGAACAATTAGATTGCACGAAAACCGCAATGCGGCCCTTCGGCTGCATGGAGTTGTGGGCCGGCAATGAGAGAGTTCACCGCTCTCTGGAACTGGCAGGATTGCAAAGCGATGTCATCGCGGTGCCGTCCGGCGGCGACAAGGGCGGCGATCTTTCCGCGGTGTTCTCCTGCAGCGATAACATCGCCCGCGTGGTCCTCGCGGATTGCGTTGGACACGGCTACACCGCCAGCGGTGTGGCCCGGCACGTCCACCGCCTCGTGCATAGATTCCAAGACATTCGAGATACGGCAAAGTTGCTGGCGGAGCTCAATGACGCCTTTACGCTTTCCAACGAAAAATCGGCTAGTCCTCTTCGGCTGACCACGGTCGTCACGGGAACCTTTGACGGCACAAGCGGCGAATTTAATTTTGCTTACGCGGCGCACCCGCGGATGTTTCTCTGGCGGGAGCGCGAGAAGCGATTCCTGGAGCTGGGGGAAGGGCTGGAGGGCTTCCCGCTGGGATACATTACTGGTGAAATCTACAGCCAGCAGAGCGTGCGGCTGAACCACGGCGACATGATTCTCGCGTTCTCCGATGGTGCGACAGAAGTTCGCTCGCCGGCGGGTGAGCAACTCGCTTCAAGAGGCTTTTTGGAACTTGCGGAAAAGACGTTGCGCGGGCTGCCTGAGCCGCTTGTGCTCCAGAATTTTTCTCGTGCGCTGCTCGAAGGCGTGCAACTTTACCGCGGCCAGGAAGGCGAGTTGGAGGACGATATAACGCTGCTCACGCTTCGGCGCGTGACCTAGCGGCGCGGCCTGGGAAGTGGCACTGGAATTTGCAAGATGCCCTGCCCTATTTGACGGGATGGGACGCGAAGTACTGGTCCAGACTTTCCACAACTTCTTTCACAGCACGCTGGACATTCTTGTCCAATGCCGCGACTAGGGCCGGCACATCTTTTCCACTCGTCGGTTCGTCGTGGGTGTAGTAGTGAGTCCAAACGGTCGCACCACTCCTCAGGTCACGCATTTCCAATTCCAACGTGACTCTCGCTGACATTTGACGTCCATCGACCTCTTTGAAATCATATAGGCGCCCGCGAATCGCAAAGTCTCCCTGCATATTGCTGCGCCGGTAGTGGACAGCCCGGTAGCGGCCTGATGACCGCAGCTCTCGCAACAAGACTTCCTGGATCATTTCCGTGGGAGGTTCAGCCCAACGCTGATACTCGTAGGTGCCCAATTGCTCCGCACCGTTGCCGTAGACGATGCGATCCTCACGATACAGATGTGAGGTCATCAGCTGGCCCAAGAGTAGCGTTACAGGAACCACGCCCGCTTTCTCGACCGCACTCGCATCGGCTGGGACCGTAAGCTGGTAATACTTGCTTGGCCGCGCGGCGCTGCAGCCGCTGAGCAAACCAACCATCAGCGCGAACACCGTGATGAGAGATGTTCCGGCTGCTCTAAGTGCTGTTTCTTCGCGTCCCGTTGGGACCCTTTCCAAACGCCGCACTTCCAAGTCACCTCGCGCTCGGCTCATTGCCGCGCTCCCGGTTTGTGATCGGATGGGTTATTCGACCGAATGAGCGTGTAAGGCCTGGTCTTGATCGTGTTCGTGAATTCCTTGAGATTTTGACTCACGTGGCGCAGGTTATCAAGCAACTCATCTATGTTTTCGGAGTTAACGTCGAGCATCTGGTCCAGGCGTCCGGTTAGATCCCTTACCGTCGCAAGCGATCGCCGCAAATCGGTCACGGCTTCGCGAACGTCGGCGCGATTCTCTCCGATCAAAGAATCGACGTGATTCAGCGTCTCATCCGCCTGCGCCGACGTTTTTCGCAGATCCTCGAGCAACGGCTCAAGTTTTTGGCTGGCGGAATTCAGATTCTGTACCGTTGCCTTCACCGAGCCACGGTTTTCCGCAATCATTCCGCGAGTTTCGGCCAGCGTCTGCGCCAGGTTTGCTCGATTCGTATCGTTCAGAAGATCGTTCACGCGAGCCAGTGTAACTTGCACCTCGCTCGCGCGATCGTTGAGCGTCTCTAGAAGTTGCTGCGCTTGGGGCGCAAGGTCGTTGAGCTTTGCCGTGAGCGCATTGAAGTCCACATAGGGCTCGGACGGCAGGATCGCTCCCGCCGCGGCGAGCGCGGCTTTCTCGCTTCCCGGAACAATTTCTAAATGATTGTCCCCCAGCGGGCTCAAGCTCATGATCTTCACATGGCTATCCGTCTTGACAGGCAAACCTGGTTTCACGCTGAAGGTTATCTCGATGCGCGAAGAATCCTTCGGGTCGAGCTGTAGTTTCTCCACGCGGCCGACTTTCGGTCCGCCCGCGTAGCGCACCGTCGCGCCGGGTTCCAGTCCGCCGGCAAACGGAAAGTAGACGCGGTACGTCGCGGCCGCGCCGCTAAATGCGCCAGTGAGAGCAAAAACCGTGGCTACCAGCACGGCACCGGCGATCAGCACAAACAATCCCACCAAGGCTTGTTCGCGTTTCGATTCCATCATGTCCCTCTCTTCCCCGCTCTTCACCGGCCCGGGTGGCGGTGTTCTTCGGTCAGCATTTGCAGATAGTCCAGTTCCTGCGAAACTTCCGGCTCGGGAATGCGGTCGAGGAATTGCCGCACGCGCGGATGCGTGCTCGAACGCATTTCTTCTTTGGACCCGATGGCGACCACGTTTCCCTTGTCGATCAAAACCATACGGTCGGCAATCAGGAAGGCGCTGGCAAGCTCATGGGTGACCACGATGATGGTCATGTGAAATGCCTGTTTGAGTTCGAGAATGAGCTGATCCACGCCGGCGGCGATAATAGGATCGAGTCCCGCGGAAGGCTCATCGAAAAAAAGAATCTCAGGATCCATGGCCAGCGCGCGAGCCACCGCGGCGCGCTTCTTCATGCCGCCGCTCAACTGCGAAGGCATGTAGTTCTCGAATTTGGACAAACCCACCTGATCCAATTTCAACCGCAGGATTATTTCGATGGTCGAATCTTCCAGCTTGGTGTGTTCGCGCAGGGGCAGCGCCACGTTCTCTCCTACGGTCATCGAGCCAAACAAGGCTCCGCCCTGAAACGACATGCCGATTTTCTTCCGGATTTCGTCCATTTCACGCGACGAAATCGCCGCGATGTTTTTCCCTCTGAGCCAGATTTCACCCGAACTAGGCCTTTCCAGGCCCACCAGTGTGCGCAGAAGCGTGCTCTTGCCGGAACCGGAACCGCCCAGAATCACCAGCGTTTCGCCGTGCATCACATCAAAACTGATGCCGTGGAGAATCTCGAGTTCTCCATAACTGACGCGAAGATTCCGCACCGAGATCATCGCCTCCGGCTGCGTTGCCGCGCTTTTGGTCTGCTCCATGGCGATATTCCAAACCCTACCTTTCACTCATAAAGAAAAAGAGCGCCGTAAAGACGAGGTCCACCAGTATCACCAGAAATATGGAAACCACGACGGCGCGCGTGGTTGATCGGCCGACCTGCTCCGCGCCTGCGCCCGTGGAAAGCCCTTCGTGGCAGCCCACGGCTGTGATCGTGATGCCGAACATAACACTCTTGATCAATCCCGTCGTGATGTCGCGCAGATAGAGCGCGTCTAAAGACGAGTCAATATAACGGACCAATGTGAAATCCGCCTGTGCCACGCCAAAGAGCGCTCCGCCGAGAATCCCCATGAAGTTGGCCCAGATCGTAAGGCACGGCAGCATCGCGATCATGGCGATAAATTTTGGCGTAACCAGGAAATCAATTGGATCGATCGCCATCGTCTCCAGCGCGTCGATTTCTTCCGTGACCTTCATCGTGCCGATTTCCGCGGCGAACGCCGAACCAGACCGCCCGATGACCACAATCGCGGTAATCAGCGGCCCGAGTTCCCGCGTCATGGAAATGGCCACGGCGCTGGCAACGTAGGTCAAGGCCCCGAACTTGCGCAGCTCATAAGCGCTTTGCAGCGCCAGTATCAACCCAATGAAGAACGTGATCAGGGAAAGAATAGGGAGCGCCCCAACGCCGGCCTGCATGGCCTGCGATACGGCGCGCTGCAGGCGGAGCGGCTTGCCTTGGAAAGGGGCGACGAATGTGAAGTACGCGGCCCGGCCGCCCAGCGTGGTCAGCGCTCCCAGATACGCAAGCCCGTCGGTCACCGATTCCCCAATTTGCGTCGTCAGTTCCACAATGATCTCGTCGGGCTTCCTCGGTTTGTGGGCTTGGCAGACTCAGGGCGCCACGGATTGCTCTTCGTTGTCGTAAATCTCAAAGATTTTCACCAACTTGGAGAGCTGCAGAACTTCCCGAATCGTTCGATTCAGACCGAACAGGATGAAACGCGAACCGACGTCGCGCGATGCTTTGAGGCCTTCCACCAGCGACGCCACGCCGGAACTGTCCATGTAACGAACCGCCCCAAGGTTGAGCACGACTCGCGGCACTTTCAGTTCGCGAAACTCACGCAGAAGCGCCTTCCGCAATACCGGTGAAGTCGCAAGATCGATGTCTCCCGAAATATCGAAAATGGTGATCTTGTCCAAATGGCGCGCGGCAATCTGCAAGTTGGGTTCTCCTCAAGAGCCTTTCTGGGGCTCGTGCAAAATCTTCACCAGGCGGAGCTGATTCCTGCCCTTCCTGCGGCTGAATTCTACCGTATCCATGCTCTCACGTATAAAGTGCAGGCCCAGCCCCCCGGGGCGCACATCTTCGAGCGCGCGCCCGCACATCTTCTTCGCATTCACCGTCACACCGCGATCTTCCAGGACGATTTCAAGAGCGTCACGGCCCCGGCCGTCCCGCGACACGTGAATCCGGCGGCAGGATACCTCGATGGGCCGTTCAGCGTCTCCGAGGTAGGCATGGCGAATGATATTTGTCAGCGCTTCGTCGACGGCGAGAACTACTGCATGGCATTCCAGTTCGGAAAATCCCAGTGTCGCCGCGAGCTGTCCCAAGACATTTCGCACCACACGGAGCATCTCCGGATCACTCCGCAATTCCATTCGCAGCAGCAAACGGCCCGAGCTCACGCGAGCGCTCCCTCTCGGTCTCCGAATCTGGATTTAACGCGTACTCGGGGCCGACAAGTGATAAGCATGGATCCGTTTTCGAACCTGATGTTCTTCTGGGGACAGCCCGCCGATGCCACAACTGCCCCGATGATACACGCAATTTCGCCCACAGCAACCCGCAAGCCCGCGCCGGGCCTCTCAACGCGACTGAGATGCCTATCTCCCTGGTTTCTTGTGATTTGCAGAAGATTCTAGTCTGTGGAGGCGGCTTGGGAATTGTCTGGGAAAGAGATTAGGTGTATGTTGGTTCCCCGGCTAGTTTTAGCTTCCAGGGAAGTATGTCTGGCATGCGGAACCCGGCTCACCTGCTGACCTACCCTGCGTGGGATGTATCTCTACATGACTCGGGAGACCAATGCTATGAGAGCTCTCGCTGTGTATTGGATGCGCTTCCTTGTGCTTACTCTGCTCGCTCTGATTGCCGGAACTGTCTTCATCGGGAGTTTGATCCCCTCTCATACCGGAAATGGCCGCGGTCACCTCGAATCCGCTGAGGCGTTTGGGAGCGTTTATGCGGCGCCAACTCAGGTCAAGGTTGTGGATCTGATTCCGTCAAGCCTGAGTGGCGAAACCAATCAAGACAGCGAGCCCTTCCTGGCAATCCAGACAGCTAACCCCCAGGTTATGGTCGCGTCGGCGTTCACACCAAACCCGGTATCGAGCAGCGGGAATGCCCCTGTCTATGTTTCCCAGGACGGTGGCGACAGCTGGGTCCTGAACGCCATCACTCCTGTTCAGAGAATGACTTGCGACATCACCCATGCGCTGGCCCCTGGCGAAAATCACCCCCGCGGCGATCTTCATGCCGGCACACTGGCTTGCGCGGCATCCATCACTCTGAACGAATCGGAAACGACTGATGTTTCTTCCGGCACAGCCATGAGTGTGCAGTCCAGCCGCAACAACGTGGACCAGCCATTCGTGCGCGCGTTAGCCATTTCCAATAGCGACCACATCTATGTCGGACTTAACGATTTCAACCAAACTAACGGGCACACTGCAACGGTCGACGTGTCGCTCGATGGTGGGGCGACATACAAATCCTTTTCCGTCGAGGCGCGCACGACAATGGGACAGGATGGGCCATCGGTTCGTCCGGCGGTCGCCGGCGACAATACCGTTTACGCAGCTTTTTTCGGCTGGCGCAAGTTTGACGGCAAAATCGCCACTAGCGACGTCGTCGTTGTCCGGGATGATGCAGGAGGAATCGGCCCTCATGCTTTTCAGGCGCTGAAAGACCAGTCGGACAAATTACCGGGCCGGCTGGTTGTCAAACGCGTCTCCATCCCGTGGTCCAATTCGCCCACATTGGGGCAGGAGCGAATCGGCTCAACGCTTTCCATCGCAGTGGATCCAAACAACAGTTCCATCGTCTACGTCGGTTGGGCAGACCGTGGAAGCAAGAAAGACATTTATACGCTTCATGTGCGCCGCTCGGCTGACCGAGGCGCGACCTGGTCCAAGTCGGATTTACCCCACACGACGATCAGCAATGCCACGAACATCGCACTAGCGGTGGCCAACAATGGCGTCGCCGCTCTTCTTTATCAGCAATTAATGAACGGCCGGTGGGTCACCCATGTGGTGCAGTCGCACAACGCGTTCGTGAACGTTCAAGATACGATTCTGGCGAGTGTCCCCGCGAACGAGCCTGCTCAACAGTTCTTGCCCTATCTGGGGGATTACGACTATCTGCTTTCAGTAGGGAATGAGTTTCGCGGCGTTTTTTGCGCGAACAACACTCCGGACCGCGCTAATTTCCCCTCGGGCGTAACCTACCAGCGGGCGGCGGACTTCAATGCGAAGACGCTCACTGACGGTTCCGGCAATCCCGTGGCGATTTCCATCGATCCGTTCTATTTCAGCGTTCCGGTGATTCCGTGAAGCGCATTTGTGTCATGTGGTGGGGGAAGGAGAGGCGCATGAATATTTCGCCAATCTTCTTTGGGGGCATCTTGTGGGCTCTCCTGCCGGCGCCGGCAGTCGCTGGGCGGCTGCAAGCGACGAGCAATCAGGCGGCCTTGATCAAACAATCGAGCATCGTCTTTACAGGGACGGTCAGCCAACTCGGAGCCACCTCGTTTGCCGACGTCCCGAAATCGGCGCAAACGATTGTCGTTCGCGTGGACTCTGTCTTGAAAAAGCCCCCAGCGGTTTCACTGAGGAAGGGCGATAAGGTCACCGTTGAGATGAAGGACCCATCGGCTCTCCAGGAAGGGACCCAGGCAACGTTTTACACGGAAGGATGGCTCTTTGGTTCAGGCGTTGCCGTCAAGGAATTGGGCCATGAGGTCTTGCCCAGCGGCGGGTCGGCGCCAGTAGAAGCCGGCTCAGCTGAAAAAACCTTCCTACAGGCGGACCAGCAGATCAGCGATCAAGAACTGCAAAACCGGATCGCCTCTGCGGACTATGTCGTCGTCGCCCGCGTCATGGATGTCCGCCGCTGGGTCGTGCCCAAGTCAGCCGGCGCACCTTCACACATCACCGAGCACCAGCCGGACTGGCATGAAGCCATTCTCGAAATCCACTCCGTCCTCAAGGGTACAAAACCCAAAAAGAACAAGATGGTCCTCCGATTTCCTGGATGCCAAGATGTAGCGTGGGTTCACTTTCCCAAGTTCGCGAAAAATCAGCAGGGGGTCTTCTTCTTGAAGAAGGATCAGGTTTCGGGTGCTCCCACGACCTATCCGGGGACCTCGCAGGCGGACGTATACACCTGCTCGAAGCCCGGCGATTGGCTTCCGATGTCGGACGAGGCGCGCGTCCGCTCCCTCCTCAAAAAGTGAAGAGCGCTGCGCCGCGGTGGCCCCACGAAATCCTATCGGTGATTGGCTTCGGAGGAACGCGGAGGCTCGGAGGAGGTAATACCCTTCCCTTCTTTCTGCGTTGCCTTCCGGCACACACCCCGGTTAGTCTCTCAACAATCGTTTGTCCAGCGGCCTTGTTGTGGTCGCCGAAAGCAAACGCTTTCATTCCGCGTCGAGGGGACACTAATGCTGCATAGTAGCCGTAGAGAATTCCTGAAGCTTGCCGCTGCCGCTTCTCTAGCTGCCGCCAACGCTCCGTCCTCCTGGGCCAGTCCCCCCGCCCGTGCCAGGGCCTGGGTCACTTCGCAGGACCGCCGGATGGAAGAGATCAAGCTGCCAGTATGGGGGACGGCCTCGGCGGAGAGGGCGGCGGGAATCCGCATCGATACGACCAAGCGCTATCAGGAAATTCTGGGATTCGGAGCGGCGTTTACTGATGCTTCTTGCTTCCTCCTAGCCCAGCTGGACGAACAAAAGCGCGGCGCTCTGCTCAACGATCTATTGGGACCAAACGGATTGCGGCTTTCCGTCGGGCGCACCTGCATTGGTGCGAGCGATTATTCCCGTTTCGCGTACACTTTCAACGAAAGCCCAGACCCCGATCCGGAGTTGCAAAAATTCAGTATCGAACACGATCGCGAATACATCCTCCCGATCTTGCGCGACGCACGGAAGGTAAATTCGGATCTGTTTCTTTTCTCGTCGCCGTGGACCCCACCGGGCTGGATGAAAGCCGGCGATTCCATGCTGGGGGGCTCGATGCGCAAGAAGTACCTGTCCTCCTATGCGGAATATTTTGTCAAATTCTTACAAGGCTATTCTCAGGACGGTGTAAAGATTCAGGCGGTCACCGTACAGAACGAGGTCGACACCGACCAGGATGGACGGATGCCTGCCGCTTTGTGGGGGCAGGAGTACGAAGTCGAGTTCGTCAAGAACCATCTGGGGCCAGCGCTGGAGCGAGCTTCACTGGAGACGAAGATTTGGATTCTCGACCACAACTACAGTCTGTGGGGCCGGGTAATGGATGAATTGAGCGACCCCGCTCTCTCCAAGTACGTCGAAGGCGTTGCGTGGCATGGCTACGTCGGCACTCCGGATGCGATGGCCCGCGTGCACGAGGCATTCCCCGCAAAAAGCACCTACTGGACCGAGGGTGGGCCCGACTACAAACATCCGGACTACGCCTCGGACTGGGCGAAATGGTCGCATACGTTCGCGGGCATCCTGCGGAACTGGGCACAATGCATCGTGGGATGGAACTTGGTGCTGGATGAACAAGGACGGCCAAACATCGGGCCATTCTCTTGCGGCGGCGTCGTGACACTAGATTCCAAGACGCACGCGGTAACGCGCAGCGGGCAGTATTGGGCGTTCGCGCACTATTCGAAAGTCGTTCAAAGAGGGGCGCGCGTGATCGGTTCCGAAGGAACGCTGTCCGATATTGATCACGTGGCCTTCGAGAATCCCGACGGAAGTCACGTGTTGGTGCTCACCAATCAGGGCGGAGGGCGGAACGTTCAATGCCAAACGGGAACGCAAGCACTGGACCTGACTCTGGACTCAGGATCCATTACAACACTTCAATGGTAATATCCGGCCCCGTGCCGGCTGACGCTTTGAGGTCTGCCCACATGCCCTCCGCGTCGAAAATATTTTATCCTGCTTACCAATAGGTGCATTGTCAGGCGGGGCGCTCGATTCCGTCTGCGCCATTTGCGTTAGAATTGTACGGTTATGAAGCGCCGCAAGCGTAAGCGAAGCTCGAAAGCTGCGAACCCTCCCACTCCCAAGATTTCTAGTGATGTGGAAAACTCTGCTAGCGATTCCGCCGTGCTTGCCAGGGCAGACGAGCAGACCCATCCTGGCGACGAATTCATTGCCCCTGTTGAAGAGAAAAAGGCTACTGGCCCTTCCGCCGCGCTAGCCGGAGCTGACCGCCGGACTCATCCTCGGTACGAGTTCGTTGCCGCTGTTGAGGTGGTAGCGGCTGAATCCGGCGTGCGGATGGAAACGCGCGTCCGTGACTTGAGTCAGCAAGGCTGCTATGTGGACACGAACAACGCCCTCCCTTTAGGGACGGTCACGGACGTACGCATCACAAAGGGGGCGCAACGGTTTGAAACCCGGGCAAGAGTCGTCTACTCCCGAGCTGGCAAGGGCATGGGGCTGGTGTTTACCGCCATTGAGTCGGAGCAGCTTCTGACACTTGAAACGTGGCTAGCCGAATCCCGCGAGACCTCCTGGCTCGCCGCAAACCGCCGAAGGAGTCAGCGAGTATTGATGACAGTTCCAGTCCGAGTCTCCGGCCAGACCGGCGTTGGATTGCCTTTTCAAGAAGAGACTCACACGCGGGCCATCAGTGCTCACGGTGCGTTGATTCTCGTGTCGGCGCAGGTGTACAGAGGACAGCGGCTCACTCTGTCGAACGTCCAGACAAAGGGTGCGCTGGAGTGCGTTGTCGCGCACATTAACAGGCATCAAAGCGATCATCCTCAGGTCGGAGTGGAGTTCATGCTGCCAAATCCTATGTTCTGGCACGTGGCCTTTCCACCAAAAGACTGGACGCCCCGTCACCCAGATGCGAAATCCCACGCAAAAACGGGCAGAGCGAGCTGAAATCCCGCTCTGGCCGCCAGCGATTCAAAACAATGAATTTACGTGTGCGGGTAAGCTGCGGGCTAAGGCGCTTCCCAACATGAGAATGTCGATCTGGTCGTGCGCTCGTTTTCGCTGCCCAAGTCTCAGCTTCTCACCAAACGACGCTCTCCCCTCAAGGTTTGTTCAAAGAACGCGACGGGAATAAATCACTGCCAACTTCACTGATGGCTGGCCGATGGAGTTTTTGGTAAGGACAGGCTTGCTGGAAATGGAGGGAGAATTCCGCAGGTCAGAGGCTCCCGCAAACTGGCAGCTCTGAATCCCAGGCTAAATCTGTCGTTGACTCCTTAGGTCCAGGTTGCGAAATGTCTGATCTTCCGAAAGCCGCCATTTCAACTGCTCAACTGCGCGAGAGACAATTTCCCAAGATGGCTCTCTCCCAGTGTAAGCCCTATGGCTCAAGAGCCTATCTACTGCGGCTTGACGAAAAGTGAGCCCTCAAGATTGGGATTTAAGACCACCTTATCGATCATGATTTTCTCTGCCGGAACAGGAGGATCCTTGAACCCCTTCGCCGTTCGGGCCACTTGGAGAACTTTCGTCTCCAAAATGTGCGGAATCTGAAGGCCGCTTACTGGCCGGTAATCGCGAAAGTACACCTCCACTGGATGATATACGCCATCGAGCCGCCTGGGCTGCCCTTCAATTTTCGCTTCCAGAAAGGTCTGCGCGTCAATCCAGTCATGGATCGCCTGACCGTTTTTCATGGTCAGCTTGAGCTTATAAGTGTCGCGGTCCTCAACCTTCTCCATGCCAACCAGTTCGATCTGGGTGCCCTTGGCCGCGTAATCAACCAAGTAACCATCGACGTCTGCCTGCATGGATGACATCTTTATTTCGTCGGTCGTGTAAGGCTCAACCACACGCCGGTTGAGGAACGGCCTCAGCTTCCAGCCGTTGGCGCCGTCATAGACCTGAATTGCCGTCTGCCCGTTGAACTGAAGCTCCATCCGCATTTTGCCGGGGCGCTTCAGTTCCATGATAAACGGCAGTTGAACCTCCTCGGCCGGTCGTGTAGGGAGTGACTGCCTGCTGGACTTTTGGCCCGGAATTGGAACAGGAACCGTAGCTCGCCGATTCCCTCCGGCGCCCAGTCTTCCCTGCATCGACATCGTTTGGACCGCACGCCACG
>Ga0137409_10000464_pt1 | contig 39563 bp, 34 predicted proteins | sample CZODoug1_16funga_FD_122059 | JGI IMG/M metagenome (GOLD analysis project Ga0137409, IMG submission 122059) | Vadose zone soil fungal communities from Angelo Coast Range Reserve, California, USA - CZODoug1_16fungal (Hybrid Assembly) | ecosystem: Environmental > Terrestrial > Soil > Vadose zone...
GGAAACGAGACATTCTGCTTTACGTATGGGGATGGCGTAAGCGATCTAGATATCCAGAAACTAGTAAGCTTCCACCGCGAGCAAGGCGGACTTGCCACTTTGACCGCCGTGCAACCAGCCGGCAGATTTGGGGCTTTCAGTCTGGATCACGAGCAATGCGTGATCTCGAGTTTTAAGGAAAAACCGGACGGAGGCTCCGGTTGGATCAACGGAGGCTTCTTCGTTCTTGAACCACAGGCAATTGACTATATTACTGACGATTCAACGGTTTGGGAGCGCGAACCCATGGAAACTCTGGCGCGAGAGGGGAAGCTTCACGCATTTCGCCATCGGGGTTTTTGGCAAAGCATGGACACCCTCCGCGACAAAGCGCTACTGGAAGAATTGTGGACTTCGGGCAAGCGCCCGTGGAAGGTCTGGTAAGCGCTGCCACTAATGAGGATAGCTGCCTTTTGGTGATCTTTCGTGATCATGGGCAACATCGCCAAGATCTTGAACTCCACTGCTAACCAGTGCTCAATCGGCCGGAAAGCTAGCTTCAGTCCCGTAGACTTTTGCCTCAATGCAGTTATTCCGAATCACCCGCTTCGCTAAACTTCTTTCTACTCCTCCCTGCGTGTGATGTGCGCCTCGTTCGGCCGATTGGTGCTGTATCCACGTTCCCTCATCAAGGTTAGCCGATCGCCGAATGGACTATTGCGCAGCGGAGTCTGCCTGCGAAGGAAGGCACCGTGACCAAAAACCGCTGCCGTCCTTTGGGCAGATTGCCTTTTACTGGTAAATAGCGCTTTGGAAACGTGGTCCCCGTGTTGCGCCGAAGTACGCAGAGACCGCCCCATACTAATGATGGTTCCTGGACTAGCCAAGCAACTGCAGTCCGGAACAATCTCTTGTCCCGCCGAGGAGAGCCTCAAATGGGCAGTTTCCGAAAAGGTTTGGTCGCTCTACTATTGACGTTCGCATATGCGAGCCTCGCAGCTCAACGAAGAGCGTACACAATCGTCGATTTAGGCGGACTTTCAAACACGAAATTCGCGCATGTTACTCATATCAACGACTCCGGCCAGGTTACTGGAGTTTCGGCCAATCATGCCTTTCTTTGGGAAAACGGTGTGATGATTGACTTGGGTACCCTCGGCGGCGATTTCAGCTTGGCGAATGGGATCAACGACCTTGGGCAGATTGTCGGTGAATCCAAGACGCTGGGTGGGGAAACCCACGCATTTCTGTGGGATCGCGGCGCGATGTCGGATCTCGGCACACTTGGTGAAACTAGCTCGGCTAATGGGATTAACAACCACGGCGAAATCGTTGGCGCAATTTCTAGCAAGAACGTTCGGGGGAGTGCAGTGCTGTGGAGGAATCGACAAAGGCTTTCTCTCACCGATCTTGGACCCACCGGCAGTGGGAGCACCGCCCTCGCGATAAACGCCAATGGAGACATCACCGGCATTTCGAGCGGGTTTGCATCGAGTTCTGGTGGTGTCGTGCGCGCCGTGGTTTGGCAGGGTGGCACCATAAGAGATATTGGCACTCTGGGGGGCATGCACAGCACCGCGTCTGCGCTCAACGATTTAGGCGACGTTGTTGGTTGGGCCGAAACCGCCAATCACTCGAGCGACGCCTTTCTGTGGCATGGCGGTGTAATGCGTAATCTCAAATCACTTGCAGGCAGCGTCGAAAGTCAGTCATTCGCGGTGAACAGGCTTGTACAAGTGGTCGGCTCGTCGTCGAATTCAAAAGGCGAGAGTCGCGCTGTCATCTGGGAAAACGGTAAAAACACAGACTTGAATGACTTAGTCACGGCGCCGGCAGGACTGGTCCTTACACGGGCGAGGGGCGTCAACAATCGCGGTCAAATTTTAGTCGAGGTGCAAGTGCGCACCGACGGCACAACCAGATCATTCCTGCTCACGCCTCGTTAGTTTATTGCAGCAGCGATTCTTAGGGTTGAGCTTCCGCCTGGGTAGGAGGACGGCCTACTTAGAAAGCGCCTTCGCCACTCAGAACGGCGCGCGGCGTCGCAGCCAGAATCTTCAAGTCGAGCCAGAGCGACCAAGATTGGATGTATCGAAGGTCCAGTCGAACCATCTCATCAAAACGCGTGCGGCTTCTGCCGCTGACCTGCCACAGCCCTGTAACCCCAGGCCTGACCTCCAAGACTCTTCGGCGGTGCCAGACGTCGTAAATTTCAAATTCATAGGGCAGCGGAGGTCGCGGCCCGACTAGGGACATCTTTCCCGCCAGAACATTCCAAAACTGCGGAAGTTCATCGAGACTGGCTTTCCTCAGGAACCTGCCAATCGGTGTCACCCGCGGATCTTCCGTAATCTTGTAAACAACTGCCTCATCCTTCCCAGCATCGATTCTGTGTGCCTGGCCCGAGATATAGCGCTGGACGTAGTCCTTGTGAATCTTGGGGTCATTATTGGTGTACATCGTCCGAAACTTCAAGAACATGAACCGACGCCCGAATTGCCCAAGTCGCTCCTGCTGAAAAATCGTAGGGCCCTTGGATGTCAGTTTGATTAGAAGAGCTATTACCGCAAACAACGGGCTGAGCAGGATCAGTAGTGCCGCGCTTCCTGTGATATCCATCAGCCTTTTTGACGTGTGGGAGATTCGGTTTTTTGAACGACTCGGTGAGAGTTCTGGGTACAGTCTGAAGTCCGCTACCGGATCAGATCCGCTTGGGCCTTGGCTCTCTGGGAACAGATGGACCGTGATAGCCAATCTCGATGTGCACTCACCGCTCAACTCAGCATGGAGGGCATTGACGACTTTCGAGCGCAGGACGTCCGTTATGGGGCTTCCAGATTCGAGGCTAACTTCCGTGAAGATTACACCTAAAATGATTCCATCTTTGTACCAGCCGACCAGATCAGTTTCCCGCGTTGACTTCAAGATCACAGACGTGACCGACGCCAGCACGCTCTCCGCAGTCCCATCAAGAAATGCGGAAGCATCCAGAAGCATCAGGACGAACGACTTACGTGAGCGCTCGGCCCGCCGGCGTTCCAGCAGCAGCATGTCGTGAAAAACTTGCTCTTGGAAAATCGCCGCCCGTCTCACGGTAGAGGGAGTTAAACTCAAGGATGTTTTGCGACTTTTTGAATGGAACGAACTCGAATCAGCGACGGCTGCGATTCTGGAGTAGTTATTTCCCATGTCCCTCAAATCCCACAGCTCAGAAAACTCTTAAGCCTGACCAGCACCAACTGGCGCGTCTTTGGAGGACGAGCAATCTTGAGTTAAGCGAGCGCGCCTTGTAGCAATCCAGGACTCGCGAGCGAACCAAAATCGCTCGTTCGTGATACTTGAACTGGGCAGACGCTGGATCGATCAATCTCTAAGGCTACGGACCGCTTTAGTAAGGAGATAGAGACCACTATCCGCCTGCTTCCCTTAAAGCTAACGAGAATCCCTTGCAGGCCAGCTAAGGCTCCATCCTCAATCCGGATGGATTGACCTACTTCCAGGTAGGGCCAAGGCTCAGGCTCGAAGCCGGAGGAAACCATTGTTTGGAGCGCCGCCAGCTCGGAGTCCTCCACGGGTATGGGAACGCGGCCACGGCCGACAACGGCGATCACGCCAGGGGTCACAAGAATGGGCAGCCGATTCGTTGCATCGAATTGGCAGAAAACATATCCCGCAAAAAGAGGCGCAGCTATTTCCTTGGACCGGGCACTCCGCCGTTCTTTCGCCTTTACCGTCGGGAGAAAAGTCCGATATCCCTTACCGGACAGCAGAGTAGTTGCTGAGTTCTCCCAGCGAGTTCTTACCTGCAGCGCATACCACCTGTCAGCGTTAGTTGGGGTATCCATAGCGTGAGTGTTGTCGCAATCACCCTGCCAGATGCCGACCGCCAATGAACCGATGTGCCTGGGGCAGTGCTGCCGCAAGCCACTGAAATAGTGTGACTTATACACAAAGTGACGGCTTGGAAGCTTAGCTGACTACAGTCGGGAACGATTTCTAGGTCGAATGGAGAAAATAGTTACCACGATGTGCCTTTCCGCTTCCAATTCCTCAAAGGCCCCGACTATTGAGCCCTGCTGTTTCAACTCATTTATTTTCATAGACTTATCTGTTGAGCGAAGAATCCCCAGGAAAAGGGGACGGTAATCGGGCCCGTAGTGGTAGGAAATTGGCACGCGAAAATCGGCGACTCAAATGCTTAGCTAATGGCTAGCTCTCTCTCTTGAATCAGAACCCGGATGGAAGCAATTCCGGATGGAAGCAATTAACGACGGAGTGGACATTTGGCGATAAACGGAGTTGACGCAACCTTCAAGGAGCGCTTGCTTTTGTTCGGTGGCTGGATACTGCTCTCCTCGCTCCTTTTTGCCAAGCCGCTCATAGCGCTCATCCAAATGTCCTACCTGAGCGGGGAAGCCTCCTACCTCATGCTAATTCCCTTCATCGGGGCCTGGGTCCTTGTTGTCGACCGTCGCCAGATCTTCCTGGATCTCTCCTATGATCGGACACTCGGTGCCGGCTTGTTTTCTTGTGCTGTTTGCGTAGGACTGGGCGCAAGTCTGGTCGGCGGAGGATCGTCTAATCTTCGGCTCTCAAGCTTCATTTTGGCCCTTGTGATGGTCTGGGTGTCAGGTTTCCTGCTTCTCTTTGGAAAGGCTGCTTCAAGAGCTGCTTCCTTCCCGCTTCTGTTTCTCCTCTTGATGGTTCCTCTTCCCCAATCCGTTCTGAACCGAATTATCTATATGCTTCAGACCGGCTCCGCATGGATAACGGGCGCATTTTTTGACCTTTTCGGGGTTCCTGTTTTGCGCGAAGGCTTTGTATTTCACCTTCCGGGAGTGAATATCGAAGTAACTCAGGAGTGCAGCGGTATCCGTTCAAGTATGGTACTGCTCATTCTGGCCCTAATAGTCGCTCATTTTTATCTTTTAACTTTTTGGAAAAAAACTACGTTTGTAATTTTTGGGCTGTTCATCATGATCCTGAAGAACGGAATCCGAATCGCTACACTCACGCTTCTTGCAATGTATGTCGATCCGAGTTTTCTCACCGGAAGATTGCACCATCAGGGGGGAGTCGTTTTTTTCTTGGTGGGCTTAGTGTTGTTATTACCGGTGTTGTGGCTCCTGCAGCGAGGGGAATACCCAAAGTCAGGGTCTGAGCGAACCGCGCAATCTTTGGTCTAAAGCACTTGCGAAATTCAAGCTTGGCTATAGAGCCTAGCTCTCGATCCTGAACTCAAGTCGCTTCAGGCCGATTGTTGTACTCGTACTCTCCGTAGGAGTCGCTCTTCTTTACTTGATTGAAAATCACGCCGAGCAAATTCTTGTGCTTGAATTCCGCCGCCGCTTTCTCCGCAGCAGCCATGGGCGTGACGCCTGCCCGCAGAACAAGCAAGACTCCGTCTGTCAAGCCTGCAAGGATGCTCGGATCATGAACCGGTAAGGCCGGCGGTGAATCGATTATGATCCAGTCGAAAATCGGCGTGACCAAATCGAGCAGGTTTCTCATTCTTTCACTGAGCAGAAGTTCGCTCGGTTTGGATACCGGGTTTCCGGCCGCAATCAAACAAAGATTCTCTTCCATGCCTTTCTGAATCACATTATATTCATCTGCATCACCCCGCAGATAGTCCGTTAGTCCGGGAAATCTCGGCGCGCCAAAAGCCAAGTGCAATCGCGGTGCTCGTAAATCTGCATCGATAAGCAGAACACGCCTTTCCGGTTGCTGAACGATCGATTGCGCGAGATTTGACGCAACAAAGGTCTTCCCTTCGGCAGCGATGCTGCTTGTTATCAAGACCCGCCGCAGGGTGCGTGTGGTGGCACTCTGGAATAGACGCGAGCGCAACGTGCGGAACCGCTCAGCCGCGCCGTTCCCGGTGCTGGCATTTTGAAAGACACTAGACAGAGCATTAAGCCGCCAAGTTGGATGGGCGCAGCGCTTAACAAGGGCTTCAAACTGCAGCGGGCCGTCGTGAGTGTCGGCGAGAGCGACTCGACCCTGCTCAGAAAGTCTCGGGAAGGTTGGTTCGTTTACGCCAAGTCGAGGGATTTCCGCTGCAATTTCCACGGCGCCCCGTCCCGATCCAATTGAAAGCTGCGTGGACCTCTCTCGCGCCGCCTTCTTTAGAGCTTCGTGAATTCGACTCATCGTTTCCTCGGGTCAATTTGTGCCAAACTCACTCGCTGGCAACCGCGCGTTGCTCTGGAAATGCGGTACTGCCACTGTCGAAGACCGGGACTTCCAGCAAGGGGATACCGACGAGAACGGGCACTTTCAGGCAGGCCTCAACATCGTTCTCGGTATGGAAAGTTTTATCCATTATCATTAGCATGTAGAGGATTATAAGCGCCAAACCCAACCCGGCGCCCACGCCATCGCCGACAAAATTGATCTTCTTAGGGAAGGAAGGACCGGCTGGGAGGCTCGGGGGGTCCAACACACGAAATTGTTCGCCCTCCTGTTGATGAGCCAAGCTCGTTGCCATCGCCGAATGCTCGCGATTTTTGAGTAGTTCATTGTAAAAGTCCGCTGCGCTCTGGTAATTTCGCATGAACTCTTTCAGCTGTTGTTCAACCATGGGGCTGGCCTGCACGCGGCCTTGAAGGACTCGAATTTGGTCTTGTATTTGCGTCTGTCGCTTCGTCAAATCCGCAATGTTGAGATCCTGTTGCCGTAAACTCGCTCGAAGTTGCTGAATCTGAGGCGGTTCGACGGATGGCCGTTTCTCTTTGGAAGGACTGGCGATTTCCGGCGTCTCCGCCATTTTCTTTTTGAGTTCCTCGAGCTGATTCCTTTTCTTGATCACATCTGGGTGCTTTGGGGTATATAGACCTTCGAGAGCGGTGAGTTGCTCCTGAAGTATCCGAAGCTGGTTTTCCATTGTTTCAGGGTTTTGCCCGGTTTGAGAGGCTTTCCAGGTTACTTCCTGCTGATCTAAAAGAGATTCGCCAAACGCCCTATCTTGTTGGGCACGGTTCAGCGCCTGGCTATTGGCCTCCAATTGCGAATTGAGGCTCATTAAGACTCCTAAATTGGTCTGAGTCTCCTCCGGAAGTGAGCCCATATACTGACGCTTGAACTGAGCCAGCTTGGCATCTTGCTGATCGAGTTTGGCCTTCGCTTTGTCCAGCTCCTCGCTTAGAAACGATGTTGTGCGGACGGCTTGTTGCTCCAGAGCACTTGCATTTTGTTCCATAAACATCGACGTAATGCTGGTGCAAATCTGTTGCGCCGAATGTGGGTTGTCGAATGTAACTTTGACGCTGAATCCCGGCATGCTGCGATCTTCGGTGCCCGCCATCGGCGCCAGCGGCGATATCTCGATTGCTTTCCGCAAGCGATCAATCAATTCCTCAACGTGAACCTTATTGCGGTCCTCGTGATAAAGGCCAAACTGCTCGATGACCGGCTCAAGGCGAGTCCGGCTCAAAATCTGCTCCTGCATTGACGCGAGACGTCGATTCAAGTCCTCCGTCACAACCGGCTTCACATATTCCGTCGGTACCGTCGGCTTAGCTACCAGCACTAGAGTTTGGGAAGTGTATTCTTTCGGAAGGAACGTGGCGATTAGCAGCCCCAGTCCCCCACCGACCACAACGCAAATTGGAATGATCCACCAGCCTTTGCGGATCACCCTCCTTACGTCTTCCATGCTGAATTCGCCATTCCGAACCATGCATTCTCCTGTTGCGAGACGGACTGATGCATTTCTGAGGTAAGCACGCTTCGTACCACGATCAGTCGCCGAACTGACGCTAGGTAAGCTGCTTGTTATCAATAAAATAGCTGATCGATGGCGCGACTCCCGTGCTTTTCCTGACTTGCGAGCAGCCACTAACGCGAGATTTCGTTCTACTCTCTCGAAAAGTGGAACTTTTCTGTCCAAAATGTCCCTATTCTTGACCCTCCTAAGACGGTAAGCCGTACAGGGTCACCTCTTGTGAGTGGCTTCGGCTGACTATACGTTATTTAGTTTCAGGTACTTGTGCGCGGTCACGCAGGGCCGGTCGACCTCCTTCTGGGATACAAAATTGCTGACTAAATCACTCCATGGAACGTACGAAATCTGCTCATAGCCTCAGACAATCCGTCCGCTCGTCTCGAACTGGCTTAACAGTTCTTGTCGCGGTACAAATTTGCCTTGTTCTAGCTGGATGTCTTCGCGACCCCAATGTCCGAAAACAGAAGTTCATGGAACAGGGGGACCGCTATTTCGCTCAAGAGAAGTATCCAGAAGCATTGTTGACCTACGAGCGGGCTGTCCAGATCGATGCAAGGTTAGTCGCAGCGCACTATGGGATAGCGAAGTGCCACCTTAAGATGTCCAGTTGGGCCTCGGCGTTCCAAGAGCTGCAACGTACGATTGACCTGGAGCCCCAAAACTGGCCGGCGCATCTGGACCTTGGTCAGCTATACCTGGCAGGGGGAAGAGCCCCAGAGGCGAGGGATGAGGCCAAATCGATTCTGCAAAGCAATCCCGGTCATATCCGCGCACTGATTCTCTATTCGGACGCTGCAGCGCAGCTCGGCGATCTGAAATTCGCTCTTCAGCAGGCAGGCGAGGCAGTCGACAAGGCACCGGAAGACCCCACTGTTTATCTCAACATGGCAGGAATTCAGCAAAGAGCAGGGCTACTGCAAGGTGCGGAGGCAAGCCTGGTAAAGGCGCGAAAGCTGTCTCCCAATTCCACAATTCCGAATTTAGCTCTCGGTAACCTATACGCTTCTCAAAAACGCTGGGCAGATGCGGAAGGGGAATTTCGCGCAGCGATTGCGATTACCTCGAAAGATCCAGCTCCCCGGGCGGCTCTTGCCAACCTATATGTTGCGCAAGGTCGTGCTGACTTGGCCGAGAACGTCTTAATAGAGGCGAAGGCTCAGCTGGCGAACGATCCTGCCGCTTACCCAATGTTGGGCGCTTTCTATCTCACGCGAGGTGAAAATCCGAAAGCACTGGCCGAGTTCGCTTCCTTAGCGAAAGACCATCCCGATGACCTGAGAGTTCGCAAATCATACGCGCAGCTACTGATTATCGATCGCCGCTTCGACGAAGCAGCAAAGCTCACCGATGAAATTCTAAAGAAGTCGCCTCAAGATGCGGATGGACTCATCTTAAAGGGTGAAGTTCTGCTCCACAACGAAAACTTAGACGAAGCTCTGCAAGTCTTGCAGCAAGCGGTTAAGGGCGCTTCTTCAAATCCCGTGGGGCACTATCAGCTCGGAATGGCCCACCTAGCCAAGGCAAACATTAACCAAGCGGAGAACGAATGGAGAGAAGCGGTCCGATTGAGCCCAAATCTTGCCGAGGCTTGGATCGCTTTGGGCGGCAGCGCGACGCAACGGCGCGATTGGACGGCTTTGCAGGCAATCGCAGAGCAATTGAAGAAAACAACGCCGACAATCGAGGGATACCTCTTCCACGCCACAGCCCGAATCAATCAGGGCGATCCAGGCGGCGCAGAGGTTGACCTCAATGAATTGATTCGCCTGCGTCCACAAAATCCACTTGGGTATAACAAGTTGGGCCAGCTTCGTGCGTCCCAAAAGCGTTGGGATGAAGCGCTAAACTTTTATCGTGAAGCTCTAAAACGTTCTCCCGATTTCTTGGAGGCTACCCAGGGAATTGTGGATGTAAATTTCCGTCGCGGAAAGCCCACTGAAGGCCTGCAATTTGTCGCCAGTCAAATTGATGCCCACCCCAATAATGCCCCTCTTTACCTTCTACAAGGTGAATCCTATCTAGGGAACAAACAGCTCCCAGAGGCCGAGCATTCGCTGTCTCTGTGCGTCCAAATTGATCAGCAAAATGCCGCCGGTTTTGCATTACTGGCACGGGTGCAACAAGCAATGGGTAAACCATCCGAAGCGATAGCGAACTATCAACGCGCCATCGCAATCGCCCCGAAAAACGCTGGGTTGTATACGTCTTTGGGCACCAGTTTCGAAGCCCAGGGAAACTGGAAGGGCGCGCAAAGCGCCTATGAGCAAGCTTTGGCCATCCAACCGGGAGAACCTCTTACGGCAAATAATCTCGCCTACCTTATGCTGGAGCACGATGGCAACGTCAATGTGGCACTCACTTTGGCGCAGTCCGCACGTCGTGAGCTTCCCAATGTACCCAACTCCGCCGATACGCTAGGATGGGCATATTTTCGCAACGGCGCGTATTCCATGGCCGCCCAGCAGTTCGAAGATGCAGTGAAAGGCTCGCCATCCAATGCGACATACCACTACCATTTGGGAATCACGTACCAGAAATTGAATGACCCAAAGCGCGCACGAAAAGAATTGGAAAAAGCGATTAATCTCGATCCGAAGGCGCCATCCGCGGAAAAGGCCTCGCGCGTCTTGGGAGAGCTTTCAGGCACTACCTGACCTTATGGAATGATCGCGGGAACCTGGTTGGAGAAGATGCTCTCTCCCCCGTTCGGATCCACCGCCGTAGTCACAAAGTAATAAGTCAGCCCGTTCTGTACGGTGGAATCGGTATACGCCAATCCTGTGACCGGCGAACTGTTCACCCGAGCGAATAGACTTCCGCTGATAGTCGTGCGATACACATTGTAACCAGTTACCGTTGTTGTTGGACTGCCAGTCCATGTCAAGGAGACCGAATGTATGGCCTGGGGCGTTGCCGTGAAATTGATCGCGGTCACATTTGCTGCGCTTAAGGTTACCTGCTGGCTTGCTGGTGCGTACGAGAAGCCGCGGCTGGTAGGAGTGACTGTATAGCTCCCGCTCAGTAATCCTGTAAAGGTATAGCTTCCAGCGCTGCTGCTCGTCGACGTAGAAGCGGCGGGGCCGCTGAGCGTCACGGTCGCGCCAGCCCCACCTGTGGCCGGGCTGATCGTCCCAGAAATGCTAAATGTCTGTTGCGATGTGGCCGTGAAATTAACGCCCGTGACATTAGATCCACTAACAGTGACGGCCTGCGTTGCAGGAGTATAGACATATCCTGTATGGCTTGGAGCCACTACGTATGTTCCGCTCGCCAAACCGGTGAATGTATAGTTGCCGGCGCTGTCGGCGGTCGCGCTTGCGGTGCTGACTCCGCTCAGCGTGAGCGTTGCTCCATTACCCCCGGCCGACGGACTAATCGCCCCAGAAATTGTAAAGGTGCCAGGAACTGTTGTTTGTGCGCTTTTCCCGCTGGTCACGCCACCACAGCCCCACGTTAGGGCTAACGCCAAGAGCAGTGTAGCCCAGACAGAGCAACTCTCCTCTGAACATCCTTTGCGTCTGAATGCACGGGCCCCTGCCTTCACCGACACAATGTTCATATGTGAGTCTCTCCGGAGACTATGCGCCCCTAACACATTAGAGGGCTCAGGTAGCTTCCGTACCCTGTTTCAACGTCTAGTTTAAGTACAGGTAGTGATACTGTACGAAAGTTTGCTTCCACCCGGCTAAATGGTCGGGTGACTCAAATTGGATTTAAGGATGGCCTATGCGCAAACCGGATGATCAATTCCCGGCTGCCCTTTTAACACGGCTGTCGACCGCTCTGCTCCTTGGGGTTAGTTGGTGTGTAACTCAGCATTCGAGAGATGCCCTCTTTTAAGCCGAACAGCCGCTCACGGCGTGGCATATCCTAATCGTAGCCGGACTTTCCGTCCAGTCGGCTCCAGTCTGGCCTTCGGGGATTGCGTGACTTCTTAAGTCTGGGGATAGTTTGGAATTCTTGCCACCGAAGATGATTTTATGCGAAGGGAAATCAGTCGGCCGAGGAGGCAGTTGCTAGATGACCAGCTTCACCGGCAGGTTGCACGATGCTGGTCCCACGTCTGGACGCCAGTCCAGCGTCCCTTATCTTATAAATTAGGGCGCGGTAGCTAATTTTCAGCACTTCAGCGGTTTTGCGGCGGTTCCACTGATTACTCCGTAGCGCCTCCAAAATGACGTTACGCTCCATTTGTTGGATGGCCTCTTTAGCAATATTCCTCAGGGTCACATTGCCAGTGGCTATCGAGCCTGGATTGGATATTTTTCGCCGTGACGGTACGTCTTGGGCAGCGAACGCGTCTTGCCCGATTAATACAAATCGAGCGATGCAATTGGACAACTCTCGCATATTTCCCGGCCAAGACAAGTTTTCCAGATAATTCAACATTTCTGGCCCCAGGGGATCGCACTCTTTTGCGAACTGCTTTTGATACATCAGGCGAAAATGTTGAGCCAGCGCGGGCACGTCTTCTCTGCGTTCACTCAATGTGGGCATTCGCAGCTGGAATACGCTTATCCGGTAGTACAAGTCGGCCCGGAACCTGCCAGCCGCGATCTCCCTCTCCATGTTGCGATTGGTGGAGCACAGAATTCGAACCTCAACAAAGTTTTCAGATTGCCCGCCAATCCGTGAGAACGTTCCATCTTGAACGAACTGAAGCAATTTGCTTTGTAACCCCATATCCAAATCGGCGATTTCGTCCAAAAAGAGCGTACCCTTTTCCGCTAGTTCGACGCGTCCCGGCTTGGAGGCGTGCGCGCCCGTAAACGCGCCCTTCTCATATCCAAATAATTCGCTTTCCAACAATGAGCCAGGAATGGCTGCACAATTCACCTTTACGAATTGCCCCTCTTTGAGAGGCGAACGCCCGTGCATCCATCGCGCTATCATCTCCTTGCCTGTACCAGGGTCCCCAGTCAAGAGAACCGGCACAGTCGTATGGCAAATCTTCTCCACGCGCTTGCGGACCGCCAACATCGCCGCGGAACGGCCGAATATGATTTCGTCCGCAGGCAGGAGGCTGGAATTGCCTGGTAATCCGTTCTTGCTTTTTGGACCGTGAGGCATCTGGGCGCGGTGATCCTATGCGACACCTTCGACGATGCATCTACAGGCCCAATGAGACGTCTGGCGGAATATAGAATGCCGCGATAGGTTCGACACCTAAAGTACCGCCCATGAATAACTTACAAGCCTGACTGCAAGGAGGTACTAGGACCTGGGTCGTTCAGGGGATGCGGCCGAAAGAAGAAAAAAGTGTCCGAACTTTCGACCAGGAGTTCTCTTGATGCTGCAAATGGCGAGAAAGGCAATGCATTAGGCCGGAATGGTGAAATTGCGACTTAATGAAACTGAGTGTAGCCTTCTAGGACCGACCTGCTGCCAAACAATGCTAGCAAAATCACGTCTTACCATTCTCGCCGCGAATGATGTCATAGCGCTCGATAACCGCCGCTACCCCCATTCGCGAGCTTCCGTCTTCCATGCGTTTCTCCACGCGGACGACCTTTCCTAACGCTCGCACGAAGACATCGGAGCCATGGGTAATCTCTGCCGGAAGCGTCAACGTGATATCCAGTTCAGAACCGGGCTCAAGATCCTGGTCCAAAACGAAGTAAACGCCTCTTGTAGAAACATCTCGCGTCTTGCCTTTTTGCGTGTCCGCCACGCGTTCCGCGGAAAGGCGAATAATTACTGGTAACGATAGGTCATAACGTCGTGCGATGCGCCGCTCCGTCATTACCCCCATCCTCCTTGGTCCCCCGTGTCGGGCCCCCACTTAAGGTGCCTGATCTGCCATTTGGGCCGTCAATCGCAGATCCAGTTCCTTCGAGCCTTGCTCGCTTTAATTCCTGGCGACAATACTGGATTAGCACATCGGGCGCTATGGGAAAATTGGACCGGTACCTACAGGCGTCCCGGTCCTTGGCATTGTCTATGCGTCCGCTTGACCTACGAGTTCCGAGCACCCGTTCCCACCGCCGCCGCGTCTTCGGCCACGGCAGCCGGCGCGGACCGCCTCGTTCGTGGTGTGTCCAGATTAAACTGCCGCATCTTGTAGAGCAGGGCTTTATAACTAATCCCCAGCATCTTTGCGGCGTCCTTGCGGCACCACCGCGTCTTTTCCAAGGCATCTGCAATCGCTTCCATCTCGGCCTCATCCTTCAATCCACGCACTAAGGCTTTTAAGCCCTGCTCTCGCGGAAGGGTGGGCTCCGGACGCGGGGACGTTCGCTGCCGCGCCGCTGACATTTCAATTAGTTCGCGGAGGCTGCCTTCATCATCTTCCAGAATCACGTAGCGCTTAACGAAATTCTCCAGCTCGCGCAAGTTTCCTGGCCAAGGATAATTCACCGCCGCATCCAACAGGTGCTTCGACGGCCCTGGTGAAGGCTTCCCGAATTTCTCGCTGTATTTTTCCAAGAAATGACGGAACAACAAAGGGATCTCTGCAATTCTCTCCCGCAGAGGTGGCACCAAGATCGAGAGAACATTCAACCGATAGTACAAATCTTCACGAAATCTACCCGTTTTCATCGCTTCCTGTACATCCACGTTCGTGGCTGCAAGGACGCGCACATCCGTTTCGATCAAGTGCCGCCCACCCAGCCGCGAATATTGGTGGTCCTGCAGAACGTGCAAAAGCTTCGCCTGCAAATGAGTGCTCATCTCCGCAATTTCATCCAGGAAGATGGTGCCTTTATTGGCCAGTTCGAATTTGCCGGGCTTGGAGCGAACTGCGCCTGTGAACGCTCCTTGCTCAAATCCAAATAACTCCGATTCGAGCAGTTCGCCGGGCAGCGCTGCGCAGTTCACTTTCACGAACGGTTGATTCCGCCGCTTTGATCGCAGATGAATCATGCGGGAAACGACTTCTTTCCCCACGCCGCTTTCTCCGCAAATGAAAACCGGAACGTCCACCGGCGCGATCTGCAAAATTTGCTGCCGAATTCGCACCATCTGCGGGCTGGCCGCAAGGAAACTCAAATCTTCCGTCACTTGGTCGCAATAATCGCGTAGGGCTTGATTTTCCTGCGTTAGTTGGTTCTTTTGCCGCGACTTCAGCATGGCCGCGTCCAACTCGCCCTTCTCGAACGGCTTGGTCAAATAGTCATGTGCGCCCATGCGAATCGCTTCCACGACGGTGCCGACTTCATTCGAGCAGCTCAGCATGATTACATTGAGACTGCGGTCCAACTGCATCAATTCCTTAAGAGTGTCCAGTCCGTTCATCTCCGGCATCAAGACGTCCAGGATAATGAAATCCGGCCGTTCACCTGCGTTTACTTTGGCAAGGGCCTCCTTACCGGAGCTCACCGTCTCCACTTCGAAGTCATCTACTTCCAGCAGCGTTTGCAGATACTTCCTTATGCTTGGTTCATCATCGACTACTAGGATCTTTTCTTTCGAGGCCATCAAATTCTCCTTATGTCCCAATATCTCCCAATCATCCGAATCGAATAGCTATGTGAGCATCAATCAGTTCTGGTCCATGGGTAGTAGAAACGTGAACTTGCTTCCGCCCACCGGCTCGCTTTGTACCCATATTTTTCCGCGGTGCGCCTGAATTAACCGCTTCGCAATTGCTAGTCCCAGTCCCATCCCGGTCGTATTGCGGTCGACACGCACAAAATCTTCGAAAATCTCCTGGTGATGTTCCGCAGGAATTCCGGGGCCACTATCCGCTACCGAAACCTCCACGCTATTTGGCCGTGGCAAGCGAAACCGCCTTCGCTCCTGGATCGGCGCAACTTCGGCCACTCGCCGTTCCCAGAAATGAGGGCCGGCATGAAGCGTCACTGTGCCACCTGCGGGCGTGTGCTTTAGTGCGTTATCCAGTAAATTCGCCGCGGCCTGCTGTACTTTCTGGTAATCGAACCGGAAATTAGGAATTGAAGGATCGAATGCAGCTTCCAGTTTCACACCCTTACGCTGGAACGCCTCTGCCCACCGCTTGGCAACCTCTTCCAGGCAATCGCGCAAATCATTTTCACGGAGCTGCAGCACCAGTTTTCCGCTTTCCAGTGCCGAATAATTCAGAAACATCGACACCAGCCGGACAAGCCGTTCGCAGCTTTCCTTGGATTCTTCCAATATGTCCCGTTGCTTGTCAGACAGTTTTCCCAGTGAACCGGCCAGCATCAAATCGTAATAGCCCTTAATAACCGCCAATGGGGTCTTCAGTTCGTGGGCCGCGGAGGCCAGGAACACCGTTTTCTGCCGATTCACTTCCTGGAGTTTCAGATATGCCGCAAGCAGATTGCGATAGGTGATTTCACGTTCTTGCAAAAGTTCTTGCACGGTAATCTGCGTTGCCCGGTCCGGCTCCGGTTGTTCTTCCTGCCGCACAAATTGCGCCAGGATCCAATCTGCTTCTGGCACCCAGCGCACATTCGCCAAGAATCTCTCGCCGCCGCGATCCAACTCCAGACTTAATCCTTGCTTGCCATTTTCGATTTCTCGGAAAATCTCATTTCCATCGACGAGCAAGAACTCAGTGAAGATATTGATCGTGAGTTCTTCGGTGACTTGGAGCTTCAAGCATTTGCGTGCTGGCGCATTCGCAAACACGACTCTCCCATTGCGTTCCGAAACGATCACGGCCGTATCCAGTGCCTCCAAAAGTGCGACGACCGCGGCTTTTGAAAGCCCAGTCACACCGGCCAGCGGCGGATTTTCGATTGTTCCACTCATTGATATGTCGAGGCCAACCCACCAGAAGCTGTGGGAAAAACATTTCCCTCTTTACGATGTTCGCCATACTCCCAAACACATAACAACCTGTCAATGAGAAAAGCGTTCCATTTGCACATTAGCGGAAACGGCTGGCCGCAGTATAGCCCTTATCGATTGAACTGTTTGCTTCGGTCATCTGACACGCCTTGTAACTTGCTGTTTACACGCGGCTTACGCGGACCAATCGGTCTCGATTACCTGGCATTGAATATGCACTATCGTACTAGTTCGCGGGTACCATGGGGGACGTTTGGAACTTCAAATTGAGAAGAAGGGTGAACGCTTGGAGCAACGCCGCCAATCCCCGCGTATTCGCCTCCAAGTGCCAGTTTTTCTTCGCGGCGTCGATACTTCGGGCGTGGAGTTCATTGAACTGACCAAGACGCTCAATATCAGTGCTACAGGGGCGTGTATCGCCTCCACACATTTTCTCCGGCCTGACCAAGTCGTCAGCATTACCGTACCGGCGCCGTCTCCCACCTCATCCTCTAGCGTCGTCCCTAACGAGACCCCACCGATCTCTGCCAAGATCCTTCGACAGTCAGTCGCTGGCGATATTCGCCTGTTCGGCTTGGAATTCCTGAGACCACTTGAGTAAATTACATGCTCTTCGTTCCCTTTCCCGTTCCTGGGTAGTTTCGTTACATTGATGGCCGTAAGTCGGCCGTTGATTCCTGCTCCCAAGGCGATCCCGCTATCTTTATTGTTTACTATGCCATAGCGAGATGACAGAATCTTCCTCGCCGTCGAGCGGGAAAGAGTCGTGCGGAACCGTCATGGTACGAATGGACCGCCACTTGCTCCTTCTCCGACCGAGAATTCGTTCTCTCCCCACACCCCGCGGGGAATAGGCAGAGGTCAGGTAACTACCCAGCATGCCCAGCCCCGGTGCCCCCGTGCCTCCTCGTCTGCCAGTTGAGGATTCTTATCTCGAGCTTCTCGCGGATACGCTCGAAAGCCTCGACTTGCCTGCGCGCGGCCAATTCCTGCAACGCTATATTCGCGCCATCACCCATTTGGATCTACGTGAGACTCAGTGCATCCAGTTGTGGGACGAAATGCTCTCGCGACGCCGTGAACTGAGTGAGAATCTAGGTCGGCCCGTTGCGCTCAAGACCGCGTTGATGGATGTTCTCGCTTCTGCTGGACTCTTTCGCGTCCCTATCGTCATCGAATACGACGAGCTGAAGACCCTGCAACTGAATGCAGTCACAGATCCGCTGACCGGTCTCTACAATCGGCGCCTTTTCAGCGAAACATTTGAAAAGGAGCTCAACCGCGGCCGTCGCTATGGTTCACCTTTGGGCTTAGTAGTTCTCGATCTTCATCGCTTCAAGGAAGTTAATGATAAACATGGCCATCCTCGCGGCGACGAGGTCCTTCGCGCCGCTGCTGCTACGCTCAAAAAAGCCTTGCGTACGTCCGATTCTGCGTTCCGAATCGGCGGAGATGAGTTCGCGCTTCTCTTGCCGCAAACAGACGCTGAGCAAGCCTTGGCGCTCAGCCGCCGCGTCGAAACAGTTTTCGCTGAAATGTTGCAGCCGCTGCAGTTAACTGTGGGCGTGAGTATGGACCACGGCGTGGCCACTTTCCCGCAGGACGGTGAACAAGCAGAGCAGTTGATCCGCGTTGCTGACGAACGCCTCTATCGGCTCAAGCACGCAAACCATGGCAAGGCCGGAAACGGTGGAAGTCGAACCCAATCCGATTCCGTTCGGGCAGAACAACCTTCAAGTCCCGAACGCGCGGCAACTCCGCCGGCGCCAATTTCGATCGAATCTGGGCGCGCCCCGGAACGCCCGGAGCCAAGGCCAGAGCCTGCCAAGCCCGAGCCATCTCCGTCCTCAGAAGCTTCCAAGCCTTCTGAGGCTCAGACGCCCCGCTCTTACACAATTCAGCGGAAGGCCGAGCGCGTTTCAATGGCGGGCACGAATGCCTACGCAACGCTCGGCGAACAAGGCATGCGTCGCGCGCGCGTACTCGATCTCGGCTTCGGAGGCGTCGCGATCGAACTAGATACCCAAGAAGACCTTCCGGAAAACCTGATCGCCGTCCTGCACGTCCCTATTCTTCCGCCCGTCCGAGTCAGCCTCAAACCTGTATGGACTCAGCGCACCACGCAGGGCAATTTCCGAGTCGGCTGCGCGTTCGTTTCATAGCCTCTCGACTACTAAATTAGGCCACTTGCTTACTAGCATAAGGAATTCATAGTCCTGAGTAGGACTGCTAGAATGCCAGTTCATGCCCAATAGAGGCCCGCTATGTTTGAACCCAAATCGAGCCACCCGCACTGGCCGGATGCGCTGAACAAGCCGACCGACTCTGACTCTCTCAAACCCTGGTCCTGGGCGCTCGAGCGCCTCGAAACATCTCACAATTATTGGATTGCGACTTCTCGTTCCGACGGGCCGCCGCATCTAATGGTGGTCTGGGGCGTCTGGTGGCAGGATTCGTTTTGGTTCAGCACGGGACGTCAAACGCGCAAAGCAAAGAATTTCGCTGGCAATCCTCGCTGCGTCATCGGAACGGAAAAAGCTGATGAGGCCGTAATCCTCGAAGGGACCGCCGAAGCTGTGTCAGATCGCGCCGCCTGGAAGCAGCTAATCGAAATCTACAATTGCAAGTACGGCGGCGACCTTGCACCACTTCTGGAATCTTCGGGCAGCCTGGTCTTTCGCGTCACGCCGCAAACCGTCTTTGGCCAAGACGAGCACGCAGAGAATTTCACGGAGGCCGTCACCCGTTGGACCTTCACCAAACCTTGACCATAGACTTTTTCGGAAGAGGCCACCGTGCTGGCTGATACTCGGGGCAAGCCTCGAGCCAAAACCCTGCTCAAGAACCCGCTTCTTTATTCATCGATCGTCGTTGGTTCTGCGCTTCTCGTTGTACTTTGGATCTTATATCCCCGTTGGCAAGAGAATAGTTTAATTGAACGGCGGACCCGCCAAGAAACGTCGCGGAAACAACTGGAAAATGACCGCGTCGCATTGGAACAGCTTGGCGGCAAGGAACTTGCCATCCAGAGTTTCTATGCCAGTCCGGGCACGATTCACAGAGGACAGAGCGTACAACTTTGCTATGGCGTGGCCAACGCTAAAAACGTGAAACTCGAGCCTCAACCCAATGCCGTCTGGCCTTCCTACGCCTATTGCGTCAACGTGTCGCCGGCAAAAAGCACGACATACACACTCACCATTAGCGACGCCTCAGGAAATACAAAGACCGACTCACTCAAAGTGGTGGTCAAGTAAGTGAAGCGCGGTTACTCCGCTCATGCCCGCTATGCAGGCAATTTTTCTTGAGTGGATAGTGATGCTGTTCGCGCCCGACCTTACCGTCGTCAGACCCTTCTCCATCCAGTCCTCTGATTTCCCAAGGTGATATTCCCAGCAGTTATCGAAAAAAGTTATGCCGTTGTCCACCGCCTCCTGCACCAAGCGAATCGCCACCTGTACGTTCTCCGCGCCCCCGAGGTGATGTCCACCAAAGCCAAGGGCCGACACCTTCACCTTGTGACGCCCAAATTTGCGCAGCGGTATTCCATTGCTGGGCTCTTCGGCCGACATATTGAGTCCATCGATTGCCGCTCGTTGAGGAATGATTGGTGACGAAAACGGACCCCGCAGCAAGCCCATGATGGCTCGCTTAACGCAGGTGTTAGATTGGTTTGATGAATGTGACTTCGGAAAGTTGCGGATCCCGGCGCTTTTCATTGTTCTTTTGTCAAAATTCAACGTATCTTGTAGCCATCCTTAGCCTCCCTCTATAATTAGTCATTACGCAGGTATAATTAGTTTGCGGGGCACGTGATCGAGATCGCTCGCCGCCACGCTTGGATAGGCCTTAATTCGCTATGTCTGACCCATTGCAGAAGATTAAACAGAAGATTCAGGATGAACTTACGGCGCTGGAGCACGAACTCAGCGTCGACCTCCCTAAAGAGATTGCTGTGGCCCGGGCGCACGGCGACCTTTCGGAAAATGCCGAGTATAAGTTCGCTAAAGAGCGCCAGGGATTTGTGAACGCGCGCATCGGCCAGCTCAAGAAGCGCATGGGCGATCTCGGCATGCTCAACCTCACCAATATTCCAAAAGATCGCGCGGGATACGGCTCGCGAATCGTCGTCATAGACACCCGTCGCGACGTGAAGATTGAATACAAGCTGGTTAGCAGCGAAGAAGCTGACGCCGAAAAGGGATTCATCTCCACGACATCGCCTATCGGTCGTGCACTGCTCAATCGTAAGGTGGGCGATGAAGTGCAAGTTACTACGCCCGCGGGACCGAAGGAGTTTGAAGTCGTGCGTCTCGTTACTATTCACGAAGGCGAGTAACGTTGCGGCTTGTTTTCGCGTCTTAACCAAAACACCCGGTGCTTGCGAGGAAACGTGTATTGGGGCGAAGGATCAACTTTGGGGCTTCTTACATTTCTCGGGTACTTACTCTTCATGTTCGGCGCCGCCGTGGTGTGGCGCGGGCGCGAGGAAGTTTCCGTATGGATCCAAGACGAAGCCTGCGCTGTCCGCCGCAGTTTTTCGCGCTACACCGTAGTCGGCCCTTTTTACGGACCGCGTCCCGAGTCACGTCTCAAAGCTGTGCCTGCAAGTTTTGCCCGCTCCTTTTGCCGCATCCCGCGAAGCCCTATCACCGGTGGCTTGGTTCTCGCCTTTCTTGGCCCCCTGCTGGTGTTGCTCGACTTCTTCTTGTAGATACAAACTTTACCAGGCTACACGCCGCTCCTACCGCCTTACAGAATCACTGGCGTCTCGGGTGAGAGAGGAATTCCTCTAGGAGTAGGAGAGCGAGGCGCTTCGGATTGTGGCGGATAACGCCATGCTCTTCGAGTAGGTTGTCTAAAACTATGCGGTAGCCGAGCCTCTGCAGGTCGGGAATGTCGACAGCGACCGGCTCGGCGCCTTCTGCGCGATAGCGTTTCGCGACTTCGGGGGAAATCGCGCCGCGATTGGCCACCACCCAATCGATAATTCCTTTTGGGGTATGACGCTGGATCGCCCGTAGGTGATCTCCTAACGCATAGCCGGAGGTTTCGCCAGGCTGCGTCATCAAATTGGCGATATAGACTCGCGGCGCTTTTGACTTGGCGATCGCATTGGCGATTTCGGGAATGAGCAAGTTTGGAAGAATGCTGGTGTATAGCGAACCTGGACCCAGCAGGATCAGATCCGCCCCTTCAATGGCTTCAATCGCTTTAGGTAGCGGGGGTACACTGCGAGGCAACAGGGTAAGCTTCCTTATCGGGTTTTTGCTGGCGCTAATGCGCGTTTCGCCGTGGACTTTGCGGCCATTCTGCAGAGTGGCTACAAGAGATACGTTGGAAAGCGTGGAAGGAAAGATACGCCCTCGGATGGCTAGGACTTTACTGCTGACCCGAACAGCTTCGGCGAAATCGCCCGTCACATGAGTTAAGGCCGCGAGGAACAGATTTCCAAAGTTGTGGCCCACCAGCCCGTTGCCTGCGTGAAATCGATACTGAAACAGCCGCCCCAACAAGGCTTCATCCTGAGAAAGGGCGACCATACAATTGCGAATGTCGCCTGGAGGAAGAATGCGGTTTTCACGCCGAAGCCGGCCAGAGCTGCCGCCATCATCCGTGACGGTGACAATGGCAGTCAGATCGCTGATTGGTTGTCGTACATTGCCGGAATCGTCTCGGCGCCGCGTAACGAATTCCTTTAACCCACGCAGAAGCGTAGAAAGGCCGGTGCCGCCGCCCAACGCGACCACGTGGAGCCCGCGAGAGATACGATTCGACTTGGAAGTCCGTTTCTTCACGGCAAACGACGCCCGTATATCCTAAATAATAGAATTCAAAGCAGAAAACGGCGAGGAACTGAAGCCTTTATACCGGGAAATGACTAAGACTCGAATCAGCCGGCCGTGCCGTCTTTTTCAGGATACAGCAGTTCTGTGAAACGAGGGTCTTCTTGCAGAAATGCAAAGTCTTCGTCATTCCGCGCGTGATACCGATTTTCCGGTCGCAGGTCGATTGCAACCTTTAGATTCTTCATTGCGGAATCAGCTTCGCCGGTCAGGCAGTCAAGGGCGGCGAGCGCATAGTGAATGTAGTCGGCTTTCGGAGCTGCTTTGCGCGCTTTATCCAGGCTCTCGCGCGCATCATCCCAACGGCCAACATTCATCATGGCCACGCCGCGCTGGTAATGCTCATCAGCCGTGCGCGGGTTTTGCTCTGTGGCCGGCTTCATCCGCTGTTCGGCAATTTTGATGTGCATCCGCGCACGGTCGGAAAGCTCTTTGCTCGGACCCTCTAGAACTTTTTCAAGCTCCTGCTTGGCCCGCGAGAATTTCTGCTGATGGAACAGGGCCAGGGCCTCGTCATATAGTTTGAGCTGAGCCTGCACTCGGGGATCAACCATTTCAACGCCGCCACGCTGGGGCGGGTGCGGAGGGGCTAAGTTCTTTTTTTTCATGTGCTTAGACGAAGCATTGCTAGCTGCTTTGGCCCGGCCGGACGAGCCCGCGGAGGGCTTGTGCGCTTTTGCCATGGCGCGAATGTAGCAGAGCACGTTTCGCACGTCAACGACAGCGAGAAAGGCGCGATGACGATAACGTCACCTCCTCCTTGCTAGCCTCTGAAAAGTTTACCTGCCTCAGAAGATTTCGAGGAAAATAGAAGTGAGCACGGATACGCGACTTAAGTCGGCGAGATGCTGGCCTGCCCTCGACGCGTGTGCTATAAGTTTCTGACCGGGTTCGGACCAACAACACGTGCCTTTCATCAACTTTCCTGCGCGCGAAATTAACTGCAAGCTTGTTTACTACGGTCCAGGTCTGGGTGGAAAGACCGCCAACCTGCAGTGGATCTACGACCACACCGGGCAAAACCAAAAGGGTAAAATGGTTTCGCTGGCTACGGAGACCGACCGCACTCTGTTCTTTGATTTTCTCCCCTTGGATTTGGGAACCGTACGAGGTTTCAAAACGCGCTTCCATCTATATACGGTTCCGGGCCAGGTCTTTTATGAGGCCAGTCGCAAGCTGATTCTAAAAGGCGCGGACGGTGTCATCTTTGTGGCCGATTCACAGGAAGAGCGTCTCGATGCGAATTTCGAGACCATGGAGAACCTTCAGGAGCACCTGAAGGAGCACAATCTTAAGTTTGAGAGCATTCCTTACGTCCTGCAATTGAATAAACGCGATTTACCGAACGCCATGGCTACGCCGGAACTCACTAAGCAATTGCAGAAAAAGGGCGAGCCGGTCATGGAAGCTGTGGCCGTAACGGGTCAAGGCGTATTCGAGACACTGCGCGAAGTGGCCAAGCTTGTCCTTGCCGAACTCAAAAAGAGCGGCTAGTCGCTAAAATTTCTGGCCCGTACCTTTTGCCGTAGCGACCGAGACGGATTTAGTGGCACGAGTCCCTGCCGCCGACGCGTCCCGCTTTGGTGTCACCTCGAGCCTAAACGCGACGGCAACATCGACGAACACTGGAACAGACTGTCCTTGAGCATTGCGAGCTGTACTGAACCTCCAGTTGCGCACCGATCGAATGGCAGCCTCTGAGAGGGCCGGGTTCGGTGTACGGACAATCTTCACGTTCTCCACCGAGCCATTTGTACCTACTGAAAGTTGGGCGATCACCACGCCTTGCAATTTCTTGGCTTTTGCCACATAGGTGTATTCCGGTGCGGGACAGCTCTCGCAGAGCGCCGAACCAATTCCGCCTGTGCCGGATCTGAACACGCCTTGCAATTCAGCGCGCTGTGGCAGAGAGCTAGTCAGAACAGCCTGCATTTCCGAAGTGATTGGGATCTCCGCCAGTGCTTCAAATCGAGATTCTCCGCCCGCCAAGCGGTCGCTGGCTATTAGCGTTATCCCGATTCCGCCTGGAACCGCCGCAAAATTTCCTTGAACCAATACTTCCGCGCCGAGCGATTGCGCTCGCTGCTCGTTTTGAGCGTATTCCTGATTGCGATCGTGTGCCAACTCGGACGGCTGGCGCGCCAAATTCCAGCGATCCCGGGCAATCACTTCAAGCTCAGGGTGCTCATGCGCAAGCGATTCAGAGAGGCGATCGGCCACCCAGGCGCCCAGTGGGCATGGCTGATCGTTCGTCAGGCTCAAATCCAAAATGTATGGCTTCTTCTTGCTTGCTGCAAGAAGCTGCACAGCCAGGCGCTCAGCTAAGGCGGCGATTGGCCCGAGTGGCTGTTCGGTCGCGGCAGCAGGAAGATGTTGAGCAATGCCAGAGTCACAAGACGCCCCGGCAATCGATGTGAGAACGAGAATTGCGCGACCTACAGCACATAGTGTTGAACGACGTGCTGACATGGTGCGATTGCTGCGGACACTATCACAAAGTTAAATCGTTGGGAAGAAGACGCTAGAATTTTTTCTCCGGCTGTGGGGAATCGAAATGAGAGACTGCCGCGCCTTCAGACTCGTAGGTCGGGATGGCTTCTACCAGGCGGGTAACGGTCAACGCATCGCGCACACGTCCCGGACCGCAGACCAGGTGCACTGCTCCTCCCTCCCGAGCAAGTTGAATGGAGATGCGTACGAGCGAGGAGATGCCCGAGCTGTCGATTTGCGGAACTCCATTTAAATTAATAACTACCTTCCGGCCACCGTCCTTCACGATGGATTGCAGCGCCTCGTTCAGTTGCTCGCTGGGCTCGCCGATGGTCAGGCGACCGCTGACCACCAGCAGATGAATGCCGTTTTGTTTTCGGACGGAAATCTCCATCGGTAGGTGCTCAGTCATTTGCGATCTCTTTTAGAGCCTTCTCAGGAACAACTCTGAAATGCAAAATTTGGCCGCTGCGATTATACGACCGTGCGCGCCTTTTGGATAATCACCGTATCAAATATTTGAATTCCATCTATGAAAATTTAAAACCGAGCCGGATATAGACGCCGCGCGTATACTTTAGCCCGTCAAAGTCTCTAGTTCCCGGAAAAGATCTGACGAGCAAATCGGTAACGGCCGAGGCTGGCTGCTATCCTGTCATTCCATATGCGACGGAGCAGAAGGCGAACATGAGGCACATGGTATGGAAGTGTTGTTTGCTTATTACCATGGTCCTCGCGGCTTTACCGCTCCCGGCGCAGCAACCTTCCGCCTCGGTATCACCCTCCTCGCAATCCTCACCTTCTGTTTCGCAAGTTTCTAATCCTGTAAACGACAAACTGGCGCAGTTAGACCAGCACGTTGCAGCGGCACAATCCTCTGCCGATAACGCCTGGATGCTAGTGAGCGCTGCGCTTGTCCTGATGATGACCGGGCCCGGCTTAGCCCTCTTCTATGGCGGGTTGGTGCGCCGAAAGAACACACTCGCGATAATGATGCAAAGCTTCATGCTTATGGCCGTGATCACCGTGATGTGGGCACTCGTAGGCTACAGCTTGTGTTTTGGCGGTAACGGCCCTGTGATCGGCGGGTTCGAGCACGCATTTTTGCGCGGAGTAGGTGCTGAACCGAACGCCGACTATGCTGGAACGATCCCGCAGATGACCTTCATGGTGTACCAATTGATGTTCGCAATTATCACTCCGGCGCTGATTACCGGAGCGACCGCGGAACGCATGAAGTTCAGCGGCACGGTGTTGTTTTTGGTCTTATGGTTTCTGGTGGTATACGCTCCTCTTGCGCACATGGTATGGGGAAAGGGAGGCCTCCTTAATGCCGCTTTAGGCGGCAAATTCCCCACCCTGGATTTCGCCGGCGGAACAGTCGTGCACATCAGTTCGGGAGTTTCAGCGCTGGTCTGCGCTCTCTATCTAGGAAAGAGGACCGGATTCCCCAAGCAGCCCATGCCGCCGCACAGTTTGGTGCTAAGTTTTATCGGAGCATGCCTGTTATGGGTTGGGTGGTTTGGCTTCAATGCCGGCAGCGCTCTCGCTTCGAGCCCCTTAGCTACCAGCGCTTTTGTGGCGACGCATTTCGCGGCCGCGGCGGCGGCGCTCAGTTGGAGTGCTGCGGAGTGGATCAAGAACGGACGAGCCAGCGCGTTAGGCGCGATTTCCGGTGCCGTCGCTGGCCTGGTGGCGATTACGCCCGCGGCTGGATTTGTGGCGCCGATGCCAGCGTTGGTAATTGGGTTTGTGGCCGGCGCGTTCTGCTATTGGATGGTCACCCGCATAAAAGCGATCTTCGGGTATGATGACGCGCTTGACGCCTTCGGAGTCCACGGCGCGGGAGGAACTATCGGTGCGCTGCTCACCGGCGTCTTCGCTACGCAAGTCGTCAACCCCATTTTTGGTCCCGGCAAAGCGGTCGGGGGCAGCGACGGACATTGGGGCCAGATCGGCAACCAACTCGTAGGGATTCTGATCGCTTGGAGCTTCGCACTAGTAGGGACACTCGTGCTCCTCAAGATCGTGGACCTAATTACCGGTTTGCGCGTTACGGAAGACGAAGAGATCGAAGGTTTGGACATCACGCAGCACGGCGAAGAGGCCTACAACCTGGAGTCCTGAAGGCCGGTAGAATGAGAATGCATTTGCTCGCGGGGAGTGAAACTTTCCATGATGAAACTTGAAGCCATCATTCAGCCCTCGCGATTCGAGTCCGTCAAGGACGCGCTGCGCGAGGTGGGCATCGAAGGAATGACGGTAACCGAAGTGCGCGGCCACGGAAGGCAGAAGGGTCACACGGAAGTCTATCGCGGGCGCGAATACACCGTGGACCTTCTCCCCAAACTCAAGTTGGAGATGGTCCTTCCCGACAAGCTCGTAAATACCGTTGTGGACACGATCTTAAAGACAGCCAAGACAGGAAAGATTGGTGACGGTAAGATATTTCTATCGCGGGTTGAAGAAGCCATCCGGATTCGCAATGAAGAGCGCGGCGAAAACGCGCTCTGAACGAAGGGACGACCGTACCCGCCCTGGTCTCCATCCGGAAAGCCAACCTGATCGAAACATGCAAGGTTCCCTGACGCCTTTATCCGTCCTCGGCCCGCAAGCCGATGACGAGCGACATCGCATCCGCGAACAATTCGAGGCCGGTGCGGGCGCGCGCGCGACCCTGCGCTCCCTGTGTGACTTGGCCGATAACAACATCCGCCAAATTTTTGGCGAAGTGCTCCGCGTCCACAACACGCCCGCTTCTGGCCTCTCCCTGTTAGCCCTTGGTGGCTACGGACGTCGCCTTCTGTTTCCGTACTCAGACTTGGACATCCTTTTTCTGTTTGGCAATGACCGAGCTGAAGAAGAGTTTCGGCCGCTAATCGCGGACTTCGCGCGCACGCTTTGGGACTTGGGCTTTCGGGTCAGTTCCGCCGGGCGAACGGTCGAGGAATGCAAGCGCATTGAAGAAGACAATGCCGAATTTCATTTGGCGCTGTTAGACCGCCGCTTCTTAGCAGGCGATCAAGACCTATTTGACAGGCTCGATAAGCGCGTCCTGCCAGGTTCGCAGAAAGCCGCTCGCCCGTTCTTGCTGACGCAGCTTCACAAGCTAACTAAGGAGCGGCTAACTCGCTACGGCAACACGATTTTTCATCTCGAACCGAATGTAAAAGATGCGCCGGGGGGACTGCGCGACTATCAGGCCGCGGTGTGGCTGCGCCAAATCGGTGGCGAAAAACGCGAGCCGCTGAGCAGCAGCGCCGCGGAAGAAGAACTCGCCTCCGGCGCGGTGGATTTTCTCAGCGCCATCCGCTGCTTTCTTCACTATCGCAATGCCCGCAACGATAATACGTTAACGTATGAGCTACAGGCCTCAGCCGCAGAGCGTTCCTTAGGCGTCACCGACCGTACACCTCGCGATGCCGCCGAATGGATGCGCCTCTATTTTCGGCATGCACGCACTCTAAACCGTCAATTGCTCCGATATCTGGAAGAGCGGGCCGTGCTGCCTCAGACTTTGCGGCAACGCTTCTTCAGCGTAACCCGTTCGGCAAAATCTGAGCCCGGAAACGGAAAGCCCTTTGCGATCCGTGACGGCTTATTCGAAGTACTCGACGCCAAAGAATTGTCGGACCGCGCCGTCCTCTTCACTCTGTTTATCGAGGCCGCCCGCGCTGGAATAGCGCTCAGCCGGCGCACCGAACGCAGCATCGCGTACATCATGATGCATCCTGAATTGCCCGCCAAAAATGTTTCCGTGACTTGGGCGATGCTTCGGGAAATTCTTGTGGCCGACTACCCAGGGGTGGCGCTCCGGCCACTGCAGCGTCTCGGACTGCTAACCGAAATCCTCCCGGAGTTTGCACGCATTGATTCGCTGGTCGTTCGCGATTTTTATCACCGCTACACGGTGGACGAGCATACTCTGCGGACGATCGAGCATCTGCAAGAATTAGGCGAGTCAACAGACGCTCGCGCCGCGCACTTCAAAGAACTGTGGAAGACTACGGAGCGTCGCGATTTGTTAATTCTGGCTCTCCTTCTGCACGATGTCGGCAAAGGCATGTCCGTGGAGAATCATGTTACCGGCAGCCTCGAAGCGCTCGAAAGCGCTGCTACACGCCTGGCCTTAACCGAGGAAGAAAAAGAAGAAGTTCACTTCTTGATCGAACACCATCTGGACATGTCCGCCACCGTTCAGCGTCGCGACATTTTCGATCCCGCTACGGTCTCTGGTTTTGCCGCGACCGTCGGAAATCAAGAGCGCCTGCAAAGACTTTGCTTGCTGACTTACGCGGACATTCATGCGGTAAATCCGGAAGCGCTGACCCCATGGAAAGCGGAAATGCTGTGGCAACTTTACGTCGCAACCTCTAATCACTTCAGCCGCACCCTCGATACCGATCGTTTGCACGCTCACGACGAACTGTCGCTTTTGTCACAGGTGCGCGCGCTTACCACTGGCGTGAACACATCCGAAATTGAGCGTTTCCTGGAGGGCTTTCCCCGGCGCTACTTGGCCGTGCATTCGGCTGCGGAGATTGCGGAACATTTCGCGCTCTATCAAAAGCTGGCCACCCAACCCGTTCAAACCGAACTGCAGGTGCGTCAGCATGCATTTTCTCTTACGCTGTTAACCGCCGATCGTCCCGCCTTATTCGCTACTATTTCTGGAGTGTTGGCCGGATGGGGGATGAATATCAACAAGGCCGACGCATTCGCGAATTCGGCCGGAAATGTCCTGGACACCTTTCACTTTTCAGATTTGCACCGCACCCTTGAGCTGAATCCTACCGAAAGAGAGAGGTTTCTGCAGAGTCTCAAGGACGTGGTGATCGGAAAAGCCCCGCTGGAGCCGCTGCTGAGCGGGCGTGATAGTGCCAGTCGCGCCCGCCCGCCAAAAGTTTCCGTCGAAACTCGCACGGGTTTTGACGATAGTTCGTCCGACCATAGCACTCTCTTGGAAATTGTCGCGCAAGATCGCCCAGGATTGCTTTACGACATCGGCTCGACTCTCGCGCGCCTGGGATGCAACATCGAAGTCGCCCTGATCGACACCGAAGGACAAAAAGCCATTGATGTGTTCTACCTTACCGAGCAATCGAAGAAGCTAAGCCCCGAAAAGCAGCAAGCGCTCCGCGAAGCTTTGCAGAGCGCGCTCGTTTAGCTGACTTGTCCGTTCAGGTGAAATGTTACGCCGGCGCCGTGTAGTGCTTGCGGATCGCGTCGAGGATTTGCGTGCGGCTTTCCGATGGCTTTAACAGCGAATTTTGCTCGATTTTGGCGAGTTCTTCAGCGATGCCTGCGTCCTTCACCGCGTCCCGCAGCCATCTCGAATAATCTCCCTGGCGAAGGTGATGCGTCCAGGTATCTTCGTCGACTCCTTCGGCGAGCTGCGCAAACATTTTCATGTTTTGCGCGCGCAGGTTGAGCTTCCCCTCCGGACCCCGGAAATAAAAGCTCTTGTCTTCGCCCAGTTCGCCCGCTTCGTATTTGCGCCGATGGCGGCGCAGTTCCGCCTTAGCCGGCTCCACTTTTACCTTCACTGGCTGCTGTGTTTCACAGAACCACCATGCGATGACCTCGCCGGCTTCCCTCGGCGGCTCGGGAAGTCCATTCGGATGCAGGTCTTTTCCGGCCCCGGCGCTGAACTGGGCGATAACCTTGGCGGGATCTGACCCGATGGCTATCACTCCGTTCGTGGAACTCAAAATCGCGCGCGCCACTTGGTCCGGATGCACAGTGACCAACGCGAAAGTTGAGAGTTCCTTTGGAATCGTCAAGCTTGCCGATTCCAGCGCGGCGGGCAATAAATGATGCGCCTCGTCGATGATGATCCAGTGCGGCCGCCCTGTTTTGGCCCGAAGTTCTTGGATTCGCGACAGCAGACTCATAAACATCGCCGGCCGGTCCGCAAGCGGCACACCCAAAAGGTTGATGCTCAACGAATGATCCATCGTGTCCAAAACCTCGAGAATTTCCGAAGTACCGGGCACTCGCTGCGGGCCGCCGAGCGTGACGAACTGCTCGAATTCATCGTAGTCGCCCTCCGGATCGAACAAGCAAACCTGATATTTGTTTTCCACTAGGCGTTCCACAATCGCGGCCACTGTCGTTGATTTGCCGCCTCCAGATGGCCCGGCAACTATCAAACGTGATTCATAGGGATCCACGCAAAAATCCCCGTCGTGTTCAGTGTGGCCCAGCAAAATCTGGTGGCGCTTTAGGCGTGGGGCCACGCTCGCCAAATCTTCCGCAAGCAACTTTTCGATAAGTTCTTCCACCCCGGCGCCGTGCGAACCATTCGTCACTAAATCAGCGCGGTCTTTCAAAGCCGGCAACGCATTGGCTACCGCCACGCTACATTCACACGTGCTCAGGAACACGTGATCGTTTTCCGCATCGCCCACACCGACGCTGTTGTGCGGCGACAACCGCAGCTCATTCAGCGCCACCTGCAGACCACTTGCCTTGTTGACACCGGAAGGCAACACCATTACCGCATTCTTATTAAAAATTACTTGCAGCTCGAGCCCTTGCTCGCGGATCACCTCCAGCACTACTGTTTCAAAGGGATGCCACGTAGCCACTATGCATCGGCCGACAGCAAGTGGTTGCACTCCCCGCCGTCGCAATTCATCCACGAATTCCGGCGGCGGCGCGGCTGCAAGCACTTTCCAATCTTTACTGCTTGGCCGGTAAAGGACCGCGCCATTCTCCGCAACAATTCGGTCAAAGATCGCGTAGTCCGGAAAAACTTCCTGCAACTCCTCGAGCTGTCGTCCCGTAGCCAAAATCAATTTCCTGCCGGACGCGCGTACCTTCTTGAGAGCCTCCACAGTGCTGGGCGCACATCGCCCATCGTGAGCAATCGTGCCGTCATAATCACAAATTAGACAGAAGTAGCGCATGCGTGGCTCTACGGTAGATGCTTCGCCCTGCGAATTAGTACGCAGAGCTGCAATATCTCAGGGATTTGCTCTTTTTCCGTTTTCAGCCGGTTACGGTCTCGCTGGCGCGGGAACCGGCGTCTGCGCGGGTGCCGGCTCCTTTTTCTCGAAATTGACTTTCGGAGCTTGCCGCGAGCCCTCATCGGCCTTGAAGTACGCGTCGTTCCTGGCAAACCCACTCATGCTCGCTATCAGGTTGTTCGGAAAAAGCGAAATATAAGTGTTGTAGTCCTGCAAAGTCTCATTGTAGCGGCGCCGCTCCACCGCGATTCGGTTCTCTGTCCCCGCCAGCTCATCCTGCAACCGCAAAAAGTTCTCGTTCGACTTCAACTGCGGATAATTTTCAACCACAACCAGCAATCGTCCCAGAGCCGAGTCGAGCTGTTGGTTGGCCGCAATTTTGTCGGCTGGAGTTTTCGCATTGAGTAGTGCGGAACGCGCCCGGGCAATTTCGCCGAAGACAGCTTGCTCCTGTGCCGCATATCCCTTCACAGTTTCCACCAGGTTCGGAATCAGGTCCGCACGCCGTTGCAGCACCACGTCCACCTGCGACCACGCCGCATTGACTGCTTCCCGTTTGACGGCCATCTGGTTTCGGCGGCTCACGAACGCGCTGCCCACCAGCAGGCCAATCACCAGCAGAATCGCCAAAATCGCGAGAGCTACTTTCATGAACCTTGCCTCCTCAACAATTACGAATTCTTTTCCTTGTCGCGCCGCCACTGCCGTTTCGGCAAATGATGATCCAGCGCCATGATGACCTTCTCCAATGCCGCCAAATAGCCATCATACGTGGGTAACACCGAGTCTTTGTCCAAGCTCTTTGCCTCACGCAGACGTCCAACGGATTCAAACGCCGACGCATCTGCACCGGTCAACGCTGCAATCCGAGCGAAGAGTTCACTTGCACCGGCTGGCGGTCGCTCCTGAAAAGCAATCAACGTATGCCGGAGCAGCGTTAGCGCGCTCGAAAACGATTTAGCCAGAATCGCCCCTAGTTCCTGCTGGTTTTCTTCGTCGCGCAGTAAGTGCTGCCGCAACTTCAGTAGCAGCGTTCGCAGCTCGTGCTCCACCTGAACGCGGTGCAAATTCATTGGCACATTGATACCGGCAACGACGTCTGTTCCGTACAGCACGCGGTGACTCTCCTGCATGTCCAGGATCTCGATAGCGAAAACATCCGCCGACTGCCGGAGTTCTTCGGCAGAAAAGAAGAGCGGCGCGGTCTGATGTTGTACAACGGTCCACCATTTCACTACGCCGGAAACGCGAGCAAGCTGCACCGCCCGCAGGGACCGCAAGATGCACAGTACATTCAAGTCGGAGTGCGCCTCGTGAAAATCGCCCCGCGCCGCCGACCCATATAAGGTGATCGACTCGAGATTCTCCCTCGCCGCATCGTGCAGCCGTTCCACCAAATTCTTCAACGCCTCATGTACATCGCTCATCGCGTTCTCAGATTACCAGCTTCCCGATGCCCCACCGCCTCCGCTGCTGCCTCCGCCAAACCCGCCAAATCCTCCGCCGCCGGAATAGCCACCCGAGCTCCCGCCAAATCCGCCGCCTCCTCGCCAACCGCCCGACATCCCGCCAATCATTGGTCCAATCCACCAGCCGCCACCGCCGCCTCTTCGGCCACGTCCGGCTCGAGCAATGGAGAAAATAATCCAAATAATGAAGAGTATTGCCCAAAAACTAATCGGAGACGAACGTCGCGCCTCTCTTCGCTGCCGTGTAACTGGAGGCCGGCCAGACAAAGTCACACCGCGATCATCCGCAATATATTTCGCCAGCATCCAAGTCGCCGCCTCAATCGCGGGGCTGTAATCTCCCTGGCGCAGCAGCGGCACCATCGCGCGCCCCGCGTCGCCGGCACGCGCATCGTTGATCACCGGTTCAAGCCCGTAGCCCACTTCAATTCGATATTTATGTTCCTCGGGGGCCACAAGCAGCAGAACCCCGCGATTATCGCCCTTGCTTCCCACTCCGAGTTGCTTATACAAATCCACCGCAAAGTCCTCGACGCTTTCTCCCTCCAGCGAGTGCACCGTAACCACCGCCATCTGCGCTCCGGTCTTCTCCTCGACTTCGCGGCAAAGCGCTTCCAATCGTGTCTTCGTCTCCGGTGCAATCACGCCCGCAAGGTCGGTGACATATCCGGTCGGATGAATATTTTTCGGATTTTCGGCCAGCGTGGAGACCGCGGCGACAAGCCATAGCACGGAAAGAACAACTATCGTGAAAGATCGCAAACGTTTCATCGGGGATTTCGCGGAGTGTGTGCCTCAACTCTCGTACTACGCAAACGGGAAGTGAAAGATATCAGGGCGACGCTCCTCGCCTGACTGTATTGTAACGTGAGCCGCGATTTCTTGCCGTGCTGGAGCGGTTTTCTAGTAGTTCTCTCGCTTCGAATGCGCTTCCTCATGCTCGCCTTTATAAGCTTTCCAGGATTGCGCAATCACATACGCATGAATGGCATCGGCGTCCTGTACCGTCATCTTGGCGTTGGGGAACGCAAACTTCGGCGGATCGGCGAATCCCGGCATGCCCTTATCCCAGTGCGAGCCGCCCAGCACAATCGCATACCAATCGCGATGAACATCCGCGGGCATGTACCGTAGATCCGGGATCGCTCCATCAAGCACCCACGCGCGGCTGCCATCCGTTCCTGGTGAATGGCATCCGTCGCACACAAATTTTTGGTACAAGACTTCGCCCTTGTGAATGATCTCTTTACTGGCGGTCAATTTCGGCGGTTCGGGTACCGGCGGAACAACTACAGGAGGTGCCGTATAGGTCGGAGTCGCGCCAAGCTTGAAAGCCAGCAACCGCACGGGTCCCCGCGCTGATTCATTAGTGATCATCGTCCGCGCCGGCGCAAATAACCGCGATCCCGATCCCCAGCCCACCGCCGAAATCACATACTGCTCGCCCTTCACCGTAAACGTCACCGGAACCGATTCAATCGCCGAGCCGGTCTTGATCGACCACACTTTATTCCCAGTGTCGGCGGCGTAAGCCGCAAATTCTCCGGTGCCTTGCCCCTGAAAAACAAGATTCCCAGCCGTCGAAAGCACTCCTCCATTCGTCGCGATCTGTTCCTCCACAGACCAGCGCGCCGACTGCTTAACCGGATCCCACGCGATCAGCCGCCCTTCCAGGCCCACTCCGCTCTCTCCAGACTCCACCGCTGCTTTTGCCTCCGTGCGGCGATCCGTAGTCGGGATGTACACTAGCCCAGTTTGCGCGTTATAACTCATCGGCCACCAGTTGTGCACCGTCCATTGCCTGCCGCCACCCGCCGACTTGGGAGTCTCCACCGCGCGCCCAGTTTGCAAGTCATAGGCACTCGCCCAAACTGTTTTCACCAATGGTTTCGCGGAAAGAAGCTTGCCCGTCTTGGCATCCAGCACATAAAAAAATCCATTCTTCGGCGCGGTCATCGCCACGTGCCGCTTCTCGCCCTCAATCGTCAAGTCCGCCATCAAAATGTGATTATTTTCCGTTTGCAACCCCGGTGCGCTCGTCTGGAAATGCCAGACATATTCGCCGGTATCTGCATTCACGGCGATGACGCATCCCGCAAAGAGCTTGTCGCCCTGCACTTTAATCGACGACAGTTCTCCGTAGTCCACGCCAGCCCCCGCAGTGCCAAAAATCACCAAACCGATCGGTTCATCGTAAGTTATGGCGTTCCAAGCGTCGCCCCCGCCAATTCTCCACCAATCTTTCCCAGACCATGTCTTCGCCGCCATCTCCAGCGCCTTACTTTCAAATGGCTTCAATGGATCGCCCGGCACCGTCCAGAACCGCCACGCTTCTTTCCCGCTAGCCGCGTCATAAGCAACTAAAGCTCCGCGCACGCCATCATCCGATCCGTTAAATCCCATCAAGACTTTTCCTTTGGCGATATGCGGCGCCCCAGTGATCCCAGTCTGCGTGGGATCACAAACCGTAGCCTCCCACAATTTTCTGCCCGCGGCCGCGTCCACCGCGATCAACCGGCAGTCACCAGTGCCCACAAAAACTTTTCCTTCCCATACAGCTACGCCCGCATTCACTCGTGCGGAGTACGAGCCATTAATGGCCATATTCAGCTTCACGTCGGGATCAAACTTCCAGATCACTTTCCCCGAAGCCGCGTCCACCGCATATACTATCGATTGCGGCGCGCTCACATAAATCACTCCATCCACAACAATGGGCTCCGCCACCACGCCCATCGCGCCGGGAATATCCAGGTACCAAGCCAGCCCCAGACCGTTCACGTTCTTATCCGTAATCTGCATCAATGGACTAAAGTGCGCCTCGTCAAAAGTCCGCCCATTCAACAGCCAATTCGCTCCCGCGCCTGATTCCGCCGCCACCCGCGCCTGCGTAACATCGCCGGCCTTCACGGCCGTCTGCGCGGGAGCCTTGCATCCGACTCCAATTCCAAATGCAAGGAATGCAGTTGCCACACCAAGCACACTGAATATTTTCACCAGATCACCTTTGCTTTTCGCCGCCTGAGCCGACGGCGTTCCCCAAGCGGTGCGGAGATTCTTCGTCGTCATGGTAGAGTTGGCGCTAAAAGAAAGTCAACGCGATGGAGTGCACAGGACTGTATGGTGGACGTGACCGGGCTCGAACCGGCGACCCCCTGCTTGCAAAGCAGGTGCTCTCCCAACTGAGCTACACGCCCACAGCGGGATCAGCATTTATTCTAAAGCATTTTAAGCAGTCCGGAAACTCGCTCGTTCCATGGTTTCCCCATACAAGGTCATGCCCCAAACCAAGTCGTTGAACCCCCGCACCAGCTCGACGATATAATCCGTGGCGACAAAGGTGAGCGTATGCGGCATCACGTTCTGCGGACCACAATTTGGCTCGTGTTTTTTGTCGCAATCCAGCCGGAGACTCTACTCCGCGCACAATCGGGACACGATGCCTGGCTACGTTTTGCCCGCCTTGACGCGCCCACCGCACAAATGTACGAAACCCTTCCAGCAACGGTAGTCGTCCTCGGCCAGTCCGTTGTTCTCGAAAGTGCCCAAAGAGAATTAACGCGTGGCATCAAGCAAATGCTTGAAAAAAACGTACGCACGCAACCGCACCTGCCACAAGAAACCAGTTTCATTCTCGGCACACTCAAGGAACTCCAGTCAGCCATGCCCGAAATTCGAATCAAGCACAAACCAGCAGACGACGCCTTCTGGCTGATAAAACTCCAGGCACACGGATTCCTTCGCGTCATCATCACTGGCTCGACGGATCGCGGCGTCCTCTACGGAGTCTTCGCATTCCTCAGCAAAATCGCGCGAAACGAATCAATCGCCACATTGGATGAGCTACAAGAGCCCTACGCGCCAATCCGCTGGGTCGACCAATGGGACAATCTGGACGGCCGCATTGAACGCGGATACGCTGGCCGCTCGATCTTCTTCGAAAATGGCGCCGTCCGTGACGATCTGACCGTCGTCAACGACTATGCGCGCCTGCTCGCCTCAATCGGCGTGAACGGCTGCAACATAAACAATGTCAACGCCGATCCGCGCGTCCTAAACGATCAGTTTCTTCCGCAACTCCGCCGCATCGCCGATATCTTTCGCCCTTGGGGTATCCGCCTCTCCGTTTCGGTCGACCTCGGCAGCCCCAAATCGATCGGCGGCTTGGAAACGTTTGATCCTCTCGATCCTCGCGTAGCCGATTGGTGGAAAAAGAAAGCAGACCAAATCTATCGCGAGATCCCGGACTTCGCCGGATTTACAGTCAAGGCTGATTCTGAAGGTCAAGCCGGACCATCCAGCTACGGCCGCACGCCCGCCGACGCCGCTAATACCCTCGCTCGCGCCCTGGCACCTCACGGCGGTCTCCTTTTTTATCGCGCCTTCGTCTATAACCATCATCTCGATTGGCGCGACCCGAAAAATGATCGCGCGAGAGCTGCCTACGACATCTTTCATCCTCTCGACGGCAAGTTCGAACCCAACGTAATCATCCAAATCAAACATGGACCCATCGATTTCCAAGCACGCGAACCAGCCTCGCCTCTCTTCAGCGGCCTCGAGAAAACAAACCAAGCCATCGAGTTGCAGATAACCCAGGAATATACCGGCCAGCAGCGCCATCTCTGTTTTCTTGTTCCAATGTGGAAAGAAGTCCTCGATTTCGATATGCACGCCGGCCGCGACGGGACGCCAGTCCGGGACTTAGTCAGCGGACGCACCTTCGGTGGTTCCGAAGGAGGCTTCGTCGGCGTCGCAAATGTTGGTCTAGATACAAACTGGCTCGCACATCCATTAGCCTTGGCCAATCTCTACGGATTCGGCCGACTCGCTTGGAATCCCACGCTTAGCGCCTCCGCAATCGCAGAGGAATGGACTCGCCTGACCTTTGGCGACGACCCGCTCGTCGTGCGCACAATCTCCAACATACAACTGGCATCTTGGCCGACCTACGAAAGCTACACCGGTCCGCTCGGTGCTCAGACCCTCACAGATATCCTCGGAAGCCACTACGGCCCGGGCATCGAATCCTCCGAGCGCAATGGCTGGGGTCAATGGCACCGTGCCGACGACCACGGCATCGGCATGGACCGAACCGTCGCGACCGGAACCGGCTTCGTTGGCCAATACCGCGCACCTGTTGCGGCTCAATACGAATCCCTGGAATCAACGCCTGACGATCTGCTTCTTTTCTTTCATCACGTGCCCTACACGTTTGTGCTGCACTCCGGAAAAACCGTAATCCAGCACATCTACGATTCCCATTACGATGGCGCAGACCGCGCAGCCGATTTCGTTCAACAATGGAATTCCGTCAAAGGCCGCATTGACGACGCGCGCTACGCGGATGTCTTATCCCGCCTCGAATATCAGACCGGGCACGCCATCGTCTGGCGCGACGCCATCTGCAATTGGTTCCTCCGCGCCTCCGGCATTCCCGACGCGAAAGGACGCGTAGGGAATCATCCAGACCGTGTCGAGGCCGAAGCCATGCAACTCCAGGGCTACACGCCGGTAGACGTAAGTCCATGGGAGAACGCCTCTGGAGGCAAAGCAATAGAATGCGCGCAGCCGCAGAGCTGCACGGCCTCTTTCCGCTTTTCCAAAAATCCCGGATTCTACGATCTGGACGTCAAGTACTTTGACACCGACAATGGCGAATCCACATACCGCGTGTACGTCGGCTCGCATCTGGTGGAGGAATGGATTGCCAATGCCCATCTTCCTACCACAAAAATTGGCGGCGATTCCGCTACCCGCCGCCGCACTACGCATTTGCAGCTTCACACCGGAGACGAAATTCGCATCGAAGGGATTCCCAGAGGTCAGGAGGGCGCGCCCCTGGACTATGTCGAGCTTCATGCCGTGCCGTAACCGCCTCGACCTTCCGTTGCGTGGAGCAACGCTAGTTGTGTTGAACGAACTCGCCCTTCGTTCCCGTAAATGAGTTATACAGCGTCTCGATAAACGCATCCGCATTCACGAAATCACCCGACCACTTCTTCCACGGTTCCAGAATTTTCTCCTGCTTCATCTGTTCCAGAGTTTTGTGTGCCTTAAGCGCATTCTCCACCACCGCTGAAGTCTCCTTCAACATCTTCGTAAACTCGCGCACATCGTCCAGATTCGACAGCGCCCCGTGACCCGGAATCACCTTAACATCCGGAGGCAATTGCGCGGTCGCTTTCTCCATCGCCGCGATCATTCCCTGCACGCTGCCGCCACTCGCCACATCAATAAACGGAAATCCGTAGCGCACGAAATCGTCACCCATATGCACCACATTGTTCTTCGGGAAAAATATGATCGAATCCCCATCGGTATGTCCCGCGGGAAAATGCAGCGC
>Ga0137409_10000604_pt1 | contig 39466 bp, 40 predicted proteins | sample CZODoug1_16funga_FD_122059 | JGI IMG/M metagenome (GOLD analysis project Ga0137409, IMG submission 122059) | Vadose zone soil fungal communities from Angelo Coast Range Reserve, California, USA - CZODoug1_16fungal (Hybrid Assembly) | ecosystem: Environmental > Terrestrial > Soil > Vadose zone...
GGCTCGATCTCCTCGCGCACGGTCAGCGCGACCGCCCGCTCCAGAACGTTCTCCAGCTCGCGGGTGTTCCCTGGAAAATCGTAGCCCGAGAGCGCTTTCATCGCGCCTTCCGAGAGCCGCATCGCTCGCCGGCCGTCGGCGCCGGTCAGTCGCCGCAGGATCGCCTCCGCGAGCACCGGGATGTCTTCGCGGCATTCGCGCAGGGGCGGCATTCTCAGCTCGATCACGGCCAGACGGTAGTACAGGTCCTGCCGGAACTTTCCGGCTTCGACGCGAGCGGCCAGATTCTGATGGGTCGCGCAGATAATTCGCACGTCGACGGCGTCTTCCGCGGTCGCGCCCACCTTGCGCACCTGCTTTTCCTGTATTGTGCGAAGCAGCTTGACCTGCATCGCGAGCGGCAGATCGGCGACCTCGTCGAGGAACAGGGTTCCGGCGTTGGCAGCCTGGAAGAACCCGTCGCGATCGCCCTCGGCCCCGGTGAAGGCGCCCTTCTTGTAGCCGAAGAACTCGCTCTCCATCAGGTTTTCAGGAATGGCGCCGCAGTTGACCGGCACAAAAGCCCTTTCGCGCCGCGACCCCTTGCTGTGGATCAGGCGAGCCGCGAGCTCCTTGCCGCTGCCCGATTCGCCGGTGATGTAAACAGGCGCCTGGCTGCGCGCGAGCTTCTCGATCACCGAGCGCACCTGCTCGATTCCCGGGCTGGCACCGAGCAGCTGGGGTTCCCCCGACTTGGCTGCGGGGGGTTTCTGCGGAAGCGAAAGCGCCGATTTCACCAGCGCCCGCAGCTGATCCAGCGACAGGGGCTTGGTGAGGTAATCGAAGGCCCCGGCCTTGAGCGCGGCCACCGCGTTCTCGGTGCTGCCGAAGGCGGTGATCACCGCAACTGGCAGGTCCACCAGCTGGGTTCCGATGAACCGCACCAGATCCAGGCCGTCCCCGTCCGGCAAGCGCATGTCGGTCAGGCAGAGATCGTACTTCTTCGACTGGAGCGACTGCTTGGCTGCGGCCACCGAGCCGGCGCATTCCACTGCGAGCCCCATGCGCACGAGCGAGAGCTCGAGCAGCTCGCGGATGTCCGCCTCGTCGTCGACGACGAGCACCGCGCCCTGGACGGGGCTGGCGCGCCGCTCGCCGCGCCGGTTCGCTACGGTTCCTGCCATAGAATCCTGAAATCCGCTCCCGAGCCGCGATCCAGATAGTCGAGGCGCGCGCCGTTGGCGGCGCACAGCTCGCGCGCGATGTACAACCCGAGCCCCGTGCCGCTCGCGAACGTCGTAAAGAACGGCTCGAACAGCTGTGCCTGCAGGGGCTTGGGGACGCCCTCGCCGTCGTCGATGACGTGCAATTCTACGCGATTTGCACGGCGTGACGCCGCGATACGCACGCTTCCGGCGAGCCTGCGGCAATGCCGCCAGGCATTGTGCAGCAGGTTCCACAGCACCTGGTTGAGGTGCGTCCGGTCGAACTCGACCGTCACGTCGTTGGCGGCCTCCACGGAGAAGCTGTCACCGGGAATCTGGCCCTCGTTGCGCGCGAATTCCTCGATGAAGGTCAGCAGGTACTGGCGCACCCGGATCGGCTCGGGCTGCACGCGGTCGCGCCTGGACAGCTCGAGCACATCGTGGACCATGCGCTCCAACCGGCGCGCGTTGTCCCGGATGATCTGCACCATTCGCTCCTTCTGAGGGCTGCGCTGCTCCTCGTAGAGCAGGTCGCCCGCGTGGGTGATCGCCGAAAGAGGATTGCGGATCTCGTGGGCGATGCTCGCGGTGAGCCGGCCGAGCGCGGCGAGCTTGAGCTGCTGCGCCTGCTCCTGCAGCTTCGACAGGTCCTCGAGGAACACCAGCGTGAAGGCCCCGCCCGCCACACCCGCCGAGACGAACCGCGCGCGCACCAGGCGGCCGCTGTCCGGAAATTGTATGTTGATGCTCCCGCCGCCCTGGCCCCCGCGCCAGGCCGCGAGGCGCTGCGCCAGCTCGTCGGAAAAACCCTCCACCTGGCTCAGCTCGGGCACGACTCTCCCCAGCAAGTCCGAGGCACGCGGATTGTGCAGGTGCACCAAGCCGTTGGCGTCCACCACGAGCACCCCGTCCTGCACGTCGCGGATGATCAGCCTGTTGATGCGAAGCTGGTCGGCAAGGTCCGCGCCGCGCTGCTTGGCGAGGCGCTCGTTGACGATCAGGCGGCGCGCGAGCTGGTTGGTTATCAACGCCGTCGCGAAATAGCCGATCGACAGCAGGCCCGGTTGCAGGAAGTTCGCGGTGCTCTGGTCCTCGACCAGGACCCAGTAGGACTGCTCGAGGAGCACCGCGATCGACGCTAGCGCGGCGTAGAAGAGCATCAGCTTTCCCCGGCTGACGAGCGCGGCGCCGGCGAGGGAGATGAGCAGCATCACGCCGAGGCCCGAGCGGATGCCGCTCGAGGCGTACATCAGCACCGCGATCGCGACGACGTCGGTGACGACGTGCAGGGTCAGCTGCAGGTTGAAATATGCCGGGACCTTGTGGAGCGCAACGTGAAAGCCGACGGCGAGCACGAGGTACGCCATGCTCGCGTAGATGAAAGTGCGAAGGTCGTGGTTGCCGACGCTGAGCGCGTCCCCGAAGATCAGGACCGACAGCAGGAATATCGCCGCGACCGCGATGCGGTAGAAGTTGAAGTACTTGAGCGATACCCAGAAGGATTCCGCGACCGCGCCCTGCTGCGGAGGCCACGAAACTAGCCGGGCTGGAGTCGACACGGCGCGCTTAACCGGGACCGATCCGGCGATGCTCTTCGCTGCAGAAAAAGCGCCCGGACCCCTCGAGCGCCTCGCTGCGCGGAATATTGAGCCCGCAATGCGCGCAGGCGACCATCGTTTCACTCGCAGGAGGAGCCGAGGATCTAGCGCGCTTTCGCGCAAACCCGGTCACGAGGAAGTAGATCACCGCTGCCGCGATGACGATAAGGAGGAGCTTGGTCACGAAGGGCGGCGTGGAAAGGAGGCGGTATTATAGAATGAGCCCTCACCAACCGGGAGCCGCCATGACTCTACCCTCTGCGATGCGCGCCCTTCTCTCCCTGGTCGCCTTCGGTCTAGCCGCGCCGGCAGCGCAGGCACTGACGCTCGTGACCGAGGAGAACCCTCCGTTCAACTACATCGAGCAGGGCAAGGTCGTCGGCCTGTCCACCGAGATCGTGAGCGAGCTCGGCAAGCGCAGCGGCGTTCCCCTTCAGATCAAGTCCATGCCCTGGGAGCAGGCGTACCTCGCCGCTCAGCGCGACAAGGAAACGTGCATCTACTCGACCGCACGCCTGGAAAATCGCGAGCGGCTTTTCACCTGGATCGGTCCGATCGCGACGAACCAGTGGGTGCTGATCGGCAAGAGCGATTTCGCAGGCCTGGCCAAGGTGGAGGAGGCGCGCAAATACCGGGTGGGCGTGGTCGCAAAGGACGCCAAGATCGAATTCCTCATGAGCAAGGGCGTCACCGACCTGCGCGAGGTCAGCGAAGACGGCCTAGTCCCGCCGCGGCTGATGCTCGCCCGCGACGACCCCAACCGCCTCGACCTGTGGGCGACGAGCGCCTACGGCGCGCGTCGCACCGCCGCCCGCGCGAACGTCAAGGACATCAAGCTGGTCCTCAACCTCCACAGGGTGCCCCTATTCCTGGCTTGCGGCCGGAACGCGTCGGCGGAAACGGTGCGGGCCCTGGGCCAAGCGTTCGAGCAGGCGACGAAGGACGGCACCGTCAAGCGGATCACTGGGCAGTACGCCTTCTGAAATCTGTTCACCTGCGCGTGACCTGCGCGGCAATGCAGAGCCAGTGTTGGTCGGGGTGACTGGATTCGAACCAGCGACTCCTGCGTCCCGAACGCAGTACTCTACCAGGCTGAGCTACACCCCGAACCGGGAGGATCGCGGAGAGCGGAGCGCCTCGGGAAATTCAGTAGTCGCGCTCGACCGCGAAGGTCGCCAATTCTAGCAAAGAATCGCGATAGCTTGAATTCGGGAGCGACGCGATCGACTCGCTCGCGATCCGGGCTTCCACCTTGGCTTTCGCTCTCACGAAATCGAGCGCACCGGTTGTCTGGATCGCCTCCAGCACCGCGCTGAATTCCTCCCCACCGCCGCGCTCGATCGCCGAACGCACCAGCGCCGCCTGCTGCGGCGATCCGCGCTGCATCACGTGGATCAGGGGAAGGGTCGGCTTGCCCTCCCTGAGGTCGTCGCCCAGGTTCTTGCCCGTGTGCGACGCGTCTCCGGAGTAGTCGAGCACGTCGTCGATCAGCTGGAAAGCGGTTCCGAGGTGCATGCCGTAGCGCGCCAGGCCCGCTTCCACCTCGGGGGTCGCGCCGCCGAGTATCGAGCCGAGCTGCGCCGCCGCCTCGAACAGCTTGGCGGTCTTGCGCCGGATGACCTCGAGGTAGGCGGCCTCGCCGATGTCGCAGTTGTGCGCGTTAAGGAGCTGCAGGACCTCGCCCTCCGCAATGGCGTTGGTTGCGTTGGCCAGCACCTCCATGACCCGCATGCTCCGCACCCCCACCATGATCTGGAACGCCCGGGAGTACAGGAAGTCGCCCACGAGCACACTCGCGGCGTTGCCGAACTCCGCGTTGGCGGTCTTGCGGCCGCGCCGCAGTTCGGACTCGTCGACGACGTCGTCGTGCAGCAGCGTGGCGGTGTGGATGAACTCGACCACGGCGGCAAGCTCGACGTGCTGCTCGCCGCGATACCCGGTCGCGCCCGCGGCGAGGAAAACCAGCGCGGGGCGCAGCCGCTTACCGCCGCCCGCGATGATATATTCCGCGATCTGCCGGATGAGCACCACGTCGGACTCCAGGCGCCGCCGGATCATGGCGTCCACCGCCTGCATGTCTGCGGCGATGAGGTTGCGGAGGAGTTCGGGCTGCAAAGGGTGAGGCGGAGAATGAGCCTAAGGCGGGTCGGGGAGCATAGCATAATTCTTTTGACCCTACCCTCTAAACGCATGTATAATTTAACGTTTTTCAAAGTCAGCCATCTCGGAGATCAGCATGTACGCGGTCGTACGGACGGGCGGTAAGCAGTACCGCGTTTCCACGGGCGAGAAGCTCAGGATCGAAAAGCTTGCCGCCGAGGTCGGGAGCGAACTGGTGCTCGACGAGGTGCTTCTCGTTGGCGAGGGCCAGGCCCTCAAGGTCGGCACGCCGGTCGTGAAGGGGGCTTCCGTCAAGGCAAAGGTGCTGGGGCACGGCCTCGCCGACAAGGTGATGACGTTCAAAATGCGCCGTCGCAAGAATTCGAAGCGGCTGCGCGGTCACCGGCAGAGCTACACCGAAATCGAAGTGACCGGCATCGCCGGCGCCTAGCCGCAACAAAGGAAAGCAAGCCATGGCACACAAGAAAGCAGGCGGCAGCTCCCGCAACGGCCGCGACTCCCAGTCCAAGCGTCTGGGGGTCAAGCGCTACGGCGGGCAACTCGTCGCCGCCGGCAGCATCATCGTGCGGCAGCGCGGAACCAAGGTTCATCCTGGCGACAACGTCGGCGTGGGGAAGGACCACACGCTGTACGCGAAGGTGAGCGGCAGGATCCAGTTCAACTTCAAGGGCCCGGCCCGCAAGCAGACGGTCAGCGTGGTGCCGGCTCAATAAGCAAGCAACTCTCCCGAGAAAAGCCCTATCCGCGCGATAGGGCTTTTTTATTTCCCAGATGAAATTCATCGACGAGGCCCACATCGAGGTCCACGCCGGAAAGGGCGGCAACGGCGCGGTCAGCTTCAGGCGCGAGAAGTACGTGCCGCGGGGCGGACCGGACGGCGGCGACGGCGGCCGCGGCGGGAGCGTGATCGCGGTCGCGGACCGCAACATCAACACGCTGGTCGAGTACCGTTTCGCGCGCATCCACCGGGCGCGCGACGGCGAGAGGGGAGGCGGCCGACAGTGCAACGGCAAGGGCGCGGAGGACGTGGTGCTGCGCATGCCAGCAGGCACGGTCATCAGCGACGCTCGCACCGGGGAACCCTTGTTCGATTTGGCCGAGCACGAGCACACCGCCGTGCTCGCGCAAGGGGGCAGGGGCGGCCTGGGCAACGTGAATTTCAAGTCCAGCACCAACCGCGCTCCGCGCCAGTCCACGCCGGGAGAGCCCGGCGAGCACCGCACGCTCAATCTCGAGCTGAAGGTGCTCGCGGATGTCGGGCTGCTCGGTCTCCCCAACGCCGGGAAGTCCACCCTCATACGCGCCGTTTCCGCCGCGCGCCCCAAGGTCGCCGACTACCCGTTCACGACCTTGCAACCGCACCTCGGAGTGGTCCGGGTGGGCGTCGACCGCAGTTTCGTGATGGCCGACATTCCCGGCCTGATCGAGGGCGCGGCGGAGGGCGCCGGGCTGGGGCACCAGTTCCTCAGGCATCTCGCACGCACGCGGCTGCTGCTTCACGTCGTCGACGCCGCGCCGACCGAGGAAAGCGCCGACCCGGTGCGCGACGCCAGGGCGATCGTCGCCGAGCTGAAGAAGTTCGACGAGGGGCTCCACCGCAAGCCTCGCTGGCTGGTCTTCAACAAAATGGATATGCTGCCCGGCGAGGAGCGCGACGCCGTGGTGGGCGAGCTGCAACGAAGGTTGCGCTGGCGCGGTCCGAGCTTCCGCGTCTCCGCACTCACGGGCGAGGGCTGCCGCGAGCTCAGCATGGCCGTGATGAGATTCCTGGAAACCGGCAAGACGCGATGAACGACGCAAAGCGTTTCGTGGTCAAGGTCGGCAGCACGCTCGTCACCAACCGAGGTGCGGGCCTGGACGCGTCCGCGATCGCGCGCTGGGCGGGGCAGGTCGCGAAGCTCCGCCAGTCAGGCAAAGATCTCATCCTTGTGTCGAGCGGCGCCATCGCCGAAGGCATGCAGCGCCTCGGCTGGACACAGCGCCCCAGCGCGATGCACGAGCTCCAGGCAGCCGCGGCGGTCGGCCAGATGGGCCTCGCGCAGGTCTACGAGTCGTGCTTCCGGGAGCACGGCCTGCGCACGGCGCAGGTCCTTCTCACGCACGCGGACCTCGCCGACCGGCAGCGCTACCTGAATGCGCGCTCCACGCTGCTGACGCTGCTCGGCCTGGGAATCATTCCCGTGATCAACGAGAACGACACGGTCGTGACCGACGAAATCCGTTTCGGCGACAACGACACGCTCGCCGCGCTGGTGACGAACCTGGTAGAGGCCGACTGCCTCGTCATCCTCACCGACCAGCAAGGGCTGTACACCGAGGACCCGCGCGTCAATCCCGGAGCGACGCTGATCAGGCAGGCCCAGGCAGGCGAAGCTCGCCTCGAGGCCTTGGCGGGCGGGACGGGCTCGACGATCGCCAAAGGCGGCATGCTCACCAAGGTGCTCGCCGCCAAGCGGGCCGCGCGTTCCGGCGCGCGGACGGTCATCGCCTCGGGTAGCGAGCACGACGTGCTGCTCAGGCTCGCCGCGGGTGAGGCGATCGGCACCCTGCTCTCTCCCCAGACGACGCCGCTCGCCGCGCGCAAGCAGTGGCTCGCCGACCATCTCCAGGTGGCGGGAAAGCTCGGGCTCGACGCCGGCGCCGCGAAGGCGCTGCGCTCGGGAGGCAGGAGCCTGCTGCCCGTCGGGGTCAATAAGGTCGAAGGGGATTTCGAGCGGGGCGCGGTGGTCGCCTGCCTATCGCCCGAGGGCGCCGAAATCGCGCGCGGGCTGGTCAACTACAACTCGCAGGAGTCCCGCAGGATAGCCGGGCGCGCTTCTAGCGAGATCGAGACGATCCTCGGCTATGTCGACGAGCCGGAGCTGATCCATCGCGACAACCTCGTGGTGCTGTGATCCGGCTATCAGGGCCGGTTCCCCAGCGCCAGGGTGCGCAGCGCCTCCTCGGTCGTGCGCACCGGCCCTCGCTCGGGACAGAAGAAATCGTTGGCGAGCGCCGTCTGCGGCTCCGCCGCTAGGCGGTTGATTGGCACCCATTGCGAATTGGTCGCCCGAGACCAGCTCGCGTCGGATCCAAACGCGTATACCCTGCGCGCGTATCCCTCGCAGCGGATGCCTTCGTAGCTCACGTTCGTCGCCCCGGAGCGGCTGCGTGCGATCAGCGTGTAGCGCACCACCCCGTCCTGCCCGACCCTGACCGAGCCGGAATCCACGAAGAACGCGAACGGCCCCGGACCCACGTAGAACGGAACCATGCTCGCGGCCTTGGGATAGGGCGGCAGCAGCGCCTTCTGCGCCTCCCACGGCTTGGTGTCCAGCTCGTCGGTAAACGTCCTGGGCTGCGCGCACCCCGCAGCGAGCGCAAGCAGCGCGAGCGCGCGGGCTCCGCGCGCCGGCGTCACGCCAGATCTCTTGAGAGAGAGTCGCGCACCGCGGGAGATGCGTCCGCCGACGCCGCGTAGCGCGGATGGTCGACTCCGATGGCGAGCGAAGCGCCCCGCTTGAGCGCCTCGGCCATGCTCTGGGTGACTTCGAATCTTAGAAAGTGCACTGACGAAGTCTTGCTGTCGGTGTCCCTGTCCAGGTCCTCGTCCGCGATCGCCCACGCGCGCTCGTGCGCGTCGACCCGCACCCACACCTTGTCCTCGATGCCGATCAGCTCTTCCAGCTTCCTGCGCCGTTCTTCCTCATCCGGAAACTCGATCATGAGCGTGGCCTTGAGGTTCCGGCCGTCGGGGATCAACGGGTTGTACGCGTCGAGCTCGTCGCGGATGCCCTGTTCCTCGAATATCCGCTCGACGCGCAGCATCTCCTGCACCTGGTAGCGGATGGTGAGCTCGTCCTCGAACAGCAGGGTGACATGCTCGCCCAGGGAAACGGTGCGGTCCTTCTTGTGTGCCATCACCTGCGCGCGAAATCGCTGCCGCTCGCGCGCATAGGTTTCAAGGGTCATGAGGCTGGCGCGGTCGATTCGTGGCACGGGCGTCCGCTCGTTTCAGATCGAATAGGCCTTGCGCAGCAGCGAAAGGGGGTGCGTCCTCTGTGCCGTGGTCTCGCCAATACCTTGCTCGATGTGCCGGGCGGCGATGGGGCAGTCGGAGCTGATGTGGTCGGGGTCGCCGTCGGTCATTTGGCGGAACACGGGGCGCCCGATTTTCATCGAGTTCTCGTAGTACTCGGACTTGACGCCCCAGGTCCCGTCGTGACCCGCGCAGCGCTCCACGGTGTTCAGGGTGGTTCCCGGCACGAGCTGCAGCGCCTCGCGCGTCTTCTGCCCGATGTTCTGCACCCGCGAGTGGCACGGGATGTGGTAGGACACCTTGCCGAGGCCGGTCTTGAAGTCGGTCTTCAGCAGGCCGTCGCGGTGGCGCAGGACGAAATACTCGAACGGGTCGAACATCGCCTCGCTCACTGCCTTGACTTCGGGGTCGTCGGGAAACAGGAGCGGCAGCTCGCTCTTGAACATCAGCGTGCAAGACGGCACGGCGGCGAGGATCGCGTACCCGTTGCGCGCGAGCTTTGCGAGAGGCGGGATGTTCACGGCCTTGAGGCGCTCGACTCCCGCGAGGTCGCCGAGCTCGAGCTTGGGCATGCCGCAGCACGCCTCCCTTTCGACGAGCGTGTAGGGAATCCCGTTATGGTCGAGAACTGCCAGCAGATCGTGCCCTATCCCGGGCTCGTTGTAGTTCACGTAGCAGGTCGAAAAGACCGCTACCTTGCCCGGGGTGCGCTGCCCGTTCCTCGCCTCGCGCGCCTCGCTCGTCGGCGCCTGCGAACGGAAAGTACCGGGGCTGTAGGGTGGCAGCCGGCGCTCGGGATGAACGCCGATCGCCTTGGCCATCACCGCGCGGGCCGCCGCGTTGCGGTTCACCGCGTTCACCACCTGCGCTACCACGGGAATGGCGGCGAGTTTTCCGATGGCGTCGGTGGACGAGAGCAGCTTGTCGCGGAAGCGAACCTCGTTCTTGCGGAACTTGATCGCCTTGGCGCGCAGCATGAGATGCGGGAAATCGACGTTCCAGGGATGAGGCGGCACGTAGGGGCACTTGGTCATATAGCAGGTGTCGCAGAGGTAGCATTGGTCCACTACCTTCCAGAAATCCTGCTTGGCGACGCCGTCGACCTCCAGGGTCGCGCTCGCGTCGACCAGGTCGAACAGCGTGGGGAACGCCGTGCACAGGTTCACGCACCGCCTGCAGCCGTGGCAGATGTCGAACACCCGCTCCAGCTCGACCTCGAGCTTCCCTTCGTCGTAGAAATTCTCCGAGCGCCAGGCGACGGCGTGTCGGGTCGGAGCCTCGAGGCTCCCTTCGCGGACGGTCATGGGAGGGACGTATGGCGGCCCGCGAGCCCGGGCGCACCCCGGACCGCAGGACTCATCGGCGCCGGCAGCGCCGCATTCGCCTGGCTAGTCGGCCAGTCCGTCGAGCGCCTTCTGGAAGCGGTTTGCGTGCGAGCGCTCCGCCTTGGCCAGCGTCTCGAACCAGTCCGCGATCTCGGCAAAGCCCTCCTGGCGTGCCGCCTTAGCCATGCCCGGATACATGTCGGTGTATTCGTGCGTTTCGCCGGCGATGGCCGCCTTCAGGTTGGCGCGCGAGTTCCCGAACGGCAGGTCCGTCGCCGGGTCGCCGCACTGCTCGAGGTACTCGAGGTGCCCGTGGGCATGGCCGGTTTCGCCTTCGGCGGTCGAGCGGAACACCACCGCGATGTCGTTCTGGCCCTCGACGTCCGCCTTCGCGGCGAAATACAGATAGCGGCGGTTGGCCTGCGACTCGCCTGCGAACGCCGCCTTGAGGTTACCGTGGGTTTTCGAGCCTTTGAGCTGCATGCTGCCTCCGGATGGGTGAAAGCGGGGGATGGACCGTGTTTAGACTAAATCTAATCCGTGGATCGAGTGTAGGTGCGGGCCGCCGGGTTGTCAAGCGAAGCGCCGGTAGAGCGCCGCGGACGACGGCTCAGCGCGAGGCGATTTCCGCCGGCTCGGGTTTTCGATCCTGGTCGCGGAAAAGGTAGCGGGAGAGCTCGGTGAGCGCGCGCTGGTACACATCGCGCTTGAAGTCGATCACCGAATCAAGCGGGATCCAGTAGTCGTGCCACCGCCAGGCGTCGAATTCGGGGCGCTCGGAGCCCCGCAAGTGGACGTCGCACTCGCGGCCGACCAGGCGCAGCAGAAACCAGATCTGCTTCTGTCCCCGGTAGTTTCCCCGCCAATCGCGCTTGAGCCAACGCGCCGGCACTTCGTAGCGCAACCAGTTTCGCGTCCGCCCGAGGATTTTCACGTGGGGAGGGAGCAAGCCCACCTCCTCCTGCAGCTCCCGGTACATCGCCTGCACCGGAGTTTCCCCGGGCTTTATTCCGCCCTGCGGGAACTGCCAGGAGTGCTCTTTGACCCGCTTGCCCCAGAAAACCTCATTGCGCGCGTTGCAGAGAATGATGCCGACGTTCGGCCGGTAGCCGTCTCGATCGAGCATACGCAGTCCAGCAAGAGTCTGTCCGCACCCATTCTTCCACAAATCCCCTGTGATTTGAAGCAAACCCGCCCTGGCGAAAGCGGTGCAGATGAGTTCAAGTAGAATGTCGCGTTTGGCCTGGTCAGGCGCTATGCGCGCTTCCCGATACTTTCTCGCAACCCTCAAGGAAGCCCCTTCCGACGCGGAATTGATCAGTCATAAGCTGATGGTCCGCGCGGGCCTCATCCGCCGGCTGGCTGGCGGGATCTACACCTGGATGCCGCTCGGCCTGCGCGTAGTGCGCAAGGTCGAGGCCATCGTGCGCGAGGAGATGAACCGCGCCGGGGCGATCGAGCTGTTCATGCCGGCGGTGCAGCCCGCCGAGCTGTGGCAGGAGTCCGGGCGCTGGCAGAAGTACGGGCCCGAGCTGCTGCGTGTGAAAGATCGCCACGACAGGGATTTTTGCGTGGGTCCGACACACGAGGAAGTCATCACCGACATCGCGCGCCGGGAAATCCGCAGCTACCGCCAGCTCCCGGTGCATTTCTACCAGATACAGACCAAGTTCAGGGACGAGATCCGCCCTCGCTTCGGCGTGATGCGCGGGCGCGAATTCACGATGAAGGACGGCTACTCCTTCCACGCCGACTACGCGGACCTGCAGCGCGAGTATCGAAACATGCACGACACTTACACGCGCATCTTCACGCGGCTCGGCCTCAAGTTCCGCGCGGTGTCAGCAGACCCGGGCGCGATCGGCGGCACGGGGTCCCAGGAATTCCACGTGCTCGCCGATTCCGGGGAGGACGCTATCGCCTTCTGCCCCGGGTCCGACTATGCGGCGAACGTGGAGCTCGCGGAAGCCCTCACGCCGGCCGCACCGCGACAGGCGCCTGCGCAACCGATGAAGAAGGTCCCGACCCCCGGAAAGACCCGGTGCGAGGACGTAGCGCAGCTGCTCGGCCTGCCGCTCGCGAAGACCGTGAAGGCGATCGCGATCATGCACGGTTTGCAATTCGTGCTGCTGCTGCTTCGCGGTGATCACTCGCTCAACGAGATCAAGGTGCAGAAAGTCCCGGGACTGGACCCCTTCCGCTTCGCGAGCGATGCGGAGATCGAGCGGAATCTGGGCTGCAAACCGGGCTACATCGGCCCGGTGGGCGTACCCAAGGACGTCAAGGTCATCGCCGACCGCGCCGCCGCCGCGATGAGCGACTTCGTCTGCGGAGCGAACGAGGCAGGGTTTCACCTTACCGGGGTGAACTTCGGGAGGGATTGCGCCGAGCCTTCGCTCGTCGCCGACATTCGCAAGGTCGTCGCGGGCGATCCCAGCCCGGACGGCAAAGGGCCGCTCGATATCGTGCGCGGCATCGAGGTCGGCCACATTTTCCAGCTGCGCACCACGTATTCGGAATCGATGAAGGCGACTTTTCTCGACGAGGCGGGCGGCAGCCGCCCCTTCGAGATGGGTTGCTACGGGATCGGCGTGACGCGCGTCGTCGGCGCGGCGATCGAGCAGAATCACGACGAGCGCGGCATCGTCTTCCCGGCGCCGATCGCCCCGTTCCAGGTCGCGCTGGTTCCCATCGGCTACGGCAAGAGCGCGGCGGTGCGCGAGGCGGCCGACTCGATCTACCGCGTGCTGACCGAAGCCGGCTACGAGGTCCTGCTCGACGATCGGGACGAGCGCCCGGGAGTGATGTTCGCGGACATGGAGCTGATCGGCATCCCTCACCGCATCGTGGTGGGCGAGCGCGGACTCAAAGACAAGGTGGTCGAATACCAGGGACGGCGGGACAAGGAAAGCCGCAGGGTCCCGCTCGACGATCCGCTGTCACCCCTGCGGTCCAAGCCATGAAGGCGTGCGCGAGCCTGCTTGCCCTGGGCGTCGCGCTCCCCGGACTCGCTCTTGCCGGCGCGCAGATCTACGAGCCATTGGCCGCCGAGGTTCGCGCCGGGCTGCAGGTCTCGATCGCGGACCGGCCCGCACCCCGGCACGGCTTCAAGGACTCCGGCGCAGCGGTGGATTGGCTGACGGAGATGTCACGCCGCCTGGAACCGAAGATGGCCAACTTCGATTCGCGGGTGGAGTTCCTGCGCACCGTTCACTTCGAGGCGATCCGTGCGAAGGTGGATCCGCAGCTGGTGCTCGCAGTGATCCAGGTCGAGAGCAATTTCCGCAAGTACGCAGTGTCACGCTCGGGCGCGCGGGGCTACATGCAGGTCATGCCCTTTTGGGTGGGGCTGATCGGACGGCCGGGCGACAACCTCTTCAGCCTGCGCAACAACCTGCGCTACGGCTGCGTCATCCTCAAGTATTACCTGGACGCCGAGAAGGGTAACTTGCAGCGCGCCCTGGGACGCTACAACGGCTCGCTCGGCCGCCCCGACTACCCCAGTCTCGTCATCGGAGCGTGGCGCAGCACCTGGCAGTATCAGGGAAGGCTGACCTACGCGCCCGCTCCTGCCCCCGGGACCGGCTAGATTCGGCGCTCAGCCGGCAAACACGCCCGCTATGGCCGCTTGAATCGCCTGCGCCGCCGCGCGGGGGTCGGGGGCCTGGCGGATGGGCCGGCCCACGACGATGTAATCGGCGCCGTTGGCAAAGGCCTGGGCAACATCGACGGTGCGCTTCTGGTCGTCGCCGGGGCGGTTCTGCACCGGTCTGATCCCGGGGGTCACCACCAGCAGCCGATCGCCCAGCTCCCGTTTCAACGCCGGCGCCTCCATCCCCGAGGAGATCACCCCGTCGCAGCCCGCCTCGAGGGCCCGCCGCGCCCGCGACAGCACCAGTCTTTCGATGTCGCAGCGGAACCCCAGATCGTCGAGGTCCCCCTGGTCTAAGCTGGTCAGCACGGTCACCGCGAGAATCTTTACGTCCCCTTTCGCTTCGCCCGCCGCCTCCAGCATCGCCTGGTTGCCGTGGACCGTCGCGAAGGTAATGTCGCGGCTGCGCAGGCCGCGCACCGCCGCGGCCACCGTCTCGGGGATGTCGAAAAACTTCAGGTCGACGAAGACCCTATTGCCTCCTTTCGTCAGCCAGTCGATGAGCTCGAACACCCCGCCCGCCATGAACAGCTCCAGCCCGACCTTGTAGAAACGCACGCTGTCGCCCAAACGCTCCACGAGCGTTTTCGCCTCGCCGGCGCTCGCAAGATCCAGAGCCGCGATCAGGCGCTCTTCGCGCGGAATGCGCTTCATTGCTTTGGGTCCTCCAGCAAACGCCCGATGGGAAGATCCAGGGTTTCGTCCGCGCGGGCGGCGAATTTTGCCATGAGCGTTTCCAGGGTTTGGCCCCTGACCCTGCCCGACCTGCCGTCCAGGACGAATTCCCGGTATACGTCCCCCACCAGCAGGCGCTCCTTGTCGCACACCATGGCGTAGTTCTCCCGGCCCGACCTGGCGACCCAGCCGCGCGCGGCCATGTGCTCGAGGAGCTTCTCAGCCTGATCCAAGGTGAGCGATGCCGCCCGCGCGATTTTCCTCAGGTCGAGGACCTGCGGCCCCTGCTGAGCCTGCGCCAAGACCAGGAGCGTAGCCAGCGCGTCGCCGAATCCCACTCCTGCGGTGCTCCCCGCCTTGTCGCGCAGCACAGCGAAGTCGGGCGCCAGCGCAGTAATCAGGGCGCCGATCACGACGACCATCCATGAAAAATAGATCCACAGCAGGAAGATCGGCACGACCGCGAATGCGCCGTAGACTAGCGTATAGGTCGGGATCTGGGCGATGAAGACGGCGAAGCTTCGCTTCATGATCTCGAATACGAAAGCCGCGACGAGTCCTCCTATCAGCGCGTGGCTGGGCCTGATCGCCCGATTCGGCACGAAGTAGTAGACGAGGGTGAAGGCCGCCCAGGTGAGAACGAACGGGACCAGCCAGAGGATGGCACTTCCCGCGAGCGGCGTCTCGCGGGTGAGCCCGAGCGACGCTCCGACGAGGTAATAGGTGATCGATAGGCTCGCTCCGATGAGGATCGGACCGAGCGTGAGCGCCGCCCAGTAGACGAGGATGCGCTGCGCCACAGGGCGCGGACGCGAAACCCGCCATATGGAGTTGAACGCGCGCTCCATGGTGAACATCATCATGAAGGCGGTGACGGCCAGAGACGCCGTGCCGAGAGCGGTCAAGCGACCCGCGCGCCCCGAGAACTGCTCGATGTAGGCGCTGACCACCGTGCCCGCCTTCTCGGGAAGCATGTTCGCGAGCAGGAACCTGTGAAGATGCTCTCCCAGTCCCGAGAATACGGGAAACGCGGACATCAGCGTGAGCATGATGGTCACGAGCGGCACCAGCGCGAGCAGAGTCGTGAACGTCAGGCTGGACGCGATCTGCAGGCAGTGATCCTGGTCGAAGCGCCGGAGTAGATGCGCGAAAAACCGGCCGAGCTGTCGCAGCGTCGAGCTCATGGTGCGCATTCTACGAGAATGCGCACGCGGGCAGCGTTCAACGCTGCGGGTTGATCCGCTGCATCTTGTCCTGCAGCCTGTTCAGGGCGTTGACGTAGGCCTTGGCCGAGGCGACAACGATGTCCGTATCGGACCCCACGCCGTTGACGACCCTTCCGCCCTTCGCGAGCCTCACCGTCACCTCTCCCTGCGACTCGGTGCCCTGGGTCACCGCATTCACCGAGTAGAGCAGGAGCTCGGCGCCGCTTCCGGCCAGTGTCTCGATCGCCTTGAAGGTCGCGTCCACCGGCCCGTCGCCCTCGGAGGCGGCCGGATGCTCCGCTCCGGCGTCGGCGAGCACGACGTTCGCGCGCGGCCGCTTGTTGGTGCCGCTCTCCTGCTGGAGCGATACCAGGCGCCAGCGCTCCGACGCGGCCGAGTCCGCCTCGTCGGACACCAGCGACTGCAAGTCTTCGTCGAAGATCTCATGCTTCTTATCGGCCAGCTCCTTGAATCGCTGGAAAGCCTTGTTGTACGCGTCCTCCGACGCGAGGTCGATGCCGAGCTCCTTGAGGCGCTGCTTGAAGGCGTTGCGCCCCGAGTGCTTGCCCAGCACCAGCTTGTTCGCCGCCCAGCCCACGTCCTGCGCGCGCATGATCTCGTAGGTTTCGCGGCTCTTGAGCACGCCGTCCTGGTGGATTCCGGCCTCGTGCGCGAAGGCATTGGCGCCGACGATCGCTTTGTTCGGCTGCACCGGGAAGCCGGTGATGCCGGACACGAGCCGGCTCGCGGGCACGATCTGCGTGCTGTCCAGGCGCGTATCGCAGGAGAATACGTCCTGGCGCGTGCGCACTGCCATGACGATCTCCTCGAGCGACGCGTTACCCGCCCGCTCGCCCAGACCGTTCACCGTGCATTCGACCTGGCGCGCCCCGTTCATCACGGCGGCGAGAGAATTCGCCACCGCCAAGCCGAGGTCGTTGTGGCAGTGGATGGACCAGACGGCCTTGTCGGAGTTGGGTACGCGCTCGCGCAGGCGAGCGATGAGAGACCCGAACTGCTCGGGCATGGTGTAGCCGACGGTATCGGGGATGTTCACGGTCTTTGCGCCCTCGCGGATCACCGCCTCGAGGACGCGGCACAGGAAGTCGACCTCGGAGCGCCCGGCGTCCTCCGGCGAGAACTCGACGTCGTCGGTGAACTTGCGCGCAAAGCGCACCGCGTTCACCGCCTCGGTGAACACCTGGTCGGGCGTCATGCGCAGCTTTTTCTCCATGTGGATCGGCGAAGTCGCGATGAAAGTATGGATGCGCCCCTGCCTCGCGGGCTCGAGCGCCTCGGCCGCGCGCTTGATGTCGCGGTCGTTGGCGCGCGCGAGCGAGCACACCGTGCTGTCCTTGATGATCGAGGCCACCGCGCGAACCGCATCGAAATCGCCGGGGCTGGACGCGGCAAATCCCGCCTCGATCACGTCCACTTTCATGCGTTCCAGCTGGCGCGCTATGCGCAGCTTTTCTTCCTTGGTCATCGACGCGCCGGGGCTCTGTTCTCCGTCGCGCATGGTGGTGTCGAATACGATCAAATGCTCTTTCATGGTGACGCTCCGTGTCGAATGCCTGCAATGAGTCCTGGAATGACCTCGCTGCACCTGCTGGTGCCGCGAACCGGGGTACTGCCGAATTGGGATTGGAGTATTTAGCGCGCGAGGCGCAGCAGCAGGCCGGCAAGAAGCAGGCTGCCGAGGTGAAGCTTCGATGCGGTGCGGGTGGGATGCACGCGCGGAATATAGCGGGTTTGAACCGTCACTGCAACTGGGGGGGCGGCTTCGGCTGCCGGCGTTTCTTCCACATCCAGTAGACGTAGCCGGACAGGCCGTAGGCGACGAACAGAAGGAACAGCACGATCGGAGGATCGAACGAGATCAGCACGAACCCGAGAACGATGAGGAATATGACGGTGAAGGGCACCGAGCGCCGCAGGTTGATGGTCTTGAAGCTGTAGAAGGGAACGTTGACCACCATCGTCAGCCCGGCGTAAAGGGTGATGAAAGCGGCGACCCATGGAAGCCCGTAATCGTCGACAGGAATCTTGTTGTCGCTCGCCAGCCACAAGAAGCCGGCGACCAGCGCAGCCGCCGCCGGGCTGGGCAGGCCCTGGAAGAAGCGCTTGTCGACGACCTCGATATTGGTGTTGAAGCGGGCGAGCCTGAGGGCAGCGCCGGCGCAGTAGACGAAGGCCGCGATCCAGCCGAAGCGTCCCAGGTCCTTGAGCGCCCACTCGTAGATGCACAGGGCCGGCGCCGCGCCGAAGCACACCATGTCGGACAACGAATCGTACTCGGCGCCAAAGGCGCTCTGGGTGCGCGTCAGTCGCGCTACGCGTCCATCGAGGGTGTCGAGGATCATGGCGACGAAGATCGCGACGGCCGCATTGTCGAAGTGCTGGTTCATCGCCATCACGATGGCGTAGAAGCCGGCAAACAGCGCCGCGGTGGTGAAGATGTTGGGCAGCAGGTAGATGCCGCGGCGGCGAATCTCCGTCCTCAGGAGCGGCTTGCGCATGCCGGGCTCAAACATGATCGGCCAGCGTCGCGATCACGCTGCTGCTCGCGTACACCTTGTCCCCTAGCGCCGCGACCGGCTTGGCGTCCTTGGGCATGTAGATGTCCACGCGGGATCCGAAGCGGATGAAGCCGAATCTCTGGCCCCTCGCGAGCTGGTCGCCCTCGCCCACGTAGCACAAGATGCGCCTTGCGATCAGGCCGGCGACCTGCACGCAGGTCACGTCCGCCCCGGGGCCGGTCTTCAGCCAGAGGGCGTTGCGCTCGTTCTCGACGGAGGCCTTGTCGAGCGCGGCGTTGACGAACGTTCCCGCGTTGTACCAGCGCTTCTGCACCCGGCCGTCGACGGGCGAGCGGTTGGAGTGCACGTTGAACACGTTCATGAACACGCTGATCTTGAGCGAGTCGCGCCCGAGGTAGGGATCCCGCGCCGACTCGACCGCGACGATGCGCCCGTCCGCGGGCGAGACCACGGTGCCCGCGCCGCCGGGAACCTCCCGCGCGGGATCGCGGAAGAACTGCAGCACGAACAACGCGGCAAGCCACAGCGGAGCGGACCACCAGCCGACGAGCCAGCTGGCAACGCCCGCGGCCGCGACCGCCGCCGCCAGGAAGGACCACCCTTCCCGGGCGATGATGGGATGTGGGTAGCTTGGGTTCATCCCGAGCGGAAGCTAGTTCCTGCTCGTATCGACGAGCTTGTTCTTCTTGATCCAGGGCATCATGGCCCGAAGCTTCTCTCCGACGACTTCGATCGGGTGCTCGGCGGTCATGCGGCGCCGCGACAGCAGGGTCGGCGCACCAGCCCGGTTCTCGAGTATGAATTCCCTCGCGTACTCGCCCGACTGGATGCGGGCGAGCGTTGCGCGCATCGCGTTCTTCGTCTCGGCCGTGATGATCTTCGGACCGCTTACGTACTCGCCGTATTCCGCGTTGTTGGAGATCGAGTAGTTCATTGTTCCGATCCCGCCCTCGTACATCAGATCGACGATCAGCTTGAGCTCGTGGAGGCACTCGAAATAGGCCATCTCGGGTGCGTACCCCGCCTCGGTGAGCACTTCGTACCCCGCCTTCACCAGTTCGACGCAACCGCCGCACAGCACCGTCTGCTCGCCGAACAGGTCGGTCTCCGTCTCCTCCTTGAACGTCGTCTCGATGACGCCCGCGCGTGCTCCGCCGATCGCCGCCGCGTACGACAGCGCGAGATCGCGCGCCTTCTTGCTCTGGTCACGGTGCACCGCGATCAGCATCGGCGTACCGCCGCCCTGTGTATAGGTCGAGCGCACGGTATGGCCGGGGGCCTTGGGAGCGATCATGACCACGTCAAGGTCCTCGCGCGGCTTGACTTGCCCGTAGTGGATGTTGAAGCCGTGCGCGAACCCGAGGGTCGCCCCCTTTCGGATGTTCGGCTCGACCTCGTCCGCGTAGACGGCGGCGATGTGCTCGTCGGGCATTAGCATCATGACGAAATCGGCGCCCTTGACGGCTTCCGCAACTTCTTTGACGTTCAACTCGGCCTTCTTGGCTTTGTCCCACGACGCCCCGCCTTTTCTCAGGCCGACGGTGACCTTGACGCCGGAGTCGTTGAGATTGAGCGCGTGGGCGTGTCCCTGGGACCCGTAACCCACGATCGTGACCTTCTTGCCCTTGACGAGCGATAGGTCTGCATCCTTGTCGTAATAGACTTTCATGTGTTCCCTCTATTTCTGAATGCTGGGCTACTGAAGGCTCAAACCTTCAGGATCCGCTCGCCTCGGCCGATGCCGGAGGCGCCGGTGCGCACGGTTTCCATGATCGCGGTCGGCTCGATCGCCTGGATGAACGCGTCGAGCTTCGCGACCGTCCCGGTGAGCTCGATAGTGTAGGTATTCTCGGTGACGTCGATGATGCGGCCACGGAAGATGTCCGAGAGGCGCTTCATTTCCTCGCGGTCCTTACCCGTCGCGCGCACCTTGATCAGCATCAGCTCGCGCTCGATGTGCGCGGCCTCCGAGAGATCCACCACCTTCACCACCTCGATCAGCTTGTTCAGCTGCTTGGTGATTTGCTCGACGACATCGTCCGAGCCGGAGGTCACGATGGTCATGCGCGAGAGCGACGGCTCCTCGGTGGGCGCAACGGTGAGCGTTTCGATGTTGTAGCCGCGCGCGGAGAAAAGCCCTGCCACTCTGGAAAGTGCGCCCGGCTCGTTTTCGAGCATGATCGAAATGATGTGTCGCATCGGTCCCTCGCTGAGGCCGGACCCCTGACCACGGCGCTCGTGGCGCCGCCGAGTCCAGCTCCCTTCAGCACTACGTTGATCAAACCCGATTCTGCGCCGGGCTCACAGCCTTACGGTTTTCCCTACAGTTCTTCGGCAAGAATCATTTCCGTCAAACCTTTTCCGCCTTGTACCATCGGGTAGACGTTCTCGGTCTGATCGGTGATGAAATCCAGGAACACCAGCTCGTCCTTGCGCTTGAACGCGTCGCGCAGCGCAGACTCGACGTCGGCCGGATTGTCGATCTGCGCGCCGCGGTGTCCGTAGCTCTCGGCGAGCTTCACGAAATCGGGAAGCGCGTCCATGTAGGACTCGGAGTAGCGGTTGCCGTGGAAGAACTGCTGCCACTGCCGCACCATCCCCATGTACTTGTTGTTGAGGTTGATGATCTTGATCGGCAGGCGGTATTGCTTGCAGGTCGAGAGCTCCTGGATGCACATCTGTATGCTCGCCTCGCCCGTGACGCAGGCTACCGTCGCGCCGGGATTGGCGAACTGCACGCCCATCGCCGCCGGCAGGCCGAAGCCCATGGTGCCCAGGCCGCCCGAGTTGATCCAGCGGCGCGGTTTGTCGAACTTGTAGAACTGCGCGGCCCACATCTGGTGCTGGCCGACATCGGAGGTGACGAAGGCTTCGCCCTTGGTCACCTCGTAGAGCCTCTCGAGCACGAACTGCGGCTTGATGATCTTGCTCTTCTTGTCGTACTTCAGGCAGTCCTTCGACTTCCACATTCCGATCTGCGACCACCAGGCGCTGAGCGCCTTCTGGTCAGGCTGGTAAACCGCGCCCTCGAGCTGCCGGGTCAATTCCTCGAGCACGTCCGAAACGTTGCCGACGATCGGCACGTCGACCTTCACTCGCTTGGAGATCGAGGATGGGTCGATGTCGATGTGGATGATCTTGCGCTGCACCTGGCCGAAGTGCTGGGGGTCGCCGATGACCCGGTCGTCGAAGCGCGCACCGACCGCGAGCAGCACGTCGCAGTTCTGCATCGCCATATTGGCTTCGTAGGTGCCGTGCATCCCGAGCATGCCCAGGAACAAGGGATCGGTCGCCGGGTAGCCTCCCAGCCCCATGAGGGTGTTGGTGCAGGGGAAGCCGAGCATCTTCACCAGCTTGGTGAGCTGCCTGGACGCGTCCGAAAGGATCACGCCGCCGCCCGTGTAGACCATCGGGCGCTTGGCCTCCGACAGAAGCTGGACCGCCTTCTTGATCTGCCCCGGATGTCCCTTGACCACAGGGTTGTACGAGCGCATGGTCACCGACTCAGGGTAGTCGAAGGCGAACTTCGCGGCGGTGACGTCCTTGGGAATGTCCACCAGGACCGGACCGGGCCGACCCGTCCGCGCGAGGTAGAACGCCTTTTTGATCGTGAGCGCGAGGTCCTTGACGTCTTTGACGAGGAAATTGTGCTTCACGCACGGGCGCGTGATGCCGACGGTGTCACACTCTTGGAAAGCGTCCAGCCCGATCGCGTGCGTCGGCACCTGGCCGGTGATGATCACCATCGGGATGGAATCCATGTACGCGGTGGCGATGCCCGTCACCGCGTTGGTGACGCCGGGCCCGGAAGTCACCAGCGCCACTCCGACCTTGTTGCTCGAGCGCGAATAGCCGTCCGCGGCGTGGGTCGCGCCCTGTTCGTGCCGCACCAGGATGTGCTTGACTTTGTCCTGCTTGAACAGCTCGTCGTAGATGAACAGGACCGCCCCGCCGGGGTAGCCGAAAACGTACTCGACTCCCTCCGCCTGGAGGGACCGGACTACGATCTCCGCACCCGTCAATTCCATGCAGTTTCCGAGAGAAATTCGGTGAGACTTTGGAGCGTAATTGGTGCCACCTGATTGGTCAAGTTTTCCCTGATTTCACTCTGCATTTGGTACCATCGGGCAGCCACGGTCCATTCGTCCCGGACCGACAAAAAAGGACGCATCTCTGGCCTCCCCCGCCGAACTTGCCGAGTTCCTTGCGAGCGTCGAGCGCCGCGCCTACAAGCAGGCGCAATTCGCCGTGCGGGACTCGGAGGCTGCGCTCGATGTCGTCCAGGACGCCATGCTCAAGCTCGCGGAAAAATACGGCGCGAAGCCAGTGCTGGAGCTGCCGATGCTGTTCCAGCGCATTCTCCAGAACACGATCCGCGACTTCTACCGCAGGCGGAAAGTTCGGTCGTTGTGGATTACTCTGTTTTCCTCGCTCTCCGCGGGGCGGGAGGACGACGATGCCGACCCGCTGGAGACGCTGGCCGGCGCCGACCCCAAGCCCGCCGACGGGCCGGCGGAGCGGTTGGAGCAGTCACAAGTCATTGAATTAATTGAGAAAGAACTTGAGCGCCTGCCCGCGCGTCAACGCCAGGCGTTTTTGCTGCGTTACTGGGAGGAGTTGGACGTCGCCGAGACGGCAGCCGTCATGGGCTGTTCCGAAGGCAGCGTCAAGACCCATTGCTCCCGGGCAACGCACTCACTGGCGGCAGCATTGAGAGCAAGGGGGATCGAGCTATGAACGAACAGCAGACCGCGCACCGAGTCAGGCAGCTCCTCAACAAGGGGCTCGATCTGGACACCGGCAAGCTTGCCCGCCTGAAAACGGCGCGCGAGCGCGCTTTGGCTCGCCAGCGCATCCACGCACCCGCATTCGTGCTAGCCTGGGCCGACGATGTGATCGGCCGCTTCGGTACCGCGTCCCTCATTCCGCGGATGTTGCTGCCGATGGCGGTGCTGATCTTTGGACTGATCGCCGTCAATCAATGGCGGGATACGCAGACCGCCGCGGAGATCGAGGAAATCGATGCAGGCGTACTCACCGGGGACCTGCCTTTGGATGCCTATCTCGACAAGGGATTCGATGCATGGCTAAAGCGCTCCTCGCACTAGCACTTTGGCTCTGCCTCTCTCTTACTGCTCTCGCCGCCTCACCCAAGAAACCCCCGACGTGGGCTGAGCTGACGCCCGAGCAGCAGCAGACGCTCGCGCCGCTCGCCACCGACTGGGACAAGATCGAGCCGGAGCGCAAGAGGAAATGGCTTGGCATCGCCAAGCGCTATCCCAAGATGAAGCCCGACGAGCAGGCGCGTGTGCAGCGGCGCATGCAGACCTGGGCCACTCTCACGCCCAAGGAGCGGCAGACGGCGCGCGAGAACTACAAGAAGCTGGACAAACTGCCGCCCGAGAAAAAGCAGAGCCTGACGAAGCAATGGGAGGAATACAATCGCCTCCCGGAGCAGGAGCGCCGCAAGCTGGGCAGCGCGCCGCGCAAGCCGCCGGCGACGACTGCGGCTCCCAAAGCTCCCGCAACTTCCGCGCCCGTGAAGGCCGCATCCGGCGCGCAGTCCGAAGCGCTCCCGGCGGCAGACACCCCCGCTCCAGGCGCCGCCCAGGCACAGCAGTAGGGCCGATGGAGGCGGGCGGCGCGCTTAGCTCCGGGCCCGCCGTACCCAGCGTCGGCAAGCGCTTGCTGTCGACGGTCTACGAAGCCCTCCTCGCATTCGCAGTCGCCTTCCTCGCCGGCTTGGCGTTTCACGGCGCCGCCGAGGGTCGCCTTGCCGGAGCAGGCCGCGTGCTCTTCCAGGTCTATCTGTTCCTGGTGCTCGGGATATATTTCGTCGCGTGCTGGAGCCGTGGGGGACGCACCTTGCCGATGCAGACTTGGAGGATGCGGCTCGTGCGCCGCGACGGCGGACGCGTCGAGGTAGGCCGCGCTGCGTTGCGCTATGGCCTAGCCTGGCTTTCGCTGTTGGTTTTCGGAGCCGGCTTCGTGTGGGCCTGGGTCGATCGCGACCGGCAATTCCTGCACGACCGCCTCGCGGGAACCCGCATCGTCACCCGCTAGCGACGCTCCACCCACCACATCATCAGCGTCGCGGCTCCGAGGAAGAACACGCTGGGCAGCACCGCCGTGAGGAACGGCTGCCAGCTCTGGATCAGGCCAAGGTGGGAGAAGAGGCTGTTCATGAAGTGGAAGAAGATACCCAGCATGATCCCCGAGAACACCTTGACGCCCACGCCCCCCGCGCGCACTTGAACGTAGGCGAAAGGCAGCGCGAGCGCCATCATGACGAGTGAGACGATCGGATAGATCAGCTTTTTCCACATCGCAATCTCGTAGCGCTCGGCCCGCTGCCTGTTCTCGGCCAGATGGCGCGAATACTGGTACAGGTTCCACGCCGACATCCGCTCGGGCACGATGAACATCACGGCGAGGATGTCGGGGGTCAGCACCGAGCTCCAATCCATTTCGTCGAGGCGCTGGACGCTGCTCCCCTCCGCGGTAAAGACCGTGTTGACGATCTCGCGCAGCTTCCAGGTGTTATTCCCCAGGTATCGCCCCTCCTTGGCGAAGCTGATCGACTTGAGCCGGTATTGATCATCGAATTCGAACACCCTGATGTCGGACAAGGTCGTGTCGGGCTGGACCTCCCGGACGTTGACGAATCGCCGGTCGTCTTTCACCCACAGCCCGGTGTGGAACTCGCTCGCTACGATCGTACTGGTCGCAGACAGCTTGAGCTGCTTCGCCGCGCGCTCCGACACCGGAGCGATCAGCTCCCCGAATATCAGGGTGGCCACAGCAAAAACCACGCCGATGCGAAACAGAGTGCTCACCGCGCGCAACGGCGCGAGGCCCGACGTTCGCATGACGGTGTATTCGGAATTGGCCGCGAGGTGTGAGAGCGCGTACAGCGTGCCTATCAGGACCGCCAGCGGAAACAGCTCGTAGACATGGCTGGGAACCGTGAGCGCCACATAGGCGATCGCGTGCTGCAGGCGGTACCCGCCCTTGCCGAGATCGGTCAGCTCGTTGATCATGTCGAAAAAGGCGAACAGGGCGAGGAAGGCGACGAAGACGAACAGCGTCGCCGCGTAGATTTCCCTCGCCAGGTAGGCCCTCAGCGTGTCCACTCAGCGCCTGCTGCCGAGCATCGAGTCGACGCGGATCCGCCGGTAGAAGAGCAGGCAGAGAAAGACCAGCATTCCCGCGTGGACGATCCACCAACCGACATTGAATCCGACCCGGCCCTGCGCGACCCATGCCTGAACGATGCTGAGCACGTTCGCGTAGACCATGTAGGCAAATACGGCGAACAGCAGGTTCACCGAGCGCGCCGCCCTCGGGTTCACGAAGGAAAGAGGGATCGCGAGCAAGGCCAGCACGAAAGCGGATATCGGCAGCCCGATGCGCCACAGCAGCTCCGCCAGGTGACCGTTGGTCGGCGCGAGGATGAGCCCGAGCGTGGACATCGCCTTCGTCGAGGTTTCCTCCGCCTGCGTTCCCCGCGACTCGATCTTGACCGCGTAGCGCTCGAAATTCATGATCTTGAAATCGAGGTTGCCCGGCACACCCTCGTAGCGGCGTCCGTCCACCAGCACTACGAGGCGGTCGCCGTTCTCGCCCAGCTCACGGTAGCCGCGCCGGCTCACCGTGATCCCCAGCCTGCCTTCCTTCATCTGGGCGATGAAGACGTTCTGCACGTTGGTCTGGTCGCCGGCGATCTCCTCCACAAAGAACACCCGGTCGGCCGCTGGAGCCTCGAGAAAGACCCCGGGCGCGACGCGCGAGACCTCGTCTCTCGCTTTCATCTGATTGCGGTACTCCTCGGCCTTGCCGACCGCCCAGGGAGACAGGAACAGCGACAACACTGCAGTCAGCGCGACGAGCGGCGCAGCGAACAGGAGCACGGGGCGGATCCACGCGAGGAGCGAAAGGCCCGAGCTGAACCAGATCACCATCTCCGATTCGCGGTAGCTGCGCGAGAGCGTCATGAGGACCGTGATGAACAGCGTCAGCGACAGCAGCACCGGCAGGTAGTTGAGCGCCGAGAACGCGAGCAGCGCAGCGACGCCCTCGGAGAGGACCTTCCCCACCGCCGCCTGCCCGAGAATCCGCACCAGCTGCGTGGTGAGCGTGATGGCGAACAGCGCGGAGAACACCGCGAGCGCGAGGTTGCCGAATTCACGCAGCAGGACGCGCTGGAAGATCACGTTTCGATTCCTTGGACGTCCGCGGAGCGGCAGGGAAGCGAGCCGGAAAACGGCGCTTCGCTTTGACTTCGGCGAAGCAAACCGGAGATAATTCCCACACTTTTGCCTCAGTCAGGGTCGAGTGGAATTTAGCACAAAAATCGCAACGCCGGAGAAGCTGCAAAGCGCATGCGTGGTCGTAGGCGTCTACGAATCGCGCAAGCTTTCCCGGGCCGCTGAGGCGCTCGACAGGTCCACGCGCGGCCAGCTGCGCGAGATCCTCCGCACCGGTGACATGGAAGGCAAGGCGGGCGGCACGCGCATGCTCTATCGCGCGCGCGGCGTCGCTGCGGAGCGCATCCTCCTCGTCGGGCTGGGAAAGGAGAAGGAATTCGGCCAGAGGCAGTACCGGGATTGCGCGCGCGCCGCGCTCTCCGCGGTCCGCGACACGGGGGCGCGCGACGCCTGCGTCTATCTCGCCGAGCTGCCGGTCCCGGGCCAGGATGCCGCGTGGAAGGCACGCCAGCTCGTTCTGGCCGCAGCGGACGTCACCTACCGTTTCGACCGGATGAAGAGCAAGAAGGCGGAGGCCGGCGCGCTCGCGCGCGTCTCCGTCTCGGCCAGCGCCAGGTCGGAAGCGGCCGCTCTCGAGCGCGGCGTGCGCGAAGGGCGTGCGATCGCGGCTGGAATGTCGCTCGCCCGCGATCTGGGAAATCTTCCCGCGAACGTGTGCACGCCAACGTATCTTGCCGAGAGCGCTGCAAAGCTCGGCAAGGAGTGGAAGCTCGCCGTGGAGGTCCTCGAGCGGAAGGACATGGAAAAGCTCGGCATGGGGACGCTGCTCTCGGTGACGAGGGGGTCGCACCAGCCTCCCAAATTCGTGGTTCTCCGCTACTCGGGAGCGGGCAAGCGCGAGCGGCCCGTGGTGCTGGTCGGCAAGGGCATCACCTTCGACACCGGCGGAATTTCTCTCAAACCCGCGGCCGAGATGGACGAGATGAAGTTCGACATGTGCGGCGCGGCCAGCGTCCTCGGAACGCTGCGCGCTGTGGCCGAGCTCAAGCTCAAGCTCAATGTCGTCGGGCTGGTTCCGACCTGCGAGAACATGCCCGGGGGAGCGGCCACCAAGCCGGGCGATGTCGTCACCAGCATGTCGGGCCAGACGGTCGAGATACTCAACACCGACGCCGAGGGCCGGCTCATCCTCGCCGACGCGCTGACCTACGCCGAGCGCTTCGACCCTCAGGCGGTGGTCGACATCGCGACGCTCACGGGTGCCTGCGTCATCGCGCTCGGCCACGTCTGCTCGGGCCTGTTCACCAACAAGGATGACCTCGCCCGGGAGCTGCAATCCGCGGGAGCCGAGTCCTGGGACCGGGCCTGGCCGCTTCCGCTGTGGGACGAGTACCAGGAGGCGCTGAAGAGCAACTTCGCCGACTTCGCCAATATCGGCGGGCGCCCCGCAGGCAGCGTGACCGCCGCTTGCTTTCTCTCGAGGTTCACCCGCAAGTACGACTGGGCTCATCTGGACATCGCCGGGACGGCGTGGAAGTCGGGCAGGGAGAAGGGAGCGACGGGCCGGCCCGTGCCTCTCCTGACGACTTTTCTGATGAAGCGGGCTGCGGTCTAGGGACAGCCGGAAACCACGTCCGCTCCGATGACGCGCATCGATTTCTATTCGAACGCGGAATCCAAGCTCCAGGTCGCCTGCCAGCTGGTGGCGAGGGCAGCCAAGGAGCAATTGCAAGTCGTCGTCTACGCGACGGACCAGGGCACCGCGCGCAACTTCGACAAGCTGCTGTGGACCTATCAGGCGATCGGGTTCGTTCCCCACTGCCTGGCGAGCGACCCTCTGTCCGCGGAGACTCCGGTCGTCATCGCCTACGAGGGCGCCGAGCACGCGCACTACCGCGTCCTGCTCAATCTGCATTCGGAGTCGCCGCCCTCTTTCAGCCGCTTCGAAAGGCTGATCGAGATCGTGGGGAGCGACGAAGACGATCGGCAGCAGGCGAGGAGCCGATTCCGCTTCTACCGCGACCGCGGCTACGAGATCCAGCACCACGACCTGTCGAAATCGACCCCATGAGCGAGCCAGAAGACCTCCTGGGAAAGGCGGACGCGTTCCTGAAGCGCTACCACCCCGCGAGCACGGCCCCCCAGCATGACGTCCCGGTGCTCACCGAAGTCATCGCCGACGGGCGCGAGCCTCAAACGCAGGCCGCCGCCTCCCCGCCGGCGCAGGCCGCCGTCTCCAAGGCCGAGCTGCTCGAGCTTGAGCAGAGACTCAGGCAGAGTATCCTTGACGCGATAACCGCGCAGGTCGCGCAGGCCGCGGATGAGCAGATCAAGGGTCGTCTCAAGACCGAGCTGGAGCCTCTCATTCGCGAAACAGTAGCCCGAGCGGTCGCAACGGAAATCGCGCGCCTGCGCGGGTCGTCGCGCACCTGACGCTATAATTCCGCAGAGCGCGTCGGACCGGGCTCCTCTCGTGAGCACCGCTCGGCGCGCTCTTTTCGTTTGACGGCAGATGGAACTCACAAAGAGCTTTGACCCGCACGAGGTCGAAAGGCGCTGGTACCCCGTCTGGGAGTCGCGCGGCTACTTCGCGCATTCCGCTGGACCGGCCAGCCCTCCCTACTGCATCCAGCTGCCCCCGCCGAACGTCACCGGCACGCTGCACATGGGTCATGCGTTCCAGCAGACCCTGATGGACGCGCTGATCCGTTACCACCGCATGCGCGCCTTCGACACCAACTGGGTGGTCGGCACCGACCACGCCGGCATCGCCACGCAGATCGTCGTCGCGCGGCAGCTCGAGGCCGAGGGCAAAACGCTCCGCGACCTGGGTCGCGGCGCGTTCGTCAAGCGCGTCTGGGAGTGGAAGCAGCAGTCCGGTTCGAGCATTACGCGCCAGATGCGCCGGCTCGGCGCCTCCGCCAACTGGGGCTTCGCGGACTCCGAGGGGCAGAACGCGGGCTACTTCACCATGGACCCGCGCATGTCGCGCGCCGTGGTCGAAGTGTTCGTGCGGCTGCACGAGCAGGGCCTGATCTATCGCGGCAAGCGCCTGGTTAACTGGGACCCCGTCCTGGGTACCGCGGTGTCCGACCTGGAAGTGGACAGCGAGGAGGAAAACGGGAAAATCTGGGAGATACGCTACCCCCTCGAGGGTGGCGGCGCATCGGTCGTCGTTGCCACCACGCGTCCCGAAACGATGCTCGGCGATGTCGCGGTAGCGGTGAATCCGAAAGACGCGCGCTACACCCATATGGTCGGCAAGCGCGTGCAGCTGCCTCTGACCGGGCGCTCAATCCCCGTGATCGCGGACGAGTACGTCGATCCGGAGTTCGGTACGGGCTGCTTGAAGATCACCCCGGCTCACGATTTCAACGACTACGCGGTGGGTCAGCGCCACCAGCTGCCCCAGATCGTGGTGATGGACCTGAACGCGAAGATGAACGAAAACGCTCCGCCCGCCTATCGCGGTCTGGACCGGTTCGAGGCGCGCAAGCGCATCCTCGTCGACCTCGCTGCCCAGAACTTGCTCGCCTCCGAGAAGCCTTACAGGCTGCGCGTCCCGCGCTCCGGCCGCACCGGCGTGATCGTCGAGCCCATGCTAACCGACCAGTGGTTCGTGAGGATGGACGGCCTGGCGAAGCGCGGCCTCGACGCGGTCGCGAAAGGCGAGGTGCGGTTCTTCCCCGAGCATTGGACCGCGACCTACGACCAGTGGCTGGAGAAAATCCAGGACTGGTGCATCTCGCGCCAGCTCTGGTGGGGCCACCAGATTCCGGCATGGTACGACGGCGATGGCAACATCTACGTCGCTCGCTCAGAGGAAGACGCGAAAAAGCAGGCCGCGGCGAAGGGCCGGAAGGGCGTCCTCAAGCGCGACGAGGACGTCCTCGACACCTGGTTCTCCTCCGCGCTCGTGCCGTTTACTTCGCTCGGCTGGCCGGGGAAGACGAAGGACCTCGAGCGCTACCTGCCCTCCTCGGTGCTGATCACCGGCAACGACATCATCTTCTTCTGGGTCGCGCGGATGATCATGATGACGCTGCACTTCACCGACAAGGTCCCGTTCCGCCACGTGTACATCAACGCCATCGTGCGCGACGCCGAGGGCGAGAAGATGTCGAAGTCCAAGGGCAACACCATCGATCCCCTCGACCTGATTGACGGCATCTCCTTCGATGCACTGCTGCAGAAATCGACCGTGGGGCTGCTCAAGGGCGAGCACAAGGAGCGAATCGAGAGATACGTCCGCAGCCACTACCGCGACGGCATCCCGGCCTTCGGCGCAGACGCGGTGCGCTTCACCTTCGCCTCGCTCGCGAGCTTCGCGATAACGCTCAACTTCGACCTGAGCCGCTGCGAGGGCTACCGCAATTTCTGCAACAAGCTGTGGAACGCGACGCGGTTCGTTCTTATGAACTGCGAGGGCAAGGACACCGGCCTCGACGAATCCATGCCGCTCGACCGATCCTTTGCGGACCAGTGGATCGCCGCCACTCTGCAGGACTCCGAAGAGGAGGTCGAGCGTGGATTCGAGGAATATCGCTTCGACAACGCCGCGCGCGCCGTCTACCAGTTCGTCTGGGAGGAGTATTGCGACTGGTATGTCGAGCTGGCCAAGACACAACTTGCGAGCGGCACGGAGGCGCAGCAGCGCGCGACACGCCGTACCCTTGTGCGTGTGCTCGAAGCTGTGCTGCGCCTCGCGCACCCGATCATTCCCTTCATCACCGAGGAACTGTGGCAGAAAATCGCCCCCTTGGCAGGGAAACCGGGGCCGAGCATCATGCTGGAGCCCTATCCCAAGGCGGATATCAGCCGGCACGCTCCCCAGGCGGCAGCGAAGGTCGCTGCGCTGAAGACATTGGTCAATGCATGTCGCGCGCTGCGAAGTGAGATGCAACTGTCACCGGCTGAAAAGGTGCGCGCTTATATCGAGGGTGATGTCGCGAGTGTCGGCGCGGACGCGTTGCGCCCTTACCTCATCGCGTTGGCGAGACTATCCGAGGTCACGTTCGTCGACGTATTGCCGAAATCGCTTGCACCGGTGGAAGTCGTTGGTTCGCTTCGCATCATGTTGGACGTCAAGATCGACGTCGCTGCAGAATGTGCGCGGATTCGGAAGGAAATCAACCGGCTGCAGGGCGAGTTAGCCAAAGCGAGCGCTAAGCTCGCGAACCCGAACTTCGTCGATCGCGCCCCGGCGCCGGTCGTGGCGCAGGAAAGGGAGCGCCTCGCTTCATTCGAGGCCACGCTCGCCAAGCTCAAGTCCCAGCTGAACAAGCTCGGGTCTTGACCTCCTCGTGATCCTCGCGCTGCGAGCGTTCCGCTCCAAGAATTTCCGGATCTTCTACGCCGGGCAGGGCCTTGCGCTGCTCGGAAACTGGATTCAGAGCGTGGCGATGAGCTGGCTCGTATACCGCGTGACCGGCTCCGCGCTGCTGCTGGGCGTCACCGCCGGCGCGCAGCAGCTGCCCGTGCTGTTCCTGTCGCCGATCGCGGGCGTGTGGGCCGACCGCGTGAACCGCCGGCGGCTCCTGGTGGTCATCCAGTCGGTAGCCTTCATCCAGGCCTTGACGCTCGCCGCGCTCACGTTCGCCGACGTGGTACGCGTGCCCCTCCTGATCGGCCTCGCTCTGCTCCTCGGGATCGTCACCTCTTTCGAGACGCCGACGCGCCAGGCTTTTCTTCTGGAGCTGATCGAGGACCGGCAGGACTTGCCCAATGCGATCGCGCTGCAATCGCTCCTCTTCCAGTCGGCGCGCTTCGTCGGCCCTTCAGTGGCGGGCCTGCTGCTCGCCCTGCTCGGCGAGGCCTGGTGCTTCCTCGCGAACGCGCTGTGCTACCTGGCGATCATCACAACCTACGCCGCGGTTCGGGTGAAATCCCGCGAGATGCCGCCCGCCGGGGTCAAATGGTGGCGCCAGCTCGCGTCGGGGTTTGCGTACGCCTTCGGCTATACCGGGACCCGGCGACTGCTGCTGCTGCTCATGATGGTGGGATTCTTCTCGGCCCCGTGGCAGTCCCTCATGCCGATTTTCGCTGGCGAGACCTTTGGCGGCGACTCGAAGACGTTCGGGTTCCTCATCGGTGCGGTCGGGATGGGAGCAGTGTTGGGCACTTTCGTCCTTGCGGCGCGCACCTCCGTCCGCGGCCTCGGTCGCGTCATCTCCGCGACCACCATCACCGCCGGCGCGGCGCTAGTGGGATTTTCCCTCTCGGGGACGCTGTGGCTGTCGCTCGTTTTCCTCGCGGTCTTCGGCGCGGGGCTGGTCGTCACCGCCGCCTCGATCAACACCATTCTTCAGACCCTCGCGGAGGAGGACAAGCGCGCGAGGATCATCAGCATGTACGTCATGTGCTTTCTCGGGTTCGCGCCAATCGGCAACTTCGTCGCTGGCGCGCTTGCGGAAGTGATCGGGGTCCACTGGACCCTGTTCGCGTGCGGCACGATCGTGGCGACCGCCGGAACTGTCTTCGCGCTGAGTCACGGAAGCTGGGCGAGCGCGGTGCGACCCGTCTATCGCAGGCAGGGAATCATCCGCGATCGGTGACGCGGAGCGGGCTGGCTACTTCTTTTTCATGAAAAAGGTGAACACCTTCTCGGCCTCGGCGTGCGAGAGGAGGGCGTTACCGGTCTGCTTGGCGAACGCCTGAAAGTCCTTCACCGAGCCCGGATCGGTGGCGAGCACTCGCAGCACCTGTCCGCTCGTGAGCTCGGCAAGCGCTTTCTTCGCGCGCAGGATGGGGAGGGGGCAGTTGAGCCCGCGCACATCCAGATCCTTGTCGAAGGTCGTCGTCATCTTCGTGCTGTCCGTGTCAAAGGGCGAAAACTATATACCAAACCGTGTCTCCCTTGAAGCGCGCAGGGCTCGCGCCTGTCCAGGCCCGACCGGCCGGGTTGCCGAATCGGGTTGCGATACTTAAACTGGCACGCCGACAACGCGTTATTACCACGGGAGCGGGTTTGGCACGAGAAGCGCCACCAAAGGATTTGCAATGGCTGGTGTATGTTGCCAGCCTGCCGATGGACGACCCGGCCGCGCGGATGCGCATCCTGCGCACGCTCGAGGCGATGGGCTGCGCGCTGCTCCGCGAAGGCGTCTACCTGCTGCCCGATACGCCGGTGAACCGGCAGGGCCTTGCGCGCCTTTCCGAGCACACCAACCGCATCAGCGGCTCGGCTCACGTGCTGCACGTGATCAACGCCGACGCCGAGCAGGAGCGCTCGTTCAGGTCGCTGTTTGATCGCGCCGGCAAGTACGAGGAATTGATCAAGATCATCCAAGGGTTGCGTGCGGGCTTCGGCATCTCCGAGCCGAGCGCGATCGCCCGCGTCCTCAACAAGCAGCGCCGGGAGTTCGAGGCGATCAGCGCCCTGGACTTCTTCGATTCGCCGCTGAAGGCGCGGGCCGCGCGCGTGCTGCGCGAGACCGAGGCCGAGGTGCGCAAGAGGATGTTCCCCGACGCCCCCAAGTCCGGCGGCCGCCTCACCCAGACCGGGCGCTACTACTTCAAGCGGACCTGGGCCTCGCGCAAGCCCCTGCTCGCCGATCGGCTCGGATCCGGCTGGCTGATCAGGAGGTTCATCGACCCCGAGGCGACCCTGATGTGGCTGGAGAAGACCCAGGTGTGCCCCTCCACCGCGGTCGGGTTCGGATTCGAAGGCGCCACCTTCTCCAACAGCAAGGACAAGGTCACGTTCCAGGAACTGCTGACCCGCTTCGGCCTCGACGGCAACGAGACGCTGGCGAGGATCGGCGCGCTGGTGCACTACCTCGACGCCGGCGGCGCCCCGATCGCGGAGGCAGCGGGGGTGGAAACGCTGCTCCAGGGCGCGCGCCGCCGCTGCAACAGCGACGAGGAGCTTTTTACCGAGAGCGAGAAAACGTTCGACCTGCTCTACGAGGCGTATTTCGAGGGCCCGGGTAAGGACGTTCCCGCGCGCTAGCGCGCCCGCTTCTCGTCGGCCTGCTGGTTGCGCAGATCCCGCAGGCGCGCCTCCACCGCGGACAACTGGTAGAAGTCGCCGTCGCCGCTCCTCTGTGCCAGCTGGAGCTGCTCGATCGCGGCTGGCAGGGTGCCCTGCAGGTAGTAATTCTCCGCGAGAGCCTGGTGGTGCAGAAGGCGCTTGCCCGAGGCGGCGTAGGACTTGGCCTGAAGACTGTACAGCCTGGAGTCCCGCGGGTAGCTCTTCACCAGGTCGGCGAGCCACGCGAGCGCAGCCTGGTGCTGTCCCATCCCCTGCAGCGTTTCCACATAGGCGTAGTGCAGCGGCCGGTAATTGGGCGTGCGCGACAGCGCGGCGCGGAGCGTGTCCCTGGCTCCTGCCGCGTTGCCCTGCGAGACGCGAATGCGGGCGGCGAGCAGCTCCACCATGGGATGGGGCCCGATCAGCTTGCGCGCTGCCTCGACTTCCGATGTCGCGCGGGGGAGATCCCGCGAGCGCACCAGCGCGCTGGCCAGGCCATAGTGCGCGGCCGCTTCGTCGGCATAGCGGTGCTCGCGCACCACCTCCCCGAAATGCGCGACGGCGTCGCGCGGCTGGCCCTGGCCCGCGACCAGCTTGGCCCGAGCCAGATAGAACTCGACGCTGTCCGGCGCCTGCTTGTAAATGGCGTTCTGAGCGCGGTTCTGCATGTCCGCGATGCGCTCGCTGCTGAGCGGGTGCGTGCGCAGGTACGCCGGGGCGTTGTTCTCGTACAGCCGCGTCGCCTTCTGCATCCGCTCGAAGAAGGTCCCCATGGCGCTAACGTCGAAGCCGGCTTGCTGCAGGTACTGGAACCCGACGCGGTCCGCTTCGCGCTCGAAGTCTCGCGTGTAGTTGAGCTGCGACTGGGCGTTTGCCGCGGCCGTGCCCGCGATGACAGCCTGGGCGACATCCGGGCGGGCTCGCGCCGCGAGAACGCCCAGGACAAACGCCGCGAGCGTGGGGATCGACATCTGCTCCTCCTTCGCCAGAAGGCGCGCCAGGTGGTGCTGCGTGACGTGCGCCGTTTCGTGGGCCAGGACCCCGGCGAATTCCGATTCCGTCTGCGCCGCCAGCAGCAGGCCGGTATGCACGCCGACGAAGCCCCCGGGCATGGCGAAGGCGTTGATCGTGTTGTCTTTCACCATGAAGAACTCGAAACCCTGCTGAGCGTCCGAGCTGGCTGCCACGATGCGCCGCCCGACTTCGTTGACGTACTCGGTGAGCTCGGGATCGTCGAGGTAGGCCGGATCGTGGCGAATCTGCTGCATCGCCTGCTCGCCGATCTTGCGCTCGAGCGAAGGCGACAGCAGCGCGCCCGAAGTGTCGCCCAGTTCCGGCAGCGTCTGCGCCGGCGCCTGGGGAACGGCCAGGGCAATAGCCAGGCAGGCGGCCGCTATTCTCATGGATAGTATGATACCGCCGTGAGGCTGCGGTTCCCCGGAGCCGCTGCGGCGCGGAAGCGGGACCACCCCGACCGACGGAAACAAAACAGCAGGGAGAGACATGGCCGAAGACGTTTCGGATTCGGGTGTGTCCGCGCCTATCGTGGCGGGGATTGCCGCCACTTCCGCGGCCCTGCTGATGACAGAGCTCGCGCTCACGCGCATCTTCTCGGTGACCATGTTCTACCACTTCGCGTTCCTCGCGATCTCGATCGCTCTGTTCGGACTGAGCGCAAGCGGGGTCTTGGTGTACGTCGCGCGCGACAGGCTCTCGAATGCTTCGACTCAGGGCCTCCTGTGCGCCGGATCGCTGCTGCACGCGGCGGTGACCCTCGTCAGCCTCGCGCTGCTGGTGCGAATTCAGATAGGGTTCGACCGCACTCCCGACAACTTCGTGCGCCTGCTCGCGATCTACATCCTCGCTGCCCTGCCCTTCTTTGCCGGGGGCGCGGTGCTGTCGCTGGCTTTCGCGCGGCTGACCGGCCGCATCAATATGCTCTACGGGGCCGACCTGCTGGGTGCCGCGGCGGGCTGCCTGGCGCTGGTCCCGCTGCTGAACCTGCTCGGCGCACCCGGCGTCGTAATCGGCGCCGCCTCACTCGCGGGCATGGCTGCCGTCTGCTTCACCCCGGAGAGCCGGCGGCGCTGGACCGCCTACGCGATCGCCCTGCTCGTGGGCGTTCCCACGGCGTTGCAGGTGAGCAACCTCGCCCCCTTCGACGTGGTTTACGCCAAGGGCAGCAGCGAGCAGGGCCGGCTGCTTTTCAGCAAATGGAACTCGTTCTCCCGGGTCGCCGTCTACAACCAGCAGCAAGCTGAAGTGACGCTGAGCCCGAAGTTTTCAGGCCAGGTCGCTTCGTCGGTGCGGATGGACATCGACGCCGCCGCAGCGACGCCAATTCTGAGAGTCGATCAGCCGGCGCGCGCCGCGTACCTCCGATACGACGTAGCGGCGATCGCGTATCGCCTGGCGGAGAGGCCCGAAGGCTTCAGCGCGCTGGTCATCGGCCCCGGCGGCGGACGGGACATTCTCGCGGCCCTGCTGTTCGGCGCGCGCCGAGTCGACGGCGTCGAGATCAATCCGATCATCGTGAACGACGTCATGCTCGGGCGCTTCCGCAACTACTCGGGCGGGATCTACGCCGACCCGCGCGTGTCGGTGCACGTCGAGGACGGCCGCAGCTTCGTACGCCGCAGCCCGTCGCGCTTCGACGTCATCCAGGCTTCCCTGGTGGACACCTGGGCCGCGACTGCGGCGGGGGCGTACACCCTGACCGAGAACTCGCTCTACACGACCGAAGCTTTCGGCGACTACCTCGACCATCTCACAGACAACGGGGTGCTGACGATCACGCGCTGGACCTTCGACGGGCTGCGGTTGGTATCGCTCGCCCAGGAGGCCTGTGCCCGGCGGGGCCTGGACGCCGCGCAGCACTTGGCCGTCGTGCACACCCGCAACTTCATAACCCTCATCCTCAAGAGGTCCCGCTTCACCGACTCGGAGGTGCGGAAGCTCCAGAGGGCGGCGGACGACCTGGGCGTTGCCGCCCTTTACGCGCCGGGAGCGGCTGAACCGAAGGTCGCGGAGCCGCAGGAGATGCTGCGGCTGGGCACGAGCATCGGCGACTACCGCGGCCTGATTCTTGCCGAGGACCGCGCTCGGTTTCTCGCCGACTACCCTTTCGATGTCGAAGCAACGACCGACGACCGGCCCTTCTATTTCCACGACACGCGCCTTCGGAAGCTGCACTTCTTGCCCGTACTCGGGGACGGTTTGAGCGCCCTGATGACGCTCTCCTGGATCTCCGCCACGCTCGTGGCGCTGTTCATCGTCGGCCCGCTGCTCGTCGGCGGTGAGCGCCCCCGCCGTGGCTGGGGTCCCTGGCTCGCCTACTTCGGTGCGCTCGGCGCGGGTTTCATGCTCCTCGAAGTCGCCCTGCTGCAGCGCTTCGTGCTGTTGCTGGGGCACCCGGTGTATTCGCTCACCGTGACGCTGTTTTCGCTCCTCCTGGGCACGGGTCTGGGCAGCCTGCTCAGCCGGCGCATAGCGATCGAGCGGGTAAGGCTGCTCACCGTGCGCATGCTCGTTGCGGCGGTGATCGCTGCCGCGCTGGCCGCGCTGCTCGTTGCGCGCATCATCGACTTCGCCATTCCCTGGCCGCTGCCGGCCCGCATCGCCGTCGCAGGGGCGATTCTCATTCCCTTCGGGGTGCTCCTCGGGTTCGGGCTGCCCGGGGGCATGCGGCTCGTCCACAGGGCGTGCCCGGAGATTGTCGCCTGGGCGTGGGGGATTAACGGAGCGTTCTCGGTGGTCGGGGCGACGCTTGCGATATTCATCGCGATGAACTGGGGGTTCACGATCACCTTGTCGATCGCCGCCGTCGTCTACCTGCTGGCCGCGGCGACCCTCGCCACGCGGCCGTCCGCCTGAAACGGCCGCCGTCATCTCGTGGATAATATGTCGCAAGAATGAAGCCTTCAAGAAAATTGAGCCACTTCGACTCGTCCGGTCAGGCTCACATGGTGGGCGTGGGGGAGAAGCCCGAGACGAAGCGCGTGGCGCGCGCTGAGGGCACGATCGGCATGGCCGCCGCCACGCTCAAGCTCATACTCTCTGGAAACGTCAAGAAAGGCGACGTCCTCGGGGTCGCGCGCGTCGCGGCGATCCAGGGTGCCAAGCGGACGAGCGAGCTGGTCCCTCTGTGCCACCCTCTCAACCTCACGCGCGTCGCGGCCGAGTTCTCGGTCGACAGGCGCAAGTCCGCGGTTCGGCTCGAGGTCACGGTCGAGACGCTGGGGCGCACGGGCGTGGAGATGGAAGCGCTGACCGCGGTCGGCGTCGGACTGCTCACGATCTACGACATGTGCAAGGCCGTCGACCGCGTGATGGTGATCGGGGACATCAAGCTTCTGGAAAAGAGCGGAGGCCGCTCAGGACATTTCCTCAGAGCGGGACGCCGCTAGCCCGATGCCCCCCACTCTCCTACTGTACACGGCGGACTTGGTCCAGAATGATCCGTTCCTGCGCAATGACGTGTGGTACATGTTCAGCTACGGGCGCGCGGCGGACCACTCGTTCATCGCGTCGCGTTTCCCGGGGGCGCGGCTCATGCACCGAAGCTCCCGCGGCGGGGCATGGGTGCTCGATCGGGCACAGCGCTAGCGATCCGCGACCCTCACGGTCTCTCCCCGCCGCCACGGCGGGCGCCGCAATCCGCCGGAGCGGGGCCCCCTCCTTCCCAATCGGAGATCCGGCCTAGGTCCAGAAGCACCCCCGTGCGATAGCGATTCAGGATCAGCCTTTCGCCGATCTGCTCGAGCCGGGCGTCCAGTCCGGGGTAGTGACGCGACCAGCCGCTCCCGAACGGATCGGTCACGGCGGTTTGCCCGTGGAACACCTCGGGACAGGATTTCTCCATCCGGTCGAATACCACGGATAAGCGGCGCTCTCGCTCGGCTTGCGCCGGACTAGGCTTGCCTGGCCGAAGCGCGCAGCTCGCCACCGAGAGCGGCTCGCTCGTCGGGGG
>Ga0137409_10000605_pt1 | contig 39439 bp, 35 predicted proteins | sample CZODoug1_16funga_FD_122059 | JGI IMG/M metagenome (GOLD analysis project Ga0137409, IMG submission 122059) | Vadose zone soil fungal communities from Angelo Coast Range Reserve, California, USA - CZODoug1_16fungal (Hybrid Assembly) | ecosystem: Environmental > Terrestrial > Soil > Vadose zone...
TGTTCACGCTGCAGCGAGGAGCGCGCCGAGTGAACGCATGAAACCTGCAAAGCTTTTCCCCATGTTTCTGAAGCTTTCGGCGCGGCCGTGCCTCGTCGTCGGAGCGGGAACCATAGGTGAATCGAAGATCGCCGGCCTGCTGGAGGCCGGCGGGCGCGTGCGCGTGGTGGCGCCCGAAGCGACCCCGCAAGTGCGCTCCTGGGCGCAAACGAAGAGCATCGAATGGCATCAACGCCCATTCCAGCCGGACGACCTTGAAGGAATGTTTTTAGTTGTGGCGGCTACATCGTCCACGCAACTTCACGAGCAAATATTCGAAGAAGCGACGCAGCGCGGCGTGCTCTGCAATATCGTCGATGTTCCCCCTTTTTGCGATTTCTACTATCCCGCCGTTGTACAGCGCGGAGCGCTGCAGATCGCCATTTCGACTGCGGGACAAAGCCCGGCCCTTGCCCAACGCCTCAGAAAACAGCTCGAAGATCAGTTCGGCCCGGAGTACGAAGAATGGCTCACGCAGTTAGGTGAATCTCGGGACGAGCTCCACTCCTCTAAGCTTGATCCTGAAGAACGGAAACGTCTGCTGCACGAGGATGCCAGTGAGGAAGCCTTCGAAGCTTTCCGCCGAAATCGCCGCCGGTCGAAACGCACCGGTTGAGTTGCCCGCTTCCTCCGCAACCCGGTCATTTCCCGTCTCCTGCATCAAAAATATTGATTCGTAGAATTCATTCTTTCGCAATTTCACCAGTCGGCAAAGTGTTAATGTTTTAGTGCAGTATCAGCGGCCGGCGGCGTTTCGAGCTGCCGCCGAAAAAAAAAAGGCTGCTGGCTAAAGCCAGTGCCGGGAGTGCATCCAATGCACACGCCGACCATGAAGGGTAAAGTCTATCTGATGGGAGCGGGTCCAGGAGATCCCGATCTCCTGACCGTCAAGGCGGTACGGGTGCTTCGTGCTGCCGAGGTTGTTCTTCACGACGACCTGGTCTCCCCGAAAATCCTCGATTTAATCCCCGCTTCGACCCAGGTCCGCAACGTCCGCAAACTCGGCTTGCAGGCGGGAAATCTCCAGGAAAAAATTCATTCCGTGCTCATCTCTGCAGCGCGGGAAGGCCATCAGGTCGTGCGGCTTAAACTGAACGACCCGCTTCCATCTGAGTGTGCTGACGACGAGACGGAAGTTCTCGCCCAGGCCGGGGTCGATTTCGAAGTGATTCCCGGCGCTGCGTCGGCCATGGGCGCCGCCGCGGGCGCAAACTCGCGCTGCCAATCCGCGTGAATCTCTTCAAAACTAGTTTTCGTCAACCGGCAGAAGCAATACCTTCCCTCTTCTGGCGAAGAAGTTCCCCGGCTTGCTCAGAAGCTTCCTTCACCAGGAAACCCATCTTCGGATGCGACGGCTCGAGGTCGGCCCGGATTCCGTGCCGTTGCAATTCTTCTGAAGTAGTCGGCCCGATGGAGGCCACAATCGCGCGGCTCAAACCACTCCTCACTGGTTCTTCCAGCTGCATCTCCGCAGCAACCTGGAAGAGATGGACCGCCTGAACTGCAGTCGTAAAGAGCGCGACATCGACGTTTCCTTCGGCAATCGCTCTAATAGCGGCCCGGAGGGGAGCCAGGTCGTGCGGCAGCGCCCATTGGTACACCGGCACGCGTGTAACGGCCGCACCTCGCTCACGAAGCCCGCTCAGCAATTCAGGATTGGAAACGCCATATTCCTGAACGGCAACTCGCGCCCCTTGCAAACCGAGTTCTGGCGAGGCCTTACCAGCCTCGTCCAGCGCGCGCAACAGTTCGTGCCAGGTGTTGGGCTCGGGGGCGGTGATGGCAGGAGTGATGCCGATTTCGCGCAGAGCGGCGATGGGCTTCGGTCCGCGCGCCACTACTTTCACACGCTGAAGCGCCGCGACGTACATGCCGCGGTCATGGACCGTCTCCACAACGCCCAGCAGCGTACGCGCACCGACGCCTGTCAAAAATATGACCATGTCAAACTCGCCTGCGAGAAGTCTCGCGGCGAAGGCTAGTGCTTCCTTGTTTGATTCCAGCGGGACTTCGCGCATCGAAGGCGCAACCAGGGGCTTGCCGCCATAGGTGGAAATCAATTTGGCGAGTTCTGGGGCGCGGCGGCTTTCCAGCGCGAGAACTCGTAATCCATCAAATCCGCTCATGACATTGAATTGTTAACTAGAAACGTCCCCACCGCCACTTCATTTCCATTTGCGCGAACAGCGTGGGTGCCGCGGCAAAGGGCTACTTTGCCCTCGTCCACTATCAGGTAAATACCTCAGAAAACTTAGAGTGATCCCCGGATTGTTTGCTCTCGATCATTCCATTACGGTCTGCCATGGCCTTGGGAGCCGTGGGTCGTCGTCTTAACTACGCGCTCGATTCCGCAGGCCCGAGGGGAGCTGTGGCAACCGCGCGTGTAGGACCTCTCTATTCCAGAAGACAGATTTCTCGAGTCGAAACACATGACGACGTGTGGGCCTGCTGGCGATGCGATGGACTGGAAGATGTCTCTCGCATCTGCGACCTGAGCGTGGGGGGGGTGTTCCTCTCTACAACCGGTCCTCGGCGCCCGGGCGCGAGAGTCAAGCTTGATTTTCTTGTTCCGGAAGGACAGATCAGGGTCGAAGCAGTCGTGCAACATGTAATTCCCGGCGGCGGACTGGGGTTGAAATTCATCGCAATAACGGACCAGGACTGCCCGCGCCTGGTGGCGCTGATAAACAGAGTTGCAATCCGCCGCGCCCCCCGCAGCCCGTGCCGGTGAACTAGCAGGCGCGGGTCCCGTGGTTTGTGGCGGCGAGTGAAGAGAGGTCCTTTCCGGCCGGGCCGGAATGCTGCGAACGCCTCCCGATGGTCGCTCCCCGAGAAGCTCGGGGCAGGCGGGACAGACACTCTTCATCGGATGTCTGGTTAACAATAGCGCCCCACCCCGCACGGCCTGTTTTTCATAAGTCATTCTAAACGGAGTTAAAGCCCTTTGTTTTGATACACTCTTACAAGTGTTGATTCTAAATAGTTTAGGGGAGAAGTCTGCTACGGGACCGGTGACGAGACGAAGAGCAAAAGGGGGTAGCCACCCCCCATCAAAATGGATCGTTATCAAAACAAAGGGGTTGGGCAAAGAGCATTTTGTAAGCTGTTGAACGGAAAGTGGATGGACGACGGGAGATTTCGTTACTTGGGGCTCAGGGGAGGGCGGAATGCCGGAAGGCAGGGTAGAACGAGCTCACTGGCGGCTAACTATCAAACGACATGTTTGCATGTAAGTACAGTACTTGTCAAGGTAAAGTTGGGGTGGTCGTTTCTTGGTGCTGAGTGGTATCAAAAAAAGAGCGGCCCCGAAACTTCGGGGTCGCCCGGCCGGGTTAGAAGATCTTTTCTTAGTTGATTGTGAGGTTGACGGTCGGCGAGCCGTTGGACGCTGCCGGCGTCGCGGTGATCGTAAACGTGGTGTTGCCCACGAACGTGATGTTCAGCGCGCCACTTTGTGACGCCATTGTGTAGGTATCACCCAGGTAGTGTGCGCTTATCGAGTGCGTCCCGGTCTGCAACCCCGATTCGTTGATCGTAGCGGTGCCGTTGATGACACTGGTCGGTGAGCCCAGCGGGTTCGTTCCATCAAAGAGCTGCACTTGCCCGTTCGCCGCCTTTCCCGATGAAGTGACAGTGATTGTGAGGGCATCTGTCTGTCCTGTGGCCACCTTCCCTGTGGAAGCCGTCAGCTTGGTGGTCGTGGTTGCAAGCCCGCCTCCGCCACTGCCCCCGCCGTAGCCGCTGCAACCGAGAGTGAAACTCAGCACGCACACTAGGCCAAGCTCCAGGGCCGCGCGATAGCGCTTCCTCCCGGGCAGGAAGAGCAGGAAAATCGCCCCTACGCCCGCCCCCGCGCTCAGCGTCCACAGGCCCTTGCCGCCGCTCGCAGGAATCGTCCCGGCCGAATAGAGCATGCGCTCTGCCGGTGCCGCCGAAGCCGTTAGCGTCGTCGATGGCGGCGCCACGGCTACCATCAGTTGGCTGGTCACCGCCGCTGTCCCCGTCACGTTGATCGGCAGCGGATTTGGTGAACATGTTACGCCCGCCGGCAATCCCGCCGCCGGACAAGTCACATTGACGATGCCGGTGAAGCCTCCGGTCGGCGTCACCGTGATGGTGGACGAACCATTGGGTCCTCCTGCCGTAGCCGTCACCGCACTTCCGCCTATTGTGAAGCTCCCCGTGCTGTTCACGTTGACAGTGAAGCTCGCCGAGGTGGATCCGGCATAATTGGTATCACCGCTGTACGCCGCCGTAATCGTTTGCGCGCCTGCAGAGTTAAACGTTGTATTCAGAGTTGCCGCAGCACTGGCGCCCGTAGCTCCTCCGGCCACCCCGCTGACCGTCACCGGCGCACCTATCGTCGTGGCGCCATTCTTGAAAGTGATCGTTCCAGTTGGCGCTGCTGCCGGCGCAAGCGCTTGAGTTTGTACGGTTGCGGTCAGCGTCGCGTTCTGCCCAGGCGCGACAGTCGCAGGTCCTGCTCCTGTGGTTGTACTGGCCGCGGGCGTAATGCTGAACGTGAGTGCCGCAGAGTTGCTCGCATTGAAACTCGGGTCGCCGCTGTACTGCGCGACGACGGAATGCGCGCCGCCGCCCAACAAAACGGGTCCAGTGAATGCCGCACTTTCCGTACTCACTCCCACTTTGGTGGCGAGCGTCGTCGTGGCGTTATCCACGAAATCTACGGTCCCTGTCGCTATCCACTTCCCCAGATTCCCACTGTCGGTAACGTCAGCCCGCAGAAAAGCAGTTTGCGGATAAGTTCCGGGCGCGAAGGCGACTCCAGTTCGGCTGGCAAAGATGCTGGCCACGGTCAAGCTCCCCTGAGGTGTGACAGTGACCGATACAGACGCAGAATCACTCGGTCCGACAACACCATCCCCCGGATAATGCGCTTTCACTGTGTACGTCCCACCGGTCAACTGGTTGGTTGTCCCAGTTACCGTTGCGTTCGCACCGAGAGTAAAGCCATCCACGCCTTGTCCCGTCGTCGCCGTCGAAACGAGCGAAACCGCTCCAGTGGCCGTGGTCGGCGTCACGCTAATCGTGACGGGCACCGCCGCTCCATGCGTGATATTGACAGTGGAACCGTTATTCAGCGTCAGTGTCGTCGTGCTCGCTATCAAAGCAGCAAGACCCGTGCTCCAGTTGGTCACCAGATTCTTTACGTTTACGGATCCAAGGCCTGTTGCCAGATCGTAACCCGCGTTTGTGCTGAATCCGTTCAACACTCCGTACTTATCGGTTGCTACCGAAGTCGTACAATCCGTTGAGCCTTTTGTGCAGGGCATCGCAATCGTTCCCGTTGTTACGTCATTGAACGTGCAAGCCGCTGCCGGGAGCGGACTCACCACCGAATTGCAGGCCGTCCCTGCCGCATACTGCTGTTTCGCCAACTGGTACAGAACAAAATTGGCGTTCCCTTGCCGCGGTTTTGGATTTGGCACAGTTGCCTGTCCCTGATTCACGAGCGCCAGAATGCCCGCAAAGGCCGGCGCAGAGGCCGAAGTTCCCCCGATGCCAAGGAAGTGGAGGGCACTACTCTTGTTGCAGGACACTCCGGTGGTGGTCCTGTCCGCTTCACAAATAACGTAGAAACTCTTGTTGAATCCGGCTGACGCAAAAAGAGACACGTCAGGGACGTCTCTCTTGGCATCTGCTGGCATCCCTGTCAGCCCGCTAAGCGATTGGAACAGTGGCTTTGCGTAACCGGAACCGGCAGCGCATGCTCCACTCGTTACAGTGGTGCAGTGACTCGTTCCACCGCTCCCCGCAACCGTAATCACTGCCGTCGCGTTTGTCGCGCTATTACAGTTAGCCTCCGGGTTAGATCCAAACGCCGCATTCGTGCAGGAGTCGTTCCAGGTGCTCTCAGGAATGTATCCTTTCGCCGAAGCCAGAGTATTCGGGTCGTTTGTCGGATTGAAGTACGTCGACTGAGTGTTCGCGTCGTTGAAGTCCGTACCGCCCACTGCCACGTTGAACGGCGTAGACGCGAAACCGCTGACCTGAAGCCCCGTGGTTGCAGGATTCGGGGCAAGTGCGTTCTGGTTCTCGCACCCGGCCGAGCCAGTATCGCCAGAGGCCACGGTCACCGTGATGCCTTGCGCAGCCGCTTGCTGCCAGAGTGAATTGAGAGACCTATTTCCAGCGGTGCCGAGCTGCAATTCGCAATTGCCGAAGCTCAAACTCATGATTGGGTCGAGATTGAAGTCAATCACGTGGAGAGCGGCAAGGATCAGTCCGTCAGCAAGGTTGGTGTTTGCCGCGATGACGAAATCAATCTGCGCGCCCTTCGCCACCCCACCGGCCCATTCCACGTCTAGGAGCGCTTCGGTCTCTGAACCGTCGTTAATAATTCCCGGATCGGACCCATCAATCACAACGTTCGGATCTTTCGCAGGCAAACCGAAGAATGTCCTGAAATCCCGCACGTCTTGCAAATTGATGTTGGATACGCCGAGAACTGCAATGCTCTGACCTGTACCATCGATGGGCGTGGCTGCATTCCATAGCGGCAGTACATTGTAAATTATCGCAAAGTCCGTCGGCCCGAGCGCAAAGTTCCCGCCGGGAGTAGCAAATTCCGGATTGGCGCTCAAAACCTCTCCGGTCACTTTCGATTTTGAAAACTCTCCCATGACGTGATGCATAGGCTTTGGCTGAAAATTGTGCAGTGACGCGAATCCATGCACCACAGGCGACAACGCTGCCGGAATCTGCGGGTCGTTTGCGTTGGCCCAATGATGTTCACCGTTTACGATGTAGCTGTGGATCTCTGTTCGGAACGCTTCCTTTAGCAGAGCAGCCGTGCCGGAGAGTTCGACCGCAGTCTTTCCTTTGGTGACCCTCGCCACCTGGAATCCATGCGATTGCAGCCAGGAAGTGACTGTCTGAATATCCGCGTCCGCGGGCCCAAACTGTGCGCCGAACTGTTCCGGCGTCAGCCACTTGTGAAAGTTTGGCGAAGACTTGTCGTGCTGTTCGGTCATCAACTGGTCGAGCGCTGCTTCCTGCTCTGGGCTGCGCTTCAGAATTAGCAGCATGCGCTCCATCGGCAGGCTCGGCGGCGCAGCCCCCTGATCAAATTCGGGCCGGGCGAGCGGATGCACGTTGCCGTGCAGACGGACGAGCTGCGTTTCATCGATCGCCTGGGTGATACGCGCGGGGATGGCCGCGGTCTGAGCGGCCGTCGCACTATCCGGCTTGGTTTGCGCGGCGGCGCGAAATGCCAGTAGCGCCAGAATCACAGCAAGTAGGAGAAGGGAATTGCGAAGCGTCAAAGAATGGAGTTTCATATCCCGTCCAAGCTTCAGATTTGAATTCGACTCCAACTAAACGCAACCGGCCTCCCGACCGAGTCGGGACAAGTTCCGGCGAGGCCATGCGGACAGAGGAACGACACCCACAAATGGCTTCTCGCGGACTGGGGCTTGGACCGGAAACGATTCACTGCTGAACATATAAAGGCTAGCACGGGCGATTGAAATACTCTCTAGTACCTCGCCTGTGGCGTGCGCTCAGAGATACACCCTTAAACTGGAACATCACCCACACACCGAGCCCGTGGCCATTCTGATGCAGCCAGGATTCCGCAGGATGCTTGAGCGGTTTCCTGGTGAGCGCCGCGCATCGGCGTAATTCTTCGCCGCGCGCGCCTTCGCAGAAACCGTCCCTTTAAACGATTTCTACCGTTCCCGCACTACTCTTATTCCACGGAAAGCGCCGGGGCGTTCCCGGTCTCCGGAAGGATTTATAGAAGGGCGCGTCTGCCATTTCGGTTTCGCTTCAGGCGATTTCAGGAGACTCAGCGATAGAAACGGCGCCGGCCATAGAAACCCGGGCCGCGGCCCCAGCCCCACCCCCAACCGTCATAAAATCCCACGAAGCCTGGATAGGCGTATGCAGGATAGGCGTAGCAGGGACCGTAGTAGCCGCACGGATAAAGCGCGGGGCCTGGATAGGGATAGCCTCCGGCCACGTGGCGCGGCCCCCTCCGCTCTGATCGCCCACCGTCAAAGTCCTGCTGCGTGACGGGCAAGAACGCCTGCTGGCTTTGCGTCGTGTCAATCCTGACGGGATCGACCAGCCGGAAGCTCAATTGCGACTCAGGGTCGAGTATCGTGGGGCGGCCCCGGGTCAGTAGCACCGCGCCAATTCCCGCTGCCGCGCCAGCTCCTGCGCCGATGGCCGCGCCGGTGCCCCAGTCTGCAGCGGCTCCGATCAAAGCGCCGAGGCCTGTGGTGGTGGCAATCGTTGCCGCATCCTGTCCGTGCGAAGTTCCGCCGGAGGCCTTCCATAGCTCGGTAAGAATCGGCATTTGGCGGCCATCCGCGACGGACATGTCCGTCAGCTCGACTCCCAACTCGGAGGTGCCCTTGACTCGGCCGGCTTTCCGCGCCTCTTTGACCTGCCCCACCAGCACTTGGCCGCGCCGCGCTACCACCCAGCCATTCACGACGATCGGATTCTCCAGGACGGCGGTGAATTGGTCGCCGATCCGGCTGTGGTCGCTCGAAAGATATTCATTGATGCGAATGAGAAGGATCGTTCCGGCGGGAACGGTCAGCGTCCCGGGAATGGGTTGGACTTGCGGACTAGGTGCAGGCGCAGCCGGAGGCGGAGCTGGCCGGTCCTGCGAATAGGGCGGCCTGTCCGCGTCTTGTGGGGCGTAGGATGGTTTAGGCTGCGTATCTTGCGTTTGCTGCTGCTCGCGCTGCTGGGGGCTTTGCTGCTCCTGTGCGTAGGCGCCGGCGCTGAGGCAGACTGCTAGGGCCAGAGCGCCTGTGCTTCTCGAAATGAAACCAAGGTTTCTCCACCTTGCCGGGTGGTTCGCCATAATCTTGATCTCCCTCGACCTGGGGACTTTTAGAATTCCGCACACTTCTCCGCGCTTGAACACATTAGATGACATCCTTTCCGGCTGGGATGCCCAGGTCATTCAGGGTGTGTCGAATTTGTTATCGGTGTGGTGTAGCGAAACTTTCTGCTAGGTCTCGGGTTTAATGTATGGGAAAAACGGGAGGATTGGTGTCTTCGTATCGCCCTTTTTTTCTGCCTGCAGTTCTTGGCTCTTGACTGCGAGCGCCGCTCGCTTCCAATTTCACGTCGAGCGTCCGTCCCCTTTTTTCTGGCGTTCGAACGCATCCCAGTATGCCTCTCCCATTTTCAGCAGTCCTGCGATTCCCAGGTCCTGCCCATCGCCTCGCGAAAGCGCGAGCCGCTCCGCTCGCAGAAATAGCTCACGGTATGACGTGTAGTTCAGGAGTCCGCTGATCCGCAGGGCCACGGAATTATCCGGCGAAGTACCCAGCGTTGCATCGGCAATGTCAATCACCTGTTTGCATTCCGCCGTGAGCGCGCTCTCCAATCCGCTCCAGCTTAACGATTCTTCACGCCACTTGGATTGGTACTCGGCAATCAACCGAGATTCCTCTTCGCGAGCGACGCCAGCGGGAACGGAAAACTCTCCCGGCCACACTGTGTAATGAACTACCCCGGCCGATTGCACTCCATCCAGCCGCAGAAGAAACTGCATGTCCAGGGGCAGTTTGTGGAATTCAAGCAAGTGATCGCTTTCCAGATGGAGAGTAATCATGCGCGCCAGCAGGTTGGACTGCATCGATACAATCTGCGCATCGTGGAGGCCCGCCCACAGAGACACCTCAGCCGCGCCTTGTGGCAGATTCATCCAATCGACGATCCCCGATTGTTCTTCAGGCATGCATCACCGTTTTAAGTTTTAAGAAAACTTGTGGGCAGAGTATAGCCCGCACCCCGTCAAATCGAAACGCATTGTATAATCCTGCCCTATTCCATCCACCAGAGGAGACGCCATGGCCGAACCAACTTACGAAGAGCTCAAAGCAAAACTCGCGGAAATGGAAAAACAGGGAGGCGTACGCCGCACCGGTTCGCTCGAGTTTCGTGTCGGCGAAAAAGGGGGCGTGAGCGTCTACGGCCTCGGGCGCTTTCCCGTGACGCTGTACTACGAACAATGGATCCGCCTGCTGGAAGCCACGCCACAACTTCGCAAATTCCTCGAGGACAACAAAGCCGAAGGAAAGCTAAAGCTCAGGGAAAAATAGTCTTCCGCGATTATTCAAAGGGAGGAAGGCCCCGGGCACCTGTGGGGAGGCACCCGGGGCCGGGGGGGAGTATGGAAGAGTCTGGGCAAATTCTATGGAGGCTACTTCGAAGATTGTGCGGCTAGCAGGCAGAGTCTCCGGAGTTCCTCGTAGGTGAAAACCACTTGCTCGCCTCGGTCACCTTTCTCCAGGTGTCCCAGGCCGGATATACGCGAAATGCGCCGGATTTCTGTCATCGGGACTCCCAGCAGTACTGCCGCGCGGTACTCCCCGACTTGTTCTTGAACATTTACTCCCATTCGTGAACCCATTCCCTCCGTGGTTGATGGGAGCATGCGATTGTCCAAACTTTCAGAAAGTTAAGTGCTGTGATTTCTGTGGGAAGCGTCCGTCACGACAGGCTGTGGTTGTTCAATGTTCCTATTTCCTTACACAAAAAGTGCACGGATTTGGCACAGCTCACCATGTTACCGGGGGGAGGAGGCGGGTGGGCGGTCGACTCGCGTCGCGTCACTTCCACGGAAGGGAAGAAAGGTCCACGTTCCCGCCGGAGAAGATCACGCCGAGCTTTGGGGGGCCTCCAGCGGCGCGGTTTGGCAGATTCAAGGACGCTACGACTCCGGGCTTCAGCAACGGCGCAATCGCCACGGCGCTTGATGGCTCAATGATGATTTTCATGCGCTCCCAGACCAGACGCGCGACCGAAATGATCTCCTCCTCGCTGACCAGGAGGATGCGTTCCACATGACGCTGCAGGATCGCGAAAGTCCGCGGCGCCAGCGATGCGCGCAAACCGTCCGCGATTGTGTCGCTCGAATCCAGCGATTGCAACGTACCGCTGGTCAGCGAACGGTAGGCGTCATCCGCGCGCTCCGGCTCGCAGCCAAACACGCGCACATCGGCGCGAATCCCCTTGGCTCCGAGGCAGGTCCCGCTGAGCAATCCGCCGCCGCTGACCGGCGCAAACACGGCATCCAGGTCGCCTACTTCTTCCAGTAGCTCCTTCGCCGCGGTGGCCTGTCCGGCGATGATGCGGTCATCGTCGAAGGGATGCACCAGATGCGCGCCCGTCTCCGCCTGGACACGGTCGCAGGTGGCTTTTCGCGCAGTCACCGTAGGCTCGCAAAAAACAACTTTTCCACCGTAGCTTTCGATGGCCCTGGCTTTTACGGCGGACGCATTCCTGGGCATGACGATCCACGCAGGAACTCCCCGCCACGCAGCCGCGCAAGCAACTGCAGCGCCATGATTTCCGCTCGATTGCGTGACGATCCCCCGGGCCGCCTCTTTCTCTGTCAGGGAGAGGATCGCATTTGACGCCCCGCGAATCTTGAACGAGCCGGTTTTTTGCAGGTTTTCGCACTTGAAGAAGAGCTGCGCCCCGGTCATGGCATTCAAGGATGCGGACGTCAGAACGGGGGTACGGTGGCTCCTCGGGGTGATGCGAGCGTGCGCCGCGAGGATGGCCTCCCAACTGGGTGGCTGGTAGGTGGCAGTTTCGATGGATGGGGCTGTGCTCATAAGGTTCACTCTGGGCTCGGAAATGCTTGCCGAGTCTTACCTTTAGCGCGTTTTGCGCGGCTGTTAAAGAGGCATTATGGCATGCTGATCGCGGGTTCGTCCGCGCGCGTGATTCAAGACTGCGCCCAGTTCTGGCTGGTACCGGTACTTCTTGGCCATGCCAGGTTTGATGCTTGACCGCCCGGCGGACTCTGCTACGCTGGAAGTCCCCTCCACCAAATTCGCGAGAGTCCGCGCCAGACTCTTCCGCGCGCGGGGAGGACAAAAATGAAAGTATCAGAACGCCGTCAATTGACACGTCTCAATCTTCGGACGCCCCTGCGCTTCCGCGCCCTGGGCGTAGCCGCGGATAAGACCGAACATTTTACGGAAGCTCTGAACGTCTCACGTGGCGGCTTCTTTTTCGCCTCATCGGCTCCGCTGCAGGTGGGCATGCCTATCGAAGCTACCCTCCGCATGCCCGCAGAAGTGACCGGAAATTCCGCCCAGGAGACGCGCTGTACCGCGCGTGTCGTGCATGTGCGCAACGAGCCTTACGGAGACGGCCGCATCGGCTTTGGCGCCGAAATCGAAAAATTCCAAACCATCCCCGCCCAAGACCGCTGGGTGAGCTGAAGGGCAGTTGACAGTTTTTAGTTCTAAGTAATCAGTTAAAACACGGACAGAGATGGCTTCGAGCGTGGCCGGGGCTGGGGCTGGGCTTGCTCTAACTGAGGCGTATTTCAGCCCCCAATTGAAAGCGTGGGCGTGTGTCAGCTGAGATCCTTCGCTTCGCTCAGGATGACAGAGACTTGCGCAGGGCCGAGACTAGGGTCTTACGGCCCGAACGGTAACGATGGTTTTCGCGCTACCGACATTTTCGAACCGGTCGTAGGCTCGCAGGGAAATCGTGTGTTCGCCCGGGCCAAGTCCGCTGAGGGAGATCTCGTAGCGTTCTTCGGGCGCATCGCTAATGCGGCTGGTCGGGGCAACCAGGATCCAATCACCACCGTCGACGCTGTATTGCGCGCGCTCGATGCTGCTCCCCGTATCCTGCGCGGTGAACTGGACTATCGTGAGCTTGCCGTTCGGCACTGGGGAATCCGAAATAGTCCCCATGATTTTCACTACTGGCGCAGTATTGTCCACCTCGAAGTGCTCGCTTTCCCGATCGGTCTTGAGCGCGAGGGCGGGGGGATTCGACGGCGCATCGGTTGCAACAATCTTTAGGTAATAAGCTCCATCGGGCAGGGCGGTTGTATCCCACGAATAGAATTTCTGATCGAGGTTTTCCTTCAACAATTTCCACTCGTGTTCGATTTCACCGCGAAAGTAAACCGTGTAGCGCATTTCGTCGTCGTTTTCGTCATGCGCGGTCCACAGCACGGATTGATAACCCTTCTGCAGCGTGCCTTGCGGCGGCTGTTCAAATCGCGGAGGGGTGCTGCTCTGCGTGATCACCATGCCGGAAACATTTGGCGACGGCGGCGTCTTGAGCATTACGGTCGTCGGTTGGCCCGACGACATGCCGGCCGTGCTCTGCGCCCGCACGCCGGGATCCTGCAGGGCGATTCCGTCGATGACCGGCGCGACATTGCGCGGCAGATACGCCAGGCTCACCCAATCGATGCCGTCTCCCGGGCGTCCGTCACGGATGACGGCCTTCCACTGAACAAACCGTGCCGATGGCGCTTCCGTCGCGCTGCCCGATTTCGTATAGGGACCGTACCAGCGGGACCACTCTCGGCCGGGGTCTTCCGTGTTTCCCGAACGCACAAAAAATTCCAGACGCGGGTCATTCGACTGGGCAAAAGATTTTGCCGCGGCAGCCGGCGAGCGGTTCCACCACTCGAGGCGGCCCCACTGCGAAAAAAGTTGCGCATCGTAGGAACGCGATTCGAACGTGCCCTCGGCTTCGTACTCCGGGCCGACCGAATAAACTTTTCCGGGATTCGCGGTGCACAGAAAAGTTTTGCCTGCGGAATTGCGGACGATGCCCGTGATTTGCACCGAGCCGGACTTGGCGAGATGGGTGAAGATGCCGTGCCCATCGACGGCGAGGAGCGTGCCGCTGTTGCCGGTACCGGCCAGGAGGCGGCCATCGGAAGCGAGTCCGAGGGCGTAGACGACATCTTCGCGCGAAGACCAAAGCTCTTCCGGTGCGCCCTCGGCGCTGATGCGGTAGATGCTGCTGGAGATAACCGCAGGAAAGGGGACGAAAGGCTGCTGCGGAGGAGCCTGGCCGGAACCCGCTACGCCGCCCGCAGTAATGGTTGTCGTGCCTTGCGGCGTGGAGATGATGGCGCTGGGAGCTTGCCCGGCACGCGGCTTCTCGCCAATCGCGGAGACGTAGATGGTGCCGTCGGGGGCGACAGCGAGAGAAGTGACCTCACGTTTGGAAGTTTCGTAGAGAACGAAACCTTCGGCTTTCGCTGCAGCAGAATCTTTGGAGTCCTTGGCGGATGTCTTCGAGGAACTCCGAGAGATGCGCAGTATGCGGCCGCTGGGTTCGGTGCCGGCGATGAGACTTCCTTTTGCGTCGAAGGCCAGAACGCGAATGTGAGCTTCGTCGCTGGAGTAGAAGAGTTCACCCTTGCCGTCGGGCGCGACCGCAAAGACCTGTCCTTTGTCACCGGTGGCGACGTAGAGAGTGCCGTCGGGAGCGAACGCGAGATCCCAAATATATTTTGTTTTGGGATCGAAGAAAACGGACTTCTCTCCCGAAGCAGAGACCCGGTAAACCTTGCCGTCGGGAGAAGTGCCGACATAAAGAGCGCCTTTGGAGTCAAAGGCGATGGCTTGTGCGGAGAGGTCGGTGGAATCGAAGACGACGGCGGGCTTGCCGTTCGAATCGAAGCGAAATACTTTCGCGGGCGACCCGCCTGCAGCGTAGAGCGTGCCCTTGGGATCGAGGCGGACGGACCAAAGATAGGAAGCATCCGCGTCGGCGAGCAAGGTGAATTTGGGAGCGAGTTCGAGGCGGCCGTCGCTGCGCACCGCGACGCCATGCGCGGTGCCTTTGAGGAATTCATCGTAAGCGGACTGGCGCCAGCGGCGGGTGTGCTCGGCAAGAACAGGTAACGAAGTAAGGAAGCAAAGAAGCAGGGAGAAGAAGAGCGCGCGGCGCCGCAGCAGGCCACCGAGCATGAGTTTGAGCAAGCGCTTGCACGAATGAGTCATTGAGATGTTCACCGGATTTGCAGATTGAGAGAAATGACGCCGGAGACGGGTCCTCCGAGCGGGATGGAAGCTTCACTGGCCAACGATTCGCGCAGCACCTGGACGGTGCCCGGAGTGGGGCGGCCGTCGACGACGCTGATTTGCGAGAGCGGAATGTTCGGCAGTACTTTGTCGTCCCAGAGAAGCGTGGGGGCGGGAACGAAGAGACCGACGTAAAGGCGGTCGTTCCTGCGCTCGCGATTCAAAAGGGCAATGAGTTGATCGAGGCCAGCGGGGCCGCTTCCGGCACCGGCAACTGCGAAGCCGCGGGAGGCGCGGTTCAGCAAATCGGCGTCGCTGACCAGGACGCGCAAGGTGGTGCCACGCGCAACCTGTTCCGGTACGCGGACGGTGGTTTCTTCCATCCGGGCAGCGCCGCGATACGGACGCACCATCACGCGGACGCGAACAGTCTCGCCGGGAGCGGCTTCGCCTTTTTCGAGCCAAGCGCTTTCAACGATGAACGATTTTCTGCCCGGAACGCTTTCGACTCGGAGGGTGATGCGGTCCACCTTGGTGGGTTCGAAAGTATTCACGAAAAGGCGCGTAAAAACACTTTGCATCGTGGCGGCGATGGGGAGGCCATCGGGGGAGAAAGAATCGCCCGGAGCGAAAGTGTTTTCGATTTGTACCGGCGCATGACCCTGCAGCCGAATCTCTCCGGAGAGATGGAGCGTGGTGCCTTCACCGTACAGAGAATTTTGCGTGAGACCGCTGAAAGTGACGAGGGCCACAAGGAGCGGCGTGAGCTTCGGGTGATTGACGAGTTCGAAATGGAGCGTCTTTTGCTTCGCAGGTTCGCCGCCGGAGACCAGCAGGGTCAGATCCACGGGGATCATCGCGGGCGGCGGACCGAGTTTGCCAGTGACCGCGGTGAGATGATCGCCGGTAATGGTGCCGATGGAGCCGCCGACGTTGACGATTTTGGTGGAAGCGAGATTGGAAGAGAGCGTGGTGACGACGCGGCTGCGCGCCATGGGAATCTGAATGTCACCGAAACTCAGAAACGGATGGCCACAGAGATAGACACGGTCGGCTTGCACCGCGGTGACCGTGCACGCGGAGTTGATGGAGGCGTCGCCCTGAACAAGAACCATGCCAGCCATGTCTCCGGCTGCGAGACGCCCGTCATCGGGGCGCGGCGGCGCTGTGCCGCCTTGCGCCGCGACGAAACCGTAACCTTGTAACTGACCCGCGAATTGCTGGAGCGCGGCCGGCTGGAAGCCGGAGAAAACGAGGGGCGTTTCGATCGGCTCAAGTGCGGAGCCCGAAGGCAGACCAGTCCGGGTAGAAGCTTCACTGGGGAGTCCAAGTTGCTGTACGGCGGCCTGCGTGTTGGCAGGCTGGGAGGGCGGGTTCAGCACGTCTTGAATCGGCGTGACCCCGGCGATGGGCTCCTTCGTAAAGACGCCTAGTTTCAGCGACAGCGCGCCAGCGAGTTTGCCATCCAGATAGACGGGGCTGCCGCTCATACCCGCGACCACACCGGTGTGTTCGACTTTCGGCCCTTTCAACTGCACGAGGATGATGGATTGCTTGGGGCCGAGAAAATTGTCCAGGACACCGATCACTTCGAGGTCAAACTTTTCCACCTGATCGCCTGCGAAGATCGTGTATGCGTACCCCTCCATGCCCGCACGCACCTGGCTGAGGGGAAGGATTTCGGTGGATTGCTGCGCGTGGACGAGACGAGGCCCCAGACACAGGGCAGTTGTGATCGCAAGAAGAGCGACGTGGACAAATCTACGAGATTTCGACAGATGATTCCGGGACGTAAGCATGAACCCATAATGATACGCGGTGAGGTAACGGGAAGCAATCGAACGCGTGGAGTCAGCGGGCTGGGACCATAAAGCAACAGGCTCCAGTCCTGCTCTGCGTGCGAGCGAAACTGGTCCTTCGGAATGGCGTACTTCGCGCGACTGCAGAGAGGAATGATTGACGCGCACGTGCATTGAATTACTCCATGTGGTGATGCATGGCGTAGACTTTGTCGAGCGAGTCCTCGTAGGGGTAGAGGTGGACCATCCAGCCGAAGATGACGGGCTGGAAGCGGCCGCCGGCCGCGTCGCAGGCCTCTTGTGTGGCGATCGATCCCTTTAATCCAAACTTAATCCAATTCGTGCTCCGGAATTGGCCCTTCTGCGGCATGCATAGGTTGGTGTGCAAATGCCACGTGGCAACGCTGAGAGGGACGCGGGCGTTGAGCTGGTCTTCAGTGGCGCGCTTGGGCATGGCGTACATGGCGCCAACAAGCTCGTACCCGTCGGAAGTTTTTCTGTAGAGCAGGGAAGTTGGGAGCGCGGGATCGAAAGCGAAGGCCTCTAGGAACCCGTTCCAGTAATTCGTGAAGTGATATTCGGGCTGCGCCAGGTTCGGCAGAAAGATTTTGTAACCGTCGTTCAGGGCAACGTGGTAGTCCTTGTATTTCTCGATGCCGGAGCGAAGCTGCGAGACGATCTCGCTGGCGCGCGCGGCGTCTCCTGGAGTTTGCGGACGCATCGCCGTCATGCGCATGTGCAGATTGTGCGCGCCCATGTGCCCAGGCGTCATATCGTGAACGGCGTGAGCTTCGTTGGCCTTGGCATCGTCCATGTCCATGCCGGACATTTTGGTGTGGTCCATCGGCGGTGATTCCTGAGACGGCGAGCCGGACGATTGCGGGGCATCCTGCAACGGCACGGCGGGCGCGCGATGGCCGGGAATGGCGGCTAGAAGGACGCTTACGAGAAAGAGTGCGCCGAACAAGATGGCGGCTCTGGCGGCGAGATGAATAAAAGTGCTGCGGGCTGACATGACAATTCTCCTCACCTAATAATACGCATCGCGAAGCCGCTAGATTTCGGCGCGTGGTACAGGGAGTGCCTCGCGAAAAACTGTCCGGAAGTACAGGACCTAAGGGAGGTGAAGGAAGTAAAGGAAGTAAAGGAAAACGCGGTAGATTTGGCGTGAATTGGCGGAGCGCGAAACGAAGATAGGCAGCGTGCTAAAATCTTTGCGTGAAAAAAGAGAACATTCAACCCGCGAAGCATTTGACCGGCGGACTGGACTTGCCCGGCGACAAATCCGTTTCCCATCGATACGCGATGCTCGCGGCGCTGGCCGAAGGCACCAGCGAACTGCGCCATTTTTCCGCAGCCGCGGATTGCCACAGCACGCTGGCGTGCATGATCGCCCTGGGCGCGGAAGTCAAAACCGACAAGGATACGGTTCGCGTGACCGGCCGCGGGCTGCGCGGCTTGAAGAGCAGTTGGCGCGCGCTGGATGCCGGGAATTCCGGAACGACCATGCGGCTGCTGGCGGGAATTTTGGCGGGGCAGGGATTCTCGTCGAAGCTGACGGGAGACGGCTCGCTGCAGAAGCGGCCCATGAAGCGGGTCATCGGCCCGTTGCGGGAAATGGGCGCGGACATACGCGCGCGCGACGATAATTTTGCGCCGCTGGAAATTCGCGAAGCGCAGCTCAAGGCCATCGATTACAAGATGCCCATGGCCAGCGCGCAGGTGAAGTCCGCGGTGCTGCTGGCGGGATTGTTTGCGGATGGCGTGACGAGCGTCACGGAGCCGGCGCGAACCCGGGATCACACCGAGCTGGCCCTGGAAGAATTTGGCGCGGCTATCGAGAAAGACGGGCGAACGATTCGAATTCACGGACTCGCCGGCGCAAATGGCAGCGGCAAGCTGCTCGCCAAATCGCTCGATGTGCCCGGCGATTTGTCTTCGGCGGTATTTTTTATCGCTGCGGCGTCCCTGTTCCCCGATTCGAACGTGCTGATTCACAATGTGGGGTTGAATCCGACGAGGACGGCCATTCTGGACTTATTTGCTTCGATGGGTGCTGCAATTCAAATCCTCGCGCTCAAGAGCGCCCATGGAGAAATCGTCGGCGACCTGGCAGTGAAGGGAGCATCACTAAAAGGCGGCGTGATCGCGGGCGACCAAATTCCGCTGGTGATTGACGAATTGCCGATGCTAGCTGCGCTGGGCCCTTACACGGAAGAGGGAATTGAAATTCGCGATGCTGCGGAGCTGCGAGTGAAAGAGAGCGACCGGATCGCCGCGCTTACTGAGAATTTGCGCCGCATGGGCGCATCCTTAGAAGAGCGGCCGGACGGATTGAAGGTGGAAGGCCGTCGCGCCGGAAAGTTGCGCGGAGCGGAAATCGAACCGCGCGGGGATCACCGCATCGCGATGGCGTTCGCCGTCGCCGGCCTCGCCGCCGAGGGCAACACCGTCATTCGCGACGCTGATTGCGCCGCCGTTTCCTTCCCCACATTTTTTCAGGAATTGAACCGCATGGCGGAGCGTTAGGGTAAAGACCTGATACTGAATTCAGGTATTTTTTTCCAGCATTTTTATTTACTGTTTACACGCGCGGCGCTAGCCTTGCCCGATCATAGACCTCGCAATTCCCAGCCTGCTCGCGGACTCCGGCTGTAGCTGGAAGAGTCCGAAGTGCAAAACATCTCAATCAGGGAGTGACATCATGAAGGTAAATCGCCGTGAGTTGTTGAAGAACGCCGCATTCGTTTCGGGAGCCGCGTTGGTTGGCGCGTCGTGGCCCTCGAGCAAGAAATTGTTTGCACAAGATGTTCTTCCGAATTTGCCTAGTCTGCCGAGCCCGGCGAATTCGGGTATCGAACACATCGTCGTGGTGACGATGGAGAACCGAAGTTTCGACCATTTTCTCGGATGGCTGCCGAATGCGGATGGCAAGCAAGCCGGATTGACGTACGTGGACAGGGCCGGCGCGAGTCACGCGACTCATTCGCTCTCCGGTGATTACACGGGATGCCCGCATCCCGATCCGGACCATTCTTATGACGGTGCCCGCGTCGAATACGACAATGGTTCGATGGACGGCTTTCTGCGGGCGGGCAGCAACGACGTCTATTCCATTGGCTATTATGGCGAACAGGACATTCCCTTTTACGCGGCTCTGGCCCGGGACTATACCGCTTGCGACCGATACTTCGCTTCGATCCTTGGCCCGACATTCCCGAACCGGTTGTTTCTACACGCCGCGCAAACCGACCGCTTGACCAATAGCACCAACTTCACTTCGCTGCCGACGATTTGGGACCGGCTCGCCAGTGCTGGAGTGAGCGCGAATTATTTCTATTCAAATGTGCCGTTCGTTGCCCTGTGGGGCGCGAAATATCTTGGCATTTCGCGTCTGTACGGGGAATTTCTCGTGGCCGCTGCCAACGGTACGCTGCCCGCGGTTTCCTTCGTCGATCCGAGATACACAATTCTCGATGACGGCACTGGAAATGACGATCATCCCCACGCGGACATTCGCAAAGGAGACCTGTTCCTGTATCAGACTTTCGAAGCCGTGGCCAAGGGACCAAAGTGGGCAAATACCGTGTTCATCGTAAACTTTGACGAATGGGGCGGCTTTTTCGAGCATGTCGCGCCGCCACGAGCCACTGCTCCCAATCAGGTGGACCTCGATCTCGTGAAGGGCAAAGCGCTGCTCGGATGTCGCGTGCCTACGGTCGTCGCGTCCCCTTTCAGCCGCGGGAATTCGTTTGACCCGCGAGTCAGTGCGATGGTATTCGATCACACTTCAGTTCTGAAGTTGATCGAGTGGCGCTGGGGGCTTGCGCCATTGACCGCACGCGACGCGAGCAGCGACGTGGCCAACCTTGCTTACGCGTTGAATTTCAAAGAGCCCGACGGGTCAGTTCCGAACTTGCCGCAGCCGCAAGCCCCTCTCATTGCCGCGCCTTGCCTTGCAAATCTTGGTGGCGGAATTCTGAGCACCGGTTCGTCAACAGCGCCTCCTGGCGAATGGCAGGTACTCGGCAATCAGGCTACAGCACTCGGATTCACACTGAATTGATGTGTTCCGAGCGAGGGCGCATCAAGGCAGCGGCGAAAAAACTCTCTGCTAATTGACCAGGCGGAAACACTCCTTACAGAGTGTTTCCGCCTGCGATTGAGCCGTGCGCGTAGCGATCGGTTCCGGACAACCGTTAGCTGGTCTTGCGGATGGCGATGGAGCCGTAGCTTGTTTTCAGCGTGATCTTTGGACCGCGGCCGCTTCCGTATTTCCCTTCCAAATGGTAGTCACCCGACGTGGTTGACGTTTTCTTTAGGGATTCGCCGGAAAATTCTGAGTCAATGTCGCGGCAGGAATGGCAATCGGCGACAATCTCGAAGCTCGAAGAATCGGGCAGGCTGAGCGTAATTCCGGCGGAAGAATTGTTGATTTCGATGTCGTCTTTCGGCGGCGCTGAGAAGCGAACTTCAACGTTGCCTCTTCGATTGTCCACTTTGACCTTGCCGCCGGCGTTTTCTAGGGTAATGTCGTCCTGCGACCGCACGCTGAGGTTGCCCGGAGCGTCAAAGATTTCGAGGTTGCCCGGGCCAGCCTCCATATGGCCGGCGAGTTGCGAGAGTGTGAGATCCGTGCGCTGTGAAATGAAGCGCACGCCCTTCGCGACTTTGTCCGCCCGGATGGCCCCGTAAAATTCGCCGTCGATGGTAAGCCCGCCCGTGGCACCGGAGACATTTATATCCCCGCCGTGGCCGGAAATCTTGATGTTGCCTTTCGTGTCGGAAACTTTGATGTCGCTTTTCCGGGTGTCGATGCTGACATCTCCGGCGGTGTCGCGAATCTCAATGTCACCAACACCGTTCGTCACGCTTACAGGCTTCGCCATGTCGGCGACGGTGATTTCGCCCTTCTCGTTCCGGATCGTCAACGAGGCCTTCTTCGGAACCGCCACGTCAAGGTCCATGCTGATCCGCGAATCGCCGGTGCCCACACCAGTAGGATGGATTTCGTAGCCGTCGCCATTCTGCACGATTTCGACGCCAACGTGCTCGGCAGCTTGCTGGGCGTCGTTCTCGTTCCAGGCCTTGGCGTTTTTTTTGCCGGAAATTCGAATCTGCGCGTCGTCCGAAGGACGCACGCTAATGTTGCCGCGGCCGTTGCGTATCGTAATGCGCGCATCCGCGGGAACGGATTTGGGCGCGACCTCCAGGTCGAAGTCAAAACTGTTTCCCCACTCACGAAAGTGACCGGGGATATTTTCCCTGCCGTAGTCAACGGCAACGACTATGCCAAGAAGACTGAGAAGTCCCAGCACGAGAAAAACTTCGCCTCCGGTGATCGCTGCGGCGCCCGGATCGCCAGAGCGGCTGGCAGCCATGCGTTCATATAGTTTGATGGCGCCCCAGAAAATCAGAATGAGCGGCCACCAGTGTCCAAGCACATTGACAATTCCAAGGCCCCGGTAGTTGTGAAGGAGCAGCATCATCCCAACGAAGAGCAGGAGAAGGCCGGGAAAAAGTGAGCTGCCGCGTCGACGGAGATTCGCCATGGCGTCCTATTGCCCTTGTCCCTGGCCAGGAATTTGATTTTGGGGAACAATTGGCGCGGATCCCGGCGCGCCCGGAGCTGCTGGAGGAACCGGCCCGGAAATGTGACCGTCAGCCGGCGAAGCCGCAGCCGCAAGGCTGATTACACCGATGACGATAAGGATGACCGGATAGGTGTTGCCGAAAGAAAAATCACCGCCGCGCATCTGGTCGAGGAGAAAAAGCACGCCGACGGTAGTGATGACGGCGGGGCCCATCAGCCCGCGAATCGTGCAACGGCGGCACGCGCAACGGATACGGTCACTCATAGACAAAAGCCTCCTAAGAACGGCGGTCGAGCCGCTTGCGCATCATCAAAACTCCCGCGGCAATCAGAACAGCCGGCCAGAAAAACTGCGAAATCCGGTACCACGGAAACCAGTCAAAATTGTGGAGAAGCAGCAAGACTCCCGCGCCAATCAGAAGAATCGGCCCAATGGGGCGCTCTTTGGTAAAAGCATCGAGAGGGTCGGACAAAGTTTCTCCCGCCTGCCGCGCTTTGGCCGTGCGGTAGGCATCAATGGGCATGTAGACCCATAGTCCAGCGACGCAGATCCACAGAGCCGCTTCAGCTCCCCCGCTCATCGCGCCATCGATACCGCTGATGAAAAGCACCAGGAAGATGGCGAGATGAATCATGCCCTTGCCGTATTGCTCGTTATAGAAGGCGCCCATTCCCGGCAGAAATCCCAGGAAGAAAGCCAGCACTGGATTCGATCTTGCGTAGCTGGGTGACGGCGGAGGCAATCCGGAAGCGGGCATCTGGTATTGCGATTCCGCAACTGGAGTTGAAACAGACGGAGCCGGAGCGGGAATGCCCACGATGGCCGCCAAGCACTCTTCGCAGTAGAGAACGTCGCGCACCGGGCGCACGCAGATTGAGCACATGGCCTTGCCGCAATTGCGGCAGTAGCCGACCGCGTCCACATCGGTATGGACGGCACACTTCATGGCATTCTCCTCTCACCAATCGGGCCGCTCAGAACGGGGAATCGCGAAGCCAACACCCGCAGATTCCTGCCGATTTCGTCGGCACGGTTCTGCTGCTTGGGCGCGGACGGATTCGTGTTGTCGGTGGTGCCGGGTTGTTTGTTGGGAGAATTCTGCGGAATGGTTTGCTCCCTGGTGGTGGGATTCTGCCCGTTTTCATTCAGGCGCGTTTGAATTTCATAAACCACGCGCAGATCGCTGACGAACTTTACGCTGTGGGCATAAACTTGATGGGCCTGGATGTCGGCGTTGCGATAAATTGCGGCGGGATGAAGAGCCGCCAGCTTTGGCTTGCTAAACGAAAAACCAGAGGCCGTAAGAATTACGACCAAAGTCGCGGCCACGGAAACCGCGCTGTAGACAAAACGCGGAGACTGCAGCCCGCGCAGCCAGCGCTTCGCGCGGCGCCAGCTCTGGGGGCCCAGCGTCGCGGTCAGAATGGAATCGAAAAGTTGCGGCGGCGGTTCCACCTGCGCCAGCGTGTGCAGAGTGCCGAGTACATGCGAAACACCGGCCACCAGCGGAGTGCAGTCTCCGCACGTGTTCACATGGAGGTCGAAAGCGGCTTGCTCGGCGGGATGAAGAAGTCCGTCGAGGTAATCGCTTAGCCGCGCTTCCGTTTGTTCGCAAGTCCAGTTCATGGCATGCTCCGCGCTCGCTTCGAAACTCCAGGCTCGATCATGATGGGCGCACCCCCATTTTCTGCAGAATGCGCGCCAGTTCGATGCGTCCGCGATTGATTCGCGATTTTACCGTTCCTTCCGGCACCGCCAAAACTTGCTGAATCTCGCTGTACTCCAATTGCTGCAGGTCTCGCAGGATTACCGCCTCACGCAAATCCGGCGAAAGCCGCGCTAGCGCCGACTGCACCTGGCCGCTCAATTCGCCGAGCAGCGCCTGCTCATCCGGCCGCCGTCCCGCCGATTCCTTGTTCTCCACCACCGGCATCTTGTCGTCCAGTGAGTCCGTAATGCGATCGCGCTTCGTTCTACGGTAATGGTCGATCAGCAGATTGCGCGTCACGCTCGTCATCCAGGTTGCGAAACCGCCATGGGCCGAACGATAACTGCCCAGCGTGCGGTACACCCGGAGAAAAACATCCTGCGACAAGTCCTCGGATTCCGTTCGGTTTCCGGTGAACCGGTAGCAAATGTTAAAAATGCGCCTGGTATGGCGACGCACAAGTTCCTCCCAGGCCGACCCGTCGCCCTGGAGGCATTGCTGGACCAGTTGGGCATCCTGCTCCAACGTATCATCAGCCTCATAACCTGCTGCGGTGCAAGGCGTGTCTGCGAGTCGGCTTCTCTCTCAAAAGCCGTCTGGCAGTCCATCTCGGCCTGCCAACTATGGAACGTAAAATGCTCCCGAAATGTTCCCCGCGGGATCAGCCCCTGACTCCCGACCGTGATAACCGGCATCTTACTCAGCAAGTTCCGCAGAGACAAGGGAATCAAATGAAATAGGCGGACTCTGGGTTCAAATCGACGCGGGATTGTCGGAAATCCTATGTTATTCCCGGTGTTGGTACCTCGATTCGAAGCATACGCGCGGGCGCTGGATCGACGCCAAACTCCTGAAGTGCCCGTAAATAACAGATTATAAATAACATATAAATAGCTTGAACGTGTTCATTTTTTTCTTGACTTGGGGCTAGCTTTGATCTAGTATTTGAACATGTTCAATATTGGGCCAACGTCATGAGGACAACAAACAAGAGCGCCGGCGAGAAGACCAAGGCAGTGATTCTGCAAACCGCGCTGGAACTCTTTCGGGAACGCGGCTTTGAGGTCACCACCATGCGCGACATTGCAAAGGCCGCGAAGGTCGCCACCGGGGCCGCCTACTACTACTTTCCGAGCAAGGAGGCCATTGTCGCCGCCTACTACGACCAGGTGCAGCGCTCACATGCGGAGAAAGTTCGCGAAGAATTAAAGGGCAAGGCCGAACTCCGCGAGAGGCTGGGAGCGGTGATGCATTCGAAATTGGAAATCCTGAAGGATGACCGCAAGTTTCTGGGAGCCCTGTTCCGCTACACCGGCGATCCGGAACATCCTCTGTCGGTATTTGGGAAAGGCACGCAGCCTCAGCGCAGCCACAGCGTGGCGATTTTTCAGGAAGCGGTTGCGGGTACCAACGTGAGCGAAGAACTGCGACAACTTCTCCCGTGGGCGCTCTGGTTGGGGCATCTGGGCATGATCCTATTCTTCATCTACGACGAAACAGAGGGGCAGCAGAGAACACACAAGCTCGTGGATGGAATATTGGATCTGCTGACTCGGTTTGTGGAGTTGACAGGTTCGGCGCTGGTGCGGCCTTTCGTGCAACCGTTCCAGATAAAAATACTGGGAATGCTGCGTGAGGCAGGCTGGACCGGAGGGATCTAAGAGTCTCGAACGAGCGAGAAGCAAGCGAATTTGAATTTCGGAATCGAGGAGGAGCGATGACCAAGGCCCACGAGAAAGCCGCTCACTGGTACCCCGCATCGGTCGCAGGGAAGCGGCCGACGCCATGGTGGTATTGGGGACGCGCCGTGTACGTGAGCCGCCGCGACTATTGGAAAATAACAAAATATTTTCTCGCGGTTGGAATTCCGCTCGGCGCGATCGGGGTTTTGTTTCATGTGCCGATGGCGTTCCAGGCCGCGATGGTGCTGGCCGCGATGGGATTGCTGTTGCTGGCCTTTTCGCTGTTCGGTTTGTACCGCATGTACGGGCATCCGGCGCTGCGGTACATCCTGCGGGTGGTGGATTTGGGCGGATTAAGGGGTGAGATTACTGTGGCGGACCTGCATATCGGGACATATCGCCACGCGTTTCTCCTGTCCGATGCGCTGCCGGAAGCCACCGTTCAAACCGTGGATTGCTGGAATGTGGAAGGCGAGTCGCCTGAAGAAGCGGTACAGGATGTGCGCGACCTGGAAGTGCCTCCCACAAGTAACCCGCGAATTGTGCCTTCCAAGGCCGACCACTTCACCGTGCCGCTGCCGGATGCCTCTTGCGATGCGGTTTGTTTTGGGTTCGGGACGCACGAGATTCCCGCGGGCGGTGCCCGAGAAAAACTGTTCAGCGAAGCAGAACGCGTCTTGAAACCCGGAGGAAAGGTGCTTCTCTTCGAGCACGGTTGGGACGCACACAACTACGCAATCTTCGGACCGGTGATTCATCACGTGACCAAGCGCCAGGATTGGGACAAATTCTTGCGCGATCGTTTTGACCACGTGAAATACGCGCGCAGCTCTCAGGCCGTCGATCTCTTCGTGGGGACGCGCCGCTAGGAGAATCCTCATGGGCACTCAGAGCGCAGATGCGGACGTAATTGTAATTGGCGGAGGAATCGCGGGAGTTGCGGCGGCCCTCCGCCTGAAGGACCGAGGCCTTGACCCGCTGGTGCTGGAGGCGGAATCACGCGTGGGTGGCCGCATGACCACCGACCGCGTCAACGGATTCGTGATCGATCGCGGCGTCACGTTGCTGGGAAATGGATTTGTGCGCATGCGCTCGCTCGTGCGCCGATTGGGATTGTCGCCGCTTGTAGGCAAGGGAAGTTTCAGCGTTGGGATTCAAGACGCCGCGGGTTGCCGCGGCTATCGCAGCGGGCGGTTCGAGGACCTGCTCTTCGACCGCGGAATATCATTGCGGACTCGCGTCGCCTGCCTGCGGTTCGGATTCGACCTGTTGCGTCATCATCGCGCTCTCGTCCATGGCCGCAGCACTCTCACTGGTTCGCTCGACGGCGAAGACGCGCGGACGTATTTCCAGCGAATTGGCGGCGAAGAGGTGTTCGAGCGCATTTTCAGGCCGGGGTTGAATGGCCCGGTTGGCGGATCAGTGGAGACGTCTTCGCGCGTGATCCTGATGCAAGTGATCTGGAACTTGCTCGTGCGTGGGCAATGGACGCTCACGGTTGGTGTCGATCGAATTCCAGAAACGATCGCTTCCCATGTGCGTGTCGTGACCGAAGCTCGTGTCCTGCATGTCGAGCAGCGCGCGAAAGGCGTTCAGGTCGAAGCGGAAGTCAAAGGCAAGCAACAGACTCTTCGAGCGCGCGCGGTCATTTTTGCAATTCCCGGACAACTCGCGCCGGGGCTTTGCCCGGAACTCCCGGAAGAACTTCGCGAACCGCTGTCACGAACGAAGTATTCGAGGATTGTCAATGCGGCGGTGGCGCTCGCAAAGCCGCCAAATGTTCCCTACGCGGGGTATGCCTTCACACCGGATGTTGTACCCGGCGCGGAAATCGAGATGGAGCACCTGCGCGCTCCCAACCGGTGCCCCGAAGGCACGGGCATGGCGAGCATATTTCTGTGGAACACGCAAGAGTTCCGCCGATTGGACGCCGACGATGAATCCGTCAAGCAACAAGCAAGCGAAATTGTAGAGCGGACCTTCCCCGAATGCCGCGGCAAGTTGCTCTTTGTACACCTCGTGCGATGGAATATCGGCATCGCCCAGTTTCCGCCCGGGAGATTGCGTGAAATGACTGCCTTGCGCAAGCGGCTCGCCGCCTGGAACTCTCCCTTCGACCTGTGCGGAGATTATCTCGACGGGCTCTCCAGCGAAGGCGCCTTGCGGACGGGCGAGGAAGCTGCCGACCGGATCGTGACGAAATTGACGGAGCAGTGAAGGAAGACCGGTCCACGCAACTTGACGGCAGTGGCTGCTCCCGCTAGGCTGGCCAGCACATGCAATCATCGTCGAGGAAGCTTCTTGTCGTCCTGAGCGGGCTGTTTGTGCTGGGATTTGTCGTCTACCGCTCGAGCGGGGTGATTCATCTCGAGGATTTCAGCGGGACAAAGCTGCTTCACGCTGTCCGCAATGCAAATCCATTCCTTCTGATTCTTTCTATTCTTGCCATCTATACTTGTTACGCGCTGCGCGCGCTCCGCTGGAAAGTGTTTCAACAAAACTTGGGTCCATCGCATTTCGGAACGATTTACGCGATGACGCTGGCCGGCTTCGCCGCGGTGTTTCTCCTTGGGCGCGCAGGCGAGCCGGTGCGGCCGCTGTTGCTGGCGCGAAAAGAAAAGCTGCCGGTGTCCGGCATGTTTGGCGTTTATGTGCTGGAGCGGCTGTTTGACACTGCCAGCGCGGCGGTCATTGCCGCCGTCGCGCTGCTGCTTTTCAGATCGCACACGCATGCAGGGGAGACCGCTAGCAGGCTCGAGACGGCGGCGAGGACGACCGGGTCATTGCTCTTCGCCGGGGTGATCGGAGCGGTTGCGTTCCTGGTTTATCTGCGGCTGCACGGTACAGCACTTCTCGAGCGGCAACTGCAGGGATGGCTGAAAGCGCATGGATGGCGCGGAAACGTGGCGGGAATCCTGCTTGGATTTGCGCGTGGCGTTCAAACGATTCGAACTTGGAGCGACTTGGCGCTGACGACCTTTTATTCGATGGCGCACTGGTTCCTGGTCTTGTTGGTCTACCTCTGGGTGTCGCACAGCTTCGGCGGCACGCTGGGCACGATCAGCTTGGGTGACGCCATGCTGGTGATGGCGTTCACGCTCGTCGGTTCGGCGGTGCAATTACCGGGAGTGGGCGGTGGGTCGCAGGTGGCTTCGTTCCTTGCCTACACGACGATCTTTGGAGTAGAAAAAGAACCTGCGGCGGCGGCGTCTATCGTGATGTGGCTGATAACGTTTGCGGCGTCCAGCTTGGCGGGAGTGCCGTTGCTCATCCATGAAGGGTTTTCGCTGGGGAAATTGCGCGAGATGGCCGAGCACGAAAAAGAAGCAGCGGGCGAAAGTGCGGCCCAGCAAGGAGAATCGCCCCGGTGAAATGTCCTTTTTGCGCTCAGATTGACGACAAAGTGATTGACTCGCGGGAGGGCCGCATCGGCGACACCATTCGCCGCCGGCGCGAGTGCCTGAAATGTGGCCGCCGATTCACAACTTACGAGCGCATCGACGAAATTCCCTACATGGTCATCAAGAAGGACGGGCGCCGCGAGCGCTTCGAGCGGCAAAAGATTTTGCAGGGACTTTTGAAAGCGTGCGAAAAACGGCCAGTGCCCACTCCGAAGCTGGAAGCGATCGTGGATGAAATCGAGGGCGTGGTGCAAGAGTCCACCGAACGCGAGCTGACCACCACGGAAATCGGCGAAATGATCATGCACCGGCTGAAGAAGCTGGATAAGGTCGCCTACGTGCGATTTGCTTCGGTGTACATGGACTTCAAGGATGTGCAGGAATTCATGAGCGAGCTGAAGAATCTGCTCAAGGATCGCGTCAAGAAATAATCCCTTTTGTCATTGAGGACTTTCATGAAGAAACATGCCGTGATTTGTTTGTGCGCGTTGTTTGGATTCGTCTGTGTTTTCGCGAGAGAGAATCGCGCGGCGGCGCAGGCGAAGAAGCCGCCTGCGGTTGAGGCGCCAATGCCGCAGATTGACAAGGAAAAGATTCGCGCGCATGTGAAATATCTTTCGAGCGATGAGTTGGAAGGGCGGGGAACGGGGCAGCGCGGCGGCGACATGGCGGCGGATTACATCGGGAAGCAGTTTGCGTCGTATGGGTTGAAGCCGGCGGGGGACAACGGGACTTTTTTTCAGGAAGTGCCGATGGTGGGCGTGAAGGCGCTGCCGGAAACCACTTTCAAATTCACGGAAGCGAGCGGGAAGTCGTTCGAGGCGAAAAATCTAACCGAGTTTGTGACCAACAATGAGAGCCAGACGGAAACGTCGGACATCGATGCACCCATCGTGTTCGTGGGTTACGGAATCAAGGCGCCGGAGTACGACTGGGACGATTACAAGAACGTCGACCTGCACGGGAAGGTGGCGCTGCTCTTCGTGAACGAGCCCAGCTCGAATGATCCCGATTTTTTCAAGGGGAAGGCGCTGACGTACTACGGCCGGTGGACTTACAAGTTCGAGGAGACGGCGCGGCGTGGAGCGGTAGCCACACTGATTATCCACCGCACGGACCTCGCGAGTTATGGGTGGGAGGTGGTGCGCAATTCGTGGGGAACAGAGCGCTCCTACCTGAAGAAGGACGCCACGCCGAGGCTGCAGGCGGCTTCTTGGGTTCAACTGGACGTGGCAAAGAAAATTGTGGGGATGGCTGGTCTGGATCTCGACAAGATGTTCCAGCGGGCGCAGATGAAGGACTTCAAGCCGTTGCAATTGCCGATTCGTCTGAAGGCCCACGTCCTAAGCCAGTTGAAACCATTCGTCTCCAGAAATGTTTTGGCGATACTGCAAGGGACTGATCCGGTGCTCGGCAAAGAGGCGGTGATGTACACGGCGCACTACGACCATCTGGGAATCGATCCGAGTCTGCCGGGCGACAAGATCTACAACGGGGCGAATGATAATGCGACGGGTTGCGGCATCCTGCTGGAACTGGCACGCGTGTGGGCCGCCGTGCCGGACGCGGCGCCGCGGTCGATTCTGTTCGCCTCGGTAACCGCGGAGGAGCAGGGGCTGCTCGGATCGGAGTATTTGGGAAAACATTCGCCGGTGCCGCCGGGAAGGGTCATGGTGGATTTGAATTTTGACGATGTGCCGCCGCTGGGAGCGCCGGAGGAAGTGGAAGTCAGCGGCGCGGAGCGCACCACGTTTTATCCCGTGGTGCAGGCGACGGCGCGGGACTTTCATCTGGCGATCCGTCCGGACCCCCGCCCGGAAGCCGGCCACTATTACCGCTCCGATCATTTCAGCCTGGCGCGCGTGGGCGTGCCGTCATTTTCGATCAATGAAGGCATCAAGTTCGCGGGCCATCCTGCGGAGTGGGGAGAGGAGCAGGCGAAAGATTTCACTGAGCACCGTTATCACCAGCCGAGCGACGAGTACAGTCCGGACATGGATTTTACAGGCGATGCGGTTATCGCAAGATTTGGCTTTGCGCTCGGAACGAAGGCGACATGGCTGCCGACGCTCGCCGGCTGGGTTCCCGGCGACGAATTCGAGCCCGCACGAAAGCAGAGTCTTCAATAAGTTGGAATCCAGAATTCCTCACTCCACATCTGTTATTTCGTGATGAAGGCAGTGGCCCCCATCCAGTTGTGGCCGATAAGTTTCCAGACGACACAAGACGCTAGCAGAGTAGGAAATCTTGTTACGAACGACTGACGCAACCGTGGTTGTGATACACGCACTAATCGGGAACTTGACCGGCATAATCCGGTACCCGGCTTATCAGGAGGAGGCGCCGCTGGCAGGGCGGATTGCTGGTGATAGGAATTCCCCGATAGTAATCGGCGAAAATCGTACAAACCGTTCAAAATGGCACATAAACGGCCAGACCAAATGTGCTATTGATTTGTCCGTGAAAACGGCACTCCACCAAGATCAAAAGCAGGGTCTTCGAGAACGCGATGACTCGTAGACGCCAACGGTCTTTTCGCCCAGCGGTATTTCTCACAAAAATTGGCGCGAAAAGCTTTGTCGCCCTTTTTCGCGAGGGGCAGGCCATCTGTTCACAGGGCGACCCCAGCAAAGAAGTGTTCTATATCGAGAAAGGGCAATTGAAAGTCACAGTTAAGTCGAAGCGGGGTAAGGAGACCGTCCTCGGTATTCTGCATCGTGGAGACCACTTCGGTGCAGGATGCATGAGGGATCAAGCGATCCGCACGGCGACCGCTACGGCAATTACACGATGTCGGATCCTGGTCATCGAAAAGAAGGAGATGACACGAGCGCTCCACAATGGTCGACCAACACTTATGCTCCTGTGAGGAACGGTTGGCTCGCGCACTATTGCTAATCGCCCGCTACGACAAGATACGCAAGCCGATTGCGGTCATCCCGAAGATCATTCAAGGGACACTCGGTGGATTGATTGGCTCAACTCGCAGCCGCGTTTGTTACTTTATGAATAAGTTCAAGAAGCTCGGATACATCGAGTATGGGGAGAGATTGCGAGTTCACAATTCCTCGCTCAGCGGCGTTTTGAAAGACTCGATATTCTCCGAACTGCATGCTCCTCGTCCGAACTGAGCACCTGGGCGCAAAGAAGGGCCGATGCATCTTGGTCAGCAATTCCCAAAGGCGCTGCCGAAGAAATGTTGATGGGACGGCACAAGAGCACGTTGGATAATCGTATGCTGATACTCGGGCGCAAGTTTGCCTCTTCGCAATCCAGAAATCAGGACGAATGGCGGAGCCTGTTCATCAATGCTGCTAGACGCGGGCAGTCTTGATCACTCACTGCCGTGAACTTCAATGCCATTCCATGACCTGGGTCTACGCGCCTTACAACAGCGTCGGCCCTGATCTGTCCCTCCTGAACAAGAAACTCCAGCTTGATTGTGGAATCCAAGCCCCTTGACGTTGCTGTCTCTACAAACAGACCACCCAAGCTCATATTTCGAACTCGTGATATGTCTTCACGTCCATCGCAGCGCCAATCGACCCAGACGCGCTCGTGCGTCTCGACTCGGGAGGTGAACCTCCTGGAATGGAAAGCGGATTGCTGCAGCATGTACCACCACCGCCTGCGAGCTTTCGAGAGATGGCGGAATGTAGAAGTACGCAGGACTTTACGGACGGGAACCGTTGCGAATGATAGGTCTTAGAAAGCCGAGGGCGCTACTCTTGACCGAGTTCCCATCTCTTTGCTGGGGACAACAGTGGCAGAATAGTAGACTCAAGTAACTACGATTGCAACATCAAAATGGGTCAAAATGGGTCCGGCGCGGCGCTAGCCCTCAGAACCCCCCTGTGATTCTGAGCACATCGGGCCGCCAGCGGGGACTTCCTTTTAAGTCGACTATGGATTTGTATCTGAATCTGACTTGGCTGATACGGCGCCAGGAGCTTCTGTCGGTGAGTGATCTCCTTGGCGTGTGAGATAGAGGAGGAACGGAGTGACCTCGAACGGTATTTTCTCGTATTCAGCCACCGCGCTTACTGGCTTGGACTTGAGCATCTGTAGGTGATCGTTCCATGGTTCGATCTTGATGCGTCCGCCGAGCGGCAGTGCAGCAATGACGTTAGCCGCTGGCTTTGCAGCAGACGACTGTGCGGTGGACTCTGCGGAAGCGATGGCCCAGTTTATCGGGACCCTGTTGCCCAGGTGAGGACTAATAAGGTTGGGGATCTCCTTCGAACGGTTATTGAGAGCCTGGAGAAAGAGTTGAGCGGTCCCGGACTGATCCTTGTATGGCGACTTCCTTAGCAGTTCGATCCCCTTCTGGTTCGCCGCCTGTTCCTCTTCCGGTGTGCGCGTAAAGCCAAAGTGGCGGAACGTTTCCTTTTCGTCGAACCGCACGCGATTGAGGAACGCGAATTGGGAGTCCATGCGGTGTCCCAGCACGACGTGACCGAGCTCGTGCGCGAGGATAGCCGCGAGGCTGGCCTCGTCAGGCAGTACGTCCACCAAGCCGCGACTCAGGACGATGGTGTGGCCTATTGTGAACGACTCAAGCGTTGAGATCATCAGCACACGGCAGCGGACCTCCGGCTGGATGTCTAGGTCATTGGTGACCTCGAGATTGTTGACCACCGTCTCGAGCAACTTATCCACGTCCCCGTACGGCGCCATCAAGCCCAGCCGCTCCATGCTGTCCGCGACGTTGTTTTCGGCCTGTCGGCGCCAGGAGCGCTCCGCCTGAAGCGGCGAGTAGTCGTTGGCAGTCTCAGTCTGATCCTTCACCGGCGTCGCCGCCTCCACCAGGACATTGCTCATTTCTTGCTCTTCCCAAGCGTGGCCAAGGGCGTAGCCCCAAAGGCGGGTCTGCGCCCTGAATGGCTTGAATGCCATCCTCTTGGTCTGTGCGTCTTGGGCGTCGCCTTGTTGGCTGTAGATGAAGGCCGGGAACCATTGGTTCCTTCCGCCATTCGCGCGCCAGCTGTCGAAATTGAAATAGTAGCTGGTCATGGACGAGCCGCCGTAGGCGCCGTTGAAGCGCACGATGTGGTAATCCTGATCCTCCACCCAGATGCGGCCGACGAAGCGCCCTTTGTCGGACTTCGTTAATGGATCGACGTCAAAGACCAGACAACGGACTTCGCCCAGGAACTCGCGGCGAACGTAATCAAACTTGTAATGCAGGCGATCGAAGCCATTCATGTCCAGGTAGATCATCTGCAGGAAGCCGCTGGGGAGAAATTCCATCGAGAAGAAGTTCCCTAAGCCGCCGAATATCTTGTGCTTGGTACCAGTGCCGCGGACCAGGGGTTCGAGCTCCACGCCCTTCGTCAGGTCGGCGCGGCCGAGAAAATACTTGTCGCTGTCCGGCACTGCGCCCCGATGATCATCCGGGCGGAGAGTCTGGATGTACGTCTCCACGAGTGGCGAGTACTGGCGAAGGAACTGCATTTCCGCCTGCTCTTGCGCCACAATTTTGTCCACCACTAGGCTCAGTGTCGCCGGTTGCTGGGCGGCCGCGGTCAGCGGGAATGCACTGAGCGCTAGGGCAACAGGCAAGATGTTCCGGGTACGCATAATGTTTTCGAAAGCTGTAGGTTACGAATACAGCCTCGTCTTGGCAGGATACCCTCCAGTGGGCAAACTACCATCTGTACAGAGGTTCAGTTTAGGGACAGGGGTACTTTGTCGTTTTGGACCTGGACGAAATGGCCGCGGTTTGAGAGGAAAATCAGAGCGTCCTAAATGGCGTCTGCGATCCTTGCCTACGATTCTTAAGCCACGAGTGGAAAGAAAAGGAACGGGGATTGTCGGGTAAGGGCGAGCGCCCCTCGTTCCCGATCCCTGCGGATTTTCCGATTGATCGACAAGTATGGTAATTTCCGCGCAGCGGCAAGGCATCAAAATCGTTCTGAAGGGGCTCCTCATGATCTTTGGTATGACGACATTTACCTTCGTGCACGTCGTGTTGAGTCTGATCGGGATCTTCTCGGGATTCATCGTGATGTTCGGTCTGTTCGCCGCGAAGCGCCTCGACAGCTGGACCGCTATCTTTTTAGTGAGCACGGTGGCGACGAGCGTGACCGGGTTCCTGTTTCCATTCCACCGCTTTTTGCCGTCCCATGCGGTCGGCATCGTATCGCTGTTGGTGCTGGCGGTTGCGATCCTCGCGCGCTACGCCTTCCACCTCGCCGGCGCCTGGCGCCGGACTTACGCCATCAGCGCCATGATTGCGCTCTATCTCAATGTTTTCGTCTTGATCGCGCAGGCTTTCCAAAAGGTGCCGTCCCTGAAGGCGATGGCTCCGACGCAGTCCGAGCCTCCATTCTTGGTCACGCAGCTGGTCGTTATGGTGCTTTTTGTCGTGCTCACAATTGCCGCAGCCCGTCGGTTCCGCTCAGCGTAAAATGGCAGCGGCCACATCGATATCAGCGGGTCAGACGACGGCGTTGAAGGACTTGACGGTGTAGAAGCCAAGTTTCTCGTAGAGCTGGATAGCCGCGCGTTTTGCAAGAGTGAACGTCAACGACCATTGAACGGATTTTACAAGTAGTTTACACCTTCTTTGCGACAACCCAACGACCCACGTCCACGGCGCGGATTAAATGGGCGCGCCGGCGAAGTGAGATTGCGAATCGGACGCTCGTGATCACGCCCTTCGGCGCCGCTACCGCGGTCCTTGACGGTACGGCCAGTACCCCCGTTCAACCGGAGTCCGATTGTGCCCATAAGCAGTAGTGTGCACTTGTTCTCACTGCTTTAGGGAACTGCGTTAGACCAAGGCGGCTCAAGGTGTGCACGGGAGCCGGGAGCTATTTGTGTGTGCAAGCTCTTTGCTCTCCCGCAAGCAGTGACTGTGAGGTGAAACCGTGAAAAGGCAATCGCTTTTTATCTTGGATGTGAGTTTGGGCCTCGCGATTGTGGCTTCGGTGGGAGTCTCGGCTTACCGGCCAAAGATGGAGCCGGGAAAGGGGACGCAAGTCATCGACGCAGCATTCCGCGATGGACTGTACCAGGCGAAACTCGATGTTCACGACGGCAAAGCACCTCGCCTCAGAACTGGCCGCTGGAGCAACCAAGCCGACCGCGCCGTGTTCATAGCCGGCTACGAACAGGGTTACCGCGAGTACTCCGAAGCTCAGTCGGGAAAATTGACGGAGCCCAGTGCAGCGGAATTGGCGGGCTATTGCGATGGAACGTTGGATGGCGCCTCTGATCGCATGAAGGCACAGCCCTTCCAGGCGGAGAAGACGGCTAATTATCGCACTGCGGGCCAGGGCTACTTGGAAGTGAAAGCCCATCCCGAAGAGTACATCCGGTTCTATCGCCAAGCCTATTCAAATGGCTACCAGCAAGGCTACTACCTTCAGAAGCGCTAGGAGGACGTGAAATTCGTTGAAAAAAACATCACGCCGTTTCGAATCGGGGTCCTGAAACAGTTCGTGTTGGATTCATACAGGGCCACCTTGCGGGATTGACCGTACAGGATTTCCCCCTGCTCGGTCAGCCGTTGCCGGGCGTCGCGGGAAAGTAGGGCGGTGGATTACAGTTCGTTTTCCACCGGGCAAGCACCGTTAGCGGTGCTTACGAGTTTGTATAAATGTGTCCGCAGAAGGGAACTATCATGCAATTCAAGGGTCTGTATTTCAGTTTAATGCTCGGCTTTGTTTTCGGACTACTTGCGAACCTGGGGAATTTGGCCGCATTGAATCTGGGTTTGGCCAAGCCCGACACCCACGCGGCAGGCTCGGTGGCTGGCCGGGTCAGGATCGAAGGTCAACTGCCTCAGCCCAACCGCATTAGTATGTCCTCGGATCCAAGTTGCGCCAAGACGCATCCCGGGCCCGCTGTCAACGAAGAATTCGTGACGGGAAGTGGCGGCGCGCTCGGTAACGTGATCGTTTTTGTTTCGGAGGGGCTTGCCAACCGCAGCTTCGACGTACCGGCTGAACCGGTAGAGGTTGACCAAAAAGGATGCATGTATCTGCCGCACGTGATCGGGGTTCAAGCTCAGCAGAAGCTGCGCATTGTAAATAATGACAACACAACACACAATATCCATGCTATTCCGCTCAACAACCGCGAATGGAATAAGGCCCAGCCCGCAGGCACGACGCTAGAAGAGACCTTCGCACGGGAGGAGATCGCAATTCCCGTCAAGTGCAACGTGCATCCGTGGATGCGCAGCTACATCGCAGTGTTCAAGCATCCTTTCTTCGCAGTCACCGGGGTGGACGGACACTTCGATCTGCGCAATTTGCCGCCCGGTGAATACACCGTGGAAGCCTGGCACGAAAAATTGGGGACAATGAAACAAGTCGTAACCGTTGCGCCTGGAGAGGCCAAGAACATGGACTTTGTGTTCAAATCGCGGGCCCATTGAGAAAGCTTCCCCGGGCGTGAGCTGCTTCCGAGGAGATCGTTAGCGGGTTAACTCGATTCATTCATGAGCGGGCTTCCTGTACAGGAAGAAACGCTGCAGGAACTCCACTTAACGCGGCCAAACACCCGCAGTGAAGGACTTAATGGTGCGGAAGCCGAGTTTTTCATAGAGCTGGACGGCGGTGTGGTTGTCCGAAGTTACGGTCAGCGTCAATTCCCTGAATTTCATGGAGCGAAGGGCTTCGGCGGAAGTCTGCATGAGCATGCGGCCGAGGCCGTGTCCCTGGTAGCCGGGCAGGACGCAGATTTGCGTGGTATGGCCGACGCCGGATGACACTTCGCTGGTCAGAACGGCGGCGATGAGTTCATCGCTGCCGGGCTCGTGAAGCACGAAGGATGCCCCCGGCACGAACTGCCCGCAGCCGGGAAGCAGGATGATGTTCTTCAGGAATTTCAGCGCGCCGAGGCGGCTGCGGTACTGATCGTTGATCTCGCCATCGACGTGATTCGCGTAAGACAGATAGATCAACTTGGCGCAAGGCTCGAAGTAGCGGTCATTCCAGCGGTCGATGCGCATGCCCGCCGAGGCGCCGGCGTTCGCTTCCCGCAGTTTCTGCAGGTCCAGTAACATGAACTGGCGCGTGTAGAGGTGAAATCCCTGGTCGAGAAGCGGGGTGTCCACCGGGCCGCTGAAGGGCATCAATTGCGCTTCGATGCGGGCAAGGTGCGGGATGGCGCGCATGGAGAAGAGCAACTCTTCGAGGAGCCGCTTGGCGATGGAATCCTGCGGGACTTTGGACGAAACATAGAGGCCGCCAATCAGACCCTTTTGCTCCTCGAGGACGTAAAATGAATACCCGGCAGCCATGCCGCTTTCGAACGCCACGCATCCGGCCAGGGCGTGCGCGTCCAGGAACCGTTTAATGAGTTCGAGCGCGCCGCGGTAGTCCCAATGCAATTCGTCGCGCCAGTGCCGCGCTTCCTCTTCGAGCAGCGGCTCAATCTGGCGGACGGTGGTTTGTCGCAAATCGACGATGTTCATGGATGGCCGGAAACCAGCGGCCCCTGCCGCGCGAACACTATCATAGCCGATTCGTTGCGGCCGAGTGGCGGCTGGCGTGCCGCGGGTGATACAAATCCGACACAAGGGGAGGGGGTTCAGGCAGTGGGGCGAAGGAGGTGTGCTAGGATGCCAACTATTACGTTTCCATTGTGAGGCATAGAAGAAGCGGCCACCGCCGCCAGCCCCGTTGCGCAGACGACGAATGCAGATCCTGTACGAACTCCGCTATCCGAGCCGCTGGTACACCAAGTTGTTGATGGCTCTATTGGCCCTGGTCTTTTTTGCTGTGCTGGCCACGACGGCCATCGCGGGATTCCTCGTCTATCGCATTGTGAAACCCCAACGAACCAACAGCGAAATCAGCATGGCGAGTTTTCCCGGCCGGCCGGAGGTGCTGGAGTTCGAGGTGCCGGGGGGGCTTGGAAAGCGGGAAGGATGGTTTTTCCCCGGGTTGCGAGGCGCGCCGACAATAATCCTGTGCCATGGATACGAGTCCAGCCGCGGCGAGCTACTGACGCTGGAATCGGCGCTGCAAGACCACCAGTACAACGTTTTCATTTTTGATTTTGCGGCGCATGGGGCGAACGCGGGAATCAGCACTCTTGGCTATCGCGAAGCGGACGAAGTGCGCGCGGCGGTCGATCTCCTGGCCGCGCGGACGGATTTGGATTCGAGGCGGTTCGGGCTTTGGGGCTATAACCTCGGCGCGTACGCCGCGCTGCGCGAAGCGGAAAACGACAAGCGGATTCGCGCTTTGGTACTGGACTCCGTATACGACGAGCCGAAGCAGATGGTTAAAGTGGGCGTGGAGCGCAACGGCTTGGGCGGTTTTCCGCTCATGGTGCGCTCGGCGGAGTTCAGCTTTGAGTACTTGAACTATGCGCATAGCAATGACCCGCCGCTCTCCAAGAAATTGAGTACGCTGGCCGGCGTCCCGACGCTGTACATTCAGGCGGTGGACGATCCGGAACTCGCG